>Ga0182030_10002541_pt1 | contig 38765 bp, 35 predicted proteins | sample 812S3MmetaG_FD_121299 | JGI IMG/M metagenome (GOLD analysis project Ga0182030, IMG submission 121299) | Permafrost microbial communities from Stordalen Mire, Sweden - 812S3M metaG (Illumina Assembly) | ecosystem: Environmental > Terrestrial > Soil > Wetlands > Permafrost | place: Sweden...
GCGTCGCGTGAAGTGCTGGTGCAGTTGAGCCCGCGCGCCAGGGCCAAATATCCCACTGGACAAGTGCTGGCGCGCAAAGGCTACCTGATTCCGAAAGTGCCGGCCGCTCAGCGATAGCTCAGCGCAAGCGGCCGCGCGCGCAAAAACCGATGGTTGCTTGAGTGTCGCCATGCCACAATATGGGGGATGACGGAATTTGATGTGGTGGGCATCGGGCTGAATGCAACCGATACCGTTTTGATTGTGCCGCACTTCCCGGCCTATGCGGGAAAAGCGCCGTACGAGCGCGAGTTTGTGAGCACCGGCGGCCAGGTGGCCAGCGCCATGGTGGCCTGCGCGCGGCTGGGGCTGCGCGCGCGCTATATCGGAGTGATCGGCGACGATGAGCGCGGCCGCATCCAGTGGGAGAGCTTGCAGGGTACGGGCGTGGACCTCACGTACGTGGAGAAACGGAAGAATTGCGAGAACCAATCGGCCTACATTATTATCGACCGCTCCACCGGGGAACGGACCATTCTGTGGAAGCACGACCAGTGCCTGCGGATGGAGGCGGCCACCATCGACGTCGAGCGCATCGCCGGCGCGCGCCTGCTGCTGATTGACGGCCACGACACCGATGCGGTGGCCCGCGCCGCGGAAATTGCGCGGGGGCTCGGCACACCAGTGGTGGTGGATGTGGATACCATCTACCACGGCTTCGAACGCGTGCTGCCCAACGTGGATTACCTGGTGGCCAGCGCCGAATTTCCCAAAGGCTGGACCGGACTGGCGGATCCGTTCGATGCGCTCGAAGCGCTGCAGAAAGAATACGGCATGAAGGTGGCGGCCATGACGCTGGGTTCGCATGGCTCACTGGCACGCTATGCAGGCCGGTTCTATTATGCACCGGCGTACGTAGTGAATTGCCTGGACACGACCGGTGCGGGAGACGTGTTTCACGGGGCGTTTTGCTATGCTGTTTTGCAAGGGATGCCGATGCTCGAAACACTGGAGTTTTCGAACGCCATGGCGGCGCTCAACTGCACGGCATTCGGCGCCCGAGGGGGAATCTGCGGGCTGGACGCCATCCGCGGTCTGATGGAGCGCGCCGAGCGGCGGGTGCATCCGGACATTTCGCCGCGCGCCGCGGGATACGCAGTCACCTAAATGTTTCCCGTACCCATCAAAGTTACGCAGCCCAGTTACTCGCGGCCGCTGGTCACGGTGTTGCTGATTGTCGCCAACATCCTGGTATTCCTGCACGAGTTTTCGCTGCAGATATCAGAGCGTTATTCGTTCAATCACTTCATGGCGTTGTACAGCCTGCGGCCGGCATATTTTCACTGGGAAAACGTCTTCACCTCCATGTTTCTGCACGCCGGGTGGATTCACGTGCTGGGGAATATGCTGTTCCTGTGGGTATTCGGCGACAACGTGGAAGATATTCTGGGCCACGCCAAGTTCCTGGTGTTCTACCTGGCCTGCGGCGCCATCGCCGGACTGACGCAGTACATGATTGACCCGGCATCCACCGTGCCGATTGTGGGCGCCAGCGGAGCCATCGCCGGCGTGATGGGCGCATACCTGGTGAAGTTTCCGAATTCGGATGTGAAGATGGTGGCGTGGTTCATCCTGATCTTCACCTTTGAGCTGCCGGCGTGGCTGATGCTGATCTACTGGTTTGGGGTGCAGGTGTTGGGAGGGTTGGGAACGGCGCCCGAAGCCTCGACGGGCGGCACGGCCTTTTTCGCGCACGTGGGCGGTTTCATCGCGGGCATCGTGCTGGTCAACACTATGGGTACGCGCCAGCGGTATTGGCGGCGGCGCGACCTTTCCTGGTAATGAAACCACAGGTCACTTTGTATACGCGAGCGGGCTGTCACCTATGCGACGAAGCCAAACAGGCGATTGCCGCGGCGGGCGCGCGAGCCGAGTTCGACTATCGGGAAATCGATATTGACGGCGACCCGGCATTGCGCAGCCGCTATAACGAGGAAGTGCCGGTGGTGGCCATCAATGGAGTGAAGGCATTTAAGTACCATGTGGAGACTAAGGAATTGCTGAAAAAACTGGAGGCGCGCGGATGAGTGTGGACGTGCTGGCCATTGCGGCCCATCCCGACGATGTGGAGCAGACCTGCGGCGGAACGTTGATCCGCGCTGCGGAAGCCGGATACCGCACCGGCGTGCTGGACCTGACGGCCGGAGATATGGGCACGCGCGGCACGCCGGAACTGCGCATTGAGGAATCGGAGACGGCGGCGAAACATCTGATGCTGGCGTGGCGCGGCAATCAGCGTTTCCCGGACGCACGCCTGGAGAACACGCTGACGGCGCGGATGACGCTGGCAGTAAGAATCCGCGAGTTGAAACCGCGGGTGGTGATTCTGCCGTATTGGACAGGCCGCCATCCCGACCATTACCGCTGCTCTGAGATGGGCTATGAAGCCTGCTTCCTGGCCGGGCTGAAGAAACTGGATGAGTATTCGGAACCGCACCGGCCGCAGAAAATTCTCTATGCCAGCCTCTACGCGGACGTGAAGCCGTCCTTCATTGTGGATATCAGCGGGCAGTTCGAACGACGTATGACGGCGCTGCTGAGCTATGTTTCGCAGTACGCCAACACGTCCGAAGGAGGCGATCTGTTCCCGCAAGAAGGCGAGATTCGCGACCGCCTGGCATCCGTGGCGCGTTTTTACGGCAACCAGATCGGCGTGAAATACGGCGAGCCGTTCGTGGTGAAAGAGGCCATCGAGATTGAAGACGTGGTGGGGATGAGGGGGCGCTCGATTTAGGTTGTGAGAGAGTGTGTTTTTAGCGCGGAGGCGCGGAGGAGCGGAGAAAAAAGAGTAAGGAGAGGTTGGGAGTTCGAGTAGAAACAGGCTCCCGTGGCGGGAACCATCTTGTTTTGAGAGGTCTGCGAAGGGTGCGTTCTCTTTAGGGGGTGTGCGCGTTCATTCTTATGTAAGACATTTTCTCCGCTCCTCCGCGACTCCGCGTTAAAAGGTGATGTCTCACGTAAGTCGGCGATTCGCGGAGCGCTATTAACATTCCTGTCATCCCAACTGGCTGGGCGGTTTGTTATACTGCCGCAATGGCACACATCGACACCTACGCGCCGGGGACTTTTTGCTGGTTTGAATTGGGCACCACCGATCAGAACGGCGCCAAGAGTTTTTATAAGGCACTATTCGGTTGGGACGGTGACGACATGCCGATGGGGCCCGCGGGTTTCTACACCATGTTCAAGCTGGATGGGCGAAACCCCGGCGCAGCTTTCACCCTGATGCCGGAAATGCTGGCGATGGGAGTTCCACCGAACTGGGGCATTTACATCGCTTCGGCCAACGTGGATGAGAGCGCCGCGAAGGTCGCTCCGGCCGGCGGCAAACTGCTCAAAGAACCCTTCGACGTGTTTGATGTGGGGCGTATGGCGGTGGTGCAGGATCCCACCGGAGCGGTCTTTCAGATCTGGCAGGAGAAACGGCCGCATAGCCAAGGCATCTCCGGAGTGCCGGGGACTTTCTGCTGGGCCGATTTGAACAGCCGCGATGTGGAAGCGGCGTCCAAGTTCTACAGCGCGGTGTTCGGCTGGCAGATTGCCAAAGGCGAGAATGACAATTCCGGATACCTCCACATCAAGAATGGCGAGTCATTTATCGGTGGTGTCCCACCCACTCACATGCTGCCGCCCAATGTTCCGTCGCACTGGATGCTCTACTTCTATGTCACGGATGCGGATGCCTCGACCACGAAATTGGTGGAGTTGGGCGGCAAAGTCCACATGCCTCCAATGACCATTGAGAAGGTGGGCCGCATGTCGGTTGTGGCCGATCCGCAAGGCGCCGTCTTCTCGCTGTTCACACCGCTACCGCATTAGGGATTGGGCGTGTGGGCGCGGCGGCGCGCAAAGTGATCCCAGAGAAGAACGCCAAACGGCTAATGGCCGGCTTCGGCGATGCGCTGGTTCCTGCGGCAGAACCAGTAAATCAACGCGCCGACGATCTGCGCGAAGACGATGATGAGGATCCAGACCACCTTGTGGTTGCCGGTTTCCGGCTCGTTGGTGGCGCAGTCGATCAGCATCCAGAGCCAGAAGCCGAAACAACAGAGCACCACCGGAATCAGCAGAACGAAGAAGAGACTGAGGCCAAGCATGGATTTCTCACTTCCGGTATAGCCGATTTTCCGGCGCAACGCAAAGCGGGGTCTGGTTTCGGTTGAGTCTTACTGGCCCGTAGCGGCGATGCGCTGACCGCGGCGGCAGAACCAATAAACCAGGGCGCCAATAATGTGGGCGAAGACAATGATGATGATCCAGCAGATTTTGTTGTTCCCGGTATCGGGCTCATTGGTGGCGCAATCCACGAGCATCCAAAGCCAAAAGGCGAAACAGGCCAGGAACAGCGGGGCCAGAAGGACGAGCAACGTCATAAGCTCCGATTCTCTCATTCCGGTATAGACCATTTCACCAGGCGAAGCAACGGGCGGCCGTGCGCGCGGCACAGTTATGATGAAAGGGAATGGCCCAAATTCTGGATGGCAACCGTGTTCGCGATGAAATTAAGAGTGAACTGAAACCGCGTGTCGAGGCACTGGCGGCCGGCTCGCGGCCGCCGGGACTGGCGGTGGTGCTGGCTGGAAATAATCCGGCGTCGGAAATCTACGTCCGCAACAAGATCAAAGCCTGCCACGATTTGGGAATTTACTCGGAAAACATCACGCCCGGCGATTCCGTTTCCATGGAAGACATGCTGGAACTGGTGCGCGGCTTGAACCAGCGGCCGGATATCGACGGCATTCTGGTGCAGCTTCCTCTGCCCGCGCAAGTGGATACCAAGCGCATTCTGCTGGCCGTGGACCCGTCCAAGGACGTAGACGGCTTTCACCCGTGCAACATGGGGCGGCTGGTGGCGGGGTTGCCGGGGCCGCGGGCCTGCACCCCGGCGGGCATTTTGGAACTACTGAAGCGCTATGCCATCCAGATTTCGGGCAAGCGGGCCGTGGTGGTGGGGCGCAGCGATATTGTGGGCAAGCCGGTGGCTTTTCTGCTGCTGCAGGAGCATGCCACTGTCACCATTTGCCATTCGAAGACCCCCAACCTGGCGGAAATTTGCCGTGAAGCCGATATCCTGGTGGCCGCCATGGGGCGCGCGGCGCTGATCACGGCGGAGTACATCAAGCCGGGCTCGACGGTGATTGATGTGGGAACCAATCGCGTGTCGAATCGCGAGGAAGCTCTAAGGATTTTCCGCAATTCCGCCGATCGAATGGCTATGTTCGACAAGCGCGGCAGTGCTCTGGTCGGCGACGTCGACCCAGTCGATGTGGCTGAAGTGGCGGGCGCCTATACGCCGGTTCCGGGCGGAGTTGGGCCGCTGACCATCGCGATGTTGATGGCCAATACCGTGGCGGCCGCGGAGCAGAGGGCGGAACAGCGGCTGGGTCTATGCTGAGAGTCGGCCTGACGGGAGGGCTGGCGTGCGGCAAATCCTTCGTAGGCGCGGTGCTGGCTGAGCGTGGTTGCCTGGTGATTCAGGCGGATGAGCTGGGCCATGCGGCGCTGGAACCGGGCGGCGAGGCATACGCCGGGGTGGTGAAGGAATTTGGCGCCGCCATTCTGGACCGCGAGAATCGCATTGGGCGGCCGGTGCTGGCGTCGCTGGTGTTCGGTGCGCCGGAGCGGCTGGAACAATTGAATCGCCTGGTGCATCCCGCGGTGATCCGGCGGGAAGACCAGTTGATGGAGGAATTCCGGGCGCGCGACCCGCGGGGCGTTGCCGTGGTGGAAGCGGCCATCATGATCGAAACGGGCAGCTACAAGCGCTATGATCGAATTATCCTGGTGGCGTGCCGGGAAGAGCAGCAGGTGGAGCGTGCACTGCGCCGGCCAGGCGCCCGTGAGGCCGATGTGAGAGCTCGCCTGAGCCGGCAGATGCCGCTCGATGAGAAACGAAAGTATGCCGATTTCGTCATAGACACTTCGGGAGAAAAAGAGGATACCGTGCGGCAAACCAAGGCCGCGTACGAAGCCTTACGGAGAATGGAATCATGAGAGTTCTGCGACCAATTGTGTGGGCCACGGTGATGGTGGCGGCGTTTATCTATATCACTTCGGCGACGCACTGGGATTTCGCCGGCGTGCATTCGGCGGGACGATATTTCAGCCAACCGGCCTCCGCCGCTTCCGGTTTTGCGGCGGACGAGCAGAACAATATCGATATCTATAAGGACTGCCGCGACGCCACGGTGAATATAACGTCGAAAGTGAATCGCGAAGACTGGTTCTTCCAGGTCTACCCGCAGGAGGGCACCGGCTCCGGCTTCCTGATCAATTCGGATGGCGAAATTCTGACCAACAACCATGTAGTGCAGGGCGCCACCGAGTTGACCGTCAAGCTCTCCGACCACAAGGTATATAAGGCCAAGGTGCTGGGGCGCAATCCAGGCAGCGATCTGGCGCTGATTAAGATTGAAACGGGCAAGAAACTGCCGGCTTTGCGGTTGGGGGATTCCGACAACGTCGTGGTGGGGCAGAAAGTGCTCGCCATCGGGAACCCGTTTGGTTATGAGGGCACGCTCACAACGGGGATTGTGAGTTCGCTTGACCGGAGCATCCGCACGGAAGACAGCGCGGTGCCGCTCGAAGGTATGATCCAGACCGATGCGGCCATTAATCCGGGCAACAGCGGCGGCCCGCTGCTCGATTCGCACGGCAGCGTGATCGGCATCAATACGGCCATTGTGGGGCAGGGAAACGTGGGGATCGGGTTTGCCATGCCGATTGCCCGCGCGAAAGCCATGCTCGATGAATTTCAGAAAAACGGCCATATTTCCGTTCCCACGCTGGGAATCCGCACGGTATTTATTGCAGGAGATCTGGCGGCGGAATTGCACTTGCCGTCGAGCGGCGGTCTGCTGATTCAAAGCGTGGAAGAGTCGTCCCCGGCCAGCGCCGCCGGATTGAAGGGACCGCAAAATGCCGTGATCGCGGGGAACTACCGCCTGGGCGTGGGCGGCGATTTCATTACTGCCGTGGAAGGCCAGAAGGTGGACGGCAACGAAACCTTGCAGCGCGTGATGAACCGCAAGCGCGGCGGCGACATGCTGGAACTGACGGTGTATCGCAACGGAAAGAATGAAACGTTAAAGGTGCACTTAGGCGAAGCGCCCACCGTAATATGAGTTCTTAGTAGGACGGACAATCGGTTCTTGTCGTCTGTCAATCTTCGAAGAGTACGCTGCCCGACAGACGACGGAAACCGATCGTCTGTCTGCCCATCAGGCGACGGCTATGTCCTTCGAAGAATCGTCTACTGGTTTATTCTTGCTCCCTGGGGGTCTGCCGCGGCGTTTCGGAGCCCCTTCGGCCATCCAGGAAGGAGGCCTGCCCCGGCGCGGCGTACGTCCGGCGGCCAGGCGTTCCAGAGTTTGAATGGCCTGTTCGAGTTGTTCCTTTTCTACTCTTAACTCGGCCAGGATTTTAGCGACATCGATCATGGGACCCTCTCCGTGCCGGCGGAATACAGGCGACAGTGAACCGGCAGCTTACTGGAATCCACAGCAGATATTGTTCCAGTATAGCAATTTTATTTTCCTCCCAAACGTCTGATAATTCAAGACCTACGTGTGAAATAGAGTCCTATTATTATGTGAATTGTACTGGTTGTGTCCGCTAGTACGTGTGAAACTACGCTTGATTCGAGCGGTGTTTCTTCCAATAAAAGTAAAAAGGTATACCAGCCAGAATGATGCCGATACCCATGAGGGATTCGCGCGGCGAATCCATCAAAGTGGAGACGATCAGCATAATTGCCACCAGTATAAAGAGGATCGGTACCCACGGATACCCCAGCGTCCGATAGGGCCGCGGCAAGCCTGGCTGGGTGCGGCGCAGCACAATCACAGCCCCGGCAGTCATGGCATAAAGTATCCAGCTGGAAAAAATCACATAAGTGAATAATTGTTCGAACCGTCCGGAAAGAACCAGTAAAGCGGCCCATATGCTGAGCGCCCAAATAGAAACACCCGGCGTATGATATTTGGAATTGACGCGGGCGATGGCGCTAAAGAAATAACCCTGGCGCGCCGCGGCGTATGGAACTCGAGCACCAGTAAGTATAGACCCATTGAGCGCCGCGAAAATACTAATCATGGCGGCGATGGAAACGGCCGTGGCGCCGGGCGAACCCATCACGCGGTGCATCATTTCCGCCGCCACGCGAATGCTGGAGCCCACTTCGGTGGCGGATAATACATGGAAATAGGCGGCGTTCGTCAGCATATAAATCACAATCACCGCGGACGTGCCGCCGATCAATGCGAGGGGCAGGTTGCGTTGCGGGTCGCGCACTTCCGATGAGACCATGCTGACGTTATTCCACCCGTCGTAGGCCCACAGAGCGGCCACCAGAGCGGCAAAAAAGCCGGCTACCGTCAGCGGCGCCGGGGCATGAACTTCCGGTGCGTGGGCGCTTCCGAATACCAGTCCGGCCACAATTACAAAACCGATGAGAGCCACCTTTACCGCGGTGACGGCCACCTGTACGTTGCCGCCCAGCTTCACGCCGTAATAGTTCAGCCAGGCCAGTGCCAGAATCAGCGCCATGGCGAGGAACTGCCCGGTGCGAATTTCAAGCGGACCGCCGTGCGGGCCGAGCGGCAGCGGCAGCGCATAGACCACGCGGTCGAGCGCCGGGAAAAATGTGGTGAGGTAATAGAAGAATCCAGTGGCCAGCGTGGCAATGGACCCGCTCTTGGCTACCCACATCTGGGTCCAGCTATAGAGAAACCCCCACATGGGGCCATAGGCTTCGCGCAGGTAGGCGTACTCGCCGCCGGCTTCCGGAATGGCGGCGGCCAGTTCGGCGTAGCTCAGCGCGCCGGCCAGGGAGAGCAGTCCTCCGAAAATCCAGATGGCAAACACCATGGAGGGGGTGCCGACGCGCTGGATCATGGCGCGCGGCACCAGGAAGATGCCGCTGCCGATGACCGTGCCGACCACAATCGACATGGCCGGCCACGCACCCAGATCGCGCTTCAATTCGACAGGTTTCATTGCGGGTTTCATTCGGAGGGGCGCGCTTTGCCGCGCGGTTCAAACCACGATGCCGCCAGCGCCGCGGTGAACGTCACCACCGTCCCGATGAGAACGTACCAGGTAAATGCGATCGGCGTGCGCAGCACGACGTAGAGGATGGCTCCAACTCCGGCCACCACTCCGATCATGGCGGAATACTCACCGGGCTTGCGCGTCAGCAAGCCGAGCAGAAAGACGCCCAGCAGTGCGCCGGCCGGGATGGATCCAATGGTGAGCCCGGCTTCGAGCACGGAATGCGAATGGCGCGCGCCAATCGCAATGGCGAGCAGAATCAGGCCCCATACGACCGTGGCGAAGCGCGCCAGGCGCAGGGAGCCGGCCTCGGGCGTACCGGCGCGGCGCGCGTGAAAGAAATCCACCACGGTGGTGGAAGCTAGCGAATTCAACGCGGCGCTCAGGTTCGCCATGGCTGCGGCCAGAATGGCGGCGATCAGCAGGCCGGCAATCCCCGGCGGCAGGGAACTCCAGATGAAGGCGGGATAAATGCGGTCGGCCTGTACCGGCGGGGCCAGGTGAAGATCGCCATAGTAGACGAAGAGCAATACGCCGATCAGCAGAAAAAGTGTGAACTGGATGCAGATCACCGCCCAACTGGCCAGCAGGGCGGCGCGGCTCTGGCGCTCATTCTGTGCGCTGAGCAGGCGTTGCACCATCAACTGGTCGGTGCCGTGGCTGGCGGTGGTCAGAAAACAGCCGCCGGCCAGGCCGGCCCAGAACGTGTAGGTACGCGAGAAAAACGCCATGGTGGGTGTGAAGCGGAAATCGAAAATGGTGAATTTGTGAGCCGCCCCAGCCACTGCCAGCACGTGCGGCCAGCCTCCTGGAATTTTGCCGAGAATCACAGTGAAGCTGAGAACGGCGCCCACCACGTAGAGAGTCATCTGCACCACGTCGGTCCAGATCACGGCGGTCATGCCGCCTTCGAAGGTGTAGAAAAGAGTGAGCACCACAATCACCACGATAGAGGCGATTTCGCCGGTGCCGAGCACAATCGAAATCACCATCGAAATGGCGAAGACGCGGACCCCTTCGGCCAGCGCCCGGGTCACCAGAAAAATGGAGGCGGTCAGCTTGCGGATGCGTTCTCCGAAGCGGCGGCGCATCAGTTCATACGCCGTGAACATCTCGCCGCGGAAATACTGAGGCAGGAACAGAACGGAGATGACGATGCGCGCCAGCAGGTAGCCCAGCACCACTTGGAGAAAGCCCAGGTTGCCGTTGAAGGCCAGCGCCGGCGTGCCGACAATCGTCAGAGTGCTGGTTTCGGCTGAGACAATCGAGAGGCTGATGGCCCACCACGGGGCCGTCCGCCCGCCCAGAAAATAATCGCGGAGGCTCTTCTGGCCGCTGCGAAAACGGGCTCCGAACCACGTGATGCCAGCAAGGTACGCGAGAATTACGGCCAGGTCGAGACGGTGCATGTAGAAATGGAGCCTCCAGGATAGCGTCGATTTGCTATCATTTGTGGATCAGGATTCTGCGGCGTCAGTCTGAGGGCCAGCGGAACCGGCCGGTCCGGTTCTCCGCAGTGACGGCTCCGGGCTATGGCACCAATTAGATGGATACGGAGTCTAATCTGTTCGATGAGTTGCGTCAGGTTGACGGTTCGGCTATACTCCGCAAGAGTCCACCGGGCGCAGGCGTGCCGGGCAAACGGCGGAGTTCGGGAAAACTGATGATCTTCTCCCTTTTTTTGAGGGAGTCAATGGGAATAGGTAGGAGGCTCACGTGCAGAAATATCTGAGAACCTGGAGCGGTGCGGTGGTGGCAACCATGCTGGGTGCGGCGGTCATGCTCATGAACGCGCATTTCGCCGTGGCGTCAGCCCAGGATGCGCCGAAACAAGATACGCCGGCCAAGAAGGCCAAGGCGGTCAAGGACCAGCAGGAATACGACATATATAACGATGTCATCAAAGACGCGAATCCGACGGGCCCGAACTATAAGAAACTCCTGACGGATCTGGATACCTGGACGCAGAAGTATCCGAACACGGACTATAAGGACGAGCGCATCGCCTACTATGTCCAAGGCTACGCCGGCGGCGGGCAGCCCACCAAGGCGCTCGATGCGGTGAAGGGTCTGATCGGCGGCGACCTGCCGGGATTGAAGACGGCGCTCACCAGCCCGTCGCTGATCCTTAGCACTCTGTACTTCTCGGTAGCCAGTGCCTTGCAGGCGGCTAGCGCGGGAAATCCCACGCCCGACGAGCTTGATACGGGCTCGAAGGTGGCTCACCTGCTGTTGGACTATTCCAAGGAATGGTTCTCGCCGGACAACAAAGACGTGGTCATGACCGACGCCAACCGGACCCAGGGATTGAAGACCATGCAGGATGCCGCTAATGGCGCGCTGCTGCAGATCACGCTGTACCCGGGAATGTCCATCCTGAAGCCCAGTCCCAAGGACGCGCCCACTTGCGCCAAGGCAGAGCCGGCCTTCATCAAGGCTTTGCAGGACCGGCCGGATAGCGGACAGATCGCTCTGCAACTGGCTAATACGTTCTTCTGCCAGCGGGCGGTTTCCCCCGACAAGCTGCAGCAATCGGTTTACGAATATGCCCGTGCGGTAGTATCGGCCCAGGGCGCTCCCTGGGGACTGGATGCCACCAATCAGAAGGCATTCGACACCTTTCTGACCAACACCTACAAAGCGCTTCACGGCACCGACGAAGGCCTGTCGGACCTGAAGGAGCAGGCGAAGGCGTCGCCGCTGCCGCCGGCCGGCTTCAGGATCAAGACCTCCTCGGAAATCGCGATGGAACAGCAGGCGAAATTCCAGAAGGACAATCCGCAGTTGGCCACTTGGATGGGCATTGAGGGCCAGCTCTCGGGAGATAATGGCCAGGCCTTCTTCGATGGTTCCCTGAAAGATGCCGACGTTCACGGCGATGGCGGCGCCAAGGCGCTCAAAGGCACGGTAATCGGCATGATGACCAAGGTCGCCGACAAGCCGTCCAAGCCGGCCACCTGCAACCCCAACGAACTGCTGGTGGCCATCCCGCTGCCGGGCCAGACAGCCGACACTGCCAAAGTGAAACTGCACCTGGACACCGCGTTGAAGGGCAAAGTGGACAACGGCACGGAGGTTCAATGGGACGGCGTACCCTCGGTCTTCACCAAGGATCCGTTCCAGCTCACTATGGACATCCTGGACAAGAGCAAGATCGACGTTGCGGTCACCGCGTGTCCGCCGCCGCCGGCGGCTAAGAAGAGCGCCGCACCTGCCGCTAAGAAAAAGGGCGGGGAATAGAGAATCAGGTCGGGGCAGCCTTGAGTTGAGCGGCTGCCCCGCTCCCTGCGCGGCAGTTGCGTATCCTTGGGGTGCGTTTAGCGGGTGTGCGTCTAACGCTGGAAGGTATTGGTGTTCGCCAGCATCAGGCTGAACATCAGGCGCTCCACCGGATTCGTGCTGGCACTGGAGCCCTGCAGGGCGTGGAAATACTGGCTGAAGTTGTGCGCCGATATTGCCAGTTTGGTATAAACCGGGAACCCGTGCAAAGCACTCAGGGTCAGGCCCGTCGCCATTGTTCCGATAATGAAGATCCTCTTGATCATCCTTAGCGATAAAGACGACGAGTTTGCCGGATAGGTTAGCGGTCCCTGGAATTTTTCTATTGCCGTAATCGATTCAATCACTTACGGAGACGGGAAAAGTCATCTGATACAATTAAGAAAGGGAACCCAGGATCTCCCCGTGTAATATGCCGCTTTACGAATACAATTGCAAAGGCTGCGGTAAGAACTTCGAGGTAAGGCAAAAGTTTGCCGATGAGCCACTTACGGTACATGAAGAGTGCGGTGGCCCGGTGGAACGGTTGATTTCCGTCCCTTCGCTCCACTTCAAGGGCACCGGTTTTTACATTACCGACTACGGTAAGAACGGACAATCGCCCTCCGGCAGCGCGCACAACGGCCATTCGGAATCGAAGGACGAGACCAAGACCGATTCGAAGACCGAGGCCAAGTCCGAAAGCAAGACTGAAACGAAGTCCGAGTCGAAGTCGGAAGCGAAGACCGAGAGCAAGTCTGAAGGCAAGACTCCCGCCAAGACTGAGAGCAAGAGCGAGAGCAAGCCGGCTCCCGTCAACCCGTAACCCTCCATCCGGCTGGGGCAGCCACGCGAGGCTTCTCCGTTCCGCATCGCGGCAAGCCGCAAACAAGAGCCCGTAGGGCGAAAGATCATAGCCCACGACGCAAGTCGTGGGACGTTGCTCAAATTTGCCAGGCCCGGGACGGGGCGAAAGATGCAGGTCGCGTGATGCTTCCGCCCCGTTCCGGGGCTCTGCCTTTGTCACTGTGTTTCCCAGTGCTCACGCGCTGGGCTATGATCTGGCGCCCCTGCGGGGGTTCCGAGGGGAAGTATCTCGCGTCCAGCGAAGGAACTCCTGGGTAGTAATGCTTACAGCAGTTCGTGCCGGTTGGCTTTCTCCAGGGCTTTGACGATGTCGCCAATTTCCTGGGCGCGGTCGCGGCGTGCCACCAGCAGGGCATCCGGAGTGTCCACAATGATCAAGTCGTCCACGCCCAGCAGCGCAATCGTTTTGCCGCGGGCGTCCACGAAATTGTTGTGCGCGTCCAGGGCCACCGCATGGCGCGGCAGCACATTGCCGCTCGCATCCCGGGCCAGCAATTCGTAGACGGCGTTCCAGCTTCCCACGTCATTCCAACCGAAATCAGCCGCCGGTATGCCGCGCACCAGGGAGCTTTTTTCCAGCAATGCGTAGTCGATCGAAATGTTGTCGCACTTGGGGAAAGCCTGGGCCAGTTCCGCGGCGAAGCGGGGCGATTTCACCGGCGGCAGTGACGCTAAAATGGTCGCGGTCTTCGGCAGATACAGCCGCAGTTGATCCAAAAGGGCTGAGGCGCGCCAGAAAAACATGCCGGAATTCCAATAGAAATTGCCGGCCGCCAGGTAGCGCCGCGCCTTGGCCAGCACCGGCTTTTCGCGGAAGCTCTTTACCGCCAGCGGCTCGCTTCCACCCGGCTTGGTCCCGCGCGGAAATTCGATGTAGCCATATCCGGTTTCAGGCCAGCGCGGCTGAATGCCAATCACCATCAGGTGGCCGGACGTGGCGCCTTTCAATCCGGCGCGCAGCACGGTGCGGTAAACGGTGGGTTTGGCGATCACGTGATCCGCCGGGAAGACGCCCATTACCGCCTCCGGGTCGGCCGCGTGCAGAATGTGGGCGGCCAGCCCGATCGCCGGCGCCGTATTGCGCTGGGCCGGTTCGGCCAGCACCTGGGCGGGCGGAATTTCGGGCAACTGGCGGACAATCTCGTCGCGCAAATGGTGGTTGGTCAGTATCCAGATACGCTCCGGTGGAATCACCGGCGAGAGGCGCTCCACCGTGTCCTGGATGAGCGAACGCTCACCCACCACGTTCAACACCTGTTTGGCGCTCCGCCGGCGGCTGCGCGGCCAGAAGCGCGTGCCGCGGCCCCCGGCGAGGATCAGACCGTAGTGATGTCGGTTCATTTATTTCAGCGGATACCCGTGAATCAACTGCAGAGTGCGGCGCCAGCGCGTCTTGGTGGGGAAGTGCTCCAGCAGGTCCAGGACGTGGCGCGCGCTCATGGTGCTGCTGGTCAGATCGTCAGTGGGCGCGTCGTAGGACCAATAGATGATCAGCGGCTTGCCGATGATATTCTCGCGCGGCACAAAGCCCCAGTAGCGGCTGTCGAGCGATGAATCGCGATTGTCCCCCATCGCGAAATAGCTATTCGGTGGAACCACCACCTCGCCATTCTCCACGTGGTTCGCCATCATTTCGTGAGCATCGCTGTAGGGATGGATGGCGGGCAGCGGAAAATCGTCGCGGTAGGGATCGAAGAAATCGGTCTTGTGGTAAACGTAGGGCTCGTGCACCGGGTTGCCGTTGAGATAAAGCTGCTTGTTCACTAGGCGGATGTGGTCTCCGGGCACGCCGATGCAGCGCTTCACGAAGGTCTGCCGGATATCCACGGGGTAGCGGAAGACGATGATGTCTCCGCGGGAAACCTCCGTGTATGGCAACAGGTGGCTGGAAATGGCGCCGCCTGGAGGCGCGTAGGCCAGCTTATCCACCAGCAGATGATCACCCACCAATAGAGTGTCTTCCATCGACCCAGTGGGAATCACATAGGCCTGAATCAGGGAAGTGGTGCCGAACAGCAGCAGGATGATGGTGACAGTCCATTCGGCAATGAAGCCGCGGGGACGCACAGGGTAGGGTTCGGGAACTTCCGCCTCGGCGGCAGCTTCGGGGTTCTGTTCCTGACCGCCGCCGGTCACAATCACGTTGTCTTCATCCACAGAACCTCATTTTATCGCGAATCCCTGGTATTCTGTTTTGAGACCGCCGGGCGCACCGTGCTCAGGCGGACTTCAGGGGGCCAGTGACAACTTCAAATTCCCAGGTTTCACCGGAAGTGGCAGCGGCGCGGCGCAAGTCGGCAATCATTGTGGCGTCATGCACCATCTTTGGCGCGGCGGCGCAGATTCTGATCAAGATCGGCGTCAGTCCGGGCCATTTGGTTCCGACTTTGATGGGCCTGGTGACGGATTACCCGCTGGTGGCCGGCTACGCGCTGTACGGCCTTTTCACCATCGCCATGGTCCTGGCGCTGAGGGAAGGCGAACTCTCCATGCTGTATCCCATCATCGCCCTCACCTATGTCTGGGTGACGCTGGCTTCATACCTGCTGCTGCACGAAACGCCGAACCTGTACAAGAATCTGGGGATTGCCACCATCGTAGTGGGCGTTGCGGTGCTCGGCGGCGGCAGCGGCGGAGGAAAACGTAAATGAGCCCGGACCTGGTGAAATCCATCCTGCTGGTTTTCGGGGCGGGCGTGGTGGGCTCATTCGGCGCAGTCCTGCTGAAGATGGGCGCGGTGCAACTGGATGGCGGCCTGGCCAGTTTCCTCAATATCAGACTGTTCTTCGGCGTGGTTTTGTATCTGGGCTCGTCGGTGATCTACGCGGCGGGCATCCGTGGGGGACAGCTTTCCGTGCTGTACCCGATGGTTTCCCTCGGCTACATCTGGACCATTCTGTGGGCGCGCCTGTTCTTCAAAGAGGCTTTCACCGGGCGAAAAATCGCGGGCTTGGGGCTGATCTTACTGGGTGTAGCGATGGTGGGGTTGGGTGAAGCCGCGAAGGCAGCGAAATAGTACGATTGCCTTGGCACTAGGAAAATGACTGCCTATGGATGCGCCGAACGAGCTGACCGGTAACTGGATCGTTGATGAATCTGGACGAGTGGTTGGCGATAAGGCTGAACAAGAAATTCTTGAAGCCCTGGGGCGATTCACACGCCTTAGTGAACGCGAGGGCGGTTGGACCACTCTTTACCTAGATCCGTCAGATGGTTCCTATTGGGAAAGGACCTTCGTCCAAAGTGAACTGCACGGAGGCGGCCCATCCAAGCTGACCCGCATTCCAGCCGCACAGGTTGCCGAACGCTATCCCAAGTTGGGCATGGCTTGATCGAATCGATCTCGGGCCGCAAGCATGCCGAACGGGGAACTGGGTTGCTGGGCCCGAGCAAGCTAGAGCGTGCCCCAAATGGGACGCGGCGGCTAGACCTGGGGCATGCTTTAGCTTGCCCGGCCAGCCGCACTCCTATTCCAGCCTGGTCGGCGCGCCCTCGTAGCGCAGGTTCGGCAGCAGATGTTCGTGCTTCATGACCACGCTGTGCGGCGCTACGTGCGTTCCCGCGCCGATATCGGCGCCGTAGAGCGGCACCGTGTTCGCACCTAGCGTGGCGCCGCGGCGAATCACAACGCGGTCGATCTTCAGCACGCGGTCTTCAAACGTGTGGGATTGCAGCGTGCTGCTCACGGTGGCGTCGTCTTCAATCGTCAACATATCGGGATCCACCACCTGTGAGAAGCCGCCGCCCAGCACCACGCGCCTGCCCAGTTTCACGCCCATGGCGCGCAGATACCAGCTCAGCAGCAGCGTACCTTCGAGCGCCGCCAGCGTGCCGCGCGAATAGATGGCCCAGGCCACATAGAGGAAATCCCAGCGGCTGCACCAGCAGGACCACAACGGATGCTGCCCGGGCTTGACGCGTCCCAATAGTCCCCACTTCAGAATCAGCACGAGAAGGATGAGCGCGCCGCCAGCGGCGAATGTGACCAGCGGGACGCGCCAGAACAACAGTTCCGGCCAGGTGGTGTACGGCTCGACCGTGGCAATCGCCTGCAGCCAGAGCATCGCCACCACCGTGGGCGCGGCGGGCAGCGCGAAGCGCAGCAGTTCCCAGAAAACGCGGTTCCAGTAGCGGATAAAGGATGGATCGTACGTCAGGCTGCGGTCCACCTCGATGACCTCGCGTACCGGCAATTCGAAAGGTGGTTGGCCGAACCAGGAAGTGCCGGTGCGGACGGTGCGGTCGTCCGCCACGGTGCAGACGCCCAGCAGAATGTTTTCGGGAAGCGACTGACCGGAGGGGATCACCGCGTGGTTGCCCAGAAAAGTACCCTTCGCAATGCGCGTGTGAACCAGCGTGACCGTGCCGCGGTAAATGCGCGGCCCGGCGAGATAAATTCCGTCGGCGAAGAAACACTCGGGACCAATCTCCACCAGCTCGGGGACCACGTCGATGATGGTAGAGATCTCGCAGCCGGGCCCGATCTTCATGCCGGCAATCCGCAGCCAGAACGGCCAGAAGAGCGTTCCGCTGAGCCATTCTCCCGCGGCATACAAGATGCCAGGCTTCAACCACACACGGATATAGGATGGGCTCCAGCGGCTGATCACGCCTTCCTCAACCCGGCCCAGCAGCCGCATGATAACGGCCTCCAACAGTAGCGAAAGCGGTACGGAGAGCGACGCCAGCGCCACCATCAACGGCAGCCAGGTGAGCTCGGCGCCGGGTTGCCGCAGCCAGACGTTGAGACGCTCCGCATCCAAGTCTAACGCCACCACGGCCAGCAGCGCCAGTAATTCCAGGTTCACCACAGGCAGCGTGCCGACGGCATACCGCGCCAGCACCATGCACACCCCATGCCAGAAAGGCGAAAGCGTCATCTCCGCCTCGGCGGCAGCGGGAACCGGCGGCGCTTGTCCGGCGGGGCGCGCCGGTATGCCGTCCCAACGTTCGCCGGCCGGAATGCCGGCGCCGGGCGGCAGCCAGGAAAGTGCGGTGAGCCACGCGCCCGCGCCCAACCGCGCGCCGCCGGCGACACCCGCGCGGATGTCCACCGTGGCTCCATCGCCCAAAGTAATCGGCGCCACCACAATCTGCCCCGCGTCCAACTCCACCAGACTGAGCGCAGCGTCCTGGCCGATGGTGACGTCGTCTCCAATTTCCAGCAGGTCCCAGCCTCCCTGGTTCACGGCCACGCCGCGGTGAATGTGAACCCGCCGGCCGATCCGCGCGCCCAGGGCACGCAGGGCGGCCAACTGAAACTCGGTGCCCTCGATCAGCCACCACGGAACCGCGCGCGCCATCCGCTGCACCATCCAGTTCCGCACATAGAAGCTGCCCCAGACGGGCTCCGCAAGCGGGCGGTAGACGCCCAACAGCAGGCGTTTGGCCGCCACCGTGGCGGCCACCGCCAGGCAGCCATAGATCACCAGGCCGGCGAAGAATACGGCCGGCGCCAGCAGCAGCAAGGGAAAAATACCCAGTCCGCGGCTCAAACGGGGCGCGGCTTGGAAGACGATGAAATAAGCGGCTCCAGCGGCCACCGCAAAGGTCAGCAACAGCCAGACGGTTTGCGCCACTGTGGCTAGAAACGGCCGTCCGCCGCGCACCGGGCCAGTGGTTTGCCGTTCGGCAATGGCTGCGGCCGGGGGCGCCGTGGCGCGCAGACGCTTGGCCAGAGCGGCCACCGTGCGCGTTTCGTAGATGTCGCGGACGGCCACGGGTGTCGTGGGCGTCAGGTGACGGAGGCGCGTCACCAGTTGAGCGGCGCGCAGCGAATCGCCGCCCAGCGATGCGAAGAAATCCTGATCGATGGCAACGGCTTCGGGCAGGCCCAAAATCTCGCGAAACGCGCCGGCCAGCAGACTCTCCAGAGCATCCCGCGGCGGCGCGCCCGATGGTTCCTTCACCGCCGCTGCCCCATCCAGATGGGGAAGCTGGGCGCGGTTGAGCTTGCCTCCCACAGTAACCGGCAGTTCCGCCAGCAGGCCGAAGCGGGACGGCACCATATAGGCCGGAACTATTTCGCGCAGCCTCTGTTTCAGCGCATCGGACGCCGGCGGCTCGGCGGCATCGGAAGGTATCACAAATGCCACCAGCACCGGCTGGCCGCCATCGTCCTGCAAGCGGCAGGCTGCGGCGTGCACCCCGGGGCAAGCCGCCAGGTGCGCTTCAATCTCCTCCAGTTCCACGCGGTAGCCGCGAATTTTCACTTGCGAATCGATGCGGCCGTGGCAATGCAGATTGCCGGCGGCATCGCGATGAGCCAGGTCGCCGGAGCGGTAGATGCGGCCCAACCGCGGGTGCACCGGGAATTTCTCGGCGGTCAGTTCGGCGCGGTTCCAGTAGCCGCGAGCCAGTGCCACGCCCCCAATCGCGAGTTCCCCCCATTGACCGTCGGGAACTTCGTCGAGCGCGTCGTCCAGGATCCACGATTGCAGGCCTTGGATCGGCTTGCCGATGTGCACCGGAGATCCGGACTGCATGGCGGCGCGAGTCGTTGTGACGGTGCACTCGGTGGGTCCCCAACCGTTCACCAACAGTTTGCCGCGCGACCACTGGTCGGAAATATCCTGCGGCAACGCTTCGCCTCCCAGGTAGACGAAGGCCAGGTCCGGCAGTTCAGCTTCGGGGTTGTCGCAGCCAATGGCGCGCAGCAGAGTGGGCGGCGGGCAGAAGACCGTGATGCGTTCGCGGCGCAGCCAGCCAACCAGGTCAGGGCCCAGGCGCGCGGTTTCCTCATCCATCATCACCAGGGTGGCGCCCGCCGCCAAGGCCAGCCAGATTTCTTCCACCGAGGAATCATAGGAAGAGGATGAGTTTTGCGAAACCCGCGCTTCCGGCGTCAGACGGAATTCTTCCAGGTCGGAAGCCACCAGGTTGGCCACGCTGCGATGCTCAATCATCACCGCCTTGGGCCGGCCCGTGGTGCCGGATGTGTAAATCGTATAAGCCAGGCTTTCGGGCGTGAGCCATCCCGGCGCCGCGGGCGCGGCCGCCGGTGGCAACGGAGCCGTGACATCGAACTGCGGAGGCGCTCCAAAGAGTTCGGCGCGGGCGCGTTCCATCCCCGCGGCATCCGTAAGAAATGCCACCGCTTGAGAATCTTCCAGGATCTCCCGAATGCGCGCGTCGGGAAACGCCGGGTCGATGCAGGTGTAGGCGGCGCCAGCTTCCATCACGCCGAGTTGGGCGGCATATAGATGGTGGGACTGGCGCGGCAGCAGGATGGCGACCGCGCACTCGCCTGCAACCAACCCGCCGAGTAGGGCCGCAATCCGGTGGGCCTCGCCGGCCAGTTCGGCGTAAGTGGTGAAACCGCGGGACGCCCGGCCGTTATCGGGCGGCACTTCCACGGCGATTCGGCCGGCCCAGCGGCGGGCAGCCTGCTCGAAAAACTGGTGCAACAGCCGGGGGCTGTCGTCGCGCGGTGCGTCAGTCATGTCTGGGGTGCCTGCGGAGGAGGCGATCGGGAAATGAGTCCGGCGGCGGCATCAAACGCACAAGTCGTATTGTAATCGACGTGCATTGCGGATCGGTGGCGGGACCCACGGCGAAGACGGTCAAGAGAAGCGTCGAGAGGCCGCGGAACCATTGCGCAGGCTCTCCAGCCATGCCTGTTCTAGCCACAAAGGGCTAGTTGGCGCTGCTCCGGCCGCGTTACCACGTACATTTCGCATTCGATTATGATGGAATCAGCGTTCCAGCAGCGCCACGTAGTCATACCGGTTTAAAACCTCATGTGGATAGTACGCTTAGCCTTACGGCGCCCGTATACCTTCGTCGTTGTAGCGATGCTTATCGCTATTCTTGGCGTCACTGCCATCATCAGCATGCCAGTGGATATTTTCCCGTATATCGATATCCCGGTTGTCAGTGTTTTGTGGTCGTACAGCGGACTGTCGCCCGAAGAGATGGAAAAACGCATGGTGACCATCTTCGAGCGGGCCATGACCACTACCGTGAACGATATCGAGCATATTGAATCGCAATCCTATACTGGGATTTCGGTGGTGCGCGTTTATTTTCAGCCGAATGCGAAGGTGGAAGTAGCGCTGTCGCAGGTGACGGCGATCGCGCAGACTCTGCTGCGCATTCTGCCGCCCGGCACCACGCCGCCGAACATCATTAAGTACGATGCTTCGAGCGTTCCTATTCTGCAACTGGGTCTCGAAAGCGACAGCTTGGGCGAAAACGAGATCTACGATTTGGGTCAGCAGTTCATCCGTACGCCACTGGCCACCATTCAGGGCGCTTCCGTGCCATCCCCATATGGCGGAAAGAACCGTATGGTGATGGTGGACATCAATCCGGAGGCCCTTTATTCCCGCGGCCTTTCGCCAACCGATGTCTCGAATGCCCTAAATAACCAGAACCTGATCCTTCCGGCGGGCAACGCCAAGATTGGCGATCGGGATTATCTGGTGAAGCTGAATAGCAGTCCCCGTCTTTTGACCGAACTCAACCAGATGCCGGTGAAGGTGGTGAACGGCGCCACGGTGTTTCTGCAGGACGTAGCCCAGGTACGCGATGGCGCCGCCGTGCAGACCAGCATCGTGCGCACCAATGGCGTTCGTGGAGCGTTACTCACCGTGTTGCGCAACGGCAAGGCATCCACTTTGGCCGTCGTGAATAATGTGAAGAAGGCGCTGCCGGGCATTCTGGCGGGGCTGCCGCCGGCGCTGAAGGTGCGCCAACTGTTCGACCAATCGATTTTCGTGCGCGCCGCGATCAGTGGTGTGGTGCGCGAAGCCGTTACCGCAGCCTGCCTCACCGGTCTGATGATCCTGATCTTTCTGGGAAGCTGGCGCAGCACCATCATCGTGTGCATTTCGATTCCGCTCTCCATTCTGGTTTCCTTGATTTTCCTCAGCCTGACTGGGCAAACCACCAACGTGATGACGCTGGGAGGACTGGCGCTGGCCGTCGGAATTCTGGTGGACGACGCCACCGTGGAAATTGAGAATACCCACCGCAACATGGCCATGAAGAAGCCACTGGTGCGGGCGGTGCTGGATGGTGCGCAACAGATCGCCGCGCCGGCTTTCGTTTCCACGCTTTCCATCTGCATTGTGTTCGTGCCGGTGCTGATGCTCACCGGCGCCGCCAAGTATCTGTTCACGCCGCTCGCTATGGCCGTGGTCTACGCGATGATGGCCTCTTATTTCCTGTCGCGGACGCTCATTCCCACCATGGTGCATTACATGCTGCGTCCGGAAGTGAAGCTCTATGCGCAGGGCCAAGGCGGCGAAACCGCGGGGGGAAAAGGCCTCATCTGGAAGGCGCATTATATGTTCAATCACCGTTTTGAACGGATGCGCGAATCTTACACTGTGCTGCTCGATTGGGCGCTGAGTCACCGCGCGCCAGTGCTGGCTGTGTTCGGGATTTTTGTGGTCTGCTCTTTGGGGCTGGCAAATTTCATCGGCCGCGATTTTTTTCCCACGGTCGATTCCGGTCAGATGCGGCTCCATGCGCGCGCGGCCTCAGGTACGCGGATTGAGGAGACCGAACAGATCTTCGCGGCGATCGAACGGGAAATTCGCGATGTCATCCCGGCTAACGAGATTCAGGACATCATCGACAATATCGGCGTGCCGAGCGGCGCCAATCTGGCCTTCGGCGACAGCCCCACGCTGGGGTCCGGAGACGGCGACATTCTGATTGCGCTCGATCCCGAAAAGCACGGTTCCACGGCCGATTATACCGACAAGTTGCGCCGTCGCCTGCACGAAAAGTTTCCCGATGTCGTGATCTTCTTTGAAGCCGCCAACATCACCAACCAGATCCTCAACTTCGGGCTGCCCGCGCCCATCGACGTGCAGGTGGTGGGCAGGAATGCAGCTGCGAACTATGAGATTGCCCGGAAACTGAAAGACCAGATCACTCAGATTCCGGGTGCGGCGGACGTGCATATTCATCAGATTGTGGACTATCCAGAAATCCGCTTGAATGTGGATCGCACCAAGGCCGGCTTGGTGGGTCTGACACAAAAAGACGTCACCAACAGCCTGCTGATTTCGCTTTCATCGAGCGGCCAGGTGGCGCCCACATTCTGGCTGGACTGGAATACCGGCGTACAATACTTCATCTCCGTGCAGACGCCGCAATACAAAATGGATTCACTCTCGGCGATCATGCAGACGCCCATTGCGGCAGTGGCCAACTTCACTTCTACTACGCCCACCGCCATGGGAGGAACCTCCGGACCGGCGGGGATGGGCACGGCGCCCAACCAGGCCTCAATGGCCTACGGCAACCCCGGAGCGGCTTCTTCCGCCGGACCGGAACTGCTCTCCAACCTGGCCAGCGTATCGCGCGGCATATCGCCGGAAATCGTCAATCACTACAACGTGCAACCCGTGTATGATGTTTACGCCAACGTGGACCGCCGGGACTTGGGCGCGGTCGGTTCGGCCGTGGAAGGCCTGGTCAAGCAGGCTTCGCAAAAGCTTCCGCGCGGCACCACCATCGACTTGCGCGGCCAGATCACCACTATGGAAACCTCTTTCCTGCGATTGGGACTGGGCATGATCTTCGCCGTAGTATTGGTTTACTTGCTGATGGCGGTCAACTTTCAATCTTGGCTGGACCCGTTCATCATTTTGATGGCGCTGCCGGGCGCGTTGGCGGGGATTGTCTGGATTCTCTTTCTTACCCAGACCACTTTCAGCGTACCCTCGCTGATGGGCTCCATCATGTGTATCGGCGTAGCCACGGCTAATAGTATCCTGATGGTTGTCTTTGCGAATGACCAGCGCGAAGAAGGCATGGACGCCAGAGCCGCGGCGCTGGCGGCCGGGCACACGCGTATCCGTCCGGTCATCATGACGGCAACGGCCATGATTATCGGCATGCTGCCCATGGCATTGGGAATGGGTGAAGGCGGTGAACAGAACGCGCCGCTGGGACGTGCGGTGATCGGCGGACTGGTTTTGGCGACCGTCACGACCCTGTTTGTGGTGCCGCTGGTCTATAGCATGTTGCGGAAAAAACCCCCGGTGGATTACGAGCGGAGAATTGTGGAAGAAGAACACGAGCATCTGCAAGATTCGATGTTGGGTGAGGAATTGGCATGAACGACATCCAGACCAACGAAGAGCGGTTGCGCTCTGAGATCGAAGATCTCAAAAGGCGTCTGGCTGCAAGCCAGACGGACAGGCATGCGGCGCCGGAGGCGCGCCGGCGGCCTACCATGGGTACTTTTGTCGTCGTGGTCCTGCTGGTGCTGGCGCTGTTGACGGCAGGCTACTTCTTTGGCTACGTGCCGAGGCAGACGCGCGAAAATACTCTGGTCCAGGAGGCTGCGGATACGGGCAAGGCCATGCCTGTGGTGAGTGTCGCGAGCGTTGAGCAATCCCAATCCAAGGGAAATCTGGTGCTGGCCGGCAATATTGAAGCCGTTACGGAAGCGCCGGTGCTGGCGCGGGCCAGCGGTTACATCCTGAAGCGATATGTGGATATCGGCGACAAGGTCAAGGCGGGCGAAGTGCTGGCCGATATTGAGGCCCCCGAACTGGACCAGCAGATCGCCCAGGCTAAGGCCACCGTGGAGCAGGCGCAAAGCAATATTGAACAGACCCAGGCCGCGCTCGAACAGGGACGCAGCAACCTGGCGCTGGCAAAAGTGACCGCCACGCGCCAGCAGCAGTTGCTCGATAAGGACGTGATTTCGAAGCAGGACAACGATACCGCGCAGATGCAGTATGCGGCCCAGCAGGCGAACGTCCAGGCACTGGAAAAATCCGTGGCGGCGTCGCGTGGCAGCACGGCCGCCGCGGCTGCCAACCTGGCCCGGCTCAACGAACTGAAGAGTTACCTCACAGTGCGTGCGCCGTTTGCCGGCGTAATTACCGTGCGCAATATCGATGTGGGAGCGCTTGTTAATGAGGGCAGCACGCTGCTCTACCGCGTAGCGCAGACCGACCGGCTGCGGACCTACCTCAACGTCCCGCAGGCCGACGCCGGCAACGTGAAGGTGGGCCAGCACGCTACGCTCGAAACCTCCGGCCATCCCAACGTTCCCGGCGAAGTTACCCGCACCGCGAACTCGCTCGATCCGGCCACGCGCACTCTGCTGGTGGAAGTACAGGCTGCCAATTCCGGTGGCATGTTGATGCCGGGCATGTACGCCCAGGTCGATCTGTCTGTGCCGCGGCACGATCCCCCTCTGATCATTCCCGGCGATACGCTGGTGGTTCGCAGCGACGGTCCGCAGGTGGCCGTGGTGGCTCCGGACGGCACGGTCCATTTCACAAAAGTGAAACTGGGCCGCGATTTCGGCGACCACCTCGAAGTGCTGGAAGGCCTGGAACTGGGCCAGTTGCTGATCGCCAACCCCAGTGATGTGGTGCGCGAGGGCATCAAGGTCAAACCGGCCCAGACTCCAGCGCCGGCGGCCAAGCGCTAGACCGGGCGCCATTCGTGCGAGCCAATCTTAATCTGTACCAGGAAATTAGAGATGCGCAAATCTATCCTTAGTGTTTTCCTTGCCTGCTGTCTGTGTGCGGGGCCCGGTGTGGCCGCGCCACAGGTCAGTTTCCAGAATTCGCAGCGCGTCCATGATTTGATACGCTCCGGCAACCTCTACCTTTCGCTGCAGGATGCGCTGGCGCTGGCTATTGAGAACAACCTGGATATCGAATTGGAGCGATATCTCATTCCCCAGGGCGACGCGGAATTGCTGCGCGCGCAAGGCGGCGGCACGGTGCGCGGCCTGAATTTCACCCTGGCGGAAGTGCCCGTGGGCGTCGGCGGCCCACTCAGCCCGGTGGTGACCAACGCGGCATCCTCGGGAACTGCCACTCCGGGAAACTCGGTCTCAAGCAATGCGCTCGAACTCGGCGTGCTCGGTGAGCCGCAGGACAATTATTCGCTCCAGGGCACCGTTTCGCAGACTAACGGGACGGCGATTCCGGTCTACGATCCCGTGGCCACCGGTTTATTGAACTTCACCCATCAGACCACCCCCGAAACCAGTTTCCAATCCTATGGAACTCCTGCTCTGGTGACCAATACCACCACCGCCAACGCCGGAATCGGGCAAGGTTTCGCGACTGGCGCCTTTGCTTCGGCCGCCTTTAACAACTACCACACCAGTTGGAATTCTACCAGCAACGCGTATCAGCCTTTCGACGGCTCCAGTTTCGGCATCACCGTCACGCAACCGCTGCGGCGCGGTTTCGGCGTCAGCCTGAACCGGCGCTTTATCCGCATCGCTGCCAACGAACGTAGAATCACCAGCCTGCTGTTCCAGCAGCAGCTCATCACCACGGTTTACGGCGTCATCCGTCTTTATACCGATTTTGTGGCCCTGTCCGAAGACGAAAAGGTCAAACAGGAGACCGTCACCCTGGCTGAGAAACTGCAAAAAGATACCCAGTCGCAGGTGGAGGTGGGAACGCTGGCCCGCATCGAACTGGCCCGCGCCAGCGCTCAGGTTTTTTCCAGCCGCCAGGCGCTGATCAACGCCCACGGTCTGGTGGAAGAAGAGGAAGCCATCCTTAAGAGCGTGCTTACCCGCCGCGGCAGTGACGATCCGGAGATCCGCGCGGCCCACATTATCGCCACCGACACGCTCACCATGCCCGCGCACGACGATCTGCAGCCCATGCAGGATCTGGTGGCCGCCGCGCTGAAGAACCGGCCCGATGTGAGTCAGGCGCAACTTCAGATTGAAAACTCCATCACCGGTCTGGCGGGCGCCCGCAGCGCCACGCTGCCGGAAGTGGATCTGGTAGGCACGCTGCAGAACAACGGACTGGCCGGAACGGCGAATCCCCTGCTCGCCAATTCTCCCGGCGCTTACGGAGGTTACGGCACCGCGCTGGAGCAGGTGCTGGCTCATAACTATCCCACCTACGGCATCGGCGTTCAGGTGACGCTGCCGATTCACAACCGCATCGCGGAGGCTGATGTGACGCGCGATGAACTGCAGGTGAAACAGTCGCAGGTTCGGCTCGGCCAGTTGCAGAACCAGGCGCGCCTGGAAGTGGAAGATGCGCTGATTGCCATGCGCCGCGCGCGCTCGTCCTATGAGGCAGCCACCGAAGCCACCCGCCTGCAGCAGGAATCGCTCGAGGCGGAGCAGACCAAGTTCGCAGTGGGCTCTTCCACCAGTTTCTTCGTCATTCAATACGCCAGCCTGCTGGCGCAGGCGAAGTCGACGGAAGTGGCGGCCCTCAGTTCTTATGTGAAGGCTAAGGCCGCGCTGCAGCGTGCCACCGGTTCCATTCTGGACGACAACCGGATTTCATTCGACGCCGCCGTCAAGGGTAAGATGTAGCTTGTGCCAGGGGCCATTGGTTCCCACATCGCTACAGCTCAGCAACGTTTCCGCCGCCGCCGCATGCGCACCTTCCTGCGCGAGTTTCCACTTACTCCGCAATCGCGTGTGCTGGATGTCGGCGGGACGCCCGCGGATTGGGGAATGCTTCCCGTGCAGCCGCGCCTGGTATTGCTGAACATGCCGCGAGCCCGGGCCGACATGGCCGCCGCCGCCCAATGGGTGGCCGCCGATGGCTGCGCCCTGCCGTTCCGCGACCAGTCCTTCGATGTGGTCTTCAGCAATTCCGTGATTGAGCACGTTGGCGATGTCGCCACCCAGCGGCGCTTTGCGCGCGAAGTGGCCCGCGTGGGCCGTGGATATTGGGTGCAGACCCCCAACCGCTGGTTTCCCGTGGAACAGCATCTGCTGACGCCGTTCCTCCACTGGCTGCCCAAGCCCTGGCAGCGTTGGCTGGCGCGTCGCGGAACCGTATGGGCTCTCGTGACACGCCCCACGCCCGACCGCCGCGAGTTCTACATCGAGCATTTTCTGCGCGACATCCGCCTGCTGACCGCGCCAGAGTTGCTTGCGCTGTTTCCTGACAGCCGGATTCTGCGAGAGCGTTTTCTGGGCATGGCAAAATCGCTGATTGCGATGCGCAAGCCCGCCGGCGATCAGCGCACCAGCGGGATGTAGGCCCGCACGCTGCGTTGGTATTGGCGAAATTGCTCTCCGAACCGCGATTCGAGCAGTTGGTCTTCCGACCGCACGCGGAGTTCCGTGCCAATCAGGAATGCGGCCAGCGGCAGCGGCATCCACTGCCACGGAGTATTCAGCAGCAGCGTGGCTGCCAGGATCGCCAGAAACGAAGCGTAGATGGGATGGCGGACCACGGCGTAAGGCCCCGTGCGGATCAACTGATGGTCCTGATAGAGCCCGGCCCGGATGCGGAACTGCCGGCCCAGGTGCGTCACCGACGTCCACGCGATGATCCACGCCAGCACCGCCGCGCAGCACGACGCGACGATCCGCGCCGCGCCCCCTGGAGACGCCGCCGGAAGACGCAGCACCAACGCCAGCGCCACGCTGAGCAGCTCAAAGAACAGTCCGGCGAGTGTCGGGCCGGAAACCGTGATGGAGGCGCGTTTCTGGTTATGCGGCGCCCGAAACACAAACGGATAGAGCCACGCCGCCCAATAGATCGTCAGTTGCAGCGCACGGTAAGACGGCACTCTATTTCACCGCTTGCAGCGTAGTGTTGGCCATGCGCGAATCTTCGAAGGCCGTGCGGTCGCCGGCTTTCTTGCCTGGGACGGGTAGCAGTCGCGCGGCCAGCGGCTTGTTCCATTTGAAGGCCAGCGTGGCCACATCGCCCACAATCCGCGCCAGGCGTTCTTCGCCCACATCGCCCGGCAGCGGCACCGTGTCCAGGCCGCCGGCGCAGACCGCCGAATAGGCCAGCAGGGAATCGATTTGATACGTGCCTTCCGCCCATCGCCGAGCGAGCAGCGCGTCTTCCAGCACCGGAACCATCAGGCCGGAGTAGCCGACTTGTTTCACAGGTGCGGCCTTTACGGCGCGCGTGATAATGGCAGCCGCGGTCATAGTGCCGCTCGAACCGAAGGGAGCGCCGGTGAAGGCTTCCATGGCGCGGCCAATCGATACGTCGCCCAGCGGCGCGGGCGTGGGATCGATGCCGGCATAAGTCCAGGCACTCGTTTTGGCGGCGCCCATCGCGATCTTCTCCGCCGCTAGAAGCGGTTCCGCCAAAGCGGCCGCCAGCGCCTTTTCCGCGCGTGCCGGGTCGCGCTCGCGGCCCAGTACGTCAGTCACCAGGTTGGCGCTTTCCAGGCCCACCGAAAACGTTCGTCCGCCGCCGGGGTGCCAGGCGCCCGGGAAAAATGGTCCGTACGGTTTGAGCATGGCAATGGCGGCGAAATTAAAATTGGCCTGACCCTCCTTGCTGTCTTGCGCCAGGGCATGGATCAGGCGCGCCGATTGGCGCACCGCGTTCCAATGGATGCCGTCTTCCCCAGCCACCACCAGGCTGGCATTCAACTTCACGCGCGGCAGAGCTTCCATCAGCAGATCCACCGGCCCGGCATCGTCCGAATCGTTGATCATGGCGGTGCCGATGCTACCCAAAAAACCCAGTTTGGCCGAAAGTTCGTCGAGCTTGATAAGAAACGCCACGGCTGCGGCGCGCGTCAACCCTGATGTGTAGCGAGGAAATGGTTGCGTCGCGATCCGGATGGTTTCCACCTCAAAGCCGGCGTGTTGGTAGGCCTCTCTGGCGCTGTTCAGGAAGCGGACGGCTTCGCCGATTTGAGTGGAGTAGTTGGTGGTGTCGATGTCGATAAATGCGGTGATCGCCCGGACCTTCGGCTTGGCGTCGGCGCCCCACATCATGGACGCAGCCAACAGGATCGCGAAACTTTTGAGCATGGATCGGTTATAACATGCTGGGGTCTGAAGTGATTTGCATTGTACGAGACCCCCAAGTACGATTTATGATGGACGGAGGAGCGGTTTATGAGCGCCATACGAATTCGTGGGGGTAGGTTGTCGAAGTGGAGCAGGCTGGCGGCGGTGGCTGTGGTATTAGCCTCGTCCGCGGTGGTTCACGCCCAAAGCAACGAGGAAAAAGAAAAACAGAAGGCCGCCGAGAAGAATAAGAAAGCTCCTCCGCCTGCGAAGAAGGACGCGGCTCCCGCGCCAGCCAGGAAGGATGCTCCCGCGGCGCAGACCAGCACGCCTCCGCCGCCGGCCAGGAAGAACGATGCCCCGGCCACTCCGCTGAACAATCGCCAGAACGTGACTCCCGCGAACAATGCTCCGGTGCGTCCGAACGTCGGCGGCGGCGGAACGGATCGCCCCGTGGAGAATTCGCCGGTTCATCCGCCGGTGATTCGGAAGGGCGGGGCAGTGGAAGCCACGCCGCTGAACAACCGGGGCAACGCGGCCGGTCGCGTCGCCGCGCCGGCTGCGCCCCGTGCGGATTTCCAGGGCGCCAATAACACGCAGGTCCACTTTTCCCCCAGTGGCCAGCCGCGCATGGTGCAGACCCATGGTATGACCATCGTCCATGCGCCCGGCGGTTCCCGCCAGGTCGTGGTGGAGCGTCCCGACCATACCGTGATTATGACCAATGCCGGCGGCCACGGTTTCGTGCAGCGCCCTTACGTTGTCAATAATGTGACCTTCGTGCAGCGCACTTATTATGTGGGCGGCGCGCCTTATGTCCGCGTGTACCGCCCGTTCCTGTTCGGCGGCATCTCACTCAATATCTATGTGCCGGGCCATTATTATGCACCGGGCTTCTACGCCTGGGCCTACAATCCCTGGGCAACCCCGGTGGTCTACAACTGGGGCTGGGGCGGCAGCCCGTGGTATGGCTACTATGGCGGATGGTTCACGCCGTATCCCACTTATGCCAACGCCACTTTCTGGCTGACCGACTACGTCATCGCGGAGAGCCTGCAGCAAGCCTATAACGACCGGATGGCGGCCGCCTCGAATGGCCAGCCCTATCCGCAGGGCGCCACCCCGCTTTCGCCGGATGTGAAGCAGCAGATTGCCAATGAAGTCACTTTGCAGTTGAATGAAGAACGCGCCTCTGCCCAGAATCCGAATATGGCGCCCACCGGCGCACCGTCGTTCCTCACCGATAACGCCCCCCATGTGTTCGTCGTCTCCAGCGGCCTGTTTGTGATGGCGAATGGCGGCGGCGAATGTCCCGTGACGGAAGGCGATGTGCTCCAGATGCTGGCGCCTCCACCGCCCGGCTCTCCCACCGTCAACGTAGCGGTTTTGGCGTCCAAGGGCCAGGACTGCCGCCGCGGCAGCCGCGTCAACGTGGGCATCACCGACCTGGCGGACATGGTCAGCCAGATGCGCGCCACCATCGACCAGGGGCTCGGACAGCTGCAGAAGCATCAGGGTGGCATTCCCGCGCCGCCGCCCGCTGCCATGGCGCCGCCCGCAACACCAACTTACGCCGCCGCCGCTCCGCCGCCCGACCCGAACGTGCAGCAGGAACTCACGCAACAGTCGCAGTCCGCTACGCAAGCCGAGAGCGACGCCCTGAACCAGGCGCAGGCCGCCGCACCTGCCGGCGCCGCCCCCGCAGTCAACATCAGCCTGGGAATGAGCATTGACGACGTGGTGGCCGCCATGGGCCAGCCCACGCAGATTGCCGACCTGGGCTCCAAGAAGACCTACTTCTACGCCAACATGAAGGTGATCTTCGTCGACGGCAAAGTCTCCGACGTTCAGTAGGACAGGCCTCCTGGCCTGGCCCTGGACCAGTTGTCACAAAGGCCGCGTCTGGACAAGTTGGCCAGCCCGTCCGGGCGGCGTGGGCGGTGCTCCCCCGCGCGCAGGCGAAGCCTGCCGCACCACCCTTGGATTACGATACCAGCGGCTGGTTCGAACTCACCGGCACGCTGCGCGAATTCGCTGGATGAAGGTGAACTCCTACTTCTTCGCGGCTGTAAAGGTAACACCGATGGCGCTCGGCGGGATACTCCCGGCGTCCGCTTTCACTTCGTAATCGCTGTGTCCCTGGTCGGTCAATAACTGGACCAGCATTTTGCGCGCGCTCTCCACCTCGTCGGCGTCGTAGCGCCGCTCCACAGCCAGCGCCACTTCGCGCTCTGTGAAGCGAGTCTGAATCTGCTCCAGCGTCACAGGGAACCCGCGGTATTGAATCGAGCGGACCACCGGAGTTTTATTCTGCTCATCGAGCGCCCGGCTGGTTGCTTCGGCCTCTTGCGCGAGCGGGCTTTCCGGATAAACCTGGGCCACCGTCCGGTATGCGATGAAGGCGGAGCGGTCGCGGCCTTTCTGCTGTTTCTCCCGGGCGTCCAGAAAAAGATCCAGCGCGGAGACTTCGGTTCTGGCTCGGGCGGCCAGCGGGCTGTTGGAATAAGTATGGGCCAGCGTCACCAGCGCCAGCCGCGCCCGCTCGAACTTTCCGTTCGCCTCGTCGCGGACGGCCGTATCGAACAGAGTTTGCGCCGGGCTGGCCGCCTGTCCGTACCCTCCGCTGGCGGCAGCCAGCAGCAGAATAGTCGAAATGGTCTTCATAAGCTTTCTAATTGCACTTCCGGAGCCAAGCAAGAATCATTGGAAAAGAATGCTTTATCATTATATCCCCGTGGGCCTGTCGGCACGCTGAGCGCTTGCGGCTACATGCCGTCCGGGCCGTTTCGTGTATTCTGAAGAGTCAGGGGAGGCTGCCATCGTCAAGTTCTGCGTGCTGGCCAGCGGCAGTTCCGGGAATGCCGCCCTGCTGGCCACCGAAAATACGCGCATTCTAGTGGATGCCGGTCTGAGCATGCGGGAGCTCGGCAAGCGCCTGGCGTCCATCGGCGAGACCCTCGAAGGTCTTGACGCCATTCTCATCACCCACGAACATTCCGACCACGTTTCCGGGTTGCCGGTGCTGGCTCGCAGCAAGAAAATCCACGCCACTATTCACCTGACCCACCTCACCGCGCCCTCCATCGATTGGGGTGAAAACCAGCCGCGTCTGGAACCTTTTCAGGCCGGCGCGGCCTTCGAAATCGGCGATATTGAGGTGCAAAGTTTCACCATCCCGCACGATGCCCGGGATCCCGTTGGCTACGCCTTTGAAGTGCACGGCGTGCGCATTGCAGTCGCCACCGACCTGGGCTACATTCCCGAATCCGTCAAGTTCCATTTGCGCCGCACGGACCTGCTGTTGCTCGAATCGAATCACGATCTCGACATGCTCAAAGTCGGTCCGTATCCCTGGGCCGTGAAGCAGCGCGTCATGAGCCGGGTGGGCCATCTTTCCAACCTGGTCATGTCGGACTATCTTTTGCAGGACATGGATTCCTCCACGTCCAGACTCATTCTGGGCCACCTCAGCGAACAGAATAATCATCCGGCGATCGTCCACATGATGGCCACGCAGGCGCTGGATGGCCGCGGTCTGCGGACTGAGCTTTCCATCGCATCGCAGCATACTCCATCGGCAGTCTTTGAATTCTGAACTTATGATTCCCCGATACACGCGGCCCGAAATGGGCCGGATCTGGACAGACCAGAACAAATTTCAACAGTGGTTGGAAGTGGAACTGGCGGCCTCTGAGGCGCTGGCTTCGCTCGGCGTCGTCCCCGCCGAAGCCGCGCGCCTGCTGCGGCAGCATGCCGCTTTTGACCCTGCCCGCATTCTGGAAATCGAAAAGGAAGTGAAGCACGACGTCATCGCCTTCACTACCAACGTTTCCGAAAGCATGGCCAAGGCCGGGCATGCCGAAGCCTCGCGCTGGCTGCATTACGGCCTCACGTCGAATGACGTGGTCGATACCGCGCAGGCGCTGCAACTGCAGCAGGCCGCGGCCATCATCCTGCGCGATCTGGAAGCCCTGCGCGCCGTGCTCAAACGCCGAGCCCTGGAATTCCAGCACACCGTGCAGATTGGCCGCACCCACGGCGTGCACGCCGAGCCCATCACTTTCGGCCTCAAGCTGGCCATCTGGCATGAGGAATGTAGCCGCAACCTGTCGCGCGTGGCCGCCGCTGCCGAAGATCTCCGCGTGGGCAAGACTTCGGGAGCCGTCGGCACTTTCGCCCACATCGGCCCGGAAGTAGAGGAACTGATTTGCGCGCGCCTGAATCTGCGTCCCGACGCCGTCACGTCTCAAGTGATTCAGCGCGACCGCCATGCCAACTTCGTTTCCGCGTTGGCGCTGGCCACCGCCTTGTGCGAAAAAATCGCTCTGGAAGTGCGCCACCTGCAGCGCACCGAAGTGCGGGAAGCCGAAGAGTATTTCGCGCGCGGCCAAAAAGGCAGCTCGGCCATGCCGCACAAGCGCAATCCTGTCACCTGCGAGCAGATCTGCGGCTTGGCCCGCGTGGTGCGCGCCAACGTGCAGGCCGCTTTCGAAGATGTGGCCCTGTGGCATGAGCGGGACATCTCACATTCCTCCGTGGAGCGCGTGATTCTGCCCGATTCCACCATTCTGGCCGACTATCTGCTCGACAAAACCACCCGCCTGGTCGACACCCTGATGGTTCATGAAGCGCGCATGCGCCGGAACCTGGACCTGACGCGCGGCCTGGTCTTCTCCGGCCAGGTGCTGCTCGATCTGGCCGCCGCCGGCATGTTGCGCGAGCAAGCCTACCGCACCGTGCAAACCCACGCCATGCGCGCCTGGGAAGAGGAAGGCGATTTCCGCGCCGCCATTGAGCAAGACGCCGAAGTCCGCGCCATTTTGAAACCCGAACAGATTGCCGAATCCTTTTCGCTCGACCGCCAACTGCGCAACGTTGACAAGATTTTCGCGCGGGTCTTCGGAACGGCGTAGATCACGTAAGCGACAGCCCGTCAGGGCGCAAGATCATAGCCCACGGCGTAAGACGTGGGAACCATCGGCATTCACCCAGCCCCGGAACGGGCGAAAGAACTTCTTGAAGCCGCAAATTTTCTGCCCCATTCCATCCGTCCTCCGATGGGATTAGAATGTACCCATGGGTTACACGCCCTCTACATCCCGCCCCGGTCTTTTCGGCTCCGACTAGCTTCTCACCCGCTCCCGCGGCGCGCGCCCTTACCGGCGTGCGGGTCTTCCACTTTCCTAACTGAGTAAGACAAACAGGAGTCAGATTTATGAATAAGACCATGGAACCGGTCCGCATGGACTTGCCCCATCTCACTGGTCCCTTGCCGGGACCGCGCGCCCGTGCCGTCATCGAGCGCGACAATCGCGTCGTGTCGCCTTCTTACACCCGTGGCTACCCGCTGGTGGCCGCCAGCGCTTCCGGCGCCATCGTCCAGGATGTCGATGGCAACCGCTTCCTCGATTTCAACGCGGGGATCGCGGTGGTGGCCACCGGCCATTGTCATCCGCGCGTAGTCGAAGCCATCCAGCGGCAGGCTGCCCGCTTGATCCACATGTCGGGCACCGATTTCTATTACGACGAACTGGTCACCCTGGCCGAGAAGCTGGCGGAGATCGCCCCCGGCGATGTCGAGCGCCGCGTTTCTTTCGGCAACTCGGGCGCCGAGGCCGTGGAAGGCTGCATCAAGCTGGCCCGCTGGTCCACCGGTCGCGACAAGATCATCGCCTTCTTCGGCGCTTTTCACGGCCGCACCATGGGCGCGCTCTCCCTCACCGCGCGCAAGAGTGTGCAGCGGGCGGGCTTTGGTCCCATGGTCCCCGGCGTGGTCCATGCCCCCTATCCGAACTGCTACCGTTGCCCCTTCGGCATGAAAGAGGAAACCTGCGCCGTGGAGTGCGTCAAGCACATTGAGGATACGCTGCTCAAGACCATCGCGCCGGCTGAGGAAACCGCGGCCATTGTGGTGGAGGTGGTGCAGGGCGAAGGCGGCTACGTGGTGCCACCGAAAAAGTTTTTCGACGAGCTCACCCGCGTGGCGGCTCAAAACAACATCCTGCTGGTTTGCGATGAGGTGCAGTCCGGCATGGGCCGCACCGGAAAGATGTGGGCCTCGCAGCATTTCGATGTGGTCCCGGATATTTTGGCGGTGGCCAAGGGAATCGCCAGCGGCATGCCGCTGGGCGCCACCGTGGCGCGCGCCAGTCTGATGACGTGGCCGCCCGGAGCCCACGCTTCCACTTTTGGAGGCAACCCGGTCTGCTGCGCCGCCGCGCTCTCGACCATCGCGCTGCTCGAAGAAGGCCTCATGGAGAACGCTGCGCGCATGGGCGGGTACATTCGCGGGCGCATTGACAGTTGGCCGGCGCGCTTCCCCAGCGTAGGGCAGGTGCGCGGGTTAGGCCTCATGATCGGCGTGGAACTGGTTCACGATCAACAAACCCGCGAGAAAGCCCCGCGGCTTCGCGACCGCATCGTCGACCTGGCCTTCGAGCGCGGCCTGCTGGTGCTGGGCGCAGGTGAGAATTCTCTCCGCCTGTGTCCGCCCCTGGTCGTTACGCGCGACCAGTGCGATTTTGCCGTCGACACGCTGGAGGAGTGCCTGAAGCTGGCCCTGCCGTAGAGTTGCTGGAAAAGGCGGGCTCCGCGTCAGCCGATCAGCCAGATCATGGGAACCAGTCCGGCGGCGGCCAGCGCCAGCATTAAGGTAAGGCTCAAGCGGCCGGTCGGGCGGTCGGACATGGAATAGGCGCAGATGCCCTTCACCACGCTATTGCTGGCGGCAGCGATCAGGCACGAAATGGCAGCCATATTCACTCCCGTGTTCTTGCCCGCTGCTTGGGTCATTCCCATGATGAACGGGTCGATGTTGCTGACGCCCACCAGCGCAGCCAGTGAGTAGACGCCGGCCTGGCCCAGATACCGTACCGCCAGTTGCGTGGCAACCAGCACGGCGACGAAGATCAGCATGAACAGCAACGCTGCGCGCATTTCGAGCGGGTTCTTGGGTTCAAATTCGCGTTCCACGTCGCCGGCTGTGAGGTCCGGCCGGCGGCTCCAGAGCCAGCCGAAGAGCACAGACACGGCGGCCAGCACCAGGAACGGCAGACCCAGGATGGCGATGAGGGCTGGATTGAAGATGGATACCAGGCCGGCCCATCGAAGGTACGACATTCCCGAGGCCACCAGCGTGGCGCCGGAAAACAAATGCGGCCGGTTTTCCCGTTTGGCCCTTCGAGCCAGCACCACGGTGGCCACGGTGGAAGAATAGGCCCCGCCCAGCAGCGCGCCCAGCAACACGCCGCCCTGTCCCTTAGTGACCTTCTGGATGACGTAGCTTAGGTACGAGACCGTGCTGACGGCCGTTACCACCACCCACAATTTGAAGGGATTGAGGGCGAAGAGTCCGAAGGGGCGGTTGGGAAGCACGGGCAGAATGACCGCGGTCAACAGCAGAAATTTGGTGAAGGTGAGAATCTCATTGGCGGGCACGCGCTTGGTGAGACCTTCGAGCGCGGCCTTCAGCTCCAGCAGGAACATGCCGGCAACGGTCAGCGTGGTGGCGATCCAGAACTGGTCGCGGTAGACCAGCGCAGCGGCCACATAAGTGGTGAGGGCCGACATCTCCGAAGTGACGCCGGCAAACTTGGATTCCTTCAGTTTGTTCCAGTAAGACAGCATCAGGAAGCCGGAAAGTACGGCGAAGCCCAGGATTACCGGCAGCACCTGGCCGCCGGAGAGCAGCGAGATGCCGTAGGCCATCAAGCCGATGAGGGGAAACGTGCGGACGCCGCCAAATGACACGTGGCCGTTGGCGGAGAGCCGCTCTTCGCGCTCCAGGCCGGTTAGAAACGAGAGGAACAGCACCAGCGCGATCTTCACGCCCTCGGGCGGCAGCAATTGATAGAGATCGTTCAGCACAAAGTCTGTACAAGCATAGCCGATAGCGGGCGGCTTGGGGGTGCGCCGCGGGGTGGAACCGACAAAAAGACTTGAGGCGGCCGTTGGACCGGAGCAGTTGCAGGCTAAGGGCGATCGCCGCGGGTCAGATCCAGAGTGGCCTTCGCGGGAACGGGGACGCCGCCTTGCGTAGCGGCGCGGAAACGCCACGCGTGGATGAGGCTGGTTACGGCATGATCGAATTTGGGATTGGATGACCTCAAAACGTGGATGTTGGACGGCACGCCCTGCTGGTCGATATCGAAACCTACCTGAGCGCCGGCAAAGCCAGCAGCGCCCTTGGCCAGCGGATACAGTGCCTTGGCGAGCACGGGAGCAGCCGCGTTGGGCGGCACGCTAAAGGCCGCGCTAACCACTCGCCAGTCCCGGGGGTCCAGCAATAGGTGAAAGGATGTTTCCACGGTGACGGCCACGGCGACCGGTTGGCCGCTCTTGGTTCCGGGACGGAAGCGCCACAGGCTTACCGTTGCTACAGCGTTTTCATCAAGGCCCAAGCCCAGCGGCTTCACTACGTGGAGATCCCGCGGGCGGCCGTCGTCGCCCACTATGAGAGAAACCCGCACCGTTCCCTGTAGCCGGGCCAGGCGCGCCTGATCCGTGAATTCAGGTTGCTGGCTGCTTTCGAGGACCGGCGCCTTGACGTCCCCTCCGACGCGATAGACCGGCGGTGCGGCGCCCTGCTGCGCGGCCATGGGGACGGCAATCAGAACGGCCAGGCACCAGGTAAACGGCGAAGGCGGTTGCCATCGAGAGACAAGGTACTGATCGATGTGGTTCGGCACGAAGATCTGTACAAGCATAGCTGAAAGCACGTGGTTAGTGTGCTCTCCAGCCGCCCGGAAATTATTACAGTTGGATTCCGTTCACAAGTGTGTACCGGGGTGTATACTTGACCAACGTTCGGGCCCGCTCTACGCCTGCCGGGCGGCAAATCAATTAAGAGGGGATTTACGAA
>Ga0182030_10002544_pt1 | contig 38758 bp, 38 predicted proteins | sample 812S3MmetaG_FD_121299 | JGI IMG/M metagenome (GOLD analysis project Ga0182030, IMG submission 121299) | Permafrost microbial communities from Stordalen Mire, Sweden - 812S3M metaG (Illumina Assembly) | ecosystem: Environmental > Terrestrial > Soil > Wetlands > Permafrost | place: Sweden...
GCGCTCGATGAATCTCGATCCGCGCAACGGTCCGCCGCGCGTGGTCGCCTACGACTACACGCTGCAAGCGCTGCGCCACAACCTCTACGACGACTTCTGGAAAGAGCGCACGGTCGCCGAGCAATTGCCCACCGTCAAGGTACCGACGTTCTCGATCGGCGTGTGGGGCAAAGTCGATCTCCATCTCAACGGCAACATCGTCGGCTTCCAGCGCGTGAGCGGTCCGAAGAAGCTGCTCGTGTTCGGCGGCGCCAACGTGGAGCAAGCCGTCGCGGATTACTCGAGCATCGGCTTCCACGAAACGTATCTGCGGCCGTTCTACGACTGGTGCCTCAAAGGCGAACAAACCTCGTACGTGAGCGCGCCGTCCGTGCGCTACGCGCTCACCGGTACCGACAAGATCCTCACCGCCGATGCCTGGCCTCCGGCCGGCATCAACTACGAAACGCTGTTCCTCAACAACGGCCCGACGGGCAGCGTCGTCTCGCTCAACGACGGCAAACTCGATACCGCCGCGCCCGATGCGAGCACCGCGCCGACCGTCGTCACGTATCCCAACGCCGGCTGGACCAACGGCGTTGTCGGCCGCGGTCCTGACGGCCGTCCCGATCCCGCGCGCCGCGTGCTTACGTTCACCACGCCGCCGCTCGATCGCGACACGCAAGTCGTGGGCCCGATCGAACTGATCCTCTACGCATCATCGAGCAACACCGACACCGATTTCTTCGTCAAACTCTCGGATCAAGCGCCGAACACCGACGACGATCTCAAGGCCAGCCTGAACCCGCGCTACACGATCGTCACCAAAGGCTGGCTGCGCGCATCACACCGCGCCCTCGATTCGAAGTGGTCGCTGCCGCACGCGCCGTGGTACACCGACGCGAAAGAGCAGCCGCTGCACCCCGGGCAAGTCTACAAGTTCGATATCGCCGTGATGCCGACGGCGCACCTGTTCAAAAAAGGCAGCCGCATTCGCCTCGAGCTCGCAAACGGGGATTCGGCCGTGACCGACGCGCCGTTCACGCACCGCTACGGCCCGCGCAAGGTCGGTGCCGACACGATCTATCACGATGCCCAGCATCCCTCGGAGCTGCTGATCCCGATCCTTCCCGCCGCAACGAACGGAGCTGCCCAATGAAGACGACGATCCTCGCCCTCTCAGCGGTCGCCGCAATGGCGGTTGCCACCGTGCCGGCGCGCAGTGCCGACGTGCTCGCAACGCACCGTTTCTCAGCGCAACTCGCAACGGAGATCGCGGTCGACGCGATCGCGGCGTGCGCGAAGATGACCTACACGATTACCGCCGTGGTGGTGGATAGCGACGGCGTCACGCAAGCGCTGATCCGTGGCGACGGCGCCGGGATCCACACGGTGCAAGGCGCGCACGACAAAGCGTTCACCGCGGTCAGCTACGGCCGCGCCGGCAGCGAAACGCAGAAAGTGTACCTCGCGAGCCCGCCGCAGGGCGTGATCCTCAAAGAGCCCTACCTCATCCCCGGCGACGGCGGTCTGCCGATCAAGATCGGCAACGAAGTCGTCGGCGCGCTCGGCGTCAGCGGCTCGCCGGGCAAAGACGAAGTCTGCGGTAACGCGGCGCTCGACATGGTCCGCGCCCGACTGAAGTGAAGAAGCGCTAAACGCCACGGTTTTCGCTGTCCCTCGATAAGCTCGGGATGACAGGTGGCTACGTATTTGCGGTGATGAAGCGGGCGATCTCGTCGGGGGGGAGCACGTGTGCGGCGGCGCCTAAGCGCACCGCTTCGCCCGGCATTCCGAAGACGACGCTGCTCTCTTCGTTTTGCGCGACCGTCATGCCGTCGGCGTGTTGCAATTCGAGCAGGCCCGCGGCGCCGTCGCGCCCCATCCCGGTGAGGAGCACACCGATCGCGCGGCGTCCGAAGGCGCGCGCAACCGACTTCAGGAGGTGGTTGCCGGACGGGCGGAAGCCGTCGTCGTCGGATTCCGTCGAGAGCATGATGCGTCCGTCGGCACCGATCCCCATGTGCATGCCGTCCGGCGCGATGTAGCCGTGCCCGGCGTGCGTGAGCATGCCGTCTTGGGCAATTTCCACCGGAATGCCGGTGCGCGTCGTCAGCCACAACGCGAAGCCCGCGATGAAGCCCTCGGACATGTGCTGCACGATCAGGAACGTCGCCGGGCTCTTGGAACCGACAGCGGTGAGAATCTCCGCGATCACGCCCGGCGCGCCGGTTGAGCCCACCAGCGCAACGACGTGCGCGCGCGCCTGCGAACCCGTGGCCACCGGCGGTTTGGCCGCGGGCGCGCTCGGCGTGCGCGGCGGACGCACCGGCCAGCGGCGCACCACCTTCACTTCGCACATCAGCCGAACGGTGCGAACGAGCTGCCCGGCCACGCGCTCGAAGGTCGGTGATCCGAACGCCGGCGGTTTGCTCACGACGGCGAGCGCGCCGTTCTTGATCGCGTCGAAGGTGAATTCGCTCCCCACGGAGTTCGCGGTCATCAGAACGATCGGCGTCGGGTTCGTTTCCATGATGGCGCGCGTCGCAGCCACGCCGTCGAGCTTGGGCATCTCACAGTCCATCAGGATGACGTCGGGGTGCAAGAGGCGGGCTTGTTCCACGCCCTTCTCACCGTCGACGGCGGTCCCGACAATGTCGAACTCGCCCGACTCCTCGAGCACCAAGCTGATGAACTCGCGCTGCACGGCGGAGTCCTCGACGAGCAGCAACCGGATCACGCGGACGTCCGCCCGACGTCGATCAGGTTAGCTTGATTGAACCCGAACTTGAGCATCTACGCATTTGCGCCGACGAGACTGCCCTGTTCCTTGTCCTCGCGCCCCCCGCGTGTCATCCCGAACTCGTCGAGGGACCGCGCAAAGCCGTCCCTCGAAAGCGCGTTAGTTAGCTGGACCAGTAATATGGGGACTCGTAGTAGTCGTTGAGCCGCTGCTCGTCTTCGCGGTTGAACCAATTGTCGTCGTTGTTGGTCCCAAAGTCCGGCGACTTCGTGAGTTGCGCTTCCGTGATGTTCGTCACGTAGCCGCCGAGATTCGTGTCGTACTTGAGTTTGTTCCAGGGGATCGTATACTCATCGCCCCCGATCCCGAGAAATCCGCCGAACGACGCGACGGTGTACACGACACGTCCGCTGACTTTGTCGAGCACGAGGCGCTTGATGGATCCGATGTGTTTTCCGGCCGGATCGAAAACCCGAGTTCCCTCAACGTTCTTGCTGTCGATGAGCGAGCGATTACCGGTCTGATTCGTTGTACTGCGCATGTTCATGCCTCCGTACACCGCTTATACCCGTACCGACGGGGTTTAGCCGGCGGGGACGGGGGTTGAAGTGTCCATGCGGGCGGGGCCGGCGGGGCGCTCGGTGAGCCAGCCGCGCGAGATGTCGAGCTTCGTGCCGAGCAGCGGATCGGTGACGAACGTTTCGGCTTGGCGGCCGTCGCGCGGGAGCGCGTAGGCGGGCGGAAGCGCACCGGCAGCAAGCGCCTGATCCATCGCGGCTTCGACATCGTCGACGGCAAAGCCGAAGTGGTGGACGCCGAGGGGTTGTTTGATCGGCAACAGTGCGAGATTGATGTAGCCGTCGGTCAAGAAGATCGACCACTGACCTTGCGTGTCGTTATTCTTGTTCCGGAACACTTCTTTGAGTCCGAAAGCCGTCGTGTAGAACGCGGCGCTCTTCTCGGAATCCTCGACGACGATCGCAATATGCCGGATACGTGCCATAGGGCCATTCTAGCAGCCTTGCCCTCGGCACGCAATGCTTGCCGTTTGGGACTCGTTCAGTGCACATGGTTCACCGTTTGCGTAATCGGGTACCCTATCAAGCGGCCGCCGCAGCGGTGAACATCATCTTGCCATTATCTAGACTGGAGACGATCGTGCGACGATCAACAACCCTCACAAAATTCTTGGTGGCGTTTCTCGCAGTCGCAATGCTCTTCACCGCGATTTCGATCCCGAAGCCGGCAAATGCACAGTCCATCGGCATTTCGGTCAATTTCGGGCCGCCGCCGATTCCCTATTACGTGCAGCCGCCGAACCCGGATCCGAACTACATCTGGTCACCGGGATATTGGGGTTACGATCCGGATGACGGCTACTACTGGGTGCCGGGCACCTGGGTTCCCGCGCCGCAATATGGCCTCTATTGGACGCCCGGCTACTGGGCCTGGAACGGGATTGCGTTTATCTTCTCGTCCGGTTATTGGGCACCGGAAGTCGGCTGGTACGGCGGTGTGAACTACGGTTACGGCTACTACGGCAACGGCTACTCGGGCGGCAGATGGCACGGCCATCAGTTCGCGTACAACACGGCGATCAGCAACGTCAACCGCAGCCACGTGCGCGACGTCTACAGCGATCCAGGCGCGGCCCAACACACGTGGAACCGAGTGAGCTATAACGGCGGACGCGGCGGTGTCTCCGCGCGTCCGAGTGCGAACCAGCTCGCCGTCCGCGACCATCGTGCGTCCGGTCCGACCAACGTGCAGATGCAGCACGCACGCTTTGCTGCAACGAATCGCGCGAACTTCTCGGCCGTGAATCACGGGCGCCCGGCAACGGCCGCCATGGTACGTCCGTACTCGCGTCCCATGACGGCGTCCCGCCCGATGAATGCGGCGCGCCCAATGAGCGCAGCTCGCCCGATGACGGCGGGTCGTCCCGAAGCGCAACATGGAACTGCTCCGCAGCACGCGACCGCGATGCAAGAACATCGCGCCGCACCAGTGCAGCACGCCTACGCGCCGCAACACGCCGCTGCCCCCGTGCAGCATGCATACGCGCAACACGCTGCCCAGGTACAGCATAGCTACGTCGCCCCGGCACATCACGCATATGCAGCTTCGATGCAACACGCCGCACCTGTGCAGCACTATGCGGCTCCAGTGCAGCATTCGTATGCGGCTCCGGTCCAACGTGCCGCACCCGTGCAGCACTACGCAGCGCCGGCCCAGCATGCATATGCTCCGGCGATGCAGCGCTCGGCTCCGCAGATGCAGCGCTCGGCTCCGCAGATGCAGCGTGCGGCTCCCGCGATGCATGCCGCCCCGGCGGCACCGCGTGCCGCAGGGCCCGCACGGCCGGCGCAAGACGACAAAAACCACGGTTAACTGAGCCCCCATGTCATCCCGAGCTTGTCGAGGGACCGCCACTCAGCGACGACGATTGAGGCGGCCCTTCGACAAGCTCAGGGTGACACTTAGCGCGCGGAGCGTCTAGACTCCGGGTGCCCGTAGTTCTGCTGCGGGGAAGGCCTTCGGAATGAAGCCGTACTTCGCCATCACATCGATCACGGGCTGAATGAGTCCGGGATCGTATTTTGTTGCGTAGGGGATGCGCGGATAGGAGTTGATCGCGGCCGGATCGACTTTGGTGAGCTGCGAGAGCAGCGCGACTTCCTCGGCGGGATTCTTGTTGGCCCAATCGGCGGTGTGCAGAATCACTTGCACGAGGCGGCGTGCCAGATCCGGATTCGCATCGACCCAAGCCTTATTGCCGATGAGCCCCGCGGTCTGAAACGGTTTGCCGTTGTTCAACGCCTCGTAGGGCAGCCCGATCACCTTCACCGTGTCTTTCGCGGCGGTATACGCGGGTTCGACCATGATCGCGGCATCGATCCGTCCGGCCGCGATCGCCGCGCCCATCTCGGGCGTCTTGATCTCGAACCACTTGGCCGAGTGCGAATCGCCGCCGTGTTTGTCGATCCACAGCATCGCGATGGCCTGCACCATGTCGTTGAGCGTCGACACGCCGATCGTCTTGCCGCTCAGACCCGCGGCATCGGCGATCGCTGAGTTCTTCCCGACGACGACGTGCGCGATCGGCGACGCCGGGCTGTAGATGCCGCCCGGGCAGAGCCAGTAGACCGGCAGACCGCGCACGTGCGCGGACGACATCGAGCCGCTGTTCGTAATGCCGGCATCGATCGCGCCGCCGACGACGGCCTGCGTCGTCAAGCCGCCGCCCGGAATCACGGTCAGCTCGACGTTCAAGCCCGCATCGCGGAAGAAGCCCTTTTGCACGGCGAAAAACGGCTGCGCGAACTCTTCGACGGCACCGGCGCTCACCCGAATCGTCGGACCGGCGGCTCGCGCGACACGTGGGCCCAGCGCAAGGGCGGTGCCGGCGACGGCGACAAACTGCGCGCGATTCATGGGCGAGGCCTCCTAGACCGTGACCATCACATCGGCAGCCGGAACGCGGCTGGTGAGGAGATGGTAGCGCGCCGCGATGTCGAGGACGGGCTGGTAGAGCCGCGCTTCGAACGTCGTTGCAAACGTATTGCGTGCCATCGTGCTTAGCAGTTCGGGGTCGATCTTCATCCAGCGGGCTTCGATAGCGGCGCTTTCTTGCCGATGCGCGTTGGTCCAGCGTGCGGCTGCGTAGAGAGCGCCGGCCAGACGGCGCGCCGTATCGCGGTTCGCTGTGAGCCAGCTGCGGGTTGCGAAGTACGTGTTGATGTAGAAGGTCTTGGCGATCGCCTCAAACGGGGCGCCCAGCGTGTAGAGGTCGCTCTTTGCGGCGCTCAGATACGGCTCGCCGAGAAACGCTGCCGCAACGAGCCCGCGGCTCAACGCGGGCATCATTTGGGCCAGCGGCATCTCGTACAGCTTAACCTGTGCGATATCTGCGCCATGCATGCGCAGCCATTCCGTCGTTGCGACGGAACTCTGAGATTGCAACTGTACGACGGCGACGGTCTGACCGTTGAGATCCTTGGCGTTCCGAATCGTCCCGCTCTTGAGGCTCACGAGCGTTAGCGTCGGCGCGTCGACCGTGAACACGGCGCCACCGGCGAATCCGGCGATGAGAATGCCGTGCAGCGCCGCGTTTCCGAGCTGAATGTCGTCGCAGATCCCGACATCGAGCGCGCCCGCAATCACTCCCGACATCACGAGGCCACCGTTTCCGAGCGTCTGCACGTCGACGTCGAGCCCCGTATCATGGAAGATCCCCATCTCGACGCCGCACTCGACCGCAAGTTGCGCGTCACTGCGCGTCAAACCGAGGCGCAACGGCGTGAGCTGCGCGCTGACCGCACGCGGACCGGCCGCAAGCGCGGCGGCAGCGGTTGCAAGCGCGGTCCGGCGCGTGACGATCACGGGGGCGTCTACACCTGATCCCAGTATGCGAACGCGACGCCGATCGGTGACGCGTAGATCGGCACGTAATCAACCACCGTGCCCGGCTTGCCGTCGGCAACCGCGGCGGCCGTGATCCAATTGCGCACTTCGCCCGACCCGTGTCCGATGCCGAGCACCATGCCGCTGCCGTTGCTCGCGTACCGCACGGCGCCGGGATCGGCCGGATCTAGCGGTTGCGCGTAGCCGTCGAGCATCGCGGCGATCGCGCGCGCGTTGCCGCTGCGCACGCCGTCGAGAACGGCGCCGTCGAACGCTTCGTCGAGAATCGGTTCGGGTGCGCGCAGCATGTGCCACAAGCCGCCCGAGCCGACGACGGCCACGCTGAGGTCGAGCGGAATCGCCTCGATCGCCTCGCGGAGCGCGCGGCCGAGTTCGTAGCAGCGCTTGCCGCGCGGCGCCGGACCGTAGCAGCAGTTCACCAGAAACGGAATGACCGGGATGTCGTATGCGGGAGTGAGCACGGTGGCGGCGCGCATGATCGCGTGCCCCATGCCCTCTTCGGGATCGTTCATCTCGAGCGAATAGGAAACGTCGAAGCCGCGGTCCATCAGGCCGACGGTCAGCGCTTTCGCGAGTTCGGGATGACCGTCGATCGCGGTCCAGTTTTCGGCGGTCTTCGGGCGCGCCTCGCGCTGCTTGCCGTGCTTGGGCATCCCGAGGTAATGCGAGATCTTCCAGCCTTCGAATTGCGCGCCGAGAAACACGTTGAACGCCGGCAAGTTCTTGAAGTCGAACTGCTCGGTTTGATCGTCGCCGAAGATGATCAGCACGTCGGGCCGTTTCGCGGCGACGTGCTTGCGCAGCACCTCGAACGCGCGCATGCAGCGCGCGTGTTTCTCCGCCGTCACCTCGGGCGAGTCGGTCGGAACCTTGGGCTTTTGCTTGCCGTCGGCGTAGCGCTCGGCGCCCTGGCTGATCCAGTCGTCGGGCCCGGCAAAGAGCCACGGGCTGTGCGAGGTGCAGACGACGGTGGAGATGTGAGCCATGAGCAGCCCGGTTTCAATGCAGGAAGATTGTTGCCCCGCTATATACGATACAGGCGGTGTCTGTATTGAAACCGGTCCCCGCCGGCCCCGCCAAACCCGGCCGGCCGCTCAGCGTCGAGACGGGCCGGGCGATCCTGGCCGCGAGCGAGGCCTTGCTCGTCGAGGCCGGCTACAGCGGCCTGAGCATCGAGCGGGTCGCCCAGCGGGCGCGGGTCACGCGCCAGACGATCTACCGCCGCTGGACCTCCAAGATCGACCTCGTGGCCGCCGTGCTGGCCCAGCGCGGCGAAAGCGAGGCCGGGGGCATTCCCGATACGGGCAGCGTGCGCGAGGATCTGACCGTGCTGGCCCACCGCTTCGCGATCCGCCAACGCCCCGGAGCACCGTTCTTGCAGTCGCTCGTTGTGGAGGCGCAGTACGACGAGAAGCTCGCCGAGGTCGTCGATGCGTATCTCGGATCGCGCCGGGAGCAGGCCGAGACCGTGATCCGCCGCGCGCGCGATCGTGGTGAACTGCGCCCCGACATCGACGTTGAAGCGCTGGCCGACCTGTTCTACGGCTTTGCCTGGTATCGCCGTTTGATCAAGCGCGTCACGATCGGCGACGCCGACTACGCCCGCGTGATCGACACGCTGCTGCAATCTTCATGGAAGGACATACCGTAACATGTTCCGCGATCAGCTCGTCATCGACGTTCACGGGCACCTCTCGTCGCCGCCGCAAGTGCGCGCGTACGCCTACAACCTGATCGCGTTGCGCAATCGGCCGAGCAAATTCGACCTTTCGGATGAAGCGGTGAAGCCCGCGATGGACCGCCATCTGCGGATGCTCGATTCGCACGATATCGACGTGCAGCTGCTCTCGCCGCGACCGGTGGCGATGATGCACTGGGAGCGCCCGTTTCTGGTCGAACCCTGGACGCGCACCGTCAACGATCTGATCGCGCAGCAGATGCGTATCGCACCCGACCGCTTCATCGGCGTCGCCGGGTTGCCGCAAAACTCCGAGACCGACACGTCCAACTGCATTCCCGAGCTCGAGCGCGCGATCAACGAGCTCGGCTTTGTGGGCGCGATCGTCAACCCTGATCCGGCCGGCGACGGCAAGACCCCCGGCATGGACAAGCCGTACTGGTTCCCGCTCTACGCGAAGGCCGAAGAACTCGACGCCACGCTGGTCGTGCATCCGTGCGGAAGCCGCGACCCGCGGCTCGAGTCGGTCGCGCGCTCGTATCAGTTCAGCAACCTGGTGGAGGAAACGCTCGCCACGCAGTTGCTCGAACAGAACGACGTCTTTGCGCGCTTTCCGCGTCTGCGCGTGGTCGTCTGTCACTGCGGCGGTGCGCTGAACCGTCTGCTCAGCACCAACAAACCGGTCGACTACGTGGCCTACGCCCGCGGCGAGGACAACCTCGTGCGCGACAGCGGCGAAAAATCGGGCGGCCAGGTCGGCATTCCGGTGACGTGGAGCTACGCGGGCAGCAGCAAGCCGGTCGCGTCGAGCCTGGTCGACAATCTGTTTTTCGATAGCTGCGCGTATGATCCGTACTTCGTGCAGACCGCGATTCGTCAGCGCGGCGTGGACCGGATGCTGCTCGGCACGGAGTCGCCGGGCGCGGGTTCGCATCAAATCAACCCGCAGACGAACGCACCGGCCGACGATCTCGTGAAGATGATCGACGGCTTCGACTTCCTCACCGACGACGACAAGATCGCGATCTTCACGAATAATGCGCTGCGCGCGTTCCCGCGGCTGAAACTGCCGGCCCGCGCACCGGCCGGGAGGTAAGCGATGCTGACCGCCGAGCAGAACGAACTCGTCACGCGAACCGGACCCGGAACGCCCGGCGGCGCGATGATGCGACGGTATTGGCAGCCCGTTGCGCTCTCCGAAGAACTCTCCGGTCACGGCGATCCGATTCCGGTGCGCATTCTCTCCGAAGACTTGGTGCTGTTCCGCGATGAAGCGGGCGCGCCCGCGCTGATGGGCTTGCGCTGTCCGCACCGGCAAACGGATTTGAGCTACGGCCGCGTCGAGGACGGCGGTTTGCGCTGCGTCTATCACGGCTGGCTCTTTGCGAAAGACGGCCGTTGTCTCGAACAGCCCGGCGAGCCCGCTGACAGCACGTACGCGAGCCGCGTGCGCCACACGGCCTATCCGTGCGTCGAAGCGGGCGGCGTTATCCTCACCTACATGGGTCCGGGTGAGCCGCCGCCGCTGCCGGGGCTGCCGTTCTTGCGCGCGCCCGCCGAGCACTCGTACGCCACCAAAGTGCTGCACGAGTGTAACTATCTGCAGGGGAACGAGGGCAACATCGACCCGCAGCACGTCTCGTTTCTCCACCGTCTCAAGTCTCCACGGCGGGCGAACGATCGCGCCGTGAACGTGATCTACAACGACGTTGCGCCCACGATCACGATCGAAGAATCGCCGTTCGGCTTTCGTACCTATGCGCGCCGTCACGTCGACGAGCTCACCGACATGGTTCGCGTGACGAACTTCATCATGCCCAACCTTTCCGCGTTTGTCGGCACCCCGCGCATCGACCCCGCCGTGCAGCCGCGCGACGAGAACGACGGCTGCCAGCACCACTGGCACGTTCCGATCGACGACACGCACCATTGGAAGTACGTGATCGTGCACCGCTATGCCGGGCCGATCGACCGGGACTACTGTGCGCGCGAATGCAACACGCAGGGAGACGAGCGGTATATCCCACGCCGCAACCAGAGGAATCGCTACGGCCAAGACCGCGACGATATGCGCCGCGGCGACACGTTCATCGGGATGGGAATGCGCTTCCAAGACCACGACAAGTTCGCGACCGAGAGCCAGGGCGCGATCTGCGACCGATCGCTCGAGCACTTGGCGACGACCGACCGCGGCGTGATCACGATGCGGCGCCAGCTGCTCGAAGCGATCGCGGCTGTCCAGGGAGGCGAGGAGCCGCTGATGATCGAGCGCGTTACCGGTGCCGATCCGTTAGCCGAGATGGTCGTGCGCGCGGCATTCGTCCCGAAGGAGAGCGAAACGGTCGGCTTCTGGCGGAGCCCGAGCCCGGTATGAGGCGCGCGCTCACCGCTCTTGCGGCACTGGTGCTGCTGCTCGCGCCGGCTGCGTCGCGCGCGACCGAAGGACCGCCGGTCGAGATCGATGCGATGCTCTCGATGACCGGCGCCGGCGCGTTCTTCGCCACGTCGGCGGCGAAAACGCTCACGATCATCGAAACGCTCGTGAACAGCACCGGCGGCATTGCGGGACGCCCGCTCACGTTCAAGGTGTTCGACGACGGGTCGAACCCGCAGACCGCGGTCGAGCTCGCGACGCAATTGGCAGCCAAGAAAATTCCGGCGATGCTCGGCCCCTCGCTCACCGCAACGTGTTCGGCCATGCTGCCGATCATCGCCAAGAGCGGTCCGGTCGCGTACTGCATCTCGCCGTCGATCCGGCCCGATCCGGGCAGCTACATGTTCTCCAACGGCCCGACGGGCGAAGACGGGGCGGCCGTGCTGCTGCGCTTCATTCGCGAGCAGGGCATGACGCGCATCGCGATACTCAACTCGACCGATGCGAGCGGCCAGGCGGTCGACAAGTCGCTCGAGATGGCGCTGGCGCTGCCGGAAAACCATTCGCTCCAGGTTGTCGCGCACGCGCACTTCGCGCCGCTCGACGTCAGCGTGGCCGCCCAGATTTCGCAGATCAAAGCGGCGAATCCGCAGGCGTTGATCTCGTGGGCCGTCGGTACGCCGTTCGGCACGGTTTTGCGCAGCGCAACCGACGGCGGGCTCGACGTTCCGATCCTCACCGGCGCCGGCAATCAAACCGCCGACCAGATGAAGCAGTACGCGCACATCCTGCCCAAAGCGATCTACTTCGAGAGCATGCTCGATATGGCGACGGGCGCCGTGGTGCCGCCGCCGATCGCGAAGATGCAAGCGATCTACTTCAAGGCGTTCAACACCGCCGGCGTGCAAACCGACGGCGGTTACGGCGGCATCTGGGACATGGCGATGATCTACGTCGATGCGTTCCGGCATTACAACGGCAACCCGACGGCCGATCAGGTCCACGACTTCATCGAACGTCAGCGGGCGTATCCCGGCGTCAGCGGCGTCTATGACTATAGCAAATACGCGCAGCGCGGTGTCGGCCAAGATGCCGACATGATTTCCACCTGGAATCCGGGCACGCAATCGTTCGTCGCCGCGAGCAAACCAGGGGGCCGAAAGTAGGCACAGAAGCCTCCGCTTCATGACGCAAACACTCGATCCGGCCTCGACCAAATACGGCGACCTCATTGCCCGTGCGGTGCGTATTTGCAACGCCGCCTTAGTAATGGATCGCAACGGCCACGTCAGCCAGCGCGACGAGAACGATCCGAACGTTTTCTGGATCAACAACCGGCATGCGAGCCGCTCGTCGCTGACCGCCGAAGACATCGTGCCGTTCGACATCGCGGCCGGGCGCCGAATCGGCGAGGGCATCGAGCCGCCGAGCGAGTGGCACATCCATCGCGAGATCTACCGGCGTCGTCCCGAGGTCGGCGGCATCGTGCATTCGCACCCGCCGTTCATTTTCGCGCTCTCGGCCATTGGACAGAAGCTGCGGCCGCTCACGCCGGCCGGCGGCTTCATTCCCGAAGCGGGCGCGCCGCTCTTCGATTCGGCCGTGCTGATCAACACGGAAACGCGCGGCAAGGGTATGGCCGATGCGATGGGCGCGGAACTTATCGTCGTGCTGCGTCAGCACGGCACCATCGTGATCGGCGGTTCGGCGGAAGAAGCCGTCGTGCGCATGATCAACGCGGAAGAGAACGCGCACGCCCAGCATCAGGCGCTGCAGATCGGCACGCCCACCTATTTCGCCGGCGAAGAGCTGAAGGTGATGCGCAGCGAGCAAGGCGGACCGCACGGCAATCGCAAGTCGTATCACTACTGGGAGGAAACGGCGCGCAAGATGGGCGCGCTCGACGGGCTCGACTAGCGTGCGCGGCTTCGGCCGTTTGATTAGGTTGGGAGATGTTATTGTAGGGAGATACACACCTCGGCCCTACGGCCATCGGCTGCGCACGCAAACGATGTCATCCAAGTGAAGCGTCCCTGACACAAAAAGGGTTTGCCTTCGTGTCCGGGCTCGATTAACGGATGCCGTGCCGGTAGGGTTGGGCGTTACAGGTCGAGCGTGTTCGGTGAGAACATCTCTTCGAGGCCGACTTTGCGCTTCACCAAGCCGTCGTCGAGGTTCGTTTGGGTGATCGTCTCGAGCACGTGACGGTTTGCCTTGATGCCGTAGGGCATGATGTCTTTGTGCAGCGTTGCCTTCTCGGCGGCATCGATCAGTCCGGCCTCGTAGTACGGTTCGAGCGTCGCGTCGAGCGAGCGCGCGTTGCGAGCTTTCACTTCCTGGAACATGCTGTAGAGGTTGAGGATCACCCACGGATACTTCTCGACGATCGAGCGGCGCACGACCACGCAGTGGTTGATCGGATAGATGTTCGTCTTCTCGTAGTAGCGCTTGGCCTCGACCTCGGGCGGATCGAAGAGGTAGCGCACGTTCGGGCTCGAGAGCGGGTCGGCGTGGCTGCGGTCGATGAGGTTGTGCGCGTTGATCCAGCGTCCGGCGTCGAGTTCGCCGTCGATGAGCATCTGGCCGATGTCTTTGGTCTTCGGGATGTACTGCAAATCGATGCCTTCCGGCGGGACGAAGCCGGTCGCGCCGCCGTGGCTCTGATCGGGGTTGCGTTCCATGTACCAGTGCAGGCTGCGCGGATCGACGCCGAACTCCGAACGCAGCGCCGCTCGCGTCCAGACCGCTGCGGTCTGCTGGAACTCCGCGACGCCGATGCGCTTGCCGGCGAGATCTTGCGGCTTCTCGATGCCGCGATCCGTGCGGATCATGAGGTTCGTGTGGAAGAATTGGCGCGAGGTGAAGACGGGGATGCCGACCCACTGCGTCGGACCCTGCGCGGTCATGATCGACAGCGACGAGTTCGACATCTCCGAGACGTCGAACTCGGCGTACTTGAGCTGCCGGAAGAACATCTCGGACGGATGGAGCGTCGTCACCTCGAGTTCGATGCCCTCGGCCGCGAACTGCCCCTCGGCAATGCCCTTCGTGCGCGGATTCGCGGAGAGGGCGCAGGTGAGCTTCAGTTTTGCCATATCACCATCCGCGTTGGAGAACGAGGATCAGTTCCCCTCGGTCGGGTCCACGAAGCGCGGGCGACCGGCGAGCATACCGGCGATCATCGTTGCGGCGGCCAGCACGAGGAGCCAGATCGTCGATGCGAGACGTGCATCGGCCGAGTGGTTGACCAAGCCCAGGACGAGCGGCCCCACCGACGCGATCAGGTAACCGGCGCACTGCGCCATCGACGAGAGACGCGCGGCGTTGTCGGTCGAGCGCGCGCGGATCACTTGGAACGTTAGGGCGATGCCGAACATCGCGCCGGTCCCGACGCCCAGCAGCCCGCAGAACGTCAGGATCGTGGCCGGCGGACCGTAGAAGATGCAGACGATGACGATCCCGTTCCAAAGCGCGACGACGGCGGCGAGGAGGTCTTGCCGCCGCGATTTGGTCAGCAGCACGGGCATGAGGAACGCCGCCAAGAACTGCGTGAAGTAGAAGACCGTGAGGTCCGTTGCGACCGCGGACATCGACTGACCGCGCGCGCCGATCAGGGCGCCCATCCACAACGCGATCGCGTAAAACATCGCCGATTGCAGGCCCATGTACGCCGAAACCGACCAGGCCAAGCCGTTACGCCAGAGTCCCATGCCGGGAATGTGCTCTTGCGGGCGCAGGTTGTCGACCAGCGGGGGCAGCGCGACCAGCGCGGCGGCGAACGCCGGAATGGCCCACACCGCCAGCGTCGGACGCCAATCACCGAAGTGCGCGAAGATCGCCGGCGTGAGCGACACGCTGATCAGCGCGCCGGTCGTCAGCATCATCGTGTACATTCCCATCGCGAGGCCGATGCGCGATGACAGCCGTGCCTTCACGAGCGTCGGCACGTACACGTTGCCCAGGCCAATGCCGATGCCGAGGACGAGCGCGCCCGCGTAGAGCGTCACGTCGGTGCCGACGCTGCGCAAAAGCGTTCCCGCGCCGACGAGCAGCAGCGCGAAGATCAGGCCGCCGCTCCACCCCAGACGCCGGCCGACCGGCACCGCGCTCGCCGACGCGAGGCCGAGCGCGAAGATCGGCAGCGCGGTGAGCGCGCCGGCACCGAACGGCGAAAGCGCGAGCGAATGCTGCACCGCCGGCAGCACGAGGCCGAGCGTCAGCAGCGCCGGACGGAGGTTCAGCGTTGCCGCAACGATGACGATCGGCAGGTACCAGCGCAGCGCCGCCTTCACGGTTGGCGTAACGCTGCTTGTACCTGCGGTTCGCGGTGATGGGTCAGCCAGTCGATCACGCCTTCGCGCGTGACGAACCCGAGAAACAAACCATCGACGTCGACGACCGGCAATTGGTGGAAGCCCGTTTTGCCCATGATCGCCAGCGCCTCCGAAGCGTCGGCGTTCGGTGCGATCGTCGTGACGTCGTGCTCGCGTTTCATCAGCGCGGTGACGTAGGTGTTTTCGAGCGCCGAGCTGTCGGCATGGGTGAAGTCGCCGAGCGTCACGAGCCCGACGAAGCGCTCGCCGAGCACGACCGGTAAGGCGCGGACGCCCTTGCTCAGCATCAGCTTGAGCGCGGTGTCGGCATGTGTATCGGCGGAAAGCGTTGCGGCGGCCGGAACCGCGAGCTGCATCGCGGAGTGACCGCGCAACGCGACCTGCAGCCGCGCTTGCCGTTCCTCGCCTTGCGCCGAGAGCAGCAGGAACCAGCCGATGAACGTGAACCACAATCCGCCGCCGAAGCCCTGGACGAGCACGTCGGTGATGCCGTACGCGATCGTTGCCCACGCGAAGATGATGCCTACGCGGCCCGCGATGCGCGTGGCGCGCATGCGGTCGTGCGTGATCGCCCAGAGCAGCGCTTGCAGCACGCGCCCGCCGTCCATCGGGAACGCCGGCAGCAGATTGAATATGCCGACGATCAGGTTCGCGGTCGCCAGATACGCGAACACGATGCCGGCCGGTTCGGTCATGCCGATGGCGGTTGCGGCGAAGGCGCAGACCAGCGCGAGCACGAGGCTCATCAACGGCCCGGCGAATGCGAGCCACGCCGCCTGCAGCGGCGCCTTCGGTTCCTCGGTGAGGTTCGACGCGCCGCCGAAGATGAACAGCCGGATTTCTTTGACCGGAATGCCTTGCGAACGCGCGACCAGCGAGTGCGCGAGCTCGTGCAGCAGGACGCTGGCGAAGAAGAGCAGCGCCGTGAGGATCGCGAGGACCGCGCGCACGCCGGCCGTTACGGCGATGGCATGGAACGGTCCGCTCGAGCTGCCCAGCGCCCACGAGACGATCGCGAAGATGAACAGCCACGACACGTCGACGACGATGTTGACGCCGAAGAGCCGTCCGATGCTCATGCTAGTGGCGGTATTCGTTGGGCAGATCGGCCACGATCGGATTGCGCAGCACGCCGAGTCCGGTGATCTCGACTTCCACCGTATCACCGGCCTTCATGTGCACGGTGCCCGGAATCGGGTTCTTGCGCACTTGCGCCGACAAATCGTTGCCGGCCGCGTCGTCGGGGGCCGGCGGCAGCGCGCCGCTCGTGCCCATCGCGATCACGTCGCCCGGCTGCAGCGTGTAGCCGACCGACAAATAGTTGATCACCTGCGCCACCGAGAAGAGCATGTCGTCGAGCGGCGCCTGTTGGCGGACGACGCCGTTGAGGCGCGTGATGAGGCTATGCGTCGCCGGATCGCCGAACTCATCGGCCGTCATCAGCCACGGACCGTAGGAACCCGAGTGCTCGAAGTTCTTGCCCAGGCCGAACTGCCGGTTGTGGCGCTGGAATTCGCGCACCGAGCCCTCATTGCACGCGCAGTAGCCGGCGACGTGCTCGAGTGCGCGCTCGATCGGGATGTGCCGTCCGCTCTTACCGATGACGACGGCGAGTTCGCCTTCGTAGTCGAACGCGCGGGCAACGTCGGGCGGCGGCGCGACCAGCGGCGCGTTCGGCGGAACGAACGACCACGGCACGCGCAAAAAGATCTGCGGATGCACGTCCGAAGTCGTGAGGCCGGTTTCCTGAATGTGCGTCTTGAAATTCAGCGCCAGCGCCCAGAAGGCGTGCGGCTGCTGTAAGAGCATCGCGAGTTTCGCGTCGGCCAGCTTGTGTTTCCCCGTCGCGCCCTTTGCCGCGTCCGCGAGCTTCGCGAGCCCCTTTTTCTTCGCCAGCAGCGCGTCGAGCGTGCGCGGCAACTTCGAATCGAGTTCGTGGACGGCGGCAAACGTGGTGTCGCTGGTGAGTACGCCGAGGCTCGGCGTTCCGCCGTCGAGATAGGAGATGATACGCATGGTTGTTCTTGCTTCCGATCAGGAGTGAGCGCGGTAGGGTCCGAGGATCTTCAAGGCTGCGTCGCTGAACGACGTATCGACGACTTGTTCGACCGTCGTGTCATTGTCGATGTAGCCGGCGCCGTGGAATGCGGCGAGGTCGAAGCGCAGGTTGGAAAGGTTGAGGCTGCCGTTTACGTCGACAGCGTTCGGCACGATCTCGCGAAACACCGCGGGGTCGTGGATCGCGGAGTATTTGACGAGGGCATCGATCACTTCGCCGGCGTTGGGCCCATTCAGGCGGCCCCTGTTCAGCGCGCCGTTGACGAAGCGCAGGCCCTTGATGTAGGCGACCATGAACTTCACCGCGGTGTCGCGCGAATTGCGGATGAAGTTGCCGCTGTAGAAGATGCAGCCGTTCATGCCGTTGGGGATCAAGACGTCGCTGGCGGAGAACCGCACGGCATAACCGCCTTGGATCGCTTTGGTCGCGAACGGCTCGATCGTGCACGCGGCATCGATCGACTTGTTGGCAAAGGCCGTGATTTGTTCGGGGAAGCCGATGTACACTTCGTGCACGTCTTTGTAGGTGAGCCCGCCGCGCCGCAACGCTTCGCTCATCGTGACGAACGCCGCGGTGCCTTGCCCGACTTCCGCGAATGTCAGGCCCTTGAGATCCTTGAACGACTTCACGCGGCCGCTGTCGATGAGATCCTTGCGCACGAGGATCGCGATCACGCCGTAGCCCGGCGCCGAGATCGCTTCGCTGGCCACGCATTTCAGATCGATGCCGTGACCGACCGCGTTGAACAGAGCGGCCGTCGGCGCGCCGGTCGCCACGTCGAGTTGACCCGCGCCGAGCGGCGCCATCATCATCGCGGCCGTTTGCAGTTGCGATATCTGCACGTCGAGGCCTTGCTCGGCGAAGTAGCCCTTGGCCATCGCAACACAAATCGGCGCATCGCTTTGCGAGAGCGTCGCACCGACACGAACGGCCGTGGACGTTGCGCCGAGCGCGCGCGCGGGCGAAACCAGCGCCGCGGAAACGAGCGCCAGCGCCGCTTCGCGCCGGGTCAGCACGCTCACGCCGTCTTCCAGCCGGCCTCCGAGAGATCGACCCGCGTGCCGACCGGATCCATGATGAACGCTTCGTTGAAACGTCCGTCCACCGGAACGCGCGTCGGTGCTTTCGCACCGCCGTCGACCGCGACTTTCGCGACCGCTTCGAGATCGTCGACCTCGAAGCCGAAGTGGAAGATGCCCTCGGGCCGTCCGCGCGCCGAAATCAACGCGAGGTTGATATAGCCGTCGGAAACGTAGATCGCGCCGCCGTCGCCGCCGCCGACTGCTTTCATCCCGAACGTTTTCATATAGAACTCGGCCAGCGCTTCGTTGTCGTTGGCGAGGATCGCGATGTGCTTGATGCGTGCCACGGGGTGACCTCCGTACGGTGGGGGAGCGAGAAAACGGCTTCCCAGCGCACCCTGGAATCCCCCGCGCGCGCTTGCTTGCCTTCTTGACACCAAAGATGGACGGTCCCCGCTTCCGGCGCACCCTCGAACATGCGCGCGTTCATCACCGCCTTCATCATGGTCAGCATGGTCCCCGGGTCGACGGCCATCAGCGCGATCGCGTTCAATCTCGGCGGTGGCTTGAACGGCTCGTACGTTCCGGGCCTGGTGCTCGCCATCGCGCTGTTCGCGCTGATCCGGTTCGTCGCCGAGCGCGTCACGGATCCCACCACCGCGCAGCCGGTCGACGTACCGTATTCGCCGGCGGCCGTAGCGGGCGCGCTGCGCTTCGCTCTGCCGGTCGCGTTTGTCTCGTGGGCCGGACTCTCGCTCTTTCTCTCGCTCGTCCCGTCGTATCTCGCAAATGCGCTGCACGCCACCAATCCCGCCGTCGGTGCGGGTCCGGTGTTGGCCTCGCAGTTGGCTTCGCTGCCACCGCGGCCTAATCCGGGCGCTTAATCGAGGGACGGGAGATCGAGGCTCGCTCAGGAATAGGCGATCAGCCATGCAGGGCGTCGACTTTCGCGCCGTTTTCAGGACGGCGCCAAATCTTTATCTCCTGCTCTCGACGGACTTGATGATCGTCGACGCTACCGATGCGTATTTGCGCGCGACGATGACGAAGCGTGAGGAGATCGTGGGGCGATACCTCTTCGATGTCTTCCCGGACAACCCGGCCGACACGGCGGCGACGGGCGTGACCAACCTGCGTTCCTCGCTGCAGCGCGTACTGCAAGAAAAGAAGCCGCACCGCATGCTGATGCAAAAGTACGATGTGCGGAAGCCGCAATCGGATGGCGTGGAGTTTGAGGAACGGTATTGGAGTCCGCTCAACGTCCCCGTCCTGGACGACGCCGGGAACGTCCTCTGCATCATCCATACGGTTGAAGATATCACGCAGTACGTGCGTTCTCAACGCGTGAACAGTTAGGCAAAATCCGCCCTAACCGGCTACTGCCCGGCCGCAACCGCGAGTACGGGCCGCGGCTCGGGCACATGGTTATTTGCCGTGATTGATCGTTTGCACGACGTATGCGGAGACGTCGACGATCTGCTGCGGCGTCAGCGTGGCTTGGAACGCCGGCATACCGCCGCCGCCGTTCGTCACCTGCTGCACGGCCTTCGTCATGTCTTTCGCGTCGGGTAGCGACGAGAGATCCGGACCGACGTTGCCGCCGGTGCCGCTCGCACCGTGACAGATCGCGCAGTTCGCGGTGAACACCGTCGCGCCGTTGGCGGCGTTCGCCGGCGCGAGCGGCACCGGTGTGCCTTCACCTGCGTGTTGCACGCCGGTGCCCGCGCCCGGCGGCGGCGCCTCTCCCATCGTGCCGTCCAATCCGAAGAGCCAGAGGTTGTCGCCGTGCGGCGTCGCGCCGAGCGCGTTGCCGCCGGCAAAGAACGCCAGATACTCTTTGCCATTGTGGCGGAACACCGTTGCGACGTCGTTCGCGCCGGCGCCGGTTTGGAAATGCCACAACAACGTGCCCGTCTTCGCGCTGTAGGCTTGGAGTTCGCCGCCGTTGCGGCCGACGAAGACGAGATTGCCGGCCGTCGCGACCGAGCCGGAGTAGCACGCGTCGGCGAAGTGCTGCTTCCAGACGATCTTCCCGGTCGTGACGTCGACCGCATCGAAGTAGCCGGTATTGGGGCCGCCGACCGTCCAGATCGAGCCGACGTCGTGGACGAGGGCGCCGTTGGGGTTCGGCGACGGCGGGGGACCGTCACCGGCGGTCATGCCGGCGACGCCGTTCTGGCCGCACACATAGAAGCGGTGCGTCGCCGGATCGTAGCTCGACGGCGCCCAATTCGTGCCGCCCGCCGGCCCCGGTGCCGTGACCATCATCGTGTTCTTATATGGCGTGTACAGTTGCTTCGCGATGGCCATCGGCGCGCCGTTCGCGCGCTTCTGGATTTCCGCGACTTGATCGGGCGTGGGCACTTGAATTGCCATCGGCGGCGGCAGCGAGGGGAACGGCTGCGTCGGATACGTCGCCTGATCGGCTTCTTGCGGTACCGGTTTCTCCGCTATCGGAAAGATCGGCTTGCCGTTGGTGCGATCGAGCAGATAGAGCCAGCCCGTTTTCGGGGCTTCGCCGATGCCGCGGACGAGTTTGCCATGGATCGTCGCATCGAACAGCACGGTCGGGCTCGGCGCGTCGTAGTCCCACAGATCGTGGTGGACCATCTGATAGTACCAGCGCAACTTGCCGGTCTTGATGTCGAGCGCGACGATCGAGACGGAGAACAAGTTCGCGCCGGGGCGGATGGCGCCGTCGTCATCCGGGCTCGCGTTGCCGGTCGAGAAATACAGCATGCCGAGCTTCGGATCGGCCGACGGCGTTTGCCAAACGGCTGCGCCGCCGCCCTTCCAGGCATCGCCCGTCTGCGGCCACGTCTCGAACCCGCGCTGGCCCGGACTCGGCACCGTGTAGAAGCGCCAGACTTCCTTGCCGGTCGTTGCGTTGAAGGCCATGAGATGGCCGCGCGCCTTGAACTCACCGCCCGAGACGCCGGTAATCACGAGCCCGTCGACGTAGAGCGGCGCGGCGGTGATCCCCGTCCCGGCTTTCCAATCGGCGGCCTGCGTCGACCACGCGACGTTGCCGGTCGCCTGATCGATCGCCACGAGCTTGCCGTCGAGCTGGCCGATGAAGATCTTGCCGTCGCCGAGCGCGACGCCGCGGCTCACCCAACCGCAGCACACCGTCGAGATCGTCGGATCGAGATGGGCTTGGTACTGCCAGAGCACTTTCCCGGTCTCGACACTGACCGCGTACACGTCGTCGGTGCCGACCGGCATGTAGATCACGCCGTTGTATTCGAGCGGTTGCGCCTCGGCCGAATACTTCGCAGCCGTTGCGCCGGGCAGCTGCGTCATCCATACGCCCTTGAGCTGCGCGACGTTCGATGCGTTGATCTGCTTCAGCGGCGAATAGCGCTCGTTGCTGAGCGTGCCGCCGTTGGTGATCCAGTTGTCGACGGGCGGCTGCGAGAGCTGCTGCGCCGTGAACGCCGGCGCAAGCGCGCCGGCCGCGGACGCGATCGACGTGCTGCCGAAGCGCGCCGCGACGACGGCTGCTGCGACCAACGCGGTCATGGCGAAGAGACTGAGAAGGCGTCGAATCATTGGTGTTTTGTCCTACCGGGAAGTCCGGTGAAAGTTAACGAGCCGTACTTCACCGCGGTGTCGATCACCCGCTGGATGGGGCGCCGATGGAGCGCGTTGCTGCCACGTTGTCATCCCGAGCGGAGCGCCGCAGGGCGCGCAGTCGAGGGACAGCGAGCATCCTTCTCATCAGCCAGGGCAATGCCGGCAACGTTGCATGACCACTCGTCCGCCCTACGGCGTCCGCGCTCGGCGACGACGGTTATCGCTGTCCCTCGACTCCGCGCCCTGCGGCGCTCCGCTCGGGATGACAATCGAGGCGAAAATAATGCTCCGTGCGTTGCTTGTTACGAGCCGGTTGGGACGGCGACTTGGTGGCGCAGCTCGATCTCCTTGCCGGTGCGGCTTGATTCGATCGTCGCCACGCATACTTCGAGGTTTGCGCGGGCCCAGCGGCCGTCGTGCAGCGCGCGCCGTTTTCCGGCGATCGTGTCGAGGAACTCCTCGATCACCGGATCGCGCGTCGTGCGATCGAGCCGCAGCGGGCGTTCTTCGCGACCGCGTTCGGTGTACACGTAGAGGCCGGTGGCGGATTGGCGGATGTCACCGCCTTCGCAGCTCACGAGCGTCCAGCCGAAGAACGGCTGATTCGGTGCGAGCGCGGTTTCGGGCGGCGTCGCGGCGCGCGAGCGCTTGAGCGTCGCCTCGGTTGCTGCCGACGCCGCCTTCATTTGCGCGCGGCGCGAACCGGGCGCCTCGGTTTGCGGATAGCCGATCTCGCCCGCATCGAACGTGATTTCGCTCGACAGAAACGCGCCATAGCCGTTGTAGATGGCGGTTGCGACCGTGCCGTCCTCGAAGGTGAGGAACACGGTGTGCGCGCCGATCACCGGGCGCTGCGGATCCCAGTCAAAGGTTTGCGCGCGCACGCTCTTCACGAGGCCGCCGCCGATCAAACGCAGGATGTCGAACTGATGCGCGCCTTGCCGGAACGTGATGCCGCCGCCGAGCGTCTCATCGAGCTCTTCCGGGCGGCGTGGACGGTAGACCCAATCGCTGTAGTAGATGTTGTGGAGCAACCGCGCGCGTCCGAGTTCGCCGCTCGCGACCAGCTCGCGCATCGCCCGGTACGGTTCGTCGTAGCTGTGTGAATGGCCGACGTTGAACGTGACGCCGGCGCGATCGGCGGCGTCGATCATCGCCTGCGCCTGTGCGAGCGAGGTGGCCATCGGTTTTTCGCAGAGCACGTGTTTGCCGGCCTCGGCGGCCGCGATGACGTGTTGCGCGTGCAGATCGGTCGGCGTTGCGACGTAGACCGCGTCGACGTCGTCGAGTGCGAGTAGCGCTTCGATATCCGCGACCGCGTGTGCGCCGTAACGCTGCGCGATCGGCTCGCGAACCTCGGGGAGCGGGTCACAAATCGCGGTCAGGCGGATCCCCGCGGCTTTGTCGACCGACGGAAGGAGCTGGCGTGCCGCGCCTCCCATACCGATGATCCCGAGTCGAAGCTCCATGCTGAGCCTGGGGATTCTCACTCGGGACGCGAAAACATGGCCCATGCTGACCGTGCAGGAAAACGACCGCTTGACTCGGGTTGGAGCGGGGACGCCCATGGGCGAACTGCAGCGGCGCTACTGGCACCCGATCGGCGCCACGGAAGAGCTGGAAACCGCGTTCACCAAGCGCGTGCGGTTGCTCGGCGAAGACCTCGTGCTCTATCGCGACCGCAACGGGAAGCTGGGTCTGATCGGCGAGTTCTGCCCGCATCGCCACGCATCGTTTTACAACGGCATTCCCGACGTCGAGGGCATTCGCTGTTCCTATCACGGCTGGAAGTTCAACGGGGCGGGCGCCTGTGTCGATCAGCCCAACGAGCCGGCCGAGAGCACGTTCAAAGACAAAGTGAGCGTCCCCGGTTACCCGGTCGAAGCGATGGGCGGGATGATCTTTGCCTATCTCGGACCGCTGCCCGCGCCGCTCTTGCCGCGCTGGGACGGGTTCGACAACCCGAAGGCGATCCGCACGATCGGCTGGTGCCACGTTCCGTGCAACTGGCTGCAGATCATGGAGAACTCGGTCGATCCGGTGCACACGGAATGGCAGCACGGCAAGTACCAGGAGTTCATCGAGGAGCAGCGCGGCGTAAAATACGCGATCTCGAAGCATCACCTGAAGATCGATTTTGCGGAGTTCGAGCTCGGCCTGTACAAGCGCCGTCTGCTCGAAGGCGCGAGCGAAGATTCCGACGATTGGAGAATCGGGCATCCGGTGCTCTTCCCGAACATCCTCGCGGTGGGCAGCGGCGGCGGCAAACTCTGGAAGATGCAGACCTATCAGATGCGCGTGCCGATCGACGACGAGAACACGATGCACTACTGGTATACGTCCTACGACGTGCCCGCCGGCCATGACGTGCCGTCCAAGCTGCGCGAACGGATCCCGTACTTCCAGGTGCGCTATCTCGACGACAACGGCGACAACATTCACGACAACATCGACGCGCAAGACGTGATGGCGTGGATCTCGCAAGGCAAGATCTCCGACCGTTCGACCGAGGCGCTCGGCACGACCGACCGCGGCGTGATCCTCTACCGCAAGATGCTCGAACGTGAGATGAAGAAGGTCGAAGCCGGAGAGGATCCGATGAACGTCTTCCGCACGGCGGACGCGTCGCTCGAGTTTCATCTCGAACGCGACAAAGCGCACTTCAGCGACGGTTTCGAGAACCTGCAGTACCGTCAGTACGCGCGCTGGTCGCCGTGGTTCCGCGATCTGTGCGATCTCTTCGCGTCCTACAATGCCAAGCTGCTGCGCGAGGCGCTGCCGGCTTTCCCGTTGGAACACGGAGCGGCGACGACGGGCGAATAGTGTCATGGCGGGTCACGTTCTGGTCGATGGTCGCGATTCAGACCATCAGCGCCGGCGCGTTTTCTATTTCCTTACCGTTCTTGCCGCTGTTCATTCAGACGCTCGGGGTGCATCCGCTCTCCAACGTCGAGGAATGGGCCGGCATCATCGGTTCCGCGAATTTCCTGACGGCCGCGCTGTGTGCGCCGCTGTGGGGCGCGCTCGCCGATAAGTTCGGCCGCCGCGCGATGGTGATCCGCTCGAGCGTGGGCGGTGCGATCGCGACGGCGCTGATGGGGCTCTCCGGCAACGTGTGGCAGTTGGTCGGCGCGCGCGGCGTCATGGGCGCGTTCGGCGGTTTCAGCAGCGCTGCGACGGCGCTCGTCGCCTCGAAGGTGCCCAGTTCGTCGCTCGGCTTCGCGCTCGGCTGGATGGCCACGGCGCAGATGACGGGGATCATGATCGGCCCGATCATCGGCGGCGCGATCGCCGATTACACGCAAAATTATCGCGCGGTGTTTTTCTGGTCGGCGGGAGGCGTTGCGCTGGCGGCGCTCGTGACCACGCTCTTCGTGCAGGAAGATTTCCAGAAAAAACCCGCGACCGGCACGGAGAAGCTGCCGTCCAGCCGGCAGCAGTTCATGGAGATGGTGCGTCATCCGGAACTGGCGGCGCTCTTGGTGCTGCTGGCGCTCTCGCAGATGACGGCCGTCGCGCTTTCACCGATCGTGCCGCTCTTCGTGCAGAACATGGTCGGCGCGTCGCCGTACCTCGCCACGTTTGCAGGCGCCGCATTCGCGGTGACCGGCGTCGGCGATCTCGTCGCCTCGCCGTTCCTCGGCAAGCGCAGCGATCAGATCGGCTATCGGCGCATCGTGCTGCTGTGCCTCGTCGGCGCCGGCGTGTTTACGATTCCGCAAGCGTTCGTGCACAACATCTGGGTGTTCTTGGCGCTGCGCTTCGGTGTGGGCGTGTTCCTCGGCGGCATCGTGCCGACCGCGAACGCCTGGATCGGGCGGTTGTTTCCAGCCGAGAAGCGCGGCATGGTGTATGGGCTCAGCTATAGCGCATCGTTCGGCGGCATGTTCATCGGACCGCTCTTCGGCGGCTTCTTGGCCGCGCGCTTGGGTTTCGGTTCGGTGTTTCTCGTAACCGGCGGACTGATGCTCGCAAACGTCTTCTGGGTGCTCTTCGGCGTGCGCCCCGTAGAAGCCGCACGCGACTGGCGCTAACCCCGATGTCATCCCGAGCGGAGCGCCGCAGGGCGCGTAGTCGAGGGACCGCCGCGACCTAGCCGAGAAGCGCTTCTCGTGACCCCTCGTCCGGCATCGTCCCGCTATCCCATCGTCATCGCCGCGGTGTCGTTCCTCGTCCTCATCGTGGTGGCCGGGATCCGTTCCGCATCGGGCGTGCTGCTCGTTCCGCTCGAGCATGCGATGGGCTGGTCGGTGGCCGCGATCTCGGTCGCCATCGCGATCAACGTTACGCTCTATGGTGCGGTTGGTCCGTTTGCCGCCGCGTTCATGGAACGGCTCGGTGTCCGCCGTATGATCCTCATCGCGCTCGCGCTGATGGCAATCTCCACGACGGCGTCGACGTTCGTGATGACGCCGGCGCAACTCGCGCTGACGTGGGGCGTCGGCGTGGGCCTCGGCATCGGCGTCATATCGATGGTTTTCGCGGCGGTCATCTCGACGCGCTGGTTTGCCAAGGGCCGCGGCTTGGTTTACGGTGCGCTCACCGGTGCGGCCGCCGCAGGCCAGCTCATCTTTCTGCCGATCCTCGCCTGGACGGCGCAAACGTACGGTTGGCGCAGCGTCGGTTTCGTGTGCGCGGGCATCGCGCTGCTGGTCGCGATACCGGTCGCGATCCTGATGCGCGACCGCCCTGAAACGATCGGCATCGCGCGCTACGGCGAAGACGCGACGACGATGGTCGACAAAGCGGGGCTGCGTCACGGCACCAACCCATTGCGGAACACCTTCGCCGTTTTCGGACGCGCGTCGCACTCGCGCGACTTCTGGCTCGTGGCCGGGACGTTCTTCATTTGCGGCGCGACGACCAACGGCTACATCGGCACGCATTTCATGGCGATCTGCGGTGACGTCGGCATCTCGCAAGTGCACGCGGCCGGCCTGGTCGCCGTGATCGGCGTGTTCAGCATGCTCGGGTCGACCGGGGCCGGCTGGCTCTCCGATCGTTACGCCAGCCGCTATTTGCTCTTCACGTTCTACGGTCTGCGTGGGATCTCGCTGTTTCTGTTGCCGCTTGCGATCAGCGGCGTCAACCAGGCGTACGTCCTACCGGCGTTCATCGCATTCTATGGTCTCGATTGGCTCGCAACCGGCGCGCCGAACATGCGCGCGCTCACCGAAGCGCTGGGCAAAGAAGACACGCCGATCGCGTTCGGCTGGATCGGCGTCTCACATCAAATAGGCGCCGGCCTCAGCACGCTGATCGCGGGGATCATCCGCACCCAAACCGGCAGCTACGATCTCACGTTCACCCTGTACGGCGGCCTCTGCATCCTCGCCGCACTCGCCGCCCTCGGCATCGGCGCCGGGCACCCCACCCGCACCCGAATCCCCATCGGAGCCCCCCAAAGCGCCTAACTCCGCGGTGATCGTCATCCCGAAAGTGGGCCGTCCTAAATCGTCATCCTGAACACCGTCCCACACTGTCATCCCGAGCAGCACCGTCCCACACTGTCATCCCGAGCAGCGCTGTCCCACACTGTCATCATGACAGTGTGGGACAGCGCTGCTTCGGGATGAGAATGTGCGACGACGCTTGCCTTGGGACGATCGACGCGTGGCAGCGTTCATCTGACTACCCGTTCACCGGATCAGATCTGGTTCAGGACCGGCGCGGTGATTATCGTGACGCGCTCTAGCGGATGACGGCGCGTTCTATCTCGATGGGCGGGGTGAGGGTTTGGCCTTTGTGCGGGGCGTCGTGGATCTTGCGGACCACGTCCATGCCGTGCACGACCTGACCGAAGGCGGCGAAACCGCGGCGATCGGACGCGCGTTGGCCGGTGTCGTCGAGCGCCGGTTGCGGGCCGATGCAGATGAAGAAGTTGGTCGTCGCCGTGTTGAGGGCGCGGTCGCGGGCCATCGACACGGTGCCGTCGAGGTGCCGCAGTCCGGTCTGCGTCGTCGATTCGAAGACCACCGGTTTACCGCTCACGAATCCCGGCCGGTTGTCGGCTTGGATGACGTCGATCTTCGTGTGGTTGTGCGGCTGGTTGTCGGGGTGCGTTAAAACCGTGCGGAAGAAGACACCGTGGTCGAACGCTCCGCGCCGGACGTAGGCGAGAAAGTTCGCCGACGTCTTGGGCGCGTGGACGCGATCGACGTTGATGTCGATCTCGCCCGCGGAAGTAAAGAGCGCAACGATGAGGGCAGCAAGCATTACACCTTGCGTTGGTGCAAGGTGAGGATATTTCCCTCGCTATCGGTGATCATCGCCATCGTGCAGTTCGGCACGATAGCTGCCGCCTTCGCGTGCATCGAAGGTGGCCTCATGCATCGTCGTACCGGGCGGTCCGAACCAGCCGCGTAGCAGCTCGCCGCTCGTCCAGGCTGCGAAGACGCGCTCGCGCGGCGCGTTGAACGTGCGGCGGATGACCAGGGTGGGAACCGCCGCGGTTTGGGTGTCGGTCATGATGTCGATTCACTCTCCGAAGTCAGCATTTGGTCGAGCCGGTCGAACGATGCGTTCCAGAAGTTCCGTTGGCGATCGAGCCACTGCGTCGCCGGGTTCAGCGCGCGCGGAGCGAGCCGCAGGTGGTGCTCCCGTCCGTGAACGCTGCGCTTGACGAGACCGCAACGCTCGAGCCAAGAAAAGAACCGTGTCAAGCGGCGCGCACGCGGGCGTGGAGGCGGCGCACGACGTCGCGGGCGGATTCGAGCGCACCGGCTTGCCAAGCGTTGATATAGCTCATGTGCTCGCCGGCCAGATAGATCGCGCCGTCGGGTTCGCTCAGCACCGGGTAGTCGTTCTTGCGCGTCTCCGGCGTCCACGCGACCCACGCTCCCATGTTGTGCGGCGTTTTCTGCCACGCGACGGAGAATGCGGAGAGGAACTCATCGCCGTACTGCGGATGAATGGCCGCGCCTTGCCGCAGCGCGAGTTCGCTCCGGTCGCGCGGCGCAAGATCGCCGATCGTGCGCGCGGCGGCTCCGGTGGCGTAGGCGCCGGTCAGAACGCCGCCGCTGCGGCCGAAGAAGCCGTACGAGGGATACCAGATCTGCGCGATCGTTTGATCCGTGCGCGAGATGCCGCTCATGATGCGGTCGTCTTCCTCCCAGAAGCGGCGCTTGAACGCGAGCGCGATCTTGGCCGAATCCATGTAGGCCACGCGGTTCATCGACGCGCGAACGTTCGGGCTGAAGTCCGCCGGGATCGTGCGCAGCACGGGCAGCGGTATCGTGCAGATGCAGTAGGCGCCCTCGATGCTTTCGCTCCCGCCCCGAATACCGGTATATGCCACGCGCACGCCGCCGGGCGTCTTGCGAATCTCCGTGACCGCACAGCCGTAGCGGACGCGCTCGCGCAAACGGCGCGCAAACGCGTACGGCAGCGCGTCGATTCCGCCGACGGGCTGGAACATCACCGGCTGCTGGTTGAACTCGCGCTCGTTCTGAAAAAACGCCCCGAAACCGCCGCGGATCAGCGACATCAGATCGAGCGGATCGGCCGGCGTGCCGGCCTGGTTGCCGGCCGCGGGCAACTCGCTGAAGCCGGCCGCTCCGTCGTTCACATAGGCGTATGCCTTGTTCAGCCCGCCGTTGGCAGCGAGGAAATCGAGCAGCTTTTCTTTGTCCTCACGCGTGAGCGGCGTGTCGAGCGCGCTCTGTGAGACGGCCTTCGCGAGCAGTTCCGCCGTGTAACCCGCGATCGCGTACTTGGCCTCGCGCATCCGAACGCGTTGCAGTTCCGCGGAGCCTTGCGAGGAGAAATAATACGCGTTGAGGTTGACGTTGGCGAACTGCTCGATCGGCACGCCGAACTCGCGGTAGTAATCCATCGTCACGTGATGCTGCGGCACGCGCGCGGGTCCCGGATTGAAATACGCGCCCTCGGGAAACGCGGCGGTTTGTGCGCTGCCGTCGCTCTCGACGTGACGCGTGCCGGTGCGCACGGTCCACACGCGGCCGCCGGGCCGCTCGCGCGCTTCCAGCACGGTGCAGTCGTAGCCGGCCTTCCCCAACTCGTACGCCGAACACAAGCCCGCGACGCCGGCACCGAGGATGATCACGCGCGTGCCGCGGCCCGAACCCTCGAGGGCGAGGGGCGCCGAGGCTGAGGCGGGTTCGAGCAGATCGAGCGCCGTCAGCACCGCGGTGGCAGAGCCGCCGTACGCGGCGACGCGTTCGATGAAGTCGCGCCGCGTTCGCATGATGCGAGGTTGGTCTCGCGCCCGCGACCGCCTTGGGCCATTCGGTTAAGCGCCCCGCGGCGCAGCGCGTTACTTCGTGTAGATCAGTTCCGAGGCCGGGAATTCGTCGATGAGTTTGTAGTGGGCGGAGAGGTCGATCGTCGGTTGGATCGCGGCCGGCGTGAGCGTCTCGCCGAACTTGGCCCGGTAGCTCGCCCGCACGAGCGCCGGGTCGAGCTTGGTGTACTTCGCCAAAATCTCGGCCGACTTATCGGGGTTCGCATTCGCCCACTGCGCCGTCTCGCGCATCGCGGCTTGGAACTTGTGCAGCAGGTCGAGGTGCGCGTCGGCCCACTGACGCGTGGTGAAATAACCGGCGATCATCCAGCCGTTGCCGAGCACGTCGTAGGCTTTGGCGAAGACGCGCGAGGTCGCTTTGGCCTGCGTGATCTGCGGTTCCGCGATGAAGCTTGCATCGACGCGGTGCTCGGCCAGGGCTGCGGGCGTATCGGCCGGCGCGATCTCGACGAACTTGATCGTCGATGCGTCGCCGCCGTGCTGATCGATCCAAAGCGAGGGCGCGTACTCGGCGATGTTCTTGAGACCGTTCACGCCGAACGTCTTGCCGTTGAGATCCTTGGCTGTCTTGATCGGCGAATCTTTGGGCACCATGATCACCGACGTCGGCGCGGCGCTCGAATAGATTGCCGAGTTGGCGACGAAGACGAACGGCAGCCCCTTCTTGTACGCGAGCTCGATCGACACCGCGTTGGAAAACCCGATGTCGACGGCGCCCGACGCAACCGCGGCGGCGATCGCCGGCCCGTTGTTCACCGGATCGATCGTTACGTCGAGGCCCTGTTTCGCGAAGAAGCCCATGTCTTTCGCGTAAAACACTTGCGAGCCGGCATCGAAGGGAATCGTCTGGAGGTGGAGTGTCTGCATCGACTGCGATGCGACGGGCCGGCTGTTGCCCGCCAGCAGCGCGGCGAGCGCGGCCAGCGCGAGAACGGCCTGACGGCGCACGCTAGCGCGCGCCGATCAAGAGGATGTCTTTGCCGCCGTCGACCACCGGCACGTCGCGCGGGAGCATGAAGTCGCCGGGCCGCACGCGGAACGCCTTCGGCTTGCCGGCTTCCGGCGGCTCGATGCCGTTCATCAGATTCTTCACCGTGGTCAGCAGCCGTTTGCGCAGCGCGATGATCGCGCGATCGGAGCTGGTGAGTAGCTCGTCGCTGCGATCGGCGATGGGGCCGCGCTGGTCTTCGGAGATCGCGAGATCTTGGGCCACGATCGACGTGATGCCGGTGTAGGTGTGGTGCTTCTGCGCTTCGCGATCGATCAAATAGTCGTTATCGAGGTTCTCGCGCATGCGGTCGGTGCCCGGGATGACCTCCGGAACGAACACGCCGGCGTTGTAGTACTCGCGTTCCTCCTGGGTGATCGGGCGATCGGGCGAGGCGATGACGCGGAAGAGGAACGAGTGCTCGTCGTCGATCGGGCAGCGCAATTGCGCGAGAATCGGCACGCCGGGCTCGGCGGCGATCAGCGTGCAGAACGGCATCAGCCACTGGTTGACGCGCCACTGGAATTTGTCGGGGCCGGCGTTGCGCTGCGCCGAGAGCATCATGCCGTAATCGGTGTCGAGCGTGAACCAGCGCGGGCTCTTGTCGACGAACGTGTTGTCGTTCACGCGGCCGCCGGGAAGCGAGTTGCCGTCGACGGAGCTGTGGAGAAACGAGACGTGGCTCGAGTCGACGTCGCCTTCTTGCATTTGCGCGAAGTTGCCGCGCAGCTTCACTTTGATGATGTGCCGGTGCGTGGCCGGCGCGTGGAACACTTCGGCATCGGGGAACGGCGGAATCTTGTCGGCCGGGCCCATGTAGGCCCAGATGATGCCGCCGCGTTCGAGCGCCGGATAGGCGGTGGTGTGCACCTTCGCTTTGAGCGTCGGTCCTTCGGGGCAGTTGGGCAGATCGACGCAGTCGCCGTTCACGTCGAACTTCCAACCGTGGTAGACGCACCGCAAGCCCGCTTCTTCGTTGCGGCCCCAGAACAGATTCGCGCGCCGGTGCGGACAGTAGGCGTCGAGCAAGCCCAGCTTGCCGTTCGTATCGCGAAACGCGACCAGGTTCTCGCCGAGCACGTTCACCCGTACCGGCGGGGAGTCGGGTCCGCCCAGTTCGTCGGCAAGCATCACCGGGGCCCAGAAGCGACGGTAGAGGGTGCCCATCGGCGTGCCCGGTCCGGTACGGATGAGGAGTTCGTTGTCGGCCTTGCTCAGCATGATGCGAGAGTTCTGGCCGCCTGGAAGCGTTTCCGTCCGGTGGTTGATTTATCTATGGTAAATGCTGTTTACTAGACGGCGTGAACAGGGCGGCGCCACGGCGCATCGGCGCAATCGAAGTCGGTTTCCGGCTCGTACGGGTCCTCGAAGCAGCCGACGGGCCGCTGCCGCTCAAGGACCTCTCCGAGCGGGCCGGCATGCCGCCGAGCAAGGCGTACGCGTACTGCGCCAGCTTCTTGCACGAGGGGCTGCTCGCGCAGGACGCGGTTACGGGCCGCTACGGCCTCGGGCCATTGGCGATGTCGCTCGGCGTCGCCGCGTTGCGGCAGTCGGATCTCGTCGAGGTGGCGCGCCGCGACTCGACCGCGTTGAGCGAAGAGACGACGTGTTCGGTCTTGCTCTGCACGTGGGGCAACCGTGGCCCGGCCATCGTCTATCGCGTCGACGGCAAACGCCGCGGGCCCACCTCCGTGCGCGTCGGTTACGTGCTGCCGCTATGGCGCTCGGCCGCGGGACGCGTGTTTCTGGCCTATTTGCCGGAACGCGATACGGCGGCGTTGTTGAGCGAAGAAGAGCCGGCGCTGACGGCCGCCGAGGTGACGGCGGAGATCGCGCGCATTCGCGCGGCCGGATTCGCGCTCACCGGTGAAGCCGACGAGTTTTCGGGCATCGCGGCGCCGGTGATCGACCACGACGGAAACCTCGTCGCGGCGCTGACGTTGAGCCGCCCCTATGATGAGAATACGCGCGAACGGCGACTCGAGTTGGGCGGGGTCGTGCGCGCGGCCGCCGCGGCGATTTCGAAGCAACTCGGGCACGCGACACAAGCGGCATCTGCACCCGTAAGCGTGAAGGGCTCGCCGCGCGGCCTGGGAAAAACAAACGCGACAAACCGGATTTAGTAATAGTAAATTCTTTCTTCACGCGCCGGGAGGCTTTGTGACTCGTTCGATCGTCCTGCGCGGCATCGCCGCGCTGCTGGGAATTTCCGTCATGTTTGCGGGCGCCACGCGTACCGCGCAAACCGCAGCGCCGGATGAGATTCGCGTCGGACGCGCCGTGTCGACGGCCTTCGCGTTCGCGACGCTGGAAGTCGGCAATGATGCGCACATCTGGGACAAGGTCGGACTGAAGCTCGACATCTCGACGTTCAAGGGCGACGCCGACGTTCAGCGCGCCATGACGGCCGGACAAATCGACTTCGGCTTAGGCGGCGGGCCCGCGATGGGCTATCACAACAAAGGCGTTCCGGGAATCGCGGTCGCGTCGATGTACGGTCCGCCGACCGACATGGCGATCGTGATCGCCAACAACGGCCCCATCAAGACCGTCAACGATTTCAAAGGCAAGAAGCTCGGCGTCACGACCGCCGGCTCGTTGACCGACTGGCTCGTGCACGCGTTCGCGCAAAAACAGGGCTGGGGCAGCGAGGGAGTCGATTCGGTCGCGATGGGTTCGACCGAAGCGCGCGTGTCGGCGATCGAATCCGGTCAGATCGCCGGTACCGTGCAAGATATCGGCGTCGGCTACGATCTCGAGACGCAAGGCAAAGGCAAGGTCTTTCGAACCTTCGGCGACTACGTGCCGAAGTTCGAAACGCACGTGCTCTTCGCTACCGACGACATGATCAAAAACCATCCCGATACCGTCACGCGTTTTCTTAAAGGCTGGTTCATGACCGTCGCCTACATGCGCACGCACAAGGCCGAAACGGTCAAGTCCATCGCGCCGGTGCTGGGCGAATCCGAGGCCATCGTCGGACGGCTCTACGACAACGACATGCCGGCGATGTCGAGCAACGGGGCGTGGGATCCGCAGGCGGTCGCCGTCGTCGCGCAATCGCTGAAGGATCTCGGTCTCTCGGACACCGTGCTCGATCCGAAGGTCATGTACAACGGGCAGTTCGTTCCCGTAAAGATCTGAGCACTATCGTGCCGCCTGCGATCGTCGTCGATCGCGTCTCGCAACTGTTCCCGGGGGCGAACGGTGCGCCGGACGCCCGTGCCCTGGACGAGGTCTCGCTCGAGATCAAGCGCGGCGAGTTCGTCTGTTTGCTCGGCCCGTCCGGCTGCGGCAAGAGCACCCTGTTGAACATCATCGGCGGATTGCTCGCGCCGTCGTCGGGCAGCGTGAAGATCGGTGAGACCGTCGTGCGCGGCCCGTTGCCGAGCGACGTCGCGTTCGTGTTCCAAGAGAGCACGCTGCTGCCGTGGTACACCGTGCTCGAGAACTTCCGCGTGTCGCTGGAGTTCCAGGGCCGCACCGACGGCTGGCGGGAGCACTCGATGGCCGCGCTGACCGAAGTCGGCATGCAAGGTTTCGCAGGCTATTACCCGAGCCAGCTCTCGATCGGGATGAAACAGCGCATCAACATGGCGCGCGGCATCGCGCTCGACACCGCCATCTTGCTGATGGACGAACCGTTCGCCGCGCTCGACGAGCAGACGCGTTTGGTGCTGGGCGAAGATCTGTCGGTGTTGCTCGCGCGCACCGGCAAGACGATCGTGTTCGTCACGCATTCGCTCTCCGAAGCCGTGCTGCTGGCCGATCGTATCGTCGTCATGACCGCGCGGCCCGGCAAGATCAAGTCGATCATCGCGGTCGGCGAACCGCACCCGCGCTCGCCCGATTTCATGCTTCAGCCGCACTTCTCTGAGATCCGCAACCAGTGCTATGAGCTGTTGCGCGACGAGATTCGCAGTACGGTCGACGCAATGCGCGAGGCGCGCGATGCTCACACCGGCTAACGCCGAACTGCGCCAGACCTCCATCGTTCGCGCGATCCAGCTAGCCGTCGTCGTCGCAGTGTTTGCGATTTGGGTCGGGCTGACGTCCTCGCACGCCGTCAACGCGCTCTTTCTGCCCGCGCCATTGGCGGTCGTTGGCGCGCTGTCGCGCCTCATCGGAACGTCCGGATTTTGGGGCGCGGTCGGCGTCACCACGTTCACCACCGCGATCGCTTACGCGATCGCGTCGACCGCGGGCGTCGTGTGCGGGTTCTTCATCGGCCGTTCGCCGCGGCTTACGACCGCGTATCGTCCGGTGCTCTCCGGGCTCTTTGCGATTCCGTTGACGCTGTTCTTTCCGCTCTTCGTCGTGATGTTCGGTCTGGGGCCGTCCTCGAAGATCGCCTTCGGCGCGCTGTACGGTTTCTTCCCGATCGTGCTGAACACGATCGCCGGCTTCTCGGGTATCGACCGTTTGTTTTTGCGCTCGGCGCAATCGCAGGGCGCGACGCGCGTGCAGATGCTGCGCTACATCTTCGTCCCGGGCGCGTGGCCGATCGTGCTCACCGGCTTGCGCATCGGGTTCTTCATTACGTTTGCCTCGGTGCTGGGCGGCGAGACGCTCTCGTCGGCGTCGGGCGTCGGCCATGCGATCGCACACGAAGGCGATCTGCTCGAGAGCCCGGCGATGTTCGCCTGGATCGCAATCGTTCTCAGCGTTACGATCGTGCTCAACCTGGTTTTATCGGTAGTGGAAAAACGTGCAGTCCGTAGCACGTAGGCCGCTTTCGGCCACCGCGATCCGCTGGTGGACGATCGCCGGGCTGATCGCGCTGTGGGAAGTCGCGGCGCGCTTGTTCGGCGATCCGTCGTTCGTGGCACCGCCGAGCCGCGTACTGCTCGGCCTTCCGGGGCTCTTCGCCGATCCGAAAGTCGCGGCCGCGATCGGGATGGCCGGCCTCGAAATGGTGATCGCGTTCATGCTCGCCGTGATCGTCGGCGCGATCGTCGGCGTTGCGATCGGCATCACGATGCTCGGACGGCGCAGTTTCTTCCCGTTCGTGTTGCTGATGTGGGGCTTGCCGCAGGTCGTGGTGCTGCCGCTCGTGATCCTGATCTTCGGACTCGGACCGGTGAGCCGCGTCGCGTTCGGCTTCACGCACGGCGTGCTGCCGGTGATCGTCACCACGGTGACGGGGATGCGTTCGGTCAGCCCGCTCTTGCTCTCGAGCGCGCGTTCGATGGGCGCCTCGCAAGCGCAGATCCTGCGCCACATCATCTTCCCGACGATGGTCGCCACGGTCTTCACCGGGCTGCGCTTGGCGATGTCGCTGACGCTGCTGGGCGTCGTGCTGGCCGAGCTGTTCGTCTCGAGCAACGGCATCGGCAACTACACGCAGATCTTCGCCGAAACGTTCCATCCCGACAAGCTCTACGGGCTGATCTTGGTGCTGGCCGTTACGGCGGTCATCCTCAACGAGCTGGTGGGCTTGGTGGAGAAGCGGTTCTCGCGCTGGAAAGAGGGTTGATGTCCGGCCGGTTGACGGCGAGCTATTTCGTCACCTGCCCCGAGTCCGACATCCAGGCACGAGCCGAGGCGATTGCCTCGGAGCAGAGCGTCGAGTGCCCGCTCGAAGCGATCACCGAGCAGCGCATTCTCGATGAGATCGTGGCCCGCGTGACGTCGATCGCGCCGGCCGGTCCGGGCCGCTTTCGCGTGGAGGTTGCGATCGCCGCGCAAACGATCGGCGCGAATCCCGTGCAGTTCATCAACATGGTGTTCGGCAACGCGTCGTTGTGGGACGACGTGCAGTTTGCGGGTCTCGACGTTCCCGATGACGTGCTGGCGATGTTCCCGGGCCCGCGTCACGGCATCGCCGGGATCCGGCGTCTGTTGGGCGTGCCGGATCGTGCGCTCACGAATGCCGCGATGAAACCGCAGGGCTTGCACGTGCCGGAACTCGCCGCCATGTGCCGCACCTTCGCGCTCGCCGGGGTCGACATCATCAAGGACGACCACGGCATCGACGACCAGCAGTACTCGCCGTTCGTGGAGCGCGTGCGCGCGTGTCAAGCCGCGACGGCCGAAGCCCTCGCGGCAACGGGTAAAACCGCGCTGTATGCGCCGAACCTCATCGGCACGCCGCGCGTGTTGCGCGAGCGCGCGCGCATCGCGCGCGAAGAAGGCGTGCGCGCGGTGCTGATCGCGCCGATGCTGGTCGGGTTGCCCGCGTTCTTCGATCTCGTCGAGGAGTTCCCGGAGTTCGTCTACCTCGCGCACCCCTCGTTCGGCGGCGCGCGTCACATCGCGCCCGAACTCTTATTCGGGCGGCTGATGCGGCTGTTCGGCAGCGACGCCGTGATCTTCGTGAACGTCGGCGGCCGTTTCGGTTACACGCACGAAACCTGCGCCGCGCTCGCGGCGGGTGCCCGTTCTCCTTGGGGCAACATCCGAGCCACGCTTCCCGTGCCGGCCGGCGGCATGCGCCTCGAACGCGTCGAGGAACTGCTCGACTTCTACGGCCCCGACACGATGCTGCTGATCGGCGGTAATCTCCTGATCGATCACGCGCGCATCCTCGATCGCACCCGCGAATTCACCAACCGGGTAGCCGCCCACCGCTTTTCCCCTGCAAGTAAAGCGTAGCGACTCGCTGCTCGCTTGGGGGGCTTTGGGCAAACGAACGTTTTTCTCTCGTTACCCTGCAAGGTACGGATGAATGGAGCTTGGCCTGGGTAGGCCAGGTACGAAGCGATCCTCGGGTCGCCCCATCCAATCCAACTACTCGGAGAGTCCTCTCGTGAAACGATACAGTCTAGCTCTTGCGGTGACATTCGCCGCAACGGGCCTCGGCGGATCGTCGATCGCCGGCGCAGCGAATACGCAAGGCAACACGGCCAACTTGCACCCCATTCGCGTCGCTCAAGCCACGACGGCACCGCCCGCAGACTTCGGTAACCAGCCTTCGGGCGAAGTGCCGATTCTGTTCAACGATCAACACGTCTATTCCAAACCCGATCGTCTGAAACAAAACCGCGTTCTCGCTGCGCTCGTGCGCGGCAACGAAATCCTCGTCCCGCTGCGCTCGATGTTCGAACAGATGGGTGCGACGGTTTCGTACAATCCCGCTTCGAAGACGGCCGACGTTTCGAAGCCCGGCTCCGACGTCAAGGTGACCGTCGGTAAACCCGAAGTCGTCATCAACGGCGAATCGCGCCCGCTCGACGTTCCGCCCGAAATCTACAAGGGTGCGATCGTGGTCCCGGTCCGCGTCATTTCCGAAGGCATGGGCGCCTACGTTCAGTGGGTTCCCGAGAAGAAGGTCGTCGTCGTCCGCTACGTAGCGGCTCCGGTTCCGACCCCGCCGCC
>Ga0182030_10002545_pt1 | contig 38752 bp, 39 predicted proteins | sample 812S3MmetaG_FD_121299 | JGI IMG/M metagenome (GOLD analysis project Ga0182030, IMG submission 121299) | Permafrost microbial communities from Stordalen Mire, Sweden - 812S3M metaG (Illumina Assembly) | ecosystem: Environmental > Terrestrial > Soil > Wetlands > Permafrost | place: Sweden...
CCCGAGCTTCTTTCCCTTGTTCCTCCCGTCATCTGAACGTCCTCCTTGCATCATATTCCCGCCCACAAGGACTGGTCTCGATGTGACCAAGATTCTTCAGCTCAAGTAAGAGTGACATCGAGCGTCATCCGAGATGATATTCAGCCTTTTGTTGTTTGATCCCATGCGATTTTCATTGCATCGATTCCGGTTATTGTTCCCGGTATCTTTCAAGTCTCGATCTCCATCGATTGATATACCTTGACATCCTGGAAGACACCAATTTCGGCGAAATCCTCGTGTGCGGTTGTAATACAGCGGAGAACCTGCAAGTTCGTGGGCGGACGCGATGTTGTACACGCTTTCCCAAACTAAAATTTCTTCCTCGGATCTTTTGGCCCAGGACGAGATTTTCTTTTTCTCGTGACATATACTTTCACCCTACATTTTCCAGTGTTGGGTTACTGATAACTATTTTTAGTATCATTGGGGGATGATTTCCTAGAGAAGAAAAGCATCTTCAGCCCTCAAGCCACCAAGAGAATAGTGCGCATCGACGCCGAACGCTTCATGCTACCCAAAATGTCTGACATGACTCCTTTGAGCCTCAACTCCTCAAGATAGAGGCTGAGGCCCACGTTCACGGCCAATCATGGGCACTGGGACTGACTGCATTCAATGCTGGGCATTTGGTGGAGCGGCTAGATGGAAAATCCCGTTATGGGGGGCACCGCATTGCGGCTGGTAGCTCCCTATATTGCCAGCCTCCAACGCCACAAATATGAGACTTTCCCAATTAGCACCTTTGTGGCGAAAAAGGTCCACACGTTGACTTTCACCATGCTTTCCAACTTGTGGGAGCCCCAGATCCATCCTCTTGGAGGCCCCATATATATCATCTTGGCATTTGACGATCACGCAGTTCTCCATACTGCCTATTCAGAAACATCTCTTGTCATGTCTCTTATTACAGACTCTGACTTGACCGATTTGAAACTCTATGAATACAAACCGCTGCCCCCAAACACTTCACGACTGTTGCGCCTCCGTCCCGCCACCAATGGAACTAGCGACCTAGATGCAGAACTCGTCGAATTCCACCTCCCAGGCAGCCCAAGTAGCCTCGGCTATGTCGCGGCACGGAAGAGTAAGAATAAAGTGAGTGGAAAGAGAGGCAGCACTTCCCTTCACAACGCCAATGGTGGCATAGCTGCTGCCACTGTACCGAAAGGTATTAAAGCAACTGGGCCGGAACACAGCGACGAAGATATTGATCGAATTGTCCCCTACGAAGCAATTTCATGGTGCTGGGGTAGAGAGAAGGCGAACCAACTCCTCAGACTACACGATGGAGATCACGTCTATGCATTACTTATTTCACCGAACCTGAAGGCGGCATTATTCGCGCTGCGAAAGCATAACAAGGTGCGCACTGTGTGGATCGATGCAATTTGTATCAACCAGAGAAACTTGGAGGAACGCAATATACAGGTGCCCAGGATGGACATAATCTATGGTAACGCAGAGAAAGTGTGTATATGGCTTGGCGAAGGAGATGCCGACAGTAAATTAGCTATGGACTTCATCAACAATAAGGTTTTAGACCTCTGGAAGTTCGACGAATTGATCGAGGATCGACATATGACCCGGAATTGGGCCGCACTCATCAATCTTATGAAACGACCCTGGTTCTCTCGACGTTGGGTTGTTCAAGAAATTGCCTTGTCCCCTTCGGCCAACAATACAATCTATTGTGGAAAAGAGCAAGTTCCATGGCAAGACTTTGCCGACGCCGTGTCTCTTTTTGTGAATGTTGAGTCCGCGACTCATAAGTTGTCTGACGTGATGAAGCTGGAAAACCTATTCAACCATATGCCGGACTTTTTTGGCGACGTGTCGTCACTTGGTGCAGCTTTGCTTGTGGATGCTACTAGCAATCTCTTCCGGAATTCGTCAACTGGTCAGCGAAAGCCTCTTTCTACTCTCGAGTATCTGGTATCACGTCTATCCATCTTCGAAGCCTCGCAGCCTCGTGATACAATCTATGCACTTCTCGCCATCTCGAAAGACACCACGCCCAAGAATGCCGAGGACGATCCGGCGATTCGAAAAACCGAGAAAGCTCTGGAAAAATTTCTGGATAAGCAGGCTTTTGCAAAGCTAGCCAACCAACCATACAAGGTAGACTACAACCTACCTGTTGTTGAGGTCTATAAAGAGTTTATAGAGTTTTCAATTCACAAGTCGGAAAAGACACGAGCCTTGGATATTATTTGTCGACCTTGGGCACCAACTGTGATGAAGAGTACGTTGTTCCTCCCTCTGAGGAACTCAAAATTTTTATTTGTTCGGGAGCAGGCTGACTCGAAACAGGTCATGACAAGCCATACTTTCAAAAGGACCCCAGCGGATTGAATACGAAAAAGAACCAAATCGAGGAGGAAGATGACGAAGAGGCTCCCTTGCCGTCATGGATTCCAAGGTATACATCTCATTCCTCACCCTATCTTTTGCCCCCTCAGTACTAACATGAGATTCCTCGTAGTGTAAGCTTCGCTGCTTTTGAAATGGAACAGCATCCCATTATTGGACTCCGAATGCAGCGTCAAAATGCCGACCCACTCGTGGGCATGCCGGGAACTGATCATAGGAACTATAGTGCAGCCGGGACTAGAGCCTTAGACGTCAAGAAGCTTAAATTTTCGAAAAAGGATTACAGAAGCCCATGGGATAAGCCACTTCCTAATTCCGGAAACCTCCGAAAACTTCTTTTGAAGTCTTCAAATCGGTCTCCGAATAGTACCAGTTCACCAGATAGTGTTACAGATGATCGGACAATGGGAAATTGGACACGAAGGACAAATCATAATCTTGACCACAGCATGTTCGTTCAAGGGTTTATATTGGACGAAATCGAGACAGTAGAACGAAAGGCGGCATCCAATGGTAACATGCCTTACCAATGGCTAAGACCCGGCGGCTGGATGGACACGGACCAAAACCCTCCGGAAGAATTTTGGCGGACACTCGTGGCTGATCGCGGACCAAACGGAAGCAATCCCCCGACATATTTCCCACGGGCCTGTAGGGAGGCAATGAAGTTCAAGGATAAACTCAAATCAAAGGTCCATGGCAATCTGGATAGCAAGTTGCTGATCAACGAAGGACGATGTACCATCGTTGCCGAATTCCTTCGTCGTGTTCAAGCCGTCATATGGAATAGACTCCTTATGCGAACAAAAGGAGTATTTGGAGAACCCGGCCGCCTCGGGCTTGTAAGAGAAGATGTCCAGAAAGGGTACAAAGTTTGTATCCTCTACGGATGCAGCGTACCCGTTATCTTACAAGAAATTGAGAAAACCCCAGAGCAAATACTAGAAGACCAGATCTCCATCTTCCAAGAATGGCTCGAGATGCGTAAGAGGATGACACTCTTCTGCCGGGCAAAATATATTAAAGTTAAGCTCAGGAAGCAGAAACTTGAAGAAGCACAGAAAAGCGAAGCGCAGAAACAAAAACCTCGGCTTCAGACTTCACAAACCCTCCCCGTTATTGCCTCTTCATCTGAACAGCGAAAGTCTCAAGAGTTGAGCCCTGTCTCGCCTGGGCCGTCTCATGATGACAATCCGCGTCAGGACCAAGCCAACGGGAAGTCGCCCGCAAGAGACTATGGATCTATTGTTCCAAGCCCTAAAGCGAAGCAGACCGAATCAAAATCCGTGGAGAAGCCCCGAAATAACGAGGAGGCCTGGGCCATCTACCTCAACAAGAAGCTCAAAATCTCGTTCTCGGAATTCAAAGAGCGAGGCAAGCAGGAACTTGAGAAACGTGAGAATCTTGAGTACGCACGCGCTGAGGTACTGGCGTCGAAGCCGTACTATCGGCTTTTTGGAGAGTGCTATGTGCATGACATGATGAATGGTGAAGCAATTGCTTTTCAGAACTTGCATGAGATTAAAGAGCAGACGTTTGAGTTGCGATAAGAGAACCTTCACGTGCCCCGAAACAACCTGGAACATCATTTGCCATATCCCTCAGAATATTTCAAAACATGAAACGAATCGTTTCCAGAAATTCTGCAACTGCCCAATCGCAACCCACGGCCTTAGAAGATGCGCACAGATTTTCCGCTCCACCAACGGCTCACGTCTTCATGACGCTAATAAAGCTTAATGCCGCCTCACTCTCCTCACCCACTACAGTCGAACGGCTTTAGGACATCTTATTGTGCCGGTTTTGGGACATGCTGTGTGATGGATTGTGACATTTACTGTCAAACCATGGTAAGGCCACTTGTACTTTCGTTCCGCGAACCGTGCAAATGTCAGATCTAAAGATATCCGAAGAACGAATGGTTCATGCGGCTCAGGATCACTGATCCAGATAGACATCAGCGGGCACACATTTCATGCTTCTCAAGTCTGTTACTAAAAGCTCGAGTCGTTCCATAAGAATACCAGATCTTCTTCCGGTTTGAACACTCCCCGAAAAACATATGAACACTACCTATCCCCATTCCTTGGCCTTCTGCAAAACTGCTTATTATCGACTCAACTCCTAAAACCCAACCACTCAAAGACTCGGAACCCCCGGAATGCTTAGCCACACCCTACTTACCCTCGCGCTGGCCGCCCTCACTGCCACCACCCACGCCTCCCCCGAACCTCTGCCCGAAGATGTACACATCGCCATCGTCGCCGCATCCGAGAATCTGGCTTCCTTAACCGACAGACAAGCAGATGAATATGCTAGTCTGGCTGCGCTTGTTGCGGGGACCCACGCAAACAAGAGACAGGATGCTGCTAGTGCTGATGATTTGAATGCGATTTTAGCCGTAAGTGTTCCTTCAAAACAATCTTTTGAGTTTGAAGTGGATTTTAAAACCGAGGGCGTGACTGCATGGTTTGGGGATTGCACTGACATGAACAGGCAAATGCAGCGAACCACGCCAACGACCCTGATTTTGACGCAGACGCTGTCGCTACATCTGCAGAGAGCGACCAAACACATGCCCAGACGAAGAGACAATCGGCGGGTGATTTGGATGCTATTCTGGCCGTGAGCCCGTTCCACTATTTCACATTCCTTGCCCGAGAGTAGAACTGACCTTCAATTCCTCAGGCGAACGCAGCTAACCACGCCGGCGATCCCGATTTCAACGCCGACGCCGTGTCTGCTTCCGCACAAAGTGACGAAACCCACGCTCAAGCAAAGAGGGATGATGATCTCGCGGCCATTGTTGCTGCGAACCAGGTGCGTTGGCTATTTTTACGCCTGAACCTTTTACCACAAACTGCGCAATAATATGCGTGGACGTTAGGAGTTGAAGTGCTGATGTTCTGTTTTCCTTGTGCAGGCCAATCATGCTGGCGATGCGGATGTAGCGGATGAGGCGACGACGTTGCAGGCTGAGAGTGATGCTACACATTCTGGTGCTTAGGTGTGTTGTATGTTGATGCGGAGTGGGTAGAGGGATGTCTGAGGGGTGGGGGAGGAGAAGAAGGGGTTCGTTCTTTGTATACAGATTTTGCCCCGTGTATGAGTGGGGAATGAATAGGAAATTTAATGTAGTCGCTCCTTTTACGTCGAATCACTTGAAAAGCTCTCATTCAAAGGAGCCAACTCGGCCCCCTCATGAAACGAATTTTGCATTTCCCGTAAAGCTCCAAATATGCATAATTTTATACTCCATTGCATCAATACAACCCCTCCTCATCCTCCAAACTCGGTTCCCGAAACCCCATCCCCGTATTCACATCGCCCTCCCTCACCTTCCCCTTCCCTTTATCCCCCCTCGCACTCCCATTCGTCAACCCTCCCCCAGTGTAAAATTCATCATCATCATTTTCATCCCAGCTTCCGACCGCTTTACCCTTCCCTTTCCTATCCACTGCTTTCCCTTTGCCCTTCCCACTACCTGGCCTCTCCTCACCAACCCGCCTCCCGTTCTCAATCGCTCGAATCTTGCTTTTATTCTCCAGCTGTTTTTCTTCCGGCTTTTCGAATTGTGCTCTCACACGCTTGTAATGCTCCAACTCCTTCACACTAACACTCGGCACCAACTCTCTCTCCGCCGCCAAAAAGTCCTCTTCCGTAACCATGACAGCCACATCTTCTTTCGTTGCATAATGATCGAAGAAATAAGCTGTTGAGATCTTTGGTTTGCGCTGTTGGGAGTTTTGCGTGTTGATGGCTGCAATTTTGGAGTCGACGTGGGAGGCTTGGCGCGTGACGGCTTTGAGCATGGCGTCGGAGCAGAGAGCGTAGAAATCGGCGCCGGTGTAGGTGAAAGGGAGTTTAGAGGCGATGGTGCGGAGGGAGAGGGCGGGGTGAAGTGTGAATCTAGCTTCATTAGTAACTGATGAATAGAGAGAGGGGAATAGCGTACTTTCTTGTCAAGGCCTCCATAATTGTCAACTGCTTCTCGTGTGTGTCACTGACACCCAGATAAAGCATCTTATCGAATCTCCCCGGTCTGAGTAGCGCTGCGTCTAATAAATCCGGACGATTTGTAGCACCGATCACAAAGACGCCTCCACCACCATCGTCACCATCTGACATACCATCAAGTTCAGCCAGGAGTTGAGATACGATACGGTCCATGACACCCCCGCTATCTCCTTGGTTACCACGTTTTGGAGCAACTGAATCCAGTTCATCAAAGAAGACAACACAAGGTCGTGCATCTCTTGCTCTTTGAAATACCCTTCTGACATTGGCCTCGGACTCACCGATGTACATGTTGAGCAATTCAGGTCCTTTGACACTGAAGAAATTTAGACTGAATTCAGTAGCAATGGCTTTGGCAAGCAATGTCTTTCCAGTACCTGGTGGACCGTAAAACAAGATACCAGATCGCTTCTTCATCCCTTTCGCGAAGAGTTCTGGTCGTTCAAGAGGCAACTGAATTGTCTCCATGACAGCGTCCTTCACATTTGTGAGGCCACCAACATCGTCCCATCCCACATTCGGGATCTTGGGAGCCCCAATTGCATCTGCGAAATTCTTGCGTGCAGCCTCAACGGCGATGTCAAAATCGGCTTTTGTAAGACAGCGCCCAGATGGTCCACCGGCTACAAGTACATCACGAATGGTGACTAAGTTTTCGGAGTCGGTAGATGAAGCAGCTAAAGCCTCTAGACGAGAATTCCTCGCTACGAGAGCCCTATCAACAACATCTGCTAGATCACCAGCGACGAGGGCAGCTGTCTTGACAGCAACCACGGTGAGATCAACATTCGGAGCAAGTCCTACAGGCTGATCATCAAGAATACTCCTCAAAATCCCCTCTCGCTCCCATTCATCGGGAGCGTTCAGCTCAATCTCGTGAGTAAATAGTCCGCGAACACCATCCGGAATCTTATCAACCTCGGTGGTCGAAGCAATGAGTACTCTAGCTCCTGCGAGGATTTCCTTTATTGTTGTGATCATCCGATCAGCGGTTAGAGTTTCAATATGCTGAATCAGAAGAGCACAGAACTCAGGCCCGCAAGTCATTGCTCGTTCAGCGCGAGCTTCAAGGAGTCCAGCAGTTTTAACATCACTACCGGCACCTCCCTCACTGACAATATCGTATGCATCAATTTTGAACGTATGGAGCCCGATATCAGCACAAGCCCGCCTTGCTAGTGTTGCTTTGCCAATATTGCGCTGGGTCGAAACGAGCAGGATAGCCAGCGGTGGTAGTTTCAGATGTATGGCTCGAGGACTTGTAGCAGCTGAAATTAATTCACGAAGACGGCGTTGAATAGAAGAAATGTGATGCTTCCTTAGCTCGGGCATTGCAGTTGACTCAATATCAGACTTCGAAATCGACTTCACACCCAGGTAATATTCCCATGGATTATCTATTGTTGCGGGAAGTCTGCTGGCTTCAGAACCCGTTGACATCACGGATGTGTTTGCTGCGTTGATAGATGCAACTCCGCCCCAAAAATCGTCACTCTCGGAATCATCTGGGCTGTCCTTTACGATCTCAACATGATTAATTTTGAACCATCCAACACATGTAGGATTCATTGACCTTGCGGGCCGAGAGTCATCAAGACTGGCGTTTGTTAATAGATCGTCAATCTCAAGATCTTCGGCAGTTGTTGGTTGATACAAAGTCCGACCAAGATCTTCATCTATGGGTATGGCGACAATATCCCCCTTTCGGACAATCCTAGTACGGCTGGCAAAGTGACGTTTCAGACCAGCGTAAAGAGCATTTTGAAGCGTACTCTCGGTTGCAGAAGGGGTCAATATCTTTTGTAATGTAAGCTCTTTGGCTAAAGGAGGATGCGATGCACTAGTGAATTTGGGTTGTGACGTTTTCATTCCTTGAGAGGGTCTTTTTAGGGGGGATAGTCTGCAATATGGAGTGTTCTCCATGTTTGCAAGTAGAATTGGCGACAGATAGACCGTCGGACTCGAGGGTTTCTGGATCTGAGACTCAAAAAATGACATCCTTCTACCTTCGGGTTGCTTGTTGCTTGGGAGCTTAGCAACAGGTCGATGCGAGTACGCTTCAGGTAGCCCAAATACTTTGACTGGACGCCAAATTGATTCTTCCCCAACTTCTCCAAAGCTTCCAATCCCCCATAGCCCAGCACCATGCGCGGGTGGCTCAGCTGCGGCCTCAAGGCGCACCCAGTCTCCCGAGAAGCATCCAATCTTTGTCAAAGAATTAATATCAACAAATATTCGAGCTTCTTCATCATCGTCAGGATTCGGTTTCGGGTGTAGTACTTCTTCGGGCAGTGGCTTAACCAATCCCTGAGCTTTAAACAGCCGTCCGTGTTGACCACCAGCTCGTGCAGTAGTTGCCGTAAAGGTAGAGAACACAGACCCAGGTGTACTGATTCCATTAGTCTTGCGTCCTAGTGCAGTTTGAGGGGTCCCGGCTTGAATTGTAGATATACCACTCGCGTTATGGGCTGGGAGCATTGGTGCCTGCAAAGAGATCAGATCGTCCATTGAATCATCCGATAACTCATCATCCGGGTCGGATCCTTCGCTCTCTGTTTCAGTAACGGATTCATCCTCTTCCACTGCCGTGTCTGTTTTATACCGGTCCTCGGCAGCGGAGTAGAATTGATCATTCGTTGTATCTTCATCCTCCTCTGTAGCACTCAAAGGGCTATTTAAGGATAACGATTGGTTCCTGGTATTTCTTACGTGATGTCCGGTCTGGGTAATAATAATTTTGCTTTGGGGTGACAAGATGCCTTGACCCACAGGTTCGCAAAGTGTAACTTTAGCAGGCGGTGGAGGAACATGAGTAATCGGATGCGGAGCGAGGGGTAGGGAAAAGAAGTCACCGGTGTGAACGATTTTGAGCGCTCCCAGGGCCTCTCGAACCGCAGAGGTTAAGCGGTCTTCAGGGGCACTGGCTTTTGATTTCCTGTTCATGTATCCGTCGAGTCGCGCATGTTCGCCATGGAAAGTTCCTTCACCATTCTCCAGTCTCTGAGCTAGATCTCCCTCCATTGTGACAAAAACAGATTCCAACGGTAAGGGTATCACATCCAACACCCTGATTTCAATGCCACTGCGACTATGACTCGACATCTTGGAGGGTGCAACTTTTTGAAGTGCTTCGGCAAATCCTTGGAGAGCTAAAGAGGAAGGGGAGAATTGGACCGTCGAATGTGCGAGAGCGCTCGAAGGCCTGACAGGTACAACTGTCCATGTTGCGTCCTCGACCGAGGTGGAAGGTCCCCAAGGAGATATTGCGACATGATGGACTTCGGGAGCTTTGGGAGATCCATTTCCGTTTTCTTGGGCTAGTAGACAAATCATTAGCTATTCAGGAAGTTCATTTGGGTTTATGGCCCTACTTTGTGATAATGCAGGAAATAAATCTGCAAAGAGATCCTCTGACAGAATTCCAACATCCCCTTTCACATGATCGTCCAGCACCAATCCTGCAGAGATTGCAGACTTATCTTGCCGTCGCCTTTTGCGCTTTCTATGGTGTGGTATTTGTATTTGTTCCCCCATCGTCACTGTATCTGTTCTTGTCGAGCAGACGTTTATTCGAGGTCGCGTTGTAATGCACCGGACGCGTTGGGGGTATGGCGCATGCTCAATGGGCTGTTTGAAGACGAAAGAACAACAGAGAGGATAATGATTTGAAGAATAAAGTCAATTAAATAGGTATGTACATGAGTATCAGAGTCGTGGAAGGTAAAGGGAAACGCCGTTCATGCAATTGTCTTCTGTCAGAAAAGCGGTTGATGCTCGGCTGGCCATGCAAAACCAAGGCCGAGGCTTTGTGGAGAAATGAAGCTTGGACGAAAACAGCTTGGTGGGCTCGAGATCATGTGACTCTCCTCTGGACAAGGTACCTTATTTTGAGTGCTATTTCCGTTACTAATTCTTTGTTGCTCTAGAAGTCTGGAAATATTTCAACACTTAGAGAAGCCTATGCTGGTGTAGTGAAATTGAGTATACGATAGTCTTTGACATCCTACACTGGCGCCAAACGTTACTCACGAAAGCCGCCTCCGGGATTGCAGCAATTCACCGTAAGATATCAAGTGACTTCCTTATAGGCACTTTCCTCGAATCATCAATAGCTCAATAGCCATCGAATTTATATAAGGCTTTATCAAAGGAAGCTGCTTCTACAATTTTCAGCCTCGCGCATCGGCGGCCGAGAAACGCAGCCTCGTTGACATCATAGACTGTGCGGCCTTCTCTTGAACACAGCCGCTGCAACAAAGCTCTCACTCCTGCCGCTTCATCCTTTGGAGAAGATGTAAAGCATTCATACCCATGGAGATACTACATTTCCTACCAGGCGAATAAAAGTCTCCAAATTCTCATCACCTCACGATCATCACATGTTAAAAAACCCCATTCTACAGGGAAATTAACATGGTCGTTGAGATCAACCAGTCAAATAGGCGGAAGATGCTTCGAGGTACGCCACTTACGGTGCCCAAGAATGACAGTTCAAGGGTCTTCACACGCCAGATGCAACAAAGTCTCAGCGGCTTGCGGGGATCTGACCTTCACTTTTCAAACATCCTGAAACTTTCCTGGAGTTCCAAGCCGCATGGACTCTTATTCGTATTGCCTTCAATTCGAGAATGTTCTTATAGAGCGCGTTGTCTAGATTCCTCTTCAATCTCTATTTTGTTTAATATTATATATATTTTTCTTTTGGATCTTAATTGATCTCTATTTCCGCTCAATCAGTCTTGTGATGTCAATCTTACCTGCTCCGCGATAACGACCATTGTTTCGAGGAACCGACCATGAATGAGACGGCACACAGCAGAAGCGATGCCTCCTCTGCCGCCAAATCCTCGATAGCATCTGCGACTACAGTGTCACCGATTGCGGCGATAAAATATGCCCATCAAGCCGAGAAACTGTCCTACGTTACGCCCGACAAGGATCGCGATGGGGCGGGAACCGCAATCTCAGCAAAGTACATTACACCGCAGGATCCCGTCATTATAACGGCAGATGGAGGCAGGTTACCAGGAGTACCCTTAGCGGAAGCGGAGAAGCTCAATGCATTGAAGGAAGATATCGAGGGACCGGCAGAGGAGGCCAGAGAGGATGTAAAAGCGGAGAGCCCAGGACAGGCAAACTCTGGGGATCCAGAATCCGGCTCGAGAATTCCAGGAGATAAAGCAACTATCCAAAAATCCGGAGAAGGTTCTCTTCGCAGGGCAATGCCACCCTCTCGAACGAATCCTCTGTTCCCACCCTTACCCCTCTACGGGCCATCGTCCCTGAGTCGAGATATACAATGTTGGGCATTTCGCTTTACATCGTTCTTTTTATCTTTAGCTTTTCTCGGAATTATTGTCTTAGGTGCAGCTTTTACGAGTATACCCTCAATGTTCCGGTACATATGGCTTCGCATCACTTTACGAGACCCAAACGCGAATCGGCCTTTTCATGAAGAAGAGAAGAGAAGGAAGAATATGAGAGAAGAGGCAGATAGATCATGGCAGAAACAATCGTCAAGAAGGAATTCAAGGACGAAGATGCATAATGATATTGAGGAGGAAGCAGGATATGGACAGTTCATACCCACGGAAGGAGGACCTGATCCTATTATCTGCAACGTGGGATATTATGCACGAAGGGTCGGACTTGATGTTGAGGAATTCAAAGTACAAACCGAAGACGGCTTTATAATCAACCTCTGGCATGTTTACAACCCCCTCGAACTCACACCCCTATCAGCAGAAGAGCGTGCCGCCCGTGGTCCTGATGTCTTCACCGGTGCCCCACCTTCGCGTCCCACCAACAACTCTCAGAAACCCAAATTTCCCATCCTCATGATCCACGGTCTTCTTCAATCCTCAGGCGCTTACTGCACCAACGACGAAGACTCCCTTGCCTTCTACCTTTGCAAATCTGGCTACGATGTCTGGCTGGGGAATAACCGCTGCGGTTTCAAGCCTGAACATACACTGCTCTCCTATTCCGATCCCCGAATGTGGGCCTGGAATATCCGCCAAATGGGCGTCATGGACCTTCCAGCCCTGACCTCACGCGTCCTTTCAGAGACCGGATTCTCAAAACTCGGTCTCATAGCCCATTCACAAGGCACAACCCAAACATTCGTTGCGCTAGCCAAAGAACAACGCCCTGAACTCGGCGAGAAACTGACGGTATTCTGTGCTCTCGCACCAGCTGCATACGCAGGGCCCTTAATAGGGAAAGCCTATTTCAAATTCATGCGCGTAATTTCCCCCGCATTCTTCCGCATAATATTCGGTATCCACGCCTTCATCCCTTCCATGATGTTAATGCACCGCTGGCTCCCCGGCGCCTTCTACGGCGCAATGGGCTACCACGTTTTCAACTTCCTATTCAACTGGAGCGACTCACGCTGGGATCGCGGGCTCCAAGGTCGCATGTTCCAATTCAGTCCCGTGTATGTGAGCGCTGAAAGCATGAGGTGGTGGCTAGGCAGAGAATGTTTCGCGAAACAGAAATGTATACTTGCGACGCGCGAGGAAGGACATCAAGAGGATGCGGAGGATGAAATGGAGGATTATTACAAACAATTTAAAGGCGAAGAAGGTCACACTGACGGCAGCACCGGGCGCCGAAGCCTCGAAGTTAGGAGGAAACATGAGAGGAGGCCGAAGGGTAGTACAGCATGGTATAATGACCAAGTCCCACCGTTCGCGTTGTGGGTTGCTGGGGACGATGATTTGGTTGATGGTAGGAGGTTGTTAAGGCGGTTTGAGAGGGGTAGAGAGCCATGTGTGAGAGTGGTGCATAGTAAGATTGTAGAGGAGTATGAGCATTTGGATGTTATTTGGGCGATGGATAGTATAGAGAAGGTGGGGAGGGAGGTTAAGGAGGTGTTATGGAAAACGTGTGATGTTAGGGATAAGGTGAGGGTACCGAAGGGGTGTCAGGAAGTGGAGGCGTGGGTCGATGATAGGAAGGCGGGGTCCGGGGAAAATGTGGGGGGAGAAGAAGGGGAGGGAGAGGAGGAGGGGCAGAGTAGTAGTAGTGATGAAAGGTGATTTGTGATTGGTTCTAGTATACTCATACATATACACGAGATCTTATGCGATAGTAGAACGAAGACACGATTATACCGTGAAGGTCAACAAAAGCTGCAAAGAGTGAATATAACTCTCTATTTCCCACATGTATTGCTTCCGTTGAAGCACTATAAAATCCTCTCCCCCACTAAGTCGCAACTTCATGCATTTAGCTCTCGACGCTGGAGGTACTGCAGGCGATGCTAAATTCCAGATAAGCTAGCTACCTTAGTTCACGTCTCGTCAACGGTGTTAGGCGTTCTCGCGTCACCGTCCGAATCAGGACTAGCGCTTCTCAAATTGCTTTAAAAAGCCTGCGAAATTTCTCTAGCTAGGGAACATGCCATTCTGGTTTCACTACTTTTTTGACCCAGTTTTGTGACCCAGTTAACTCTCAGACCTACTAAGGACTTTTCTCCAACGCGAGACCAAACTATAATTTCAAGTTAAACCTTCATATACCAAAAACTTTCCTTGTTCTTTAATCCATCAGCTTGCAATGCAGCTCAAAATTGACAGCGAGAATAGTCTTGATGACAGTAGATCGAGATATGCTGGGGCAAGGTTGCTGATGTGTCATTTTTTCGCGGGACTATCGAGGTTGAACTTGTAGTCGTGAGGTGGTGCTACACATTTATTCCTTGAACTTTGGATAAAGATTTCCTGGCGTGGATTGTAACTGTGTGATTGTGATTATAGTTGTGGTTGTGGTTGTGGTTATAAGAGACTCGGAAGGAGAGGAAGGGATTTTATATACCTTTCCTCTTCCATTCTAGACACGCCTTATGAGGCACCAAGGACCAGAAGTATGAAAAATGCACATTCACCATCAAAATATCTAGATTTTCAATCAGAATCCATTCCTCCCTTTGCAACCCACTCAATTTTCAGGTATAAATGTCTCGAATTTTTCTATCTAGCCTTCCGATTACAGCACCAATCAGTGCGAAATCCAGTGGAAAGGGGAATGAATGGGAGAGTGTGTCGCAACACAACAATGAAATATCCTTTTCAATGTAATTTTTTTATTAAGATATTTATGACTGCTTTTTAATACATATCGAAATCTTTAATTTAAATATGTCATAATATGGTGATGGAAGGAGATTTGACAGTAGAGAAAATTTCGACAACTGCATGCCTACAGTGAAATACCAAAAGAAATAATCAATTTCTGTATGATAGCAGAGAAATCCTCTAGATGTCTAATATTGATGTCTTTTGAGTTTGATTTTCTAGAAAGGAGATAAGGGGGGTTAAATCCCCCTCCCCGCCCCATCCAAACATCAATCTGAGAAGTTTAATATATTCACCATCAGCACTCGAAATCTAAACCCCCTAAATAATCTACCAATATCAGTTATTTCGTCCCCTGATCTACAAATACTTAAATCCTGATCATACACATTTTGAAGCATAAAATCCCCCATCTTCTTGAAATGTGAACTCCGTTCTACATACCAGAATATCGATAGAAGGTTATCGAAACATATGTTCCGCTTAGGCACGCTTTGAATATATTCTACTTTATGATGTGTATAAGAATTAAAGGGACAATATGTATAAGTGATGATATTTTGTATTATTTCTTTTTTATAATTTTCGAGATGAGAAATGACGACGAATCATATTTGAGAGTGAAAAAATTAGTGATGGTAACAGAAAAAAAAACAAGGGAAATATATACACTTCCCGAGGATATTCGTTGGGTAAATGCGTTGTTTTCGGGTTTGTTGGGTAGTTGTAATGTTCGTGTCGTTATCGGAGTATAATGTTGCTCTCTGTTAATGAGTGGCGTCACGTACAGAATAGCCCTTCTGAAATTGAATTTCTAAGAGAGGGAATATATCTCTTTTATACCATTACCATCACCATTATTCTGCATTTTCTTTTTAAATTTGAAAGGTGGTATATATCGATTTACTGTCAACATGATCAAGCGCCACTAGTATGATGCCCTTTTCTCTTCACGGGACCCAAATCCAATATATAAAATCCTCGATCCCTTCTCTATTAGAATTCTATCTTGCTTCTGATACATCATTTAACTCAAGTGGCAAGAAGAGTGTTCAAAGCTAGGATCTTACAGTGACATTCTCTTAACATCACCTTCCAGATCTAATTCTGTTGCTTTACAACCTGCATCAAAGCCTATTATGTAGAATAATTTGTAATTTTGTGATGGAATTGTATTTGATATTTGACGATAATACTAATCTTGACAACAGTCTACTCAAATAGAACACCAGAAGTAAGCTTGTTTGTACAACATCTTTAGGATTCTTAGTCGACGAGGGAAATTCTTCAGTAGAACGGCGGTGCTTAATTTCAAATTTTGGAGAGTGGACCAATAGATGCCGAATTTAGATACCTATTTGGTTTTGGATTTATGATGTTAAGGTTATAAGAGAGGAGACGACGGGTCTTTTATATCCCTCATTCCTCCTGATCAGCGTTTCCTTGGAAGGACCTGGATGAAGAATTATGAATTCACTATGAATCACCTCCATCTCGTAAAATGACCACCTTTCTGAAACTTAATTCATTTCGAGGTAGAAAACCTGTAACTTCTCTCCATCTGAACCTCAACTTACATTCATATACCTAGCTTAACACTAGGAAGAACAGCAAATTGACGTCCTTCCCATAAGACCCGCTTGATATCCTCTTTTAGATTTAGTCATGATGTTTAGAATACCTCCAAAGACTATGTCTTACCTACATGGATTTCTCAAAGTAAACTTCAGACACCAAACATACTTCCTTTCCATCCTTGTGAGATCTCATAAGATGACAACGCGACAAGCCTCGACAGCAAGTATGGTCTTTACAGCATTATTGCGAAAGAAGCGCGATGCAAATTTATCAATATAACACCTCATTCTCAGAGCTGAGAATCAAGCCAAGCTAGGAGATCTGTGTTACCATCATTCTTCCCATCGTTTTGCTCAAAGGTGGACGCAGCAGCCGAGTCACAACCTCATGGGCGATTCGTCACATGAACGAGTATCGGAGTCTTGGGCATTAAGTCTTAGCTCAGATCAGACCTTGATTACAATCCCTAATTTGATCTGTGAAGGACTTTATATGCAAATTCTTGAAACAGGGGAAACTTTCCATTCATAGGTCTTGGCGACGTTAGGATAATGTTTCTGTGTGCAGGATTGACAAGAACTTCCATTGGTACTTTTGGGCCTAGATACTCTGTAGAAATTAAGATCGATATAAGAAAGTCTTCTAAAACCATCTTTGTCCACCTCCTTGAGCCACTTTGTTCAGAACTAATATCGCGTCCAGAAGCATTTCAGATGAACTCACCTCTCTCTCCTTCTCCAGTCGAAGTTTTACGACTTGTACAACACTAGATGTGTCCGATTTCACGGAAGCCTCTGACGTCAATAGCTCCTCAATACTCCTTTCCAACATCATGGTCAAATATTGATTAGCTTTTGTTTCTGGGTATCCAGACATTCCCGCGATGTCTATAGCAGAATCATTGTCACTGGCGCAACTGCTTAAAGACATGGTGCTTCCAGCTGAGGATTGATACCGATGCCCAAATGCCCAGCAGACTAGGGACGCAATATATAAGACCCAGTAGTCAGATATACAACCATCCAGACCAGTCGACTGATCATTAGCAGCCCGCCACCCTGACCGGGAGAATGGTTGTAATAGCTCGTCTTTCAAAATTCGGCACGCATATTGAGTTGCTGCAGCGGCTGCAAGGGACGTTGACCAGTTTCTGAGGCGTGCTTGAGCCATATGAAACGTTGAAGGTGAAGTGATTTTTTGGGAAAATACCCAAGTATCACCCGCGATGGCTAGGAGATCATGAAGCGGAGTGTGATAGAAAAGGAGGAAGGCATCTGCTTTGGGGTTGTGGTTGAAAACACTCATGAATGTGGCCAAGGTTGGATGGATGGAATAAGGGGTGAAGTCGTTTGGGTAAGTAGGGTCCTCTCTGGCGGGGAGCTTTGAGAATTGTGAGCAAACGAGGATTGACTGAGGGAATGGCCTCATTTTTTGTAATTCCTCGGGAGATATAAACTTAAGAAGCGCGTCATCCACACGAGTGGTATGCTTCGCCTTGTACTTCGACAGTCGACTTTCCCAAATAGTGGCGCTAGATGCCTCCCAAATCTCTTCGGAACAAGGGAGCCACGGTAAGTACTCTAACTGCTGTTGGAAAGTACTCTCAGTGGTTAGCTGTTCATGGTAGACGGACTGTTGAGTATCAAGCGTGAAACAGGCACTCATAAGGCGCCTATACGCCTCGGAACAAAACCAGTTTTTCCAAGCTGTCTTGAGATTGGCTTGCACCTTGTCTTGCGAATGTGCAGTCGAGGCATCAAGTCCTTGAGATGGGTCCTCAAAGGCATCCAATTGAAGGATGACGAGCTGTGAAAAGTTTAGGAAAATCGTTGAGAGATATGGGATTGAACTTACATGATCATACATTTTCTTGAAATGTCGTGAGGAAGAAACCGTCGTTTTTAGTCCGCGAAAACGGGTGAATATTTCCACGAGGAACATGGCTTGCATGGTAGTGAGGCTCCAGGTCGCAGACTAGGGAGCGATTAGAAACTTCCAAATTATATTCTCAGATCAGGGAGGGATATTTACCAGATCAATTTTTTCCCGACATTCTTCATGGATTTCATGAATTTGTATATCCATATTTGTAAATTTCGGATACAGATATTGTGAACCAATGGATGTCATGGCGAGAAGTAACGTACTATCCTTATCTGGATCAAATGTTGCCCTATGAACTATGGGGTATATTGGATGGAAGTTCTGCCAGTAGCTCGAGAGAAGATTTTCAATTCCAGCGGCGTCAGGTTGCGAAATGAGTGATATAGGCGGCATAAATGTCTCAGGCTTAATTTCTGAGCTTGGTTTGAATACTGCCGGAGTTGATAAGGTTTCTTTAGCGGAGCTGGTGAACGAGGGTTCACTTTGCTCTACAATCTCTACCTTTGTCCAATGAATTGGTCTATTGCGGGAGGACTCGTCCGGTTTGCCAGGAAATAAATCCTCTAAGTATGTTTCAAGCGAGCGCTTTGATTTCCTTGTAGACTCATTATTAACGCTTGGTTTGAGCTGATCTTGAAACATAAGTGGCTCGTTGGAAATAGTGGCGATCTCTCCAGGGTCTTCTGCGGAAATGCGAAGCAAGTTGTCCGAGCAAACATATCCAATAAACGAGGAAGCTGAATCTTCGGGCAAAAGATCCCATATCATGACTGGAACGGAAACCAGAAGTAGCGTGGAATAGCTCTTGAAAACGCTCTGAACCTTTGCATACTTTGCAAGGGCTGGGAAGGCAGACAGCCACTCGCTACAAGCTTCAGCATCGAGTAATTGATCTTCCTCTAAAGCTAATGAAATCAGAACATGGGGAACTGTAAGCTGTCCGTTGGGCAATGACTCCGTCAGGCTATCGACCTCTGTAGCGCTGGGAGGAGAGGAAGGTTGATGACATTGACTTGGAATGATTATTTTCTCCCCCTTCGCATGGCATTGAGCCTCAGGTATCATCCTAGACATCTGAATACTACATGCCTTCAGATTTGAAGTAGTGACGATGTAGATCGGTGTGCGTCTTCTTTCAATCCGTTGAGTCCCAATCACTTCAGGCTTCTCGTGTTTCAACCTCGAGAGGAGCTCACTGTGAAGCATTGCCGCAGTGAATCGCTTATTAATCCATTCCTCAAGAACTCTGATGAGGGAATCCGTGAATGAAAATCGGCCAGGTTCAGCAGCGATAGATTCCCAGCCGCATGCAGCAATAGTTTCCGTTATCGCCCGTCCTCCTAGAGGAGCAGCGCTTGCGGCTGAGCAGCAGTCCAACAACAATAGCACGTCCGAAGACGCTTTTTCAAACAACGTTTGAATAGCTGACCATTCCAAAGAGGCGTACTTTAGATCCCGTTTGCTATTCTTGAGGTAAGCGTGTATTCAACAATGAGTTGAAACATGCAGTACAGACCAGGACCAAGTAGACTGCCTCGCAGGGTTAATCATTGCATGGCCTCCATAATACACCACAAACAAGGTGTCGAGGCTTTCGTGCAATTCAACAAAACTAGCTGCCTTGATCATGAGTTTTAGATGGGAGTTCTCTGTGGGAATCAACCAGGTTTCCGTATCAAATCCATAACGCCGAAAGACCTTCTCCAGATCTTCCACTTCATAGCAGACATCCAAATCGTCGTCTTTCCATCTCAAGAGAAGGACTTGTACCGTCTTGTATCGGGTCGTTGGCTGCTCGCGGTTCGGAAAAGCTCGACTAGCGGACTTGAACAGGTCAGTATCTCATTTTCATACATGTTCCGGACTATAACCTTTTCCAAGTTTGATGCAAAGGAAGACAAATCTTTCATGTGATATTTCGAGCGACTAGTGTCGTGAAGAGTAGAGGTCTTGAATTCTGGGATGGATTGCGGGACGGACGCTGGTGTCGAGTAGTCCTGGCACTGCGGTATTAGGGAATCAGGCTGTCTAACCAAGAACAGACCAATACTTACTGTCGTCTCGGAATCATCTCCATTGCTTGCATTGTCATTACTAGCAGATTCCGAAGACATGGTACGTATCCCAACTATGCCATAGCCTTCAAAGCTTTGCGAAAATTGGGACGAAGGGAGGAGGGTGCAGACAGGATCTTTGTTATTGAACTCACCGGAAGGCTGAGCATTGGGACCTCATTTCATTGGTCGATGGTTTGACCTAACTTGAATAGTCACCGATAGGTCCAGAGATAGCTTAGTGTCAATCTACTCGGCTAACTCACCCTAAGCCATCGTTAGATATCCTGATGATCCTCTTCCCTAGCAGAGGTTGCATGTTATAAAGAAGAAATGATCATACGGTTGCTCATTTTCTACCTTCTCTGCTAGTAGTAAAGTCCCGAGTCTCAACATCACCCAACTGTTTCCCCCTATCCTTATATTTCAAGCATTTCTCGAACACTGTGCAGAATTTGTATCACTTAAGATGGGTGTCGATTGCAAGCTGTTGGTTACTTTTCACCCTGATTGCCGCCTGAGGTACCACATATCGCGGTTGCTGATTTTAATCCGTTGATCCTAGAACTAAAGATTATAGAGACATAGTTCTGATAGGAACCGTCGAACGCTACTCGGAAGAACGCAAACAAAAGCAAAAATACAAAGATGAGAATGAATAGTTCAAAGAAAAGTACAATTTCCAAAATAAACTTTACTTCCCGCAGAATTTTTGATTCTTCGTTTTACTAGAAGATAGGAATACGCTATATGAGCGAGCTGAATTATCACCAAGATCCATTGTGCCTTCTTTTGACACTAGACAATTGATGAAGTTTAGAAGAGGCTCTATGGTAAGTTAAAATCCTTTTCATACGGCCTTTTTATTCTTTATTTTAGAGTTAATGGCTATTTATACCTAGCCTACGATATTAAGAGATGCAATTGATGATCCATATATCAACATTTTCGAAGGGCTCGATCCTCTTGTTATGTTCAATATTACATCCTTTAGAGATGAAGAAGGGGTAAAAGCGTACCTCCTTCTCAAGTTTCACATCTAGCTAATAAACACAATTTAGTAAATTATTATGGGACCTTTTGGTATGGGATAGGGACTATAAAAAATGAATTTACTAAGATATAGAACACATACCTATCAAGGTGCCATTCCTCTATAATATCAGGTTTAAACAAAAGATGGGAGATACTGTAACTCATTCTAAGAATCTACTGAGGCGCGGTTAATATTTAGATAAAAACGATATGTAGAAAGTCGGATCACGAGTAATCATATTGTTAGGCTATGTTGGTAGGCTATTTAGATAATTGCATTACTATCTTTGATATCATGCATCTTCCAAATCTCTGTCAATATATCCAGGAGAAGTCGAGAGAATTAGCCGTGGCAGCTGATCATATCTCCGCATAGAACATATAAAAACCCTCGCATTACCAGTTACAAAGTTTCCCCCTGTCGAAGTTCCTTCTAAAGACTCCATCAGCATCTCCTTGTCAAGTTGAGAAACAAGATTGATCCACTGTGCAGGCCACTCCTTCACAAGGGGTAGAGCACCCCAGGCAACGATCCCCATCGCTCTGAGTGCGACCATTAGTATAATTATCTGCAAAGCCATCCCAATCCTCGTCATACGCGTTCCATAATCTTCTATTTTCCCATCAATGACCATGAGACCGGGATAAGCTTGATTCAATTCAGGAGCACCAGCGCCTCGAGATTGACATTCCTGTGATGCAAGCTCGTAGCTAAAGTCTGATCCATTGATAGTTCTAGACGGGGGGAAGAGGGCTTCCAGCGCGAGAGTGTGGTTAAATGAAGCCAAGATGGATTCAACGACTACGTAAAGAACGTATGCAGCATTATAGTCCTCCGCTCCAGTTGTATTCTTTGAAATGTGGATATCGAGGTAATCCTTGGAAATATTTTGATATGCGAGTCGGCTTTCGACAACCCCCCAAGCAACCACCTGAGACACTGATCCATTCCAAGCAGTTAGGTCAAACCGCTCATTTGAACAGATGGAATCCCTCAGATTATTCATTTCTGTGCTGTTGAGCTTTGTCCAAGATATGTGCCCAAAGCACAATAGCGTGGTAATGTTGGTTTGGTACTTCCAAGTAGAGTCATTGTTCGAACCCGGCCCCACCAGCGCTCGCAAGCCGTCGTTTTGCGAGACCGATACCTCAACAATTTGTCCAAAAGAAGTACTCGTGAATCGTATTGAGCCTGGCGTAGTGACTTGACTGAAATTCTTGGTTGGCATAAACTCGACGTCGTCTGTTGTTGAAAAATTCGATCGAGCGTACAAGGTCGGATAGCAGAGAAAGATATCACTTCCATAGTCCGCGAGAATTGTCTTCGTACTGTTGAAACTTGGACCAACGATCAAGTCTGAGCCATTTCTACCGATTGAGACAGCTTCAACTCGACCAGGTTCCGCGAGGTCCATGATGTTGTCAGAGAATACCGTCCACCCGAGTGCAAAACCTCCAAGAGGTACGAATCCACAATCGATCTGTATGATTGAGCTAATGGCTGCCGTGACAAAAGAGAACTTGTATAAGATACTCCCAGCTGTCACTAGACCAGGTACCATGAAGTGTCGAAGAATAGCTTTTCTCCATCCCTCCCGAAACTGATTTTGTACCGGCGCTGTCGCTTGTAGATTCAGTATCTTGGAGAGCGCCACGCCTTCTTCACTCAGAAGCTGGTTGGTAAGACGCTTAGAGAGAAAAATACTTCGAGTCCACGGAAGTGTGATGCTACCGAAGAGTGCAAACTCGATACCAACAATAGCCAGCCATTCTTGGACGCTCAGTTTGTTTCCGAAGCACAGTGATTTCTTCTTGAATAGTGAGCAGCTTCCACTGACAATCATGAAGATTGAAAAGCACACCAACGTAAAGCTAGCAGCTAAAGTTGTCCATTCTAGCAAGGACCTACGCGAGATCGAAGAGGTTTGATACATGGTGGCTCCTGGGGATATCCGGCATCGTCAGCGTCAAGCACCGAAGGGATAGCAAATGTGAAGCCCTTAGAATCGTTTCGAAAGCCTCCCTCTCAAAATATCGAGCGAAATAAAAGAACAGGCTCAGGCAAGTCATGAATTCTGACGTAGACGAACGTCCCATTTTAAGGATCCTATGCCTCCCAAATAAGGCTCTGCTTGCCGCGAGGAATTCATGTTCAAGGTTAACCGAAAAGCCTCATCTCTGCAGCAGCTCAGCTGAGCCCCCGCCTTGTGTGGATGCCAAAGCATTGAGCCAATAAGAAACCCTACACCTACAGCTCCACGTTAAAATTTTCCCCAGCCACCGAAGGGGCAGTGCTAACTTCTGGAGAGAAAACTGCCTTACACGGCGATGGTAAACTATAAATAGTCTATCTTCTGTAAGGCTCGAATGATTGAACGGAAAATTGTGCGACCGAGCCCAAAGACATGAGGCTGAAGGACCACCCAATAAGACATTCGCACTCTCGATATTCGTAGACTCAAATTTCGACAATGCGCAAAACAACCAGACATGAGTATGCTGGAGGGTGAAGGCCTGTTAAATTTCCATTTTATTCTCTCGACTTCGGATAATGCCTATATTCCTTATATTGAGGCTTTTGCGACGTGCAACAAAGCAAACAACGGGTTGATTTGTTGGCGCCACTTCCGCCAGGCTGAGCAAGAGAGTCCAACTATGGCAGCCAGAGGTTTGAATCAGTTACATAATGGAAGGAGAGCTGTCTGAACTTTGGAAAGCGAAGAGGTTCTTCGAAGCTACTTTTGGATCACTGTTACAAATTCACGAAATAGCTTTCGTTCTTAAGGCAGGGTTATTGACTGGATTTATAAATAATGAGTGCGGATGTTTTTGAGAGCTCATTTTGAGCCCCGCTGGATGCACTTTCGACTGTCGAGGTGCTTAAGTAATCGGACTACTAGTAAGCCGCACGATCCGCATTAAGCCGCGCCAACTCCCGCATCATATATTTTCCATAATCTACATCAGGGAAGAAGTGCAGGATCGCTTTCTGCGGCACATAGCCATTTTCACATAGTGCCAATGAGCCAACAAAGAGTAACCAAAGCAACCTATGCAGCCTGCATCTCCTGCAAGCAGCTGAAGCGGAAATGCGACAGGGCCTTGCCAGAGTGCTCACTATGCGTCCGGTTCGTCTTACATACCCTGTAACGGTCTGTGGTCTGACAGAGATTCAGGGTGGGTCGTACCTGCCATTACCGCAGTGTCCCTACCCAACGGCAAGAAGACCTTGAGTCGTCCCTCACACCTGAGACGCCTGTACGGTCAAGTGAAAGAGGCTTGGCTTCACCACCCTACCAAAGTGACAAGCCAACGATCTCACTACTCGGCAACGCAGCATCATCGATAGGCCCCTTCCGCCATGAAGGACTCCAAAAATCCACAGTTGAGATCGCAATTTGCAGAGATGCCCTTGAAATCCTCGGAAAACGTGACGAGGTTGCCGCAATAACAGATAATTATTTCCATACCATCAGCCACCGCATTCCGTTCATTTGGAGAGATCGATTCAACGGCCGTTTACTATCTATGCACTCCAATCCTCATGCGGATTTCAGCCTCTTGTGCTTATGTATCCACCTTGTTGTTCAATACCCACCAAAGTATGGGCAAAATGTGCGGTCTTCTGTTTATGCTATGATCGAGAGTCATACCAGCCTCTTAGAAGCTTCGGGCTTTTTATCTCTAGAATTCATTCAAGCGAGACTTCTCTTGTCTATTTTTGAAATGGGTCACGGGTTATACCCAGCTGCGTCGATTTCAATAGGATCTTGTGCAAGGACTGCAAGAGCATTTGGCCTTCACAAAAAAAGGTCTGGGAACTTCTTTACGAACGATTCCGATAGGCAACGAACTGAAGAAGAGACGAGAGTGTGGTGGGAAATTGTCAATCTAGACCGGTAGGCTTAGCCCTCTGAACTTAGAGGAGGAAACCCATAAACTCGACCTCTATTTCTGGACGCATTTATGAGCTCCGAAGCAATGCTTTTCCTTTCTTTCTAGAAGACTATATTGACAATCATGCAGATTTATCAATCTCTGTACTGGAGATGCACTCTTTGCTACTGAGGATCCTAGCCCAGAAGATCGACTGCCAATTGTAGACAGCGAATGGGCAGAAGATGTGAGTATCATCACAATTTAAATCAGACCGATTATTAATACAATGCACAGACATTCGTACGTGATGGCCATATCACAATCGCAACTGCTGCAGCTATACGCGTATCGCCTTTCGCTCGCGAGTGTCAAATTGCACACATCATGGGTCGTGTACTCCGTCACGTTTTTGAACCAACTTCCGATCCATTTTTCCACAAGCAAGAATATGAACAGCTCGAGAAAACGTTGCTGGCCTTTTTCTCTCTCCTTACACAGGAACAGACTGCATATGTGGATTATTGCGCCGCACTAAGCATGTGTAGTTGGTACAGAATCTCCCATATTTTGGATACAGGACTGTCTTCTAACCTCATCAGTACATTATTTCTACTCTACGATTCGCAATTATTAATAGATCAGCACAACGAAGACGCTGCAAATTGCATTTTGAGATCCATAGAAGATCTCGCGTTTCGAATCGCAGATGTTTCTACAAGGTTGTTCAACCCCATCGAGAATACCAATTTGGACAGGCTCTCGCCGTTCGTATCCTTCTCGATGTATCAAGCCGCTGCTGTTCATCTTCGAAAATCGAAATTGACGAAGCGTAAAGTCGATAAAGATAACCTTGATTCTCTAAAGACTATACTCGGTCATTTCAACATTAGATGGCGTGCCGCAGGTAATGCCATACCCTTGTATTCTCGAAAATTTTACGTTGAGCTAATGGAGGAACAGGAATTTATCTAGATGCGTTGGATAATCTCGGTCTTGGCTTTCCTATCACAATGCATTCCATGCAAGGAGTTTTAGTTAGCGCGAAAGGTCCTCAAACCCAAGTTTTGAGGCCCTACTCGCTTTGATGGGAGAAAAAGACGAGGCTATTCAAGCCCTTGGGCGTTCGCGCCGCTACCTGTACAATCCGGGTCGGCACAGAATATTTGAAATAAATCATTACTTCACAAAATGAACATGATTTGCCAGGCAGTAGAAGCCATTTTTTAGTAAAACCCAAGGGTCGTTATAGACCCAACCAGAATTTCCATCGAACGTGGTCAGTAACCTACCACGGAAGCTTAGTCCCATCATAATCGTAGAAGGAGTTCGTATCCTCAAACTTCAGCCCCTTGATAACAGCGACCACACCAGCTGCAGACTCCTCCACTGTAGTAGAAGGCGCATTCGGTGCGTATTTAGCCATCCAATCATTAATGCCAGCACCAATCTCAGTACTCGGAACCCATCCTAAAAACAATGAGCTACAATCACACAAACTCACTTCGAAATACGATACCGGGATGAATCACAGCCGTCGTAATCCCTTCCAACTTCAAAGCACCACCCCATTTTCGAACCAACATATTCAGCGCAGCTCTAGCAACCGAGTATATATCGTTAAGACCTGGCAAGTTGACCGATCGTTCGATGGAGCCAAGAGCTGAAGATATAACTACGATTTTCTTACCGTGGCCTTTCCTAACTAATGGCAGGAAGGCTTGTAGGAGACCAATTGTTCCAGTGACCATGTAATGAAGCTCGTCGTCAACCAAAGACAGATCCCTACAAAACCCATCAGCAGCGCCTCTTAAAAACAGGCTTAAGTCCAAGCACCTACAGCTTCTCAAACGGAACTAAAGTCTGCAGATCTGCGCCCGCGTTGCTGACGAAAGTATCGAGTCCGTTGGGGAGCAATTTCGAGGTTTTGGCCACTGCTGCTTTGATCGATACGGGATCGAGGATATCTAATGTCACCAAGTCAATGGTGCCTTTTGGGGAGCTGTTTACAAGCTCGGTCAGGCTTTTGGCTCCTGTGTTTCGGGCGGTTGCGATGACGTGGTTTTCGGGGCCCCCGAGCTGTAATGGGAATTACCTTATCAGTCACTGGATAGGATTCTTTACTGGGGCCTCCTTACGAGCTCGGTTGCGAAGGCAAGACCAAGGCCTCTGGAGGCTCCGGTGATGAGAAAGGAAGGCATTTCCGATACCTTACGTTTGTGTTGAAAATGCCTTGTGCCGAAAGCAAATGGAGATAAAGATGAGAAAAGTAAGCTGGGCTGGTTCTTCTGACTTTTAAATATTTCTGCTGATGTGAAAAAGGTACGGATATTTATATGGGTAATCACTAACCCGGAGTGTAATAGGACAGCGTATGTAAGCTTAATCCCCGGCATGGCTGATGATCTAAGAACTCGTATAGTCTGACCAAAGGTTATGCGTCGTTGCATTCGCGTGGGACAGGGGTCACAACGCGGCATGTAGGAGCGGAAACGCGGGGCAAGATGCGGCTGGAGGGCCGCTCAGGGGTCGAGTATACGTACGATTTGCGGGCAGAATGCAGCTACGGTGATACTCCGAATATCAGTCGTAAATCAATCATTTGCACAATAAGAGCGAAATATATGACAGTAGTTCAGGATCTAACAACGGTCGATTTGAGTATCTCGAAACGGCCAGGGCCTACAGGCAGCGGGTGTTGTTTGACAGCATAGGTTCTTTGAAAAATCGATTCGGTCCTCGAATCAATTTCTAGGAGATCTCTTCAATCATATACATGCACCACCGTGGTGTTTGACGTGTTGCAGCTTTGAACGTGGACGCTTTCAATTTATTCCTTTCTGTGGACCTTACAATAGGCAAACTCGGATCTTCATATCAACAGAACCTAGATCCCTCCTCCAAGTTTCGAACCCACGAATGGAACCTGGAAGGTAGAAGGTAAACAGAGCCCGTTGGACCGCGGCGTGGGTGTATTTCCGCTATCATGGCCCGGCCTGGATTTGTAAAGAATTGTTAAGGAATTTTCTGGGTTTGTTGGTCGTATGCCTGTGTCAGATGCTGGAGATTTAGTAAGGTAAGGTAAGGTAAGGTAGATGATAAGTAGAGGTTTGATGACAGGAGGTAGGAATTGCAAGGATAACGGTCGTGGTAATGATCTAGAGAGGTCTGGTATGGTAAATGAGGATTGTAGGTATATTCGTGGAAAAAGAAATCGGGTCCTGGTTGGGAGGGTCTTTGATGTTTTGAAGTTTTAGAAGCACAATTTGGGATTAGGTACGAATCGCAAAAGTTTCTTCATGTCATCCATTTGGGACGCGATCGTGTTCTCAAAGTTTGCTATTGATTGTCTTCTTTTGATAATTGCTTGATGGCTAGATCTTGGACTCTAAGTGAAGTGTTTCAAAGATAGGAGGGGAAGAGGAATTGATCAATTAGGTCTATCGATTTTAAAGTGAAGCTACTTATACTTTTCTCTGAATCCATCCATGGCAAGACTGAAAGACTGTGGTGTAATCTATCGTCCACCCATCCCTCTGCTGATTCCTTAAGCCACATCTTCGCTACCCACCCTATCACGAAGAGCCATTCCCCGGATCCACCTTACAGTAATCAATATTCCCATTCACATTATTCCCCCAATACGCGGGAAAATTAATCGGCTTCCCGCTGGCCCCAAAAAACACAAACGTCATGATAAAAACCACAACCTGGGTCCCTCCATCCAGCCCCGCACAAAGCACGTAATTAAATCTCAGGAACCATTCCGGCTTATACCTTCTTAGCCAATACTGGCTCCAGAAAGCGACGAGCATGAAAGATACGATTCCGGAATTGATGCCGGTTACGAGCCACCCAATGTGCCAGGATATGATGGATACGTTGAAGTAAGAGAAGCCGACCTTGGGGAAGAGCCGGTGCAGGAAGTAGAGAGGAAGAGGGGCGAAAAATCCGAGGACGAGGCCTAGGGGGACCCATTGGTAGGTGCTGCCCCAGGAGTACATGTGGGAGGCGAGACCGCCCCAGGTTACGGCTTGGGTGTTGAAGGATTGGAGAGCCTGGTTGCATGAGCACGTTGGTGGGGGATGGGGAAAGGGACTTACTGCGCCAGACCATATATGGGTTCCTTCAATTGAAAGTAGGATCTCTCGCTGGTTTGTCGTAATGGTGATGGTGATAATATAATTAAGGATCGCACCGACTAGGGTCCCAACCATTTGCATTGTGAAAGTGCATGGAGGACTCAATTTCGCGTATTGTCCTAGCTTCAGATCTTGGAGAAGCAAGAGACCTTGATTCATCGTGTTGTAGCCGAATAGTGTGAAGTACCTTCAGAGATCAGCTCAACTTCATACATCATGTGGGTTGCTTACATGTTGGTAAGAGGATTGCCGGGCTCTAGATAAGCGCCGATCATCTGAACAAGTGGCTGAGTGTGCAGATTGAAGCCGGTGATACCATATTGTGCGCCCATAAATAGGATGAGGACTGCGGATAAAGCGGTAGACACGATGAAAGCCCACCATGACATGCCTGATTCCGCTTCGTAGATACAGACTAAGCCGACCGCAAATGCGAGTATCAAAACGAGTCCAAACCACCAGTTGGGAACGTCCTTGTACCTGAGCATGAGTCGGAAATGAGGGTCTTTCAAGTCTTCTTCCGTGGGCTGGGACGGCTTCCAGAACATCCAGGCGGAGGGCTTTAACAAGGACCTGAGGTATGCAAATGATAAGAAGGACCACGCGCTTTTGAGATCGTCCCAGTTATAAAGAAGTAAGTGGGTAAACGTTGCGGTGATTGCCAGGTTTTGTGTTGTAACATACGAGGCGAATGTTGCTGCCATGTAAGGAACTCCTTCCACCTCGAGTTTTGCGGGGTCGAGACGACCGTGTTCGTTCAAGATATTGGTTTGGTTATAAACAAGATATTTAGTAGAGTTTGATTCTGGGTAGAAGAGAAGCTGAGACAGGAATGGAAAGTCTCTTGCTCTCCATATGTTTCCATAGTAAATACCCATGAAAACGATGATATTCAGTAAGTAGCCTATCAGGGTGTTGAATTGAGTCTGATTGAGTCAGCAACTGTTTCTCGCCTTGCAAAAGGTGGAATTGAAGGTCTTAGACTCACTTGTAGGGGAAGATACATTGCCGCGCTCCCAATATATTGAAAATCGAAGCAGAGGGATAGAAAGCCAAGACCTTCGTTTCCGTTTCCGCCACCAAACAGATATGTAAAAAGCACTTTCATCTGTCAGTAGGCCACATGAGCTCGATTCGTTCAATACTCACGGCTGCTCCGATTGGCTAGGCAGAAAACGCTGACAGCTGTGAGAATTGGCATCATATATTCTGGCACCACTTCCCAAATGAAAATCAGGCAGAAGGCCCAATAGAAGATCTTCAACTGTGGTTTCACCGTTTCTCGCTTGCGATGTAGTGTTTCTAATAGTGACATGATTGGCAGATTCGCGGGATAGACGAACTGATTCTGTCAATGGAATTCCTACGGTAAGAACGTGGATTGAAAGATACCTTTGTTGGGTACACCAGAATCTTTCGTAATAGCCCCGCAATCCCATACCCCAAGGTTTGAGACGAGAATATCAAAAAGATGCAGACGGCTGCATTGGGAGTCTTCGTGTACCATAGTCTCTGTACCGCGATGATCTCGGCAGCCATAGCAGACCTTGCTGCGGTTGACGACATGATGAGAATGGCAGCATGTTCCTTATGATTGAATTTGTGAGGATTGAACCATTTGCCAAGGAATCCGGATTTTGGAATATACTCCAAAATGAGGGCTAGGACATAGCTGATCACACACAAGAATGTTGCTGAAAGGACGAGATCCTGAGGCTTGAACTGGTAAATAGTAGCCAATACCGAGGAAAAGCATGACAACCCAAGACCTGGGATTCCGTTAGGCCCTAATGGATCTAAAAGGCGATCTAGTTTGCTTACCCAGGAACCAAGTACGGAACTGAAGGCATTGCGTTAGCGAAATGGTCGTGAATTCCCAATAGTCGGGCTCTCAAAAACCCAGACAATTTGCTCTATCGGACAAGAAAAAAGCCCAAGATGAGACTTACAGTCCAAGGGTTCAGAGAAGGGTCATCGTCCACATGGAGCGCGTAGAGCGCGATGTCTTCCATCTTCTCGACCTTCTGCGCCGCAGTCATTCCCTTGCCTATCTCCAGGGTTTCCTCATCCGTGGGGACATAACGGATCTCATCCGAGGAACCTGTCTCGTCCAATTCAGCTGTGCCAGAGACAACCCTTTTCTTCTCAGAAACATCATGAACTCCAAGCGCTTCCAAGGTTTCAATTCCTGTAGACCGGCCTGTGTTGAATGCCAATTGAGGGTCTCCCCCGAGAGGTGCGCCGCTTTCGTTCGGGATTCTCGAATCCATCCTGAGGATGTTCTTGGATGCTCAATCACAAATCCAATTATCACTTTCTTCAAAGCTATGGAATCTGGAAGCTGAAGCAAGAGGGATGGGGGAAGACAAGATTAAAATCTTGTGGGTGGCGTCTGTGATGATATTTCTGCAGTCCCACACCGCATGCAGATCTGGGATCCTTGAAATTTGTTATTACGCATAGATAGCGATCAAACTACTCGCATCATTTATCATCTCCAGTTTGGAAAACAGAGAATGAAGAGGGATTTTTGAGAGACATACCCCAGCTTCTTACTCATCGTATATGCTGGTGGATATCTCGGCTTGGGAAAGGAGGGAAGAATCTGACGCGGTTGAGAACTCTAGTGCTTATTCCCGCCGCAGCCTCAGCACCATAAACCCTATAAGGTGGGCTTATTATATGTGGGGATGATTAAAAGAAGGGCGAATGAAATGGCATTTCTAATTTAGGAAAACTGATGCCTGGTGCCACAGCAAGGATGGTGATAGCGATAGATGCAGATTTTGCACATGTTGATGCAAAATGGTTCCTCGATGGAATGGCCGCGTAGACTTTGGTTCTCGACCCCTCTATGACCTTCCTGAAAAGTATGGGGGCTTGAGTATCAATGTTAGTCCTCCCACACGATAACATTCGATCAAGTGCATGCCAAGTGTTGCTAGCAGGCTTGGTATAATAACAAGAACGGGTTTGTGCATGTGTGGGGGGACGACAAGGCTTCGAAATCTGAGCTACCGAGGCGATAGAGTTCTGCGCCCCGGGGGAATTATTGTCGGATGTGGTACTCTACCAAAATCTATAGTTTTCGCCGATGAAGGTCCAGGAAATACAGGAATGGATATTGGTGTTGAAGTACCGATACTAGTAATACCCCTTTCCAGCTAAATATTAGGTAGGCCAAGCTTCGGCCACCCTACGGCGGGGTAAAAGCCACCAAATTATTAATTCCAGGGCGAACGCTCGCTATTGAACAGGGCTTTGAGATGAAGGTAACCCTCAATTTACAGGCACCCTATCCACTGACTACGGAAACAAAGCTTTCTGTGTACGGAGTACAGGTAGCTTGTAAGTTCCACATCGACGATATTCCAAGTACATATTTTTGTTACACTCTGTTTCAATCCGTCGGGATGCAATATGGGAACCTGCAATAGCAGCACCAACCGTTAACGCCGACCAGGATCGGGAGGCCCGCGATAGGTCGAGGGGGTGAGGTTTACTACTTAGTGGACTGACGTTTGACGTTGGTTCCTGGGCGCGAACTGGCGCACGCTCGGGAGCCGGTGGGCGGGTTCGGGGGGGAATTCCGAGCGAAACTCGCATCTAAGAATGGGCGAGGGGAAATGGGTCTGAATCGTGGTGAGTGAGCAGTACTATCCACGCATGATATCGCGCCAAAACTTCGGCTACTAGTACTGTACAAGTAGTCAGCAGCGAAGTCGCTAATTTTTAAGTTTTCAGCACGAAAATTTGCTGATGGACGGGGCGGTTTGGTGGAACTGTCGCTGGAATTTCGGGGTCTGCCCACTAACTATGGTGATCAGACCTTGGGCGCGATGTCATGCGTGGATGTGATATCAGGCAAGACACTGCAAAAGAGGCCATGAGGGCAGCCCCAGAAGGAGGCGTGAACATGGCTACCAACGGCTAGCAGTGCCGTCAGTGTTGTGACAATTGCTCTTTCCTTCTCTCACGTATAGCCTGGTCATAGTAGTAAATGATTCCTTACGATTGTACATATTTACTATGTGAATGAAGTTTTGCCCAACCCTTCCTACCGCAGTTAGTATTATTTTCCCACTGCCTCTTCCACTTTTCGCATCAAACTCACCCGCGTACTATAAAACCCTACGCTGACGTTTCACAGTCGCATGTCCTATTTGGCCCAGCCTATCTAAGGTATATTTGCAACATCTTCTTCATATCGGCCGATATTACGCCGAAAGGCATTGCGAGTAATATGCTACGGAAAAATGAATTAGTATCTGAATCCACCATCCTCAAGACTGATAAGGAGAAGGAATTGACGTACGATTCAATACTTGGCACGTATACGGTGCCACACACTGTATCATTAACAAAGTGATCAGCAATCTCTACCCCCATATATCCGTGTGTCCAAAACTCTACTCACCTGCGTTGCGCCAGTCCATTGTTCTCCCCCACACTGACCCCACTCCGCGACAGAACCCGAGCTGGTAGTAGTGGTAGTAGCGACCGTCGAACTCGTCGATGTAGGCTTGGACGTAGTCGTAGCACTCGACGTGGAGCTTGAAGCAACGCTTCCCTTGACCACTTTGACCACGGCCATATCATGCAGAGCCAATGTAAAGCTCACACTCGCCCCTGTCCCAGTCTGGCCGGTATAGAATTCCGTCCAAGAGTAAGTACCCGAGCCGAGTCCCGGTACGTCGGTGAACTTGACGCTGTATGTTCCTGCATTATTGGCTGCGACAATCCCGATCACGACACCGTCAGACAGAGGGCCTGCCCAATAGGGGTAGAGAGCCGATGATGAGGGAGCTGATTGCCCCGAAGGTTGGAACGTTGTAGCGGCCTTTCCTAGGGAATCTTGATGGATAGAGAGGACGCCCTAGCCGATAATTAGAAATTGAAGTGTATAGCTGAATTGGGGTAGTATTAACGAAGACGGGACTTACTTGGTTTTTTATGACCGCCAGAGTCGAGGAAGGAATCTTCGTCATATCCGTTCCCATAATAATAGGAGATTTCGCAATGGCCCAGAGCCCAAAATGGGCTCGTTCTTCTTCCGCAGTCAAACCTCCGTTCCCAAGTTGCTATATAGGTTAGCATCCTTGTTATAAAGTAACTGGAATCACATACCATCATATCCAAGTCATTGAAACCTCCTGGCGCGGCCCATTGTGAAATCGTCGCCGCAAATGCTGCAATACTCGCAACACTTGCCCAGTTATTCTGGATATCGCCCGACATTCGCCACGAGTTTCCCACATCTGCTGCCCAAGTCCAAACGTAGTCGCGTCCCCACTGGCACATGCTGAACAAAATCTCTCTACCCGAATTCGCCAATGCATTTGTCATCGTCGGGTAATACGTCGTGGTGTTCGCTCCAGCGTTGTTGAATCCGGTTCCTGTGTAACAATTGTCGTATTTCCAGTAATCCACCCCCCAAGATGCAATTGTGTCTGCATCTTGAGCTTCATGGCCTTGAGATCCTGGATACCCTCCACAAGTCTCACGGCCAGCGTCGCCGTATAGTCCAAACTTGAGCCCCATGGAATGGAGCTCGTTTGTGACGGCTTGGATGCCGTTGGGCCATTTGCTTGGATTGGGAACCAGATATCCACTTGAGTTGCGGGACTCATTCGCCCAGCAGTCGTCGCTGTTAACATAGATGTAACCCAGATCTTTAAGTCCTAGACTGACGAATGCGTTGGCGGTGGCGAGCATCGTCGCGGCAGTCGCAGCACTACATCCGCCTTGATTCTACGCCTGTTAGTAAGTCCTGTGTGGGTTCTAAAATACTCACCCATCCGTTCCAACCCAACGCTGGTGTTCTTCCCAAGCCATTGTTCAGCCTCCTCTCCAATTGCTCGCTTTGCATGTTGATGACATTTGCAGATACGCAAGTAGCACAGAGCGCCAAACTGAACGAAATTCTGGGAAACATCTTGGAGGCTGGTAGACGAGCGACATTTTTCCATCTCATCGAAATTGACGTTTTATACTTGAACGCATCTCAGCCATAGTTCGGCCGTGTCTAGCCGGAAACCATATTTCCCATCTCGACGCGGTATCATACAAAATGCCCTAGCTTGGCGGAGAGCAGACTTTCCCGGAAATCGACCAACACCCCTTAATTAAGCTTATGTTGATCAGCAAAGATTAAAATACCGCGATGCAAAAGCGCACCAATCAGACGGGACCCGCATAGATTAAGATTTCCCCATTTCTTAGACTGTAGAATCGGGAACGGTCATGTGAAGAGGTTAAAATGCGGGTAAAAGAATGGGAAATTGGAAAATGGGGTAAGACCCTGATGGTGAATTGCCTCAGGTGGCTGGAATAAAAAAATTTGCACCTATGATATGGCGACGTCGGCAATGCACACGCTCTAACTTCCGGCCAACCCGAAGATCCCGGAGTCTGCAGCAGATACCTTTATTGAGCTTAAACCACACCAAGCTTCAAGATCGTATCATCATTATTGTTCACGTAGCGATTTTGAAAGTAATTCTTTCAATTAATAACACATCAACTAGCAATGCTGCAATAACTCGATCCTCACATGTAATCTCTTTTACTGCCAACTTGACAACACAGAAAGTCTAAGCTCCATAAAATGAGAAATATGCAATTTCCTCGAAAAGTCTTAGCCAAGGCACTGCGAGTAATATGCATTCGAGTACGTGCACGATCCCGTCGAGCAGCAAGTGGCACCAGACCACCCTTCGCCGCCGCACTGGCCGTAGAGCGCTGAGCAGCTGCCAGTTGAGGTGCTGCCGCCACTTCCTGAGCCTGTGCTTGAGCTGCCGGTGTTGGTGACGGACTGCTGTGCAGAGCCGCTGCCGCTCCAGCTTTCGACGGCAATGACCTGAAAGTCCAGCGTCCCGAGGTTCATGCCGAGAGCCGCCCACGCTTTGAAGTGGTTCTCAACGGTGATGGTGCCGCTAGTCCGCGCCGAGGTCCGAATAGAGATGTACTGGTTGAAGGTTGACGTGCCCAATATAGAAGGGTCGTTGATACGCTCATTCTCCCAGATAGTGTACGTCCCTCCATCGCTCTGGAGAGTACCCTTTTCCACGCCAGATTGGGAGAGATTCACTTCGTCATCGATAATGTAGTACTCCACAAGGGGGTTCGTGGTCCACCCATAGACGGAGAGGCTGCCAAGTCCGCTACTGACAGTAAACGAACCGCTGTGGGTAATTGGGCTGTATTGGCGTTAGTAACGGTACAGAAAAAATTGCATTCCGACTTACAGAGTACTTCCGGGGTTCCATCCTACTCCGACAACAAAATCGTCCTGCGTATTCCAACTAACCGAGAATTCGTTGGTGCCAGGCGAATAGTTGACTGTTCCACCGGTAGTATAGTCTTGGTTGTAGCCTGTGTTGGAACGACGAGTGGCGTTGGAGCGACGAGATAAAGGGTGATCAAGCCCCAGAACAAAGTTGTAAGGCCCCCGTTTGTCAAGGACAGGCTCCGTGGGCGCGGCGAGCGACATAGCAATCGCTGAAAGCCCAAAGGCGAGGCTAGAGAAGGCAACCATTTTAGTAGTTTCGTAGTGATGATAGTCAATGCCCGACGGTGATTGTAGATAGGTAGAGGCGATAGTGTTTCCTGGACGCTTTTCCTTCCATTTTAGTGAACTCGCCAAGCTTTATATATCTGTGCGAAAAGAGGATTCTGGATGGGCTTGGAGAAAATACCCTTAGGCTCTCGTCCAACTTCTGGTTAAACGGACGCAAATAGGAGATGTCCGGGAAAATCCTGATAGGAGCAAGTAGCTGCAGATTGGGTTACAATTGGGTAGGTAGGTATGAATTGCTCGCAAACCGCGCATACACGGTTTGCGGGTTCTTATTAGGAACTTGGTGTTGAGTAAAGGCATAACCACCAAAAAATTCTATTTTTGGCGCTGATCCCGCGAGACGCCACCAATGGACCGTCTTGACCCGACGAGCTCTTCCACGGGCCGTCGCCCGGCTGAACACGAGAAGCGAGCGTCTACCTGTCTCGTGGTGAACAGTTTGATCCCCGGCATGGAATATCACTTGAGCAAGCGCCTCGCCGTCCAAACTTGTACCCGTGGCCAGATACTACCGCTTTCGGCGCGCTGCTATTGATAAGCGAAATACAATTCAACCTTCTGCGCACTTATCCGCCCCGGGAAGGAGGGTAATTACATGCAACCTTCAGAGGAAACTCTGATGGATCAGACGATATTTGGAGGCGCAATCATTGATATATTGATAAATAAGAAGGACAGGTCGTCCAGAGAGCACCGAAACCAGGCTGGGAAGAGTTCCAAGCTAACCCTAATTCCGAGAACCGCAAGACCCCGGTTCAATAAACTAGTAGGTAGGTCAGCCGAGGCGTGTTAGTAGACGTAACTTTGAGCGACCAGGATTATTGTCGACACACGCACCGATTGGCGGGAGGGCATGATTATCTTGCGTGAATGATCTGCCGTGCATTTCAAAACGTGGAACTCGGAACTAACAGAAGCTTGACTGGAAAATGTGTGGCGGAATAACAGCACGAGCCACACTTGCGCTGTACTCACCAATTCCCACATTGATCAAGCCAGTGGCCAATACTACTGGCTTTTGATAGATAATCATTGATCCGCGAGCACCAGAAGCATTGCAACGCTGTGATAAATGGATTTGTATTGACCAATCGCATCTAATATCCCTTGAAATTGGCCAAATGGTGGGGTAGCTCAAGAGTGAAGGCTGACGAGCCGAACAATAGAAGTAAGCTACCCTCGTTCGCATATAATCACTTCAGACGCGATTCCTCCATTTATTACAACTGATATTTGCGTTTCTTGAAATGAACATATAGGCACCTTGCCTGTAAATTGAGGATATACTTCTCATACAAAACAAAGAACAACGATGTGATTCTTGTGAGTACGAGGATCAACAGGCAACATATATCTTGCTGTGCAGCTGCGTAAGGAGTCTACTACTTTTTGCAGCTAATATAAGCTGTTTCAACGCTCAAAGGAAATAGAGATTCTGATCAGAATAAGGCTACCCATCAGCTCTAAGAATATCACTTAAAGTGAGCAGATACCCCCTAGTAATTAGTGCTTTATGGACATAAAAGGGCCATGGCTTTCCATTGCGGTTTTGCCATTAATACTTATTACTCTCAAATAGTAAGTCGGACCCCATAGTAGCCGACCACCCCTGGAAGTCGACCACCTTGCTTAGCTTATCGCTCCAACCTTTACTATCTACTTTATTTATAAATAAATCTACTATTTCTTAATAAAAAAGACTTAAACTTTAAAGACTTTTAGTTTATACTATAAAGTGTATTAGTATTAAAAAAAAAATATTTAAATAGTCCTTAATATTGTTATAAATAGACTTTTTATAAAAAAGACTATATTAAATTTCGAAGTTTTATATACTATACTTTATAATTGTATAGTTAGCTGTATTTTGAGATAGAAAGTTTATATATATAAGCAAAGGCTTTCTTTAATCTAAGAAGAATATCTTACTAACTAGATTTTAGTATAGAAAGTTTTAGGTTATGTATTTACTTATAATTAGATAAAAGAATTTGTTAAACGAATTCTATAGGCCTATAAAGATACTTTACTACTAGAAAAACAATGAATAGCTAACTTTCTATAATAAAATCTAGTTCTTAGAATTAAAAGATA
>Ga0182030_10002546_pt1 | contig 38750 bp, 37 predicted proteins | sample 812S3MmetaG_FD_121299 | JGI IMG/M metagenome (GOLD analysis project Ga0182030, IMG submission 121299) | Permafrost microbial communities from Stordalen Mire, Sweden - 812S3M metaG (Illumina Assembly) | ecosystem: Environmental > Terrestrial > Soil > Wetlands > Permafrost | place: Sweden...
AATTCATTTTTTAAGAATAAATTCAATTTTGAATTATTAGTAGATTTTAGTTTTTTATTGATTATATTAATTCAATAGTTTTTCAACTAAAAATAATTATTAACTAAAATAGACTCTAGACTATATTAATATTTGTATCTTAGAAATTATTACTAAAATAAATTAATAATAATTTTATTTGTTTTAAATTAATTTAAAATTAAGTTCTAAATCTTAAGTCTTATTTTAAGTCTTATTTTAAGCCTTATTTTAAGTCTTAGTTTACTTAATTATTAATACTTAAATAAATATTTGAAAATACTTCTGTAGTAAGCTAGCGGACACTAAATCTTATTTTGAATCTACTGATTCATATATATTAAAAAAGATAATTAAAAGTTTATATAATATATCTATTGAGTACTACTCTAAGAGAAGGAATTATATAAGGAGAATTAGTAATATAGTATACAAATCTCTTTTAGACATCGTTTTTAATACTTTCAATTGTAATTAAGTAAGAAAACTAAATACTGTTCTTCTTACTTCTCAAGCTACGAGTTCAGTAAAAGCAGTCCCGCACGGGCCATGACGCTAGCCCTAAAGGGGTCAGCTGGTCACGTGACTACCTTCTAACCACTTGTGCCCGTCACATTATCCATCATCTTTTATCCTAAAATTGTGTACACCTAGCTGTGAGGAAGATGCCTACACAAAAGTTTCCCCTCAATCCGAAGCTCTCATACTTGTTTTTGAACGCTGCCACCACTCGCACAACAAGATCAGTATCCAAGTCGAAGACTATATCTATTAATAGAATATCCATTCGATACCCTCAACTATCTGCTCTTCTAGCCTCTCAACAAGTTCGAATGAATTGTAGTGGGAGCTATGCGTATCAAGCTCTCCATGATCCTCATAATGATATCCGAATCGCAGTCTTGCAACCAGGGGTGGGTTCCGACGCTATCCGAGTCGATGTCCTGCAGCGACAATCCTCCTCTAATTTGAAATACACAGCACTCTCTTATGTTTGGGGCGATCCAAATGTCATCTCTCCCATTGAGATCAATCAACGTCAATTACATATCACAACAAATCTAGAGTCAGCCCTCCGACACTTGCGAGACCGTTATGAGCCAAGAAATCTATGGATTGATGCAATATGCATCAATCAGAAGGACATGGCGGAGAGAGAAGCCCAGGTCAGCATTATGAGGAGTATATACTCTCAGGCTGAGGAGATCATCGTGTGGTTAGGACCGACATCTGAAGATAGCGACCTTGCAATGGAGATACTGTCAGGCAAAAAATCCGAAATATTGTCTCAGATGCAGGTTCACCATGCATCAAAAACCTTGCATATCCATCGAGCATATGTAGCACTTCACCGTCTATATCAGCGGGCTTGGTGGCGAAGAGCATGGGTTATCCAAGAAGTGACTTTCAAGGAGAAGCCCGTGCGACTCTATTGCGGCCGGAAATCTGTTCAATGGGCAGATTCTGCATACGCAGTAAGACAGCTCCATTTCTCGATAGACTCTGCACAGCGATCGTACAGGACTGCCTCGCATGGTCAACAAGAGTCTGTGATTTATGATGAAGTGCGAAAAGGCCTTTTAGAAGCCCTGGCTCCAGCGGTCTTTCTTCACTCTCAGTGCGACCGCCCGCAAAGACCCGCTTCTTACACAGCACAACTAGGGCAAGTTCGAGTATTTGAAGCTTCAGATGCTAGAGACAAAGTCTGGATTGCGGAAACTCTTTCGAATCTTTTCCCTTCAAACAAAGTTGCCGTCAAACCCAACTACTCCTTGACCCTACGCAAGACTTTTCTCTATAGTGTCCAACAATGTTTGCGACACGACGGATTAGATTTCTTAGACCAGTGCGATCTTCGAAACGATACCCCGCTGGATTTACCAACATTCGTACCTGATTGGCGGAAACCTCATATGAGAAAATTCCGGCTCTTAAAAGGTGCTGAGGGATACTTTGCCGCGTGCCGAGGTAACTTCACGTCTCAACGGCTCCCAAACTGCGATAACCATCACCTCCCCGAAAAGAGAGACTTTTCAGTTTCTCTTATGGGGGACAGTATGCTATCTGTACGAGGTATTCTTGTAGACGAAGTCAAATGCCGAACCATCCACCAGCGTATAAGGACTTGAACATATTCTCGAAAGCCTGTTTTACCGTGTTTTGCCAGCTTTTCCAACAGCATCGAGTGCTGTAAATGCAATACTAGACGCCATAACCACCGGTCAAATCTGGGATTTTTCAGGGGTTGGATGGGCTTTACGTCCAATATTATCAACGTACAGCTCTGATTCAATCAAGGTCAGACAAGCAGGAGGAGCTGATAAAATCAGTACGGAGATTCGGCAATGCCTAAGGCTGGTGCCGAATGTAGAACAACTGGCAATTCATCTATGGCAAGGAAGATGCATTTCTGAGCTTAGACACTATCCAATAGCTCTTACTCCAGACACAGTCCAGCCCAAAGATGTTGTATGTGTTTTGTTTGGCTCGAAAGTACCAATTATTTTGCGACCTACGAAAGAGGGGATGTATCAAGTCGTGGGCGAATGCTATATTCAAAGTATTATGTATGGAGGGGCTATTAAGTTGGTTGAGAGTGGAGAGAAACAAGTACAAACGTTTAAGCTTATTTGAATATGTTAATATAATGTGATGAGTATGTGATAGGTAGGCAATTCGGCAGTTTCACGGTGGTGCGGCGTCGCGGTAGTGGCAGAATAGAGTGAGTCATGGTTGTAGCCAAAGAACTAATCTCTACCCCTTCTGGGCAGATTGAAGCATGAATTAAATAAGCTGGGAGCATTCGGAAGCCCTGGAATGACGTATTGTGATATGATCTGCTACTACGTGGCTTTCCCCAACTACATGCTTCTACTGCCTACATGACAGACGATAAGGACATTATGGAATAATGAAGCTGGAGATTTTTATCACCTATATATAAGCGAATACAGATCTAAATTAGTACTAGGGAGCCTGGGCTCAAGCCAACTCATGGGTCGGGTCAGGTTATTTGCCAAGTATCTAAATAAAATCACGGGGTCGCATTCTTAGGTTTGAGTTTTTAGTGCATCTTTTTAATATAAGAGAGAATGTAAATAGCTCTCTCCTAAAAATATTAAGAAATTTTTTTTTATTCCCATTATTATAAATAATATAAGTTTAGCACGTGACTCACGGGTCTTAGTAAGCCGTGCTGGGATTTGTGGGTCTTGTTGTATATTCGTGGTAATCTTAGCGTTCTGTATATACAGTAGAATCAGAGTTTTCCTCTTGGCTTCTATGATTACTAAGCTATTCCAACATGCCCGTGTGGGTTCCTAATCCTTTCGAATATCCGGTACCCAGTGCGCAGCTTAGGGGAGCCGAAACGGGGTCTGTGTATAGAGACAAGGAAAATATAACCGGGCCTCGGGAAGCAGAGGTGCGCTGGCAGCCCCACAGCTGCAAGCGTGTTAGACCCAATCACTGTATCTCAGATTAATTGCCTCTAAAATATTATCCTTGAGTGTAGTACAGAATTGCGTACGTGCCTTGCTCATACTGCAGGCGGGAGTACTCCGATTTGCTATACTAGATTTTGAGGCCCTCCAATTTTTAATAGTGCCTATTGGGCCAGATGGGCTACAATAGCGTGTGGTTCATTCCCTGATATCCAAAACGCTAGCGCGGGAGGTCCTGTGGCCTCCTTCCCTAGGGAAGGCGCCAAGGCACCTACCTACGCCTACCTATGCTATCCTAAATGGCCGATTTCGCCCCTTTGTGATTATCACTCCTACATCCAGACCTATACTAGACTTAGTTGAGCCTGCTCACTGGGCGCGTGCTACGGGCTCGATGTCTATCAGCCTGTCGTTTTCGGCAGTGAGGGACTGAGGTTAGCCGACAGGTCGGCGGTTATTTTGGAACGATGCAACTGGTCTCCACGACACGATGTGTGTTGCAGGACTATTCGAAGCCCTCAAATTATTGTGTGGAATGTTTCATTCCAAATGATTATTAGTACTTATCACAGGGACAAATGTCAGTTCGTCGTATCTTCTATCTATAATTGTTCTAGCTTTTGTTGTCCCTTCTATTATAGAACTTGCGACCATGCCTTGCTTCCTATGTGTCGATCAAAATAGAGGTGCGAATAGGACCCGAACGAATAATAGAGGGGAATTCATCGCTGATAGTACTAGATGAGAAGGCTCAACTGAGCGATATCGAGAGCAGTTTTCGTTCGATCGTAGGACAGGCCTCGAGAAGACTTTTGGGATTGGATGGCTCGGCCTATTACCAACCACTGTTGACTCTGCTTATTGGCATTGGGATCATCTTGCATAGCTTTTGGCTCTTCCTGAGAATTTTTGAAGTCAAGATTAAGGCCCTGCTTTCGTTATTTGTAAGAAATTAGATTCCCACGCCTCAGCAGCCAGTACTTAAACACCCGCCTAACATAAATAGGACAAAGACAAAATACCAGCAGCAACTGCGTGTGGTGTGATTGCGGAACATGACACTGAGCGAATTGAACCTGCTTCTGAAGTCAGCGATACACCACCGGTCTCCCCTGCGCCGAGCTCGACTGCTGCAGTCGCCATGTTCTCTCCGAAAGATATTATTTTGAAGAGGTTAACTAAATTGGCCGAGGAACGACATGTCTCGCCAATAATCTTTGAAGCCGCAGCACGTCAAGACTTTCTGACTTGTTCTCGTTTGATACAGGAAGGTGTTGACTGTGACATACCTGGCCCTAGTGGTAAAAGCTTAGTTCATGTTGCGGCAATGACTGGGAACAAGCGACTACTTCGTACTCTGACTTCGTCCTCGAAAAGAATATGGTCTAATTGCAGTCAAGGCAAAATGCCTTTGGATTATGCTGCATTCAACAATCACCTGGAAGTTGTTAAATACCTGGTTCAGGAGTCAGAATTTTACCGTTTCGTGGACGATCAGAAACTAGCAATCCTGGAGCGCTCCGCACAGTTTGCTCAATTTCGAGGCCATATTATGGTCGTAAATTACCTTTTGGGAAAATGTAAAGATATCCAGCGCACACAAAACAATCAATTGTTCAAGGATGCTGTGTCTAGAAACGACATCAACAGTGTGAAAAAACTCCTTAAAAAGGGTATCAGCGAAAGTTCTACGCTATTGATGGCATGCAATTGCGGATTTATCCCTCTGGTATCCATTCTTCTGTCATCAACTTTCAATGGTTTCTCATACCATACGACCGCGGCAGTCGAATTCGCTTCCAAGACAGGGCAGCAGGATCTTCTTGTGTTACTACTTTGTGGGATTGACAAGGTTTCTGAGAGGAAAATTGCAGCGGAACAGGCCTATTTGAGCTCTCTCCGTGCTGGCAAAGTAAAGCTATGCGAATTTCTCGTTTTGTGCGGGGAAGTCGATATTCAGTATGCTTTCAAAGTGGCTGCGAACTATGCAAATCCACACCTTCTTCGGTGGATAATCGAAAAGAAAGGAAAGGATAAATTCCAGGGGGCGCCTATCAATCGCGCATTCCATGCAGCAGTGTTGTCGTCCGGTTCCTCTCTACCGCTAGTCAAATTCTTGGTCGAGAACGGAGCCGATGTCAACTCAGAGAACGCCACCTGGGGGTCTGCTCTACAATGTGCAGTAGCTGGCAACTATGTTGATCTCGTTCACTATTTGGTTTCTGAATGCTGCACTGATGTCAACGCCCCTGGAAAGCTCGGCGGAAGCAGTCCCATAATGGCCGCTGTCTTAGCAAAAAACACCTCCATGTTTCGCTACTTTCTTAGTTTTCAACCTTGCTTAAATAAGCAACATAGTGACTTTGGTAACATCTTGCAAACACTGAGCTATTTCGGAGGATGGGAAATTATGGAGGAAATATTAAGCAGTGGCTATGATATCAACGCGCGCCTCGAACCATACGGAAGTCCTCTCATTATGGCGATCCAAGGTGGAAATTTTGGTACTGCTGAGTTGCTAATCTCTCGAGGTGCCGATCTCAATTGTAATATTCTGAGGTACGGCACTGCGTTGCACCTCGCAGCTGCGGGAGGGGTTGAGGATATCGTCAAGTCGTTGGTTGAAGCTGGAGCCGATGTGAATTCTAAGGGGGGTGATTTTGGCACACCGCTTCAAGCTGCCGCCGCCAACGGTCATCAGCTGATAGTATTGTATCTGGTAGATTGTGGTACTGAGGTCAATGCACATGGAGGAATGTATGGAAATGCATTACAGGCAGCTCAGACAAATGGTCATAGTCTACTAGCCAAGCTTCTGCTCTTTTCCGGAGCAGAGGTTACCGAGGAGGTCCAGTAAACTGTTCACAAGATAGACATTAAGGATATAGTACTCAACGCGGCTAGGTAGACCTGCGGAGCTGGTGATCTTGATACATTTAACAGAAGATTGAGAATGGTTAGCTCCATCGACCACCTCAATAGGTTAAAAGAGGTGGTTGTGTGCTTGCTATAAACCTCAGCCAATTTATATTTATACAACGTAGCAGCCACAACAGATTGTCAAGGGGGCCAGGAAGGGATCCCCTCTGCTTACTAGTTTAAACAATGTTCACCCTTGGAATAAAAATTTAGATAATAATATAAGTATATTTTCAATTATTAAATATCAAATAATATATAATTCATATATTTATATAATATAAAAAAAATTATATTAAGCGAAAATACAATAAGACTTAAATTGAGGCTCAAAGTAGGAATTTAAGTATGCTTTTCATATAATAGAATAGAATATTTTGTAGATTTTAAACATATTAAATTAAAACTAGCGTCTTATAGATCTTAATACTGTAGCAGACATATATCGGGTCTACACTCTGTAAGCGAGCCGGGTAGGCCCAGTAAGATGGGCAACAAAAGGAGACAAATGTGTCAATCATCATGTGATAAAGTCCCGGGACTCATTGCAAGAGAGTGCGAAAGAGGTCAAAGCAGCACACCGTATTCTAACAAAGACAGCTTGTGCTGGTAGGTTCGAATCCTGCGGCTGCCATCCATCATGCTCAAGATAACAGCGTAGCCAGTAGGGCAATGGATTTGCGAGTAGCGACGGCAACTTCGAAAGCGACTGCGACTCCATCTCGGATTGTTCTTAGGGCCTGAAAGTCTACGCGCGGCCTACATTACCTAGCTAGTGACTCAAACAATAATTTAAGTTTTTACTGTATCGTACCCACTGCGAGCTCGTAGTTGCTTACCGTACTTGAAGAAGACCCATGGTATTGGAAGCATAAGAACACTGACAAAAGCAAACACACTGGTTACCCAGTGTATTCCGAGTCAACTCTCATACATTTGAAGAGCGAAGAGCGGAAACGCTGCGCAAAAACAGTACCGAGGGATACCATTTGCGGCAAGTGCTGCCACGGCTCAGCTTCTAGATGCTTGCTCAATGAGATAGAGTATGCGCGTACCTGAGGCTCCTGCTGCAGACTCATAAATATCCAGAAGGTATGTTATAGAGGACAACTTCATGTCAGCAAAACCTAGATTAGTAGGTGAAGAGCAAGTCACAAAAATGCAGAGCGAACTCCAGCCGAAAGGCTGCCAAAACAGGGACAATCCAATGTATTTTTAAATTAGGTGTCTAAGCATACCTATAAATAGTCTGTTAAGCCTGAGTCTCTGAGACAAAATCGTGGTGGGGGCGCTGGCCCGGGGGGGGGGGCTGGGCAGCGTGGGGCTCCCAAGCATCGCAGCATACAACCTATGCTCTGGCGCAACTCGGCCTATCGAGGCTTTCATCGCTCTTTTATATACTGTCTTGTCGAAAATATCGAATGTGATAATGGCAAAAATGAATCCAACGAGAATGCCGATAAAGACGAGGCCAGTGCGTCGTCTTAAAGTGATACACCTTAGTAAAAGCAAAGGGGTAAGAACCGAAGAAGCTGAACAGTAGCGCAAATCCAAAGGCCGTATAGACTGAGAGATAGAAGACAAGCGGGCTCGGTGAACAGCATATGCACAGGCCGTGTGGTAGCAATTATGAGAATCTGTTCCAAAGTGAGTTGTTCGACAGAAGGCGTTGTTTTGATCTCTCGATCTCAATTTCTGGTTGGTAGTATACGCACTTCGAGAGTCTCTTGCATAAGTAGCGATAGGACAAACATAGGAGCGCCGACTATTAAGGCCACCCACATCGAGTATCTCCAATTATCGTGGTATTCACTAATAATATATACGCCTGTTAAGGGACCTTTCTAGGATGTAAGAAAGCAGCCGCAGAAGAGATGGTAAATCACCCACCCAAGCAAGGACCTAGGAACGGAGCTATTATGAAGAGGATCGCAGCAACACCACCATCCTTTTCAACATCCCAAATATCACTAATAGTCCTGGCGCCAATAGCAAGAGGCGTAGTCCTTAATATATCTGTTAGGAGTCGATACATAATAAGTGTTTGGATGTTTTGTGCTGCTCCAGCGCCGGCAGTAAATGCTAGGGAAAGCGGCATCGACAGTAGATATATGATTCGGCGACCAAATAGGTAGTTCCGATAATGGTGCTGCCAAAAGTGGTCCTACGCCCATACCAAAAGCGTAAAGAGACAAAGGGACGATTGCAACCTCGCTGCTAACCCTGAATTGCGTCTGGACGTATGGGATGGAGGGAGTATAAGTGGAAGTTGCCAGTGTTCAGTAATGGTACCAAACTGTCTTACACTGCAAAAGCCATTAAAGCAGGCATAGCGGTGTTGAAAGCTCGATTCCAGAAAGGCCAATTTCGGGGGGTTTCCTTGTTTCCTGGGGACTCCCAGTCAAGTGTATCTCTATGGCCATCCTCAGACTCAGCCTTCGGACGATTGTCCTTGCCATTCGTGACACTATTATTCCAATTCCTACTGACTTGGGCATTGTCTGAGTAAGGTGACACATCAGACTTCATATTGGCTTCATGTTATTACTCTAAAACAGACAAGATTAAGGACTCATTTCTGTTATTTGGGAGAAATAGGGTGCCAAGCAAGACAAAATTTTGTCGTATATCGTACTTGTTGAATGTCCTATTTTATGTGAGATATTTAGATAAATTAGAAGGATATGCTATGCGGTGCTGTGCTGCATGTAGAGACCGAGCTAGGTAGATGTGTTGCTGAACTATCCTCTGTCCCATCAAGCATGTCATAAGAACTTCTATTACTGTCTATCTATTGTATCTAAATGAGATTAGAAGGGTATATATCATCTAAACATTAAACATCAGGGTATCATCAAATCTAAGCATCCCCAAACTCCATCAATTCAAATCACCTCCCATCGTAAACCCCCCTCCTTCCTCACCACTCTCTTTTACCCTTCCCATGAACGCTTCATCCTTCTCCCTCAACTGCCACCTCTCAATTTCCCTCGACCAATAAACCCTCCTCACTGCCTTAATAACCAAATCTATAACCACGAGAATCACTAAGATAACACCCTGCACAGCCCACCAATTCAAATTCTTCCCGAAATGCTCCGTGAAACCGTGGTAGACTTCATATGCTGGGTTCTTGCCGTAGATATACGAGAGAAGGACCGACCAGATGAACCAACCTATGATAGTTATCGCGCAGCCGGTGATCGGTATCCAGGTTTTGTGGTGGTAGTCCAGGATTCTGTTCTTTGTTAGTAAAGGGAAGAGAAGGGGAATTGGGGGTCTTACAGGAGTTTGAAATTGATGAAAATAAGACAAATAGAGAATGCCAAGTCGCCGATAGCGAATAATCCTTGGTCTTCTGTGAAAGTGACAACGCCGTACAGGTAGTAGATCAGCCAGTAGATGATCTGGGATTGGATGCCTGCGAGTAACATCCACCATCTGTAGACGCGCATATTGAACCCTTTGCTCTGCTGTCCATACCTATATAGCTCAGGTACGGCGAGTAGTGTCTCTGCACTCAGATCTTTCTCGAATATCCCAGGTAGTATGACGCATAGACTGGAGAATAGCGTATTCCACACCGTCAACCCATTATTCTCATACAAACTCGTCCCCGTATACCCATTCCACCTCTGATACATAATCTGCAGCGCATAAAACAACATCTCTTTCCAGAACGTCCACAATATAAACTTACTCGTACGAACATAACTCCAATGTCCATGCACCAATAATAAGCGTTGCAGGAAGCGGAATTGCGCGATGGAATAGTCGGCTACGCGGGCAGCTTGCAGGCCTTCGAGACCCGAGATCCCGACGCCTACGTGTGCGGCTTGGATCATGGAAATGTCGTTGCCGCCATCGCCGATAGCGAGGGTTAGGGAGTGGGGGAGAAGATTCCGAGTTTGCGTTACAAGGGAAGCCTTTTGGGAGGGTGAGGCGCGGGAGATAATGGTACTGGAGGCGGCGTGGAGGAGCGTGTAGAAGGAATGCGATAGATGGGGGTTGCTTGAGATGGTGGTGAGGATTTGGCCGTCAATGATGATTACGCTGTGTTTGTGTTTGGTAATTTCGAGGGCTGCGGATGCGATTTGAGTTTCAATGGTTCCTTGGTCGTGATGTGGAATGATCAAATGGGAATGAGGTTTGCAGATTCGTGCGGAATGGGCAATGTTGATTGCGGTTTCTCGTTTATCACCTGTTAACATCCAGATCTTGATATCTGCTCTTTGTAGCTTTTCGATTGTTTCTGGGACTCCTTTCTGGAGTTTGTCTTCGATGGCTGTAGCACCAGCGAGGATGAGATCAGTCTCGACGAGCTCACCAGCTGCTTCAATCATTTGTTGTCGGTTCACGAGACTGGATGAAGCAGCATGATAGACCTTCGCCCATGATTGATATTCTTCGTCGGTGATAACTCGATAACCATAAAGGAGAGTCCGGAGGCCCTTGGTGGCAAATTCATCGATGTGTTTTAAGCAATGCTTTAAGATTTTCAGCTCATCGTATTCCCCAGCGTCCTCAAGTATCCGTGTTATTAAACTTTTTCGTTCGCTGGGTGTGAACGAATTACTCTGTCGGTGTCCTGCCCTGGATTGTGAGGCATTTGAGAACACGCTGCCGCGATGTCGCGGCCATGAGACTTTATCGTCCGGAATGGGCTGGAGTCCAAATGTGTCATTAGATTTTTCTTCGAACGCAGTAAAGATTTCTTGTATCGCGGACTTTCCATCTGATTTGATGGAAGCGTCCCATTTCTCGTCCTCACTTTTTCTGGTGATCATGTCTTCTTCCTTCCTATCCTGAAGTTTGTCTTCCAATTCTGGCTGTAGAGCTAGCCTAGGGAAAAGTACTGAATCTGCCCCTTTACAGAATATGTAAATATTGCCGCACGGAAACCTTACAATGACCGACATTCTCTTGCGATGACTGCTGAAATCGATCACATCAAGAATTCTGTAAGTCTCTCGGACACTTGATCCGATCCCATGAGACTGCGTCAACAGAGTAATCGATTGAGTAGTTCTGTCTATGACCATGTACCCGAGATCTTGTGCTGCTTCAACGAGTGCTGTCTCATCTGGCGATGAAGCTTGATAGGAGATTTCGCCATTGCTTTTGACTTCTGGAAAACAGGTGTGGCAAATTGCTAAAGACAAAAGGAAAAGCTTCATCTTTTCAGCGAGAGGGGTATCGGAAGTTTCTCTGAGATATTGAATCAGATCACTTGACACAGGTTCGCCCCCTTGATGTGCGGTTGTGATTTTTGGTTCTGAATCCGCAGTAGCTGACGTATCTTCCAAAGCTTCAGGTGCTGGCTTGTTCTGTATGAGCGGTGACGAAGAGACCATTGATGCTCCTGTAGTCGTTGCCTCGGATAATTCTCTTGGTCGAACAATTCGCTCCTTCACATCTTCCTCACGGAGACCAGCACCAGCTCTTGCTTTCTCAATATCATGAAACCAAGCAATACCTGCAACGCTCATCCCGCGAAATTTCATCACATTTTCCGTCAAAGTGCCCGTCTTGTCAGTGAAAATATGAGTGACTTGCCCCAGATTCTCAAAAATAGTTTGAGTATTGGATACCATAGGAGTATTTGAAGCCCCATCATACATCTCAATATCATGAAGCATCAGGAATTGACAAAATTTGACAATCTCTAAGCTCACATAGAGTGCTAATGGAATCAGGTTATTGAATTCAATAGCAAATGCAATGAAGATATCGGCGGGTGGAAGATGAGCATGGGCCAGGTACCAGGCTTTCTTCTCGAACACCTTCGACCAGATTTCATAACCAGCAGTACAGCCAACCGCCAGTAACACCACGAAAACACTAAGCAATATCACGACTTTGTTGGTGATCTTTTGCAGCGCCGGAGCTTTCGTTTGAGGATTCTTGTTGGCATTCATCCGGATTTTGCACTCCTCGCCAGTGTTAACAACTATTCCGATCGCCTTACTGGTATTTCTAAGGATGCTCCCCCGGTAAACCACGTTATTGAGCGTTAACGGAAGGGTCTTTCCATCAATAGTCACTTTGCCGTTGAACTCGTAGAGATTAAGATTGGGATCTTCCACGGCAAAATGAGCTCGAAAGCGAGAAATGCCCGCCATGGTCCCGCATCGATCGGCCAGTAACTTGGGTGGCTCTCTACTTTTCAGATTGGTTTCGCCATCCAGATCCATCGTTTCAATATATGCAAATCCATTTCGACCATTTGCATATAAGAGGACAATGTCCGCGGGTATCCGGTCATCCCGCGCCAACTCGATGATGTTGCCAACTTTAAGATCGATCCACTTGACAGGCACCCAAGGATCGGATTCAGAAATGGCTGGCTCTTCAGAGATGGTGGTATCTGAATATGCTTTCCCCTCGTGTATGGCCACTTGACCTTCAACACTCTTCTTTTCGTCCACCCCCCTAAGCACAATCCGAGCCTTGTCCCACCAGTTTGCAACCGTTCCCATGAACCGTTTCTTACCTTGGACCTGGATTCCGAGTGGTCTAAATCTGTGCAGAACACGTGCCGATCTCCGATTCTCGACTCTGTCAAGCCTATACCTGCGGAAATCGTCATATCCTTCTCTTGAAATACTGAAAGTCAGAAAGAAGAACAGTGGCAGCACAGTCGTATACGTGCCCGTCGTACTAAAGCCCGGTATTAATTGTAATATTCCCATTACCAGGAAGTAACAATTGGCCGCCTTCGTGAATTGAAACCACAGTTGCAAAGGGAGAAACGTCAAGATCGTATACCGGCTCGACCGGATAGAGTTTGAAATATACGCATGACCGGTCCTCTCATCGATAAGGGGGTGAAGCCTTGTAGCGTCCAATTCGATATGGCGTCCATCCTTTGTTGGAGAAGGCTGCCGTTGCCTGAGGATTTCTAGGAGGATGTATCTCTTGAACCCTAACGTGATCTTCTCTTCTATCGCCTGTTTCTTCCGCTGCCAAGACTCTCCATACGACGTCCGACGAGCACCGAGTCCAGCCCTCATCATCGCCTCTCTGTATCAACGATTCTCATCATCAATTCCCGAGTCAACTTCTGAGCCGCAATTCGCGTCTCTTTCGTCGTGATCGAGTTTTCGTTGCATCATCACGTAAATAGTCATCCGTCATTGTTGATTGAGGCTCTATCCCCGTGGCCAGACTACCAGCCCCCGCCTTTCCAGATCAAGGAATTAAGTGGATCCTTGGCACCTCGTATTGATAATGTCTCCGAATGAGCCGTATTGGGGCAGGAAGAAGCAATCGCATGATTTTACCTGGGGCTCTTCGTCGTAGCCCCCAAATTGCTTGCCACTGAAACTTGGCTCTCGCTCAAGTTAATCATTCACATAATTGGAGAAGAAGTGAGGGAGCGGATGCTTTATGTCTCCCTAGTATATAGACTTCTGCAACACTCTTTAGAGTTATTTGAAGGGAGAACCATACTGAGAAGCTGTGAATATGTGATTGCTCCATTAATTGCCTGATCCAAGTGGATGAGGTTCTCTACTTTGCGGACTTTCTCACGAAGGAAGACCAATAACGTTCCTGCTTAGTGAACGGGGATACTCCCTGAATCGCGAAGCGTGCCGCGGGTGAAAATCTTTTGATCATCTTACGTAGGTAAAGATGTGCATTTCGTAATTCTGGGAAGACTTTGGATGGAGTCGCAACGAGCTTTCTTTTAACAAACGAGGAACAGAAATTCAACACTAGCGGGATAGGGCAATTGATATCACGCCCATTCCGCGTGAACCAAAGAAGAAGGAGACTCGAGTCGGGCATTTGCAGATCGCGTCAAGGTTCCTTGCTTCTAGAAACCGCCAAGCGCCCTTCCATTTCTACCTCGGATCTCCAATCCGCATTAGGTATAAAGTCGGAATCGTGGCATCGCTACGGCGCAAATAAACGGATGACTCGAGGACCTCCATCTCTGGGTTTATCACTATCTTCACTGACCACCATTGTACGTGATGCTTCACAAAGACCTTTAAACCACGTTGCGATGAGGACTCTTCCAAGGATAGAAAGCCTGACGATAGGAACTTGGTAAAGTATTCAAACGAGCTCGACATGGCGGTTGAATTGTTGAACTTTTGCCTATTCTAAGCGCTGTGTAAAGGTAGAAAGGAGCCTGGGCGCGCGGCACCTGCAGGTAGGTACAAGGCACAGTGGAAGGAAGCAAGCCTATCAAGTTCAGCGCTTTCACTTTAAGGCTTCGAAACCTAGAAAACTCCTTATTATTCAGGCCCAAATATTAAATTAAGTGCCGGTCAACATGCGGATTCCCCGTCCTAGCGTAGGTATTAATACCTTAGGCTTACTACACTAGTACCAAACGCGCTTCGGCCCTACTAGTACTCTAGGCATCGCGGTATCCACACACCATCCGTGGAATAGTAAGTCTCATCCCAAATGTCAGCTTTCAACCGCTTTTTCCAAGATCCCACCAATCCATTGCATGTTTTTGGGAGATCTTCATCGGTAAGACATACATACCCCTCAGTTAATGCTGTCATTTACGAGTAAATGGCACTAAGGTGAGAGTGTGCTGACTTTCAATCCTGCCTGGTCTTCATCTCCCATAACTTTTCCATTTCTTCAATTTCATGATATGTTCGCAGCTTGGATACTGTTCCTCTAAATCCTAATAATTATTTACTTGCATTGGTCGTTCAAGATGTTGTTCTTTGCGCTCCTTCTTCTAGGGGTGCCGGCGATGGCTCAGAATGCCACCACGATAACCGCACCAGCTTCCACTGAGATTATAGAAGTCTCATCCATCACCTCTTCTGCCGCTCTTCCAACACCTTCATGTAATACCCAAAATGGCCGGAACTGTGACAGACTACCGGAGCAACCATACTATCCATATGTGGATCCGGCAGATTTAACGAATAGTTTCTATGGCTTCACTGCTGATTATTTCCAAGACCCATGGTTTCGTTTCCAAATATCCCATCCCTCAGCTCCCCCCGAGGCAATCACCAGTGCATCTTCGTGCAGCGCGATATTTGAGAGCAGTCTGTCCGAATACCTCACATCGGCACCCCTCATCTCTGTTACGACGGTCCCGCAATCAACGTTTACCACGACTGAATCAGACTTTTCTGCGACTTATACCTTGGTAACTTCAACAGGCGTTGGGCAATCGACTGAAACCTACACATTTTCCGGTAGTACTCTCACTACCCTCAGCACCACGACGCTTACCGCTGTCCCCGAATTTTCCACAACCATTTCGACTTTGCGCGAAACCGCCGGTACAGACATCCTTACATATGCGGGATATACAGCGTACTTCTATAAGGATACATTTGCATTCAAGCCTACCTCAACATGTTGCAGTGCTTGTACTATCTTCGCTGGTACCATTGAGGTCCTATATTGGCCCACTCCTACTGCTACTCCAGCGGCAAATCTATCGGCTGCATCAACAACAGTCAACAGTGCAGGATTCACGTTGTGGGTACACTCTTTGGCTTGAAATTTTGTATTTTGTTGCTAATCGAAACCTAGTACCTCACCCTCGGTTTATGTTGCACTTCAAAATTTAAATGCAACGGATCTTTGCGGCCCTGTTGGATCTAGTATAACGTCTGCTACTACGCTGGCATTCGCGCCCGGTGCTTTATCCACGGCAGTGGCATATAGCCAGAATGGCTCTGCCTATGTCCCGTATATCGGATGGGAACCCACAACTTATGATCAAGCTACTTTTGGAACGTAAGGTGCAACTTTCTGGTATCATCTGAGCAAAATTAACGTGGACTTATAGCGCACCATGCACGGATGTTGTCACGACCTATTATGTAGCGGATTTTGACCTTACACCTCAGTCACAATCAGTTCTGACAAGCACTGTAACGGTTTCTTACAGCGACTCAACTGTTACAGACACGATCACCACTACCCTCCTCCCCGTGACAGCCACCTATAATCCATGTTTCCCGTATCTGTCAATCCCACCACAGGTTCTTGATCTTGATCCATTATGGACTACTTGCTCGTCGTATTGGGAGTTCGCATTGTATGACCCGCCATACGCATTATCTGCGCATGCTGGACTTGGTGGATTTAGTAGCTCAAGCACTGACACGCTGACGACTGTAACTGCTCAACCTGTAACGACCACCTCCAGTACTCCATCTGTAAGTAGAATTTTATCATCATTAGTCTGCTTAGGAATGTCTCAAGCTACGGAATATTCTAACTATGTTGACTTTGCTGGGAGACAATACTGATTTTGATGATAGGCCGGTTCCTCACCTACATCTGTCACACCAACGCCGACTTCCACTTCCGTGACTGCTGATCCCGGAACAAGTTCGACTTCCACCGTGGCCTCTACATCTTCAACAACAACAGCAGTCGACCCAGGAACTTCAACTTCTTCAACATTGGTTGTCGCCGACCCTGGAACTTCCTCATCTTCTGTGGTTGCTGACCCAGGGACATCCACGACATCCTCCACACCCGTAGTCGCTGACCCAGGCACCTCATCGACAAAAACCGTCGCTAACCCAGGAACATCCTCCACAGCAGTCGTCGCCGATCCAGGAACTTCCACAACCTCCATAGCGGCCGCTCCCGCACCCGGAATATCAACAACTTCCCCCGGCCCAGCATCCACCACACCCATAGTAGCAACAATCGGTTCGTCCACCGTAACCGCCAACCCCTCATCCGCCTTCGTCATCGGCACCCAAACCCTCTCACCTGGATCCTCCATCATCGTCTCCGGAACAACCGTCGCACTAGCTTCCAACGGCGCCACATTAGTTGTCGGCTCATCCACTCAAGCCCTTGCCACCCAACTCCTCGCCACAATTCCTTCTCCAGCAGCTTCAACTCCCGCCATTGCCACAATCGCTGGCGCGACAGTGACAGCCAACTCTGCAAGCGCATTTGTCCTCGGGACCCAAACCCTGATCCCCGGCTCCGCAATCACGCTCTCCGGGACCACCATCTCACTCGCCTCCAATGGCGGCACTCTCGTAATCGGTACCTCAACTGAAGTACTTGCGAATTCAGCGGCTGCGGCTGGGCAAACAAAGTATCTGATTGGTTCGCAGACGTTGGCGGCTGGTGGGGCAGCAATTACGGTCTCTGGGACGGTGTTGAGTTTGCAAGCTGGCGGCTCGTCAGTCGTTGTAGGTGGGAGTGCGGGGACGACAACCGAAGCTGTGAGTAAGGTGTTGAGTAGTGGGGCAAGCAGTAGTGTAGGGGGAATCATTGCAAGTGTAGGTGGTTTTGGAAGTAGTGCGGCGGCGGGGAGTACGGGTGGGTTTAACGGAACGACGTTTACGGGTGCGGGGAGAAAGAGTAGGATGGTTGGAAGTGAAGTGGAAGTCTGGGGATGGGGTGTGGCGTTGTGTGGTTTGTTGGGAGTGGTGGGGTGGTTGTAATGATATTTGATTGTATATGTTAATGAGTGATGTATATAGAATTCATGATAGATTAGATGATAGAATTAATGTCTTATGAAGCTCTGAGTTTGTCAGGTGTAAGTGCATAATCTTGCAAAGAAACTGTGCTTCAGAGTTTGAGAGGATGAATACAAGGTGCTTAGTGCATTTCGTGATATCTTCATTCAGAGAAATCGTTGTCTTGATGATTTAACAATCAGTAGTACGGAGTAGAGATATCAGAGGAACGCTTCCTGTCTTTCTCCTCCTGGTGCCCTTACTTTATATGTATTCATATTTTCATGTTCATAAAAGAGACTTTAGCATGTTTACCACAAATTATGCTGGATTAACAGGTTTACAGGTTTACTGTTCAGTGGAAGGGTAGCAGAATTTTCTTTTTATTTGAAGATAGAAGTCAATTTTGGTTGATTTTCCTAGATGTCAGATTTTTCTTCTGTCAGCAGAGGGAGGCAGTCACTTCAGATGGCTTGGAAGGTACGGTGGAGTTTTAAATGTGAAATCTAGTCTGCCTTTTGGATTTTGAGGGGAAGGGGGGATATTGTGAGGATGCTATTCAGAAGCAGCTCACTGAGCTCAAAAGGGAGATTCATTGTTCAACGTTACAGCGAAGGAAGTAGAATTTTCATGAACCAATTTTTTGGTACTACCGTATAATGCCCACGAAGAAGTTTGAACGCGTAGCTGATTTCAAGCCACAATCTGCAGTTGCAGGGGTCGTGGCCCCGCGTCTGGGGCTGAGTTATCTACAGCCTCATCAACAAAACTCATCACCACTTCCCTCCTGCTGCTTCTTATATGACCATACTACACCCTTCCTATGACTGAGCAAGGAAGGTAATTCTCTCATCCCACATATGAGTCGCTTTTTGAAGCCGCGAAGCGCACTGGTTTAGGTATATCTGCCTCGCGCTTCCACAGCCTCGCCGCGGATGCCCAGCCATGAGTTTTGGGTACTCAGTCGGAGACGCAGTATTGCTTGTTCAACTCGCGTGGAACACATACCAAGGCGCGAAAAAAGCATGCGGCGAGCTCGATGAACTCACACGCGAAGTAGGCAGCCTGCACGGAGTGCTTCAGCGCCTGCAGCGAGAGCTTGCGAATCCCGAATCCCTCCTCAATCGAGCCGACGATGACCGAAGACAAGAGCTCAACGAACTGGGTAGTGGTTGCGAACAGATATTAAAGATTTTGAATACGATTGTGGTAAAATACAATGCGTTGTCAGAAGAGAACAAGGGTCCAAAGAAGATATGGAAGAGGATACAATTTGGAACTGGGGAGATCCATGACTTGGCGGATCTACGATCGAAACTTTGCACACATACATCAGCGATTACTTTGAGTATCAATTTATGCTCGCTGGGGTCCCAGGGGAGGATTGAGAAGCAGTTGAATAGTGTAGGTGGTGACTTGGAAGGGATTAGAGGAACGGTGGATTGGCTTGCTGCAAATATGACGGCGAAATCAGGTGATGGTACAGTGTGGACTACTTATGAAGATGATGATAAGGCGTTCTGGAGGGAGTTGCGTCGTGGCCTTGTGAAAGAGGGATATCGGAGCTCGGTGCTACATAGACATAAGCATTTAATCAAGAATTATGTGGAAAAACTTAGCAAACGAGAGGCTTTCGACCAGGAAGATACACTAGTCGTTAAGGATACAAATAAAGTTGAAGAAACTGACGCTGCCGGTAAAAAGGATGCGCCAGAGAGCTTGGAGACTGCCTCGCATCAAAAAGCTGAACCTGGAACCAATACAGCGAAAGACCTGTTAAGCAGCAGTCTGAAGTCCTCTTCACAGCAAAATGTCGATTCTACCGGCCTCATTTCAGAAGAGGCTCCCAGTTTTAGACCTAATTCTTCACAGTCATCAGAAAATACGATCGATCCTTGCTACACCACTCTAAACCAAACGCCACGGATAGTCGCTCAAGAGGAAGAGGAAGGTTCATTAACGAGTGAGGACGAAAACTCGTCGGTTGATCAGAGGGAAGAAGATAGCGTCATTCTTGAGAGCGAGGATAAAGATCTCCCTCTAAATTCAGATTCACCAAAGGCGGCTATGGATGATAGTGAACTGAGCTCTGAGGATGTAATTGCCTTGGCACTCCCCACGCTCAGGCTCACCCAGCCAGACATTCCGGCGTCAATCGAAAAACCTGTCGGAGGTATGTCACCTCCAAGATCTAGATCACCAAAAGGAAAACAACCTCAGGTTACCGACAAAAACCATTCTATGGTATTATCGGAATATATAATACCCAAGTTCATCGGGGAAGATTCAAATCAAAAGGAGGACTCGTTTATCTATTTTCAAGATTCACTTTTGCGCAAATTCCGGCTTCCTTTCAGGTTGGTCAAGTCATGGGAGGTACGTGAGATCTAAAAATAATTAATATCCTTTCCCTAATTGGAGTTCAGAGTATGTCCAAATTTATCGCGCGATCATTCGAGCATGAGGCAACAACTGGCTCCTATATCAAACGAGGCTACTATATGAAAACTACAAATGGAGACATCATCATCCCACTTGCTTGGGAAGACACAATTCAACCAGATTGGTTTATCATCATGCAATCGTGTACCGGATTCCGTATCGACGCCCAAGCTGCTCCTATTACGCACGATCATGCACTCTTACATTCGTCTCGTTCCCTCCAAGATCCCCCGGAATGTATCAGATTTCAAGATATTCTTGGTTGCGGATTCAAGTTTCCGTTCGATTTGGCCAGGAAATGGACTGTACGTAGCCTTGAAATCATTGTGGTGACTGATTTATAACAGTAAAATAGGGCATGGAGCAACTTATAAAGCAGGCATGTGAGAAACTTAAGGATTTTAAATATATCGAATTCGGCTATTATGATTTAATGTATCTTGATCCAAGTCTTCCAAATATTGAAGAGAGATACTTGAGCGACGCATCTATTATCCTGCCACAAACCTGGGAGCATTCGGTTCGACCGAACTCCCTGATCAAGATAGCTGTGTGGGCAATACCAATGGATCATATCTTTGTTACCAAATCTCCCAATACAAGAGCCAATAATTCATTGTCTGAGACTCTGCCGCTGCCTCCACCGGGCTTAAATTCTTCTGCTCCTCAGATGGGACCCTGTAATCCGCATCATTCGGAGGAAGCGGAATCCGGATCGTCTCCTTCATCGTCAAAAGAAAGCACAAAGGCTACAACTGCTCCTTCGAGCCTTTTACCTGTAGTACTTATAGATGGGCTTGGACGTAGCTTAAGTTTCCCTATTTCAACGATTAGAAGTTGGAAGGTACGTGCCGTCACCATGGTGTCAATCATCTTCTGAACTGGATTTAGGAAATTGATCACAAGATAAAACATATCTTTAGTTTCAGCATATGTCTTGATTCTCTCGTTGGAAATGGCCAGTACAGCTTATTTCTGACCCATGGCGGAGAAAGATTGCATCCACATAATTGGAATGATAAAATCTACCCGGGAGTAGAGATTACAATGAAAATTTGGCACGACTCCACTCTGGAGCACTATGGTTGGAGGAAGATTGTCGTAACCTGCAACCCACCATCATTTTCTTCTTCGGAGCCAACTCCATTAAGACCGCCTAAGCAGGGATCTTGGCCATCCCCCGGGAAGAAGAGGTCGAAACAGCAAAAGAGCGGGGTTTTGGGTTGGATGGCTGGAAAACATATCATTAGGAGCAAAGGAGGAAGGTTTCAATGAGAATACTTTTCCTTTGTAAAGACTGAATGTGAGGATTTTCGAATTTTATAGACCATAATACTCGATAAAGAAATTTGATATCACGGTAGCCTTTCTTCTTATTAAGCACTATTTTCTTTTTCAGCACGCATTCCTTCTTTCATTATTAAACGCGCTCTATTAAACATTCCCTTTTGCCCGGCGCTCCTCGTTCAATACTCCTTTTAGGGCTTGATCTTCTTTATGCAGAGTACTGTCTCTTGTCCAGCGTTCCCTCACATCCACCGTTCCGCATTCAATGCCTCCTTGCCTAGTCAATTCTTAGCGATATACCATTCTAATTTCAGGATCAATTTATATTTGGTTTATATACCAAAGAATTTTGTTTCCCAGTTATAAATTAAAAAAATTTCTTACCATTATAAAGGTGTTCTTATTAAGTTTTTCAAACTATGAAGTGTTCTCATTGAGTCCTTTACCGTTTGTAGGAATTGTCCCAAAGAAAGTCATTTGCCAAAGCAATTTCAACAGAATGCACCTTTCGTGACTTATTTTTCATCCCTTGAAATTATATTTTACTTATTTGATGCGATTCACATCCTTTCTTTATGACCTACTACTTCGACGAAGTAGGAGACGTTAACCGCTTGTGAAGGCCCCACCCCACCACGTAGCTCCGTGGTCTATTCCTTCTTCAGATTATAGGCATAGTCTGTCGACTAATACTTTCGATGTCATCCGTCACATAATAATAGTCGCAATTCTCGGCACAATACTCGTCCACCTCTGCAACCGTTGCATCTGCCAAATCCTTTCTAGCTCCACTAACGCCACTTTCACATTCTCATACCCCGAAGTAGTCCATATATGCTCCAATCTCTTATAAAAGAACTGCCTATCGCATTCATCCCTACTTTCTGCAGCAGCAATGAAGTAAGGCCAAACTAATGTATGCGCACCTTCCGTTGTGGGATCAAGCTCTGCGAGCAACAATTTGAGCTGTTGAATGAGCTGCCTCATCCTGGTCTCGTGGCTCTCATCAATAACACACGAGTTGGCTTGCGCGCGTAGAAGATAAATGTCCCGGGCTTGACGGAATGCCTCGTTGTAGAGGAGGATCATGACGCCTGATGATGACTCGGCTGAGGAATCCCATTCCCCGATGTTGATGAGTGGTTGAGTTATTTGGCTGAGTGTTTCTACGCCGTTGCTTTCGCCTAGTACAGGGTGTGCGAAGAAATCGATACTGCATGAAAGGAGTCAGCTCTGCCGATTTTAACCTGATGTTGCAAAGTACCGTACAGTTGCCTAAGTACTTACAGTCGACTCTGATACATCACAAATCTCGTCAAAGGTGTCTCTGTTGCTGGCAATCTCCCTTTCAAATAAGATTGCAACATATGATACAAAATCAACACATCCTCATTCCCAGTCACGAGATCCGTAACAATCAAAAGCAAAATCGCCACCCATGTTGCTTCTGTAAACACGCCAGACTCGCCGTTCACATCAGCATTATCTCTTAGCTTGCGGATAATCGCTGCTCGGCCTTCTTCAGCTGGTCTGCGAAGTTCTGGCATCTTTGGCGCAAGGTGTAATGCGGCGGCGACGCAGATAGCACGTTGGACGAGGTCGTTGCAGACGCCGAAGGGGAGGACTTGGTGACGATAACCATTTTTCTCACCGTCGAAGAGGATCATAACGGGTGAGACGTGGGTGCTAACTAGCTAGCGTTAGCTTTGGAGACTGGAAAAGGCTGGGGAGGATTGAGATACAGTGAGAGAAGAGGAAACAGGTCTTTGCGTCAAGGAACTCTATGGGGCTCAACATAGTGGTAGATCTGTCGATATAGATGTTATCCCACCGGATCGAGTCCAGTGCACCAGGTACCCCGCCCCTGACGCCAATGAATGTGGACAATGCAGCTCCTGAAGATTCACAATTTTCGACTTCCGAAACCTCTTCCTGCATTGCCCGATCAACACCCTTTCTATTGTAAGAGACAGGAGGCCTTTCCTCAATCCATTTCAACTCGCCTGTTTGCAGAGGAACCGCTTCGAAATTCTTTTCTCCCTCACTCTGCTCACCAGGCGTATTCTTCCCCTTCAAATGGCCGCGCGAAGCAACCCCATCGTTGAAACGATAACGAACACTGAAACCTGGACACTCAACACCCTTTTTACGACACTTGAGACAGTGAGGTTCTGTTCGATCACATTTGATCCTACGTTTCATGCAGTTGTAACAACCCTTAGATAGCTTCGATTCGGACATCTCGCAGGCGTGGCGGTCATTTTGTTAGCTTCTGATTCTCGGAAGTTGACACCAGGATCTGAGATGTTTTGGCCATTTCAAGACCGAGAGTTTGATGTTCCTTGAGGCGAGACATGAGAATTTAAAGTATGAATCGTGATAAGAAGCTACCCCGCATTACGTCAGCATCAAGGTCTCCCTTATCTAGAAGAACTAGATTGGTGAACGACAATTGAAAATGTTAGAAGCAGGGAGCTACTAAGAGGGTATATTAGTTGTATGCTTAGACAGTAGAGATTACACGGACATAATCGCAGAGGGACGACGGGAGGCTTTTCTCCAACCTTTTTCTAGGTTTGAAAAAGGTTCTCATAAATTCACTTCTAGTGGGAAGGGAGTGCTTGGATTAGAGAAAGGATTTATTCTTTTTATCTAAACATAAATTTACATGGGCTCGCGTTTCAAATTTTGGTAGTATTAACATTCCGTTCCTTCATAGTCTGGGTCCATCTGTTCTCTCTGCCGCTAGCTCATCCTTCACTTCTTTCGCCGCTCTGGCACCGTCTTCAATGCCACCATCAATGAAGCCTCTCCATCCTAGCGCCCAGTCCGCGCTAGCAAATATCACGTTTCCTTGCCTTTCCCTCAACACATCCAGATAATTTGTCGCCATCCCAGGTTTCAAGAATTCCCAAGCACCCTCCGAAAATTCATCCTTGTGCCAATTGTGAGCAACGACACGCTTTATATTCATTGGTGTGAACTCCTCAAAAGCGGCTATCGTCTCTTTAATATTCTCCTCCGGCTGCAAATGGACGCCCGGTAAGGAGCTACCGAAGCTGACAATATGTGTGTTACCGGATGGTGTCGTGCCGTCTCCGAACGCATATGTAAGCTTGTTATGAGGGTAAGTGATCCCCGAGAATGAGCGTAGTTCCTTGTTGTCGACTTCAACATGTACTTTGACGACGTGATTAGCGTGACCCATGACAGATGCCTCTCGCTTGGCTTGGAGAAGGGGCGGGTTGAAGGTCAAACGATGAAGAACGTTTAATGGTACTGTGCAGATGACCCGTTTGGCCTGGAATTGACGATCGTCTTTGGCCACGACCCGAACATGATTGCCAGTTTCAGTAACACTGTCAATTGGCGAGTTGAAGTTGTAAGACAAGCGCTTTGTCGAGAGTGCCTCGTCGAAGAATTTCCTCGCAAAGCTAGACTGGCCGTGGCGGAACTTGAATGTCAAACACAGTTCCATGAATTGAGTCATGTCGTAATTGTTCAGCGCCCACCATCGGATTAGCTCGAAGAAGCTTGAATTCTCCATCGTTCCTCCTGATGTAATTGACAGAAATCCCTCGAAAGTTGAGCGCTCGTTTGGGGTCAGGTCGTCAGCGATTTGAGCAAGCCGGTCGGCGAAGGACATCTTGTCGTATTTAGCCACATCTGGGTTGAAGTGAGGGTCATGAGGGAAAGGAATGAGAATTCTGCCGAATTTGCCATCGACATTGATAAATTTCCTCATTGCGCTCTCCATCAGAGCGTCCTATAGATCTGTTGTTAATCACAATTCTCTTTGGCTAAAGACTGAACATACCTCTTCATCACGGCTCATGACCGTCCGCCCATTGGGAGTGGTCAATGTATAGGTATTGACTCCTTGAGAGTAATCGTGAGAGATCTCCAACTCCTTTTGCATGTTATATCTCGCAATCTCGCGATAGACGAAAGGTTGGTTCCAATGGACCCAGGTTCCACCCATATCGAATGCATAGCCTTCAATGTTGGAAGACCAGGTGCGCCCACCAATACGGTCGCGGGCTTCGAGAAGCAATACCTGGTGTCCTGTTGTGGTCAGGTCTCGCGCCGCCGTGAGACCAGTATACCCAGCACCAATGACGATGACATCGTAGATATGCTCAGGTCGCTGGATATTAAGAGAGGGTGGTTGAATGAGTCCTACAGTAGGTATTCCAAATTGGAGGCCAGATTTTTTTGTCCACTGAAAACCATCGCGAGTAGTAGATGTTGGGTCTGACATAACGAAAGTTCATGTAGAGAATTCGGCGTGTGGGTGATAGAGCCGTAGAGACGCGACTTGCTAAAGACTGATTATTTTTGATACGCGTGGAAATTTCAGTGCTTTATATCAAAACGATGAATGAGTCGGATGACATTCAGAGTGGAACGAGGTTCTCACTTTTTCACCCGAATGCAGATAATGATGCACACTGGCCAGAGTCAGAGCGGGGTATCGCTGAAGGGCCATGTCTGCCGTCAGATCCCGGATCAGATCCAGACTGTGCTTATCTCGTTCCGCGGGTTCAGTTTATCAATGCGCGGAATCACCGTTGATGCTACAAGATGTGTGCATAAGCTGAGGTGGATATCCTTGTGCTAAGCAAGCCTTCTGGTCCGAGCTTTTCTCTCTTTATTGTCCTAATCCGGACTGACCCACTTTTTAAAATTCCTACTCCCAGCCGAAGCTCCTTTCGACCAACTGACAGCAACTCAAGAACCAAGTGATTGGGATACTTTTCAAGTAATCGCCCATCAAATTTGTCATGTATTTATTCCCCGCAATCTATTCCCCGGGTCTTGGCATAGCAGAGTGGACTCAGATGCCAACTACGTATCAGTAGATAGTAATTTGACGTATCACAATGTATCAATCTCATCCAAAGTTAGAGTTCTACCTTCAAGCATACTGACTAGGTAGCACTGGAAACTACATCTAGCCCCCCTCCTCTTATCTTCTATCTCTCCTGAAGTCTCTTTTCTTATTTTTTCTCTATCTATCTTCCTGTTTGTCTTCTATCTTATCTTCTATCAACCTACAGGTTTGTCGAGAATTTATCTCCTCAATTCTTTATTCACACTAGCTTCAAGTACACACACCCAGACACACATATATATCCCTATTCGAAATTCGCGGCAATGAAGACTGTGAAAAATTCCCCAGTAACTTCAGACAAGATTACTTTCACACACGACGAATTTAACATGGATCACTCAAATAAAGTCAAAGTGAACGAGCCGCTAGATTTCAAAGATCTTGAGCATTGTAAGTACAAATCTCACTATCGGTACACGCTTTTCCAAACTAATTTTGGCGACAGCTGCTACCAACGAACTCGGTTCAGTGGCCGACCTCGACTTTAGTAGCGGACCACACGTCCGGCGCGACATCAGTACACTCGCCATCATCGGCCTAGGATGGAACATCACAAACTCATGGGCTGGTGTAGCCGCTACAATGGCTCTATCTATTGCATCTGGCGGCTCGCCCACTTTGATGTATGGTCTCCTAGTCATTTTCGTCTTGGTTGGGTCGAGTGCGGTTACGCTTGCTGAGCTTGCGAGTGTGTATCCTACTGCTGGGGGACAATACCATTGGGCAAGTATTTTGGCTCCGAAGAGATGGAGCCGTGGATTGGTATACTGATTTATCACAAAATTGTAACACCATAAAGACTAATATTTGTGGGCAGAGTTATACCTGTGGGAGCATCAACCTTCTCGGCTGGATCGCTACCTGTGCAGGCGTTGCCATCATTCCGCCTCAGCTTATATGCGGCATCATCGCCTTCTACGACACAACATATTTCCCGAAATCTTTGCATATCTTCATCATGTTTCAAGCATTCAATCTCCTTATGTTAGCATACAACATCCTGCTCATGAAACGTACGGCTTGGATCCACGATATCGGCTTTGCTATTTCTCTGGCAGCTTGCATCGTCATTTTCATTACCTGCCTTGCTCGCTCGGACACCAAGCAATCTAACGATTTCGTGTGGAAAACTTTCGTGAACTCCTCTGGGTGGTCTTCTGATGGTATCGTCTTTTTGACCGGCCTTGTGAATGCTAATTATATCTACTCAGGTATTGATGGTACGCTCCTCTTAGTAAATCAACCTTAATAGAGTATGCTCACTAGATTAGGTGCAATACATCTTGCCGAAGAAGTCAAGAACCCAAAAACAGCAGTCCCGAAGGCATTAATGTCAACGGTCTTCATTGGTTTTGGAACTGCTTTCGCATTTGTCATTGCAATGTTATACAGTCTGAATGACTTTGAAGCGGTCTTAGCTACACCCACTGGGTTCGTAACAAACCAAACTTTCCTAATACTGAACGTTTAACTAACAAAGCAACAGTGTTCCCATATACGAGATATGGCACCAGGCCACGCGCTCCCAAACCGCAGCAACCATTTTCATAATTCTCCTCGCAGTCTGTGGCTGCTTCGCCCTGATCGGCTGCCAACAAACTGCATCCCGTCTATTCTGGAGTTTCGCTCGCGATAACGCCATCACCGGGTCCCGATGGTTTTCGCAAATGCATCCACGCTTCTGTGTTCCTGTCTGGGCTCTCTTAGCCAATTCCGCTGTCATTTTCATCATTGGATGCGTGTATTTGGGCTCGACGACTGCGTTCAATGCCATGATAGCTACGGGCTTGACGCTGCAACAGATTAGCTATGCTATACCTGCTGCATTGCTAATGTACAGAAGGAGGTCGTCGGCTTTTTTGCCAAGTACGAGACCTTTTAAGCTGGGATATTTTGGCTGGGTGGCTAATGGGTTGACGGTGGTTATGGCAGTGATTGCTACAGTGTTCTTTAACTTCCCGACTGTTATGCCTGTTACGTCAAGTAACATGAGTGAGTCTCCATCTTAATTTGAATGAAATTATTTGCTAATATTGATTGTGATTAGATTATGAATGCCTTGTACTGGGAGTTATGGCGCTCTTTACTATTGCGAATTGGTTCGGACACGCAGGGAAAAAGTATGAAGGGCCGAGAATACCAGAAAACACATTTGGATGAAACAACTTCATATTCACACTTTTTGAGATGAGAATAGCAGCTCGCTGGTTTCATATGAATATTCTGCGGTCTTGATGACAGTGACAAGTTGGAGGCTGTGTAAAAATCCGTAGATTAAATTTGATATGACCAAACCATTGTATACTTCTATTAGTATCCGGTCGCAAAGTTCTTGTTTGCTATTAACCAGAAAGCTTTTCTAAAGCCCAGATATGTCTTCTGGTAGTGAATTTCATAGAACCTGAATTTCAGGGTCCCAGGCCAAGTCTTGGGTAAAAGTTGGGATGGTTGCTCTCGATACATTGATTAGAGCCTTATAAACCTGGCACAACGGCTGCATCCACTAGGTAGCCCAGCGCCTGCTATATGTTCACTTATATAGAACGTATAGTTCATATCTTTTGAAGTGGTCTGTGCATGTTGTGTGTTAGACGTTCGAATGCTAGCTGGTCAGCTTAAGTAGAACACCGTTTAATGCTAGTTGTAAGTAACCATCCTTGTAATTAATTTCAGGGTATATCAGGAGAAGGAATAGCACCCCGTAGAAAAAGAATCATAAACGAGTACCCTCAAACCCAGGGCTCTCTGGACAACGTCCTTCAGAGACAGGGGTTCGGCGTTAAACGGACATAGGTGATAGCAACGTTGTTGGCCCGAGCTATTACAATCGTCTTCTATATCTCGAGAAATATAAACATTCCGACCACGTAGAGTGTATACAATGGAATGAGAAACAAGAAAAGCACAATCAAGACTTAAAGAAGCAAACGCACTTTATTTTGTCATTATCTGCCCGACATGTCACAATATCCGCACATCCTCGCCTCCCTTACCGAACGCGAAGCCGTCGCCGACGCATTATACCGGGCCACCATAGGCTTCGACAGCAACGACGTTTCAATGTTCAACTCCGCCTTTTTAGCAGATGCCACCTTTGAGACGAGCGGGAATGTCGTTAACGGCCGTGACTCCATTCGCACGCAACTCCTCGACCGAGTAGGGCCTATGGACACTACGCACATTATCAGCAACGTCCGCGTAGATATCAAGGATGGGGCCTCTACGGCATCTCTAACTGCCAAGGCGATAGCGCAGCATTGTCCACCGGATAAAGGTGGGGAACCGGATAGTCTGTACCTAATGACGGGTGCTATGTACTTTATCGATCTTGTGAAGAACGAGGGGGATGGTTTGTGGAAGGCTAAGAAGTGGGTAATGAAGCTTATCTGGAGACAGGGCGATAGGGTAGCAATGCACAGTTCGGCGTGAGATAACTGCCGGCTGAAATTGATGGGACATGAACGAAAAGACTTTGGCAGGCTCTGGATTTCAGTGCCGGACAACAAAAAGTTTGTTCAAACTTCGGAATCCACATTTAGCATTACTGCTCAGCCTAGTTCAAGTTACTTCACCCACTTGTCAGAATATAACAGCAACAGCTCAGGTCCAAAGACAGAAATGAAAATAACGACGTCAAGATTCTGATCTGGGATTGCCTGTTGTATGATTGTATTGGACATTAGTATATATGAAAGTTCTTGATATCTGATCTCCAATTTTCATTATTGAGAGCTTGCCCAAAATAGTGGAATATTTTATCAATCAGTCTCAGAGTATATACGTCAGTGCCGCCTATGATCAATGGAAGAATATCACCTGCTAAACACACTTGTTAACCTTCTGTCATACATATAGACTGTCCTTCAATGATACTCCTAGCCAAGGGCTTGTCTCCGAGGTCCTTTTCTAACTCGTAAAGCTGTTCCAATTTCAAAATTTCCTTGAGTCTTTACTTTTCCCCTAAGCCATCTTTAGAGAGTCACATTTGGCTTCATTAATCGCTTTCTGGAATACTTGGATGGATTTTACTGCGGTGTTTTCATACCAATCTTCGTGAAAAACTCCACTAACCATAAAATGGCATACTTCTAGCTTTTAAGTCTCTGAGACATTCCATGACTTTTCTTTAATTGCTCGACTAAACATTTTGGAGTCCCTAATATAAAATTCTTAATTAGTATACTTTCTTTTGGCTTTCGCGATCGCATTAATTCTGCGTTGATAGTAAACCCCATTCACGTACTTTCTTCTCATAGTTCTTGTCGATAAACATAAAGCTTCTTCTCATGTTGGTCGGAGCAAAGAGCGTTCTTTCCGCCTCCCAAGAAACCCCCTTCACGGTTTCCATCTCCATAAAGCGAACATCCTCGTCCCCAAGCTCTTCATAAAGCTTTAAGTCCTTCTTGAAAGCTTTTTTCCCCTCCGGAAACATTTCCGGACTCAAAGAATGTGGTATCTTAAAGATACTTGAACCAATTGCTATTGATATAGCTTTTATGGAGTTAGAAATGAAGAGAGTAATTTTTTTTTTAAAGAATAGAGAATATTTTAAATAATGTTTTAAAATATGATCTGACTTAGATGTACACAAGTAGTTCTGTTCTTATAAATTATTATAGTTGTTAAAAACATTTCCTTGATGTAATTAGTAGTGTGAATAAATGGATACAAAGAAAGGACTATCTGTAATTGTAATTTCACTAGCTATATAGCTGGATTATGGGAAGAAGAAGAGATATTAAATGGTTAAAAGAAGCTTGCTAAAGTTGGCTAGCGGGGCAGGAAATGCAAAATCTATATAAAATTAGTATACATCTATCCCAGGTCTTCATCAACGAAGGATAGGAAAGGAAACTAGGAGACCTCGAGGAGACATTCGTTTGTCCAAGCAGAAACTATCGGTGAGTAGTTTAAGATCCTGGGAGAATGGGAACTCAAGGATGAGAGACACCTAGCAGAAATGTTTGGATTTTCGCGATGGAGGCTTGGGAATATACGTACTGTGACCGTCGTGCAATAACCACTTACACCTCCCACATGAGCAGGCTGACGGTCTGAAGAATGATTGAATGCACTGGGTCGTAGTAGGGAAAGCTCTCTCAAATGAAACATATCATCAATTTCAACGCCCAGTGCCTAGTTCTCTATATCTAACTATAGCTGCCTTAGAATCTTAGAAGGCCGTCTGCAACAAGCTTTCTGCACTCCTCTTGTCTTTCTCGGAACAAATCCGCAGCCATAAGTTTGGCTCTACTTCCCATCCTGTCTAGTAAACGGAGACTTGCTGCAAGCTCCTTCACGGACCCAAATTCTCCGTGCCAGCATTTCCGGATAATCGCGTCGTCCTCGCTATCCAGTTGTGTGGTCGGGAACTCCATCCTTTGTAGCATATCAACCGTCACAGGGCCATGATATTTCCCGTACCACTCGTTATCATACGGCTCGTATCCGCGGGTCAGATAGTAGTAGACAGACCCAATTGCAAACTGCTCGGTACGAGCCCCAAGGAAGCCAAATCTTCCACGATCCTCTCCAGCTTCACTTCCCAAGAGTCTTGCGTAAGGTGCGGTGCCAACATCCACCTCCTCACCTATTCTGGCTGTGTTATCGAAATCGGCGAGCTTCAAGTGGTCATCGGAGTCAAGAAGCAGATTCGGCGGCCGGATATCGCCATGTGCGAGACAAAGCGACTCCAGCCAAGCAGCTGCGTTTGAAAGTTCAGCCATCCATCTCGCAATCAGGTGCCTTGGTTCCTCGCCCTCAACCTTAATAACCCGCCAGGTCTCTGGGTCTCGTGTCTGGCGCGCCTGCAGTCGTGCTTCGAGAGTACCGCCAGGAAGAAACTGCAGAAAGTTCGAGTCAGGAAGACGCAGAAAACTGCGAACGATATCAGGGCATGTAGGGTGTCGTTCGAGCAAATCGAATACGGAATTCTCATTCTTTGTTCGTGGATCATTCTCGGTGATTGAACGTTTAAGGATAATATAATTGGTGACCTTGTAAACATACCCGGCATCACCCCAGGCCAGCAGTTCGAGTTTATCTTGTAGGTATAATTGTGCCATCGGAAAGCTACTTATTTAAAGCTACCTGTTTCTCGACTAAGAAGACGCATAGGGCGGGGGCTATAAATGATGCTACGGTGGTGTTGCGTCAGACCGCACAGATTTGTTGAAATAAGGTTTGAATGGCGCCATGTGATTGGCTCAATAAGAATAGAAGTCAAACTGATTACGCCAGGAAGTAGAAGGGTTCAGAGTACCATAACTATTACTTAACGCTATGGGGCTGCAGGCTTATTAAATCCGTAAGTAGCATGACAGATTGAAGAGCCAACAAGACTGCACGCACTTCGAAGTCACATGATTTTCAGTGTCAAAATTATAGATATCAATTCCATTACAATCCGAGGAACAGATCGATAAAACTCTACTGATCACAAAGCGCCCTTCAACTACTCCAACCAGTGTCTTCTGTCACTCGAATACTGAATCAAACCTTAGACCACTTGCCATTCTGATCCTTGACCCATACACTATTGGCGATACAATCATCGCACGGCTCTTTCTTGGTTGTAGTGCCCATGCTCCAATTGGCTTTATACTGGCCGCAATTCTCCGCGCATTTTTTTTTTGACACCCTCACTCTCAATCAAGTGGCCGCAGCGCATCTTTGTCTTGGTCATTAACTGCTCACACATGGTTCAGAGGAGGTTCTTTCCCAAATTTGGAACGAGAGCGTGAATTTAGCGAGTTTGAAAGATCTTGTTGGTTTACTTAGGACACGAAGGTGAGCATAGGCCCAAAAAATAATTAATACTACTGATCCAAATGACTTTCATTTCTATAGAAAAACTTACGATGGATGAGCAAGCCCTAACATGCAAGGTGGTGCAAGCGCTGCAGAGATCTGAGCTGGCAGATGAGAGACGAGGAAGGTTGACCAAATTATAGAAGCAGATGTCCTTTAAAGATTTATGCTCTGCTTTTTGAGCAATTTGAAAACATAGATTTTAATTACTCGTTTAAATCACAAGGTGCGCCCAGAAGAAGTGAGGCGGCGAAAATGCTAATCTATGCAGGTCTGTCCGTAAATGGTACCTCTAAGCCAACATTTTTCGCATGTGCCCAGGCAGCCATATCAACTCTACCAATCAGACACCATCAAGACTAAAATTGAGCTGATCTGAAGATCCAATTTATTGAAGAAGAATAAACAAGAGAAATGTGTGCAAGGCTGCTTTCGATACAAATACTATTATTGCTGCAGTCTTTTCTAGATTTGCTAAGTAAATTACGCCATATACGTGTCACTAATTGCCCGATGATCGAATACCCTCCGTATCTCCAGCCATCCAAAAATTCGAGGGTCTTGCTAGAAACAGTGGAGGAAGGACCGAGTCAACTACTATGCGGCGTCTACTGTGTTGATAGACTCAAGAGAAGTTTCCAGAAGTTTTTTTGTAACCTACCAATGGGTACTTTTTGGCAAAAATAGTTAGGTTGTCATTGACTTAAGTCTCACTAGAGTTGTTAAAATATGCACCGTGTGATTCTAGGTCTGAGTTGGCCTCGGTATTATCTGTTAAGTAGAACGCTACAAACTATTAAATATTAGATAAAAATTGGCCATAGAACTATATCTATTATTATGATGCTAAATTGAGTTCTTGGGTAATGCTGCCTTTTATCTCGCCTACATGGTCGCTTCTATACCAGAGTTCCTGGGAGTAGCTAGAAGTTGATCGCGACGAAGAGAATACACCTCATCAGTTCCATGTTGCGTTTCTCGTTCTAGCAGATGATTCGCGACAAAATTGGTCAAAACATAATTCCTACGAATCGACCTATTGAATCTATACAAAGAGAGGGACTCAAGAGGAGTAATGATATAAATGTGTGAATGCAGTTCAGGACGTCCCCTCCAAAAAATCCGACATACAAACTCAGTGCCCATAATGAGAGTTGCCGCCTCTAGGAAATAAACGCAGTGGACCTGCACCTAAGGAGAAATGAACACCAATCGGTAGAATATATTTGTAAAGAAAGACCACCTCGGGCGTAACCATATTCAATAAAAACAACTGCTTGCACTATAAAATAAGCGCATCACCTGCCATCCCAATCACTGCCACCTGAACCACCAAGTTCTGCAAAACTATGGCTATTAGCCGCTCTTGACCAACTGCCATCTTCTATGGAAAGCTAGTCCAGGATGAAAAACAGTTAGGCAGATACAAGCAAGTGCAACCATAGCTCCATCCAAGGTCATGAACGCCTTTTCATCATTCCATAGCCATCCATAGAACCCCCCTAACAATTCAGCAACTCGGAAAATTGATCTTATGAGAATAGTGATAGTTGAGAGGAGAAGTCCTGAACCATTTTATTAACACGTGGAAATTCTTCTTGGCAAGAAAGATTCGTCTCACCAAACAGAAATCCGTTAAAATATCTCCTATCTCGAACAATTTCAAATTTCTCATCCCAATCCCATCTCCTTCTCCAGCACCTTAATGCAAAGTCTCCTGCCAATATCAAAATAACCACCAGGCTGGCGACTTGCAATGCAAGTCCTGCGAGCATGAGATGAATACCGATATCTTCGAAGCTAAAATTATCGGCGATGACGGCGATGGCGCCGCCACCGGTTTGCAGTAATAGAGACAGGAAATTGGAGAGAATAAACACAATTATGAGGACCCGACCCTTTATCCGAGAGAGATGTGCACCGTATATTGTGATGAGTCGGCTGAAGCAGACATAGATGCTTGCGCAGAGGAAGACAGGGGTGATTGTGAGAGAGGTGACATACCTAGTCATTTAGTATAAGTCAGCAGGAAATATCGGTATAAAGTGACAGTATGAGTGACGACAACTATGCTTACATGAAGAAGGGAGTCTGGATGAAGGGATTGTAGTGCATCTGCAATCTTTCAATATACCCACACAACTCGAGACCAATTCCACACACAAGACCAATACTGTATGTCCATGTTCGATAGTATAGTCCCAGAAGAATTTGAATCAGCAGAAGAAAACAAAAAAGCGCTAAGAAGAAAGCATTTCCGGCAAGATTCGGATCGTATTGGATTTGGCCTTGGGTGATGGAACAAGTATCCAATGTACAAAGCTCTGTTGGGATAGTATAGTTCGGTGCGTGATCTCTAACATAGAGTATGGCTGGTACTTTATACATCTTTGGGCTATGTTTCCAGAAAAAAGAGTGTCAGTGTTGTTCCTTGATGGGAAAGAAACTAGTAGTGTTTGGTAGAGGATATTGAACGCAGGAAAGCAGGACCAGCACTATAAGTTATCGAGAATTTGTAGCCTGGAGAGTTGAATACATGGTATACGCAATCATTTGCAAGCCCCCAGAATTTCCGTTTTCGAGTTCTCGTGCTTGTGTGGGAAAGCCACTCGAAATACGAGCTTCGAGAGTTGATGGTTCTTTGCATTATGATTGGCTTGTTCGTATTCTTAATCGGCTCGAATCCCTTACCAGGCGAGTCTCTCCCCCCGGCGACACTTCAACGCCAGGGTCGTGTCTGGTCGGTTGTTGACATTATTGATCAGTGCTAATATACAATAGCTCCAAAATATACGCAATCTTGCATGAATGAGATGACCCGCGATTTTCGGAAGTCGTAAGACCCACTGACCTGTGTTGCATTGCAGGATTAAGCGTCGAGACCAGTAATCGAGAGAAGGTAAATATTAGGCTACGACAATGACTGCGTAAGTGAGAGTATTTCATTCATGCTACCATGAACACCACTCAACATGTTCATGCCAGGGACCATCCAAGCCGTTCAATCTTTGAGTCAAAATGACTTCCGCCACCCTCTTTACAGGGTCTATCACAGTTCCCACACTGTGTACTCTTGCAAACTCCATAGGTCTATCGGCAACGCCAGCTACATCATTGAAAGCATTCTCCCTGTCGATAGCTACCTGAGCAATTGCAACCTGAGCGGAAGCATTCCAGACACCTTCCTGGAATTTTATTGACTTCAAAAGGGCTATCGCCTTTTGTCGAGTCCATAGCTCTCTGCACATGACAGCAGTCCGGTAAAGAGGCTGTATTACGCCTATATCCTGCTGAAAATCTAGCACCCTTGAGGACTTGCGAGCTCGAATAACATTAGCAGCCAAAATGACGATCTCCTCAAATACAGCATCGAAATGATCGAAGAAAGTAGCCTCGTCGTGGATGCAGGTTGCAGCTTCGATTGTACCCAAGCGGTGACTTATCAAAAGGATATCGATGACAATTTGATCTGCCCTGGAAAATTTCGAAGTTGACCTGTGTAGATATTTCTGGAACCTCTCGTCCCATGCAGAAAATTCAGCTCTGATACTTGCTGCTTCCGCAATAGCCTCAAATGGAATTTCCTTCAGCTTTCTGTATTTATACTCTTCCGCAATTGAACGGGTGAAGTAGGAAAGATGTGACCTAATACGATTTAAAGTAAGATGGGATTCTTTCAAGCCGGAAAACCGTCCGGGAATGGCGGTTTTTGTCCAAAAGTCGGTAAACGCTGGTAGTCGCATCCCTTGAAACGACGAAGCATGAATATCCAGACTGTGAAATGTATCGATGAGCTCAGAATCTATGTCTCGTTCGGGATCCGCCAATCTCGACATTCGCGGTCCAGCGTAGGCTTTCATTAATTGCAACGAGTTCTCCAAATGCATGAGAGCATCGACGTAGTTGTTCTGAATGACCTCAATTGACATATGAATCAGTGCGCAGATCAAAACGACGTTCGAGTCAATCCCATTGTTTTGGGTAAGATACTGCCGGAGGTGTCCAAGTGCTCGTTTATACTGACGAGCAGGAAACGATGTTGCAATGCATCTGGAGCCCCCATTCTCAGACTCGATCATAGAGGCTTCGTATAAAGATCCCAAAGCTACCGCTGCCCGGATGACAACAGGTTCCCGACTACAAGCCTGAAGGACCAATTCCCACGTTCGGGCTCCAAAATGACCTGAAACAGTAGGCACAACCTCTGTGCGGAAGAAATCGAAAGAGCGTCGTTCTTGTAGCTCATCAGAAGTTGAGGAAAATGGAATTTTTGTCGATAGATTGTAAATCATTGTGTTGCTATCCGATGATGAGCCTGGTGAGCCTGGTGGGTTTTTTGACAAGTAACCGTCGCATGCTCGGCCAGTGGTTAAGTATCGATTGCATCGAGGTCTATTCTCATCACATTTGACACGTCGTGCCTTTCAATGAGTTGGTAATCATTTCATAGAGTTTTGATGTTCATTGAGGGAAGTTGTCAATCACTTACTTTGCATGTCCCGCATCCCTGCCTCGACTTTGGGGCTGATTTGCGTATTGCAACCATCGTTGTTTGTGAGATCTCTTTGTCAGATGCCGAGTTGGATCATATTGAGATATTTGAGATTATTTTGATGCTGGTCTCACTGATGAATAAACCCGACGGAAGCTTTTACTAGAAAGAAGGGAAGGAAGTCGGGCTCGGGTAAATATGCCCGGTTTGCTGACACATCTGATTATTATCTCGGCATAAAACCATTGCTTTACGTCGTACGGAGCTTGATACTACTTTTGCTATAGCAATTTAATGAAAAGTTTGAGATTGCGAACATTTTCATAACCCCGTGCACTTTCTAGACGATCAAATATGGAATTTGATATGTTCATCCATAATCCCCCTCAACCTCGGGATTGTGCATCGGGTACACTCAAACTGCGGGATAGTAACCTCGAAGGAAAAGGCTGGATGACTGTGACAGCCGTGATGTGATTGGAAAATCACCACTTAAAGTGATAGGCCCAAACCCATCACTAGAGATAATCTACACGGAGGCGTGTTCCAGTGCGTAACGGCGATATTGTAGAGATCTTGATCTGGATAATCCGGGCCTACGCCTTTCGTTTGTTGGATCGATATTTCTGGAATCGTACTCGAAGTCGAAGGTGATCGCTTTGGGGCTGCCTAGAAGTGAATTTTAAAGGAGACGATCGTGGCGATGGTCAAGATTTGAGTAGATCATTATTCTTGCCGGTTTCGGGTGATGTGACCGTGATTTCTGGGCTTCCTGGGTTGCAGGATGATGGAGTAACAAAGACTTCTCATCCCTATATCTAAAGATTTTGATTCGGCTAAGTCTTGCAATAACATTGTCGGATCTATATGCTTTAAAAGTAGCATTTGCTATGTAGTTGGAAAGGGGGGCTGGTCAGGTGATATAGCCGAAGCCCCTTAGTCGATAGGTCTATAGTTGAATAAGCTATAGTAGAATATAATATATTGAAGAACTTGAAGACTATCTAGAGAGG
>Ga0182030_10002547_pt1 | contig 38748 bp, 34 predicted proteins | sample 812S3MmetaG_FD_121299 | JGI IMG/M metagenome (GOLD analysis project Ga0182030, IMG submission 121299) | Permafrost microbial communities from Stordalen Mire, Sweden - 812S3M metaG (Illumina Assembly) | ecosystem: Environmental > Terrestrial > Soil > Wetlands > Permafrost | place: Sweden...
AGGGTCGAGATGAGTCTCTGGACTCCTGATGTCGCCCGCAATTTCGGTTGGCCCGGGGAAATAAGGTGAGCCACTTCGGGCCGCCACTCGCTGGCGAGCGTTTCGAAGGTGGGGCAGACTTCATGAAGTCTGCGGCGGGCTTCAGCCCGCCATCCTGCCAGCGATGTGAGACCTGCGGCGGGCGGACTGAAGTCCGGGGTCCCCTCTGGGGAAGGCTGAAGCCTGGCCCCACCCCCGGCTCAACCTAATTCCATGAGATCAGGAGTCCAGAGTCTCGACCCAGCAGGCAGGAGTGCCTGCGCCACATTTTGCGCACACCGGGCGAACGCTCCCTCGCTCTGGTACTTCGCCCCTACGCGAATACCATGTTCGAGGGCTTCACGCGATTCTTGCGGCACCACTCCAGATACAGGCGGGCGTAACTGGCCGTAATGTAATCCCGCTCGGCGAACCCCATGCGGCGAGCCATACGGTCGATCCAGGCGGGCGCGCCTTCCAGTTCCAGGTAATTGCCCACCGGGGTCTCATCCAGCGTGGCCATCCCAACACCCCGGCTTTGCCGGTACTCGGTGCGGTACTTTTCGTAACGGAAGACCGGACGAAAGCCCAGCCGCTCGAAAATGGCGCCCATCGTGGGTGCGTCCGGGACCGCCAGTTCCAACTCTTCCCGCGACTTGTGTTTGGCCACCATGGGCTTCCCTTTATAAGTGACGGTGGTCAGGCCACCTGCCTGGCGCACGCGCAGCAGCGTGCTGGCCCGCCGCAGCGTAAGCCGGGGAGTATCGAAAATAACGTTGCTTTCGAACACCCTGCGGCGCGATACCGCGAAACCGGCGGCGCGCAGCAGCTTTCGCGCGGTCCGCACGTCGGCCACGGCCAGTTTGATTTCGGTTTCGGTGGGACCGTGGCTCATGCTAGTGGGCGCGATCGCCCCGATGGTGATCCAGAAAATCCCGGTCGATGGCTTTGCGGCCGCGGAATCCTTCGTCCACGCCATGCCAGAAGGCGATCTTCTCTTCCCCCAGCTTCCAGCAGAGGTAGACTTCCACCCCGCGCAACAGCGTGGGGAAATCGATCAGCCCGGTGTCGAGATCTTTGATCACGCAGCCGAATTCCTGCACCTGTTCAATGGCCGCCCGCAGCTTCGTGGCCACGCCATCGCGACGATCCCTGGCGTCGATGGCCTGGTCGCGGTCCACTATCATCCCGCCCATCATCGAGACGCGCTGCGCCATCGTCTGGATGACCTGCTCCGCTTCCTGGTAATCCGACTTCAGGGAAACCGCTTCGCGCAGCAGTGTGTCCACGCGAGGGATGAGGCTTTGCGCTTCCGCGAGACTGAATCGCCTGGCCATACGCTAGACCGCGTAGTGCGACGTGACGTAGTCGTTCAGAATGCCGATGAATTCGGCCACGATACGGTCGCCCTTCAGGGTGGTCATCAGGCGGCCGTCCACAAACACCGGCGCCTTCGGCTCCTCGAACGTGCCCGGCAGCGAGATCCCGATATTGGAATGCTTGGATTCTCCGGGCCCGTTCACCACGCAGCCCATCACCGCCACCTTCATGGTTTCCACTCCCGGATGGGTGGCTTTCCATTTGGGCATTTCGTCGCGCAGGTAAGTCTGAATCTGGTCGGCCATTTCCTGGAAGAACGTGCTGGTGGTGCGGCCGCACCCCGGGCAGGCGGTCACTTGCGGAGTGAAACTGCGGATCCCCAGGGACTGCAGAATCTGTTGCGATACGATCACTTCTTCGGTGCGGTCGCCGTTGGGCAACGGCGTGAGCGAGGTGCGAATGGTGTCGCCGATGCCCTCCTGCAACACCGGCGCGAGGGCCGCGGTGGTGGCCACAATTCCCTTGCTGCCCATGCCGGCTTCGGTGAGGCCCAGGTGCAGCGGGTAATCGCAGACCGCGGCCAGTGCGCGGTAGACGTCGATGAGATCCTGCACGCCGCTCACCTTGGCGCTGAGGATAATCCGGTCGTGGCCCAGCCCGTGGCGCTCGGCCGCTTCCGCCGATTCGATGGCGCTGGCCACCATGGCGTCGAGCGTCACCAGGCGCGCGTCCTTGGGCTCCGGCAACAGGGAATTCCGGTCCATCATGCGGGTCAACAGCGCCGCATCGAGCGAGCCCCAGTTCACTCCGATGCGCACCGGCTTGCCATTCTCGATGGCGACTTCGATCATGGTGCGGAAGTTGTCGTCGGTCTTCCGGCCAATGTCGGAATTACCCGGATTGATACGATACTTGGCGAGCTTGCGGGCACACTCCGGATACTTTTTGAGGAGGATGTGGCCGTTGTAATGGAAGTCGCCGATGATGGGCACAGGCACTCCGAAGGCCGCGATGGTGTCGACGATTTTGGGCACGGCTGCCGCGGCTGCCTCGGTATTCACCGTGACGCGCACCAATTCCGAGCCGGCGCGCGCCAGCGCCATCACCTGGTTCACCGTGGAAGCGATGTCGGCCGTGTCGGTGTTGGTCATGGACTGCACCACAATCGGATGATTGCCGCCGACCTTGACACCTCCCACGTCCACTGCGACCACCTTGCGGCGGGGTGCTACTGCCATGAAATCTCCTCCTGGGGGAAAATTCAATTTTAGCAGGGCCGGTTGAGGCGCCGCTCCCGGAGATTCAGAACTCCTGATGTCGCCCTGCAATTTCTGCCTGGCGGGGAAAATGGGCTGAGCCATTCCTTTCGATGGCGAGAGCTTCGCGGTGGGGCAGGCGGTGCCGCCTGCCCGCGCTGAATTAGGCCCGCTGATCGAGGGCAGGCGAGCACCGCCTGCCCCACCTGCGGGCTCACCGCAAATTCCACGACATCAGGAGCTCTGAGATTGGTGGCGGGGCGCCTCCGGGCCAGCTCGATAATACGTCCCGTGGAATCATCGCAGCATTTTCCGAGCCTGGCCCAGAGGGCACCCCGCCAGCAAGCGGTCCTTTCCATTTGAAGTGAGTTTCGCGACAGAAACCGGATAACGCCGCATGCTCCCTCAGAGCATTCGGCCAGGCCGTGGACACCGGGCCGGTAAAACCCACAGCCCTTACTGCTTTCGCAGCCCGCCGCCTTGCGTGGCGCGAATCATTTTCCCCCAGAGCGCCGCGCTCAAATCCTCGGCATCGTCCGCGCGCACCGGCACTACGGCGATGTGCAGACCGGCCATCTCGTCGGTCGACGCCGGCCCCCACGTCACCCGCTTGGGCGGGTGCGCCGGATTGCGCGGATTGCCGACCGAGTTGTCGTAGGTGAACTCCATCACCACGTCGGCCCCCGCCGGTAAGCGGACCGGCGCGGCGTAGAGATACTCCTGCTGCCAGTTGAAATTCCACTCCGGGATGCGCAACAGGGTACGCCGCGTGCCGTTGGGCAGAACCGCGTACCCGTACATCTCTTTGCAGATGTAGTGCGCGTGCGGATTGATGCCGATCACGTCCACATCCACCGGGATCGTGAAATGGTCGGTCACTTTGTAAGCCGGATCGCCGGGCGGGATATCGATGCGGCTCGAGCCGAGCGGGATGTCCTGCGCCTGCCGCCGCGGCTTCCGATCCGTGAAATACAGCGCCACGGCGGTACGATCCGTGACGGCCCTTCCGGTGGGATGATAGTGCACCTGCAGGACCAGATCGGCGTGCGCGTGCAGCAGTTCCGGCATGTCGCCGGGCGCCTGGTACGGCAGCGAGCCCGGTGTCCACCCCGCCAGACCGCGGGCCGGCAGAAAACCCGGCGTTCCGAAGCAGTCGTATCCCGACCCGGTGTCGCGCTTGCGGGCCGTGCCACTGGTGTCTTGAAAGAGGATGGCGTGGTGGACCACTTGCGGACTCCCCGGCCGCATGTCCACGGCGCGTACCCAATGGTCCTGGGCGATAGCGGCCGGCGCGACGAAGCAGCGATAGAGATCGTTGCCGTCCGCCGGCACGTCGAAATCCAGCGCCATTTTCGCTTCCAGATCGGGCTGGCCGAGTTGCCAGCCGTCGGGGAAATGCGGTGCAGCCGGCGCGGCCGCCAGATCCCCGGCGGGCGCTCCCGCGGCTGCCCACTGTGCCAGCGTGGCGATCTCCACGTCGGTCAGGCGGCGCTCTTCGCGAAAATGCGGAGTGCTCGGCAGCCATGGAGGCATGGTTCGCCTGGTAGTCACCGTGGCGATCAATGGGGCGCGCTTGGCCGCGTCCCGATAGGTGAGCAGGCTGAATGGCGCCACGCCGCCGGCGCGATGACAGCCGGCACACTGGCGGTAGAGGATGGGCGCCACGTCGTGCGAGAACGTCACTCCCCCCGTGCCCGCCGCCCAGAAAGCCGCCAGCCATCCCGCCAAGTGCATTTATTTATGGTGACACAGGCTAAACCTGAAAATCGTCGCGGCTGGCAAAGATTCTCAGGTTTAGTAATACGTTGATTAGGAAAGGAATTGGCCCTTGGTTCATCCTGGCTCTGGCTGCTTTTTCCGGGAAGTGATAGCAGGTTTGGTAGCAAGCCCTCAACGAACGCACATCGGGGAATCCCTTCGCGACATTGCCAGTCATTTGACAGTCCAGGGCAACCGAGGGCCAAAATTCTCGGAATTTCCGTTACCCGAATGTCTTCCGCGATTTGGGGCGAGAGGCGAATTCCGAGCGTCTCAACCGTTGCGAACCAGTCGTACCGCTTTTGGCATGCGCAGCCCGAGGGCCTGCACAACTTTCAGAATGCGGGCGAAGCTGGCACTTTCGTATTCGGTCGCCTCATAGCGCTGCACCTGTTGCGCTTTGACCCCAAGGCGGCGCGCCAACCCCTCCTGCGTCATTCCGGCCGCTATGCGCGCGCGGATCAGGGCTTTAGGCAAATCCGCGACACCTTCAAGAACCACGTCTTTGCTCCGGCCCGCGCTGAGCTGCTCGTAGGCTTCAACCAGGTCTCGCAATTCCTCCATCTGGCTTTGGGCCGCCTGGCGTTGGGCCTCCCACAATCGTGGGCTGATGGCCGAGGGGCGCGCCTGGCCGGCCAACTCGGCGATTGCGTCCTGAAAGCGCCGGACTTGTGCCTTGGTGATTCGGTACTGCTTTTCGTTCTTGATCACTTTCGCCTACTCCTTCGCAGCCTGATTGCCAGGATCCCTTTCGGTTCGCCACTCATCTTATTCACCTGAAAGAAATCCACAAATGCCCTACCGGTCGCACCCTCCGGCAGTTGTGCCGGAAACAGTTCGCCCAAGAACCGCTGCTTCTGCGCCGCGCGGCCCCGGGAGAAATCCCAAAAGACAGGGTCGAGCCTGGCGTCGTCCACGTTCTGCACGTCCCAACAAGCATCGAAGTCGCCGGGATGCTGCTTCCGGGTGACAAAGCTGCCGTCCGGATAAACCAGTCGGAATCCTGCCAGCATCCGATGACGTTGTATCAATACTACACTATCGTTGTATCGATCAAACTTTTTCCAACCGCCAGAGTGAATCGGGATTCGACTTCCGGCACTGCCGCTGTTTTTGAATGCCGTGAAATACACTTTGTGCACATTGGGAAACGTATCCCGCGCGACATCCTCAGTGAAGCACCGCTGGAATGCGGAAAACCAGACTATCTCTACGTTGTCGAGACAATTTAACAACGCAGGTTTCTACGGAGAAGGGCGCTTCAGGCGGCGAACGCAAGAAGAAGACCGTCGGACAGCTTTCAACTTCATAGTAAAGTAGTAGCAAGCGAGGGATTGCACCACCTAACCCGGCAATACCAATCACTGGAGATCATCATGCAAGACGACGACATCGCACGCGGCCCCGGTATGAAGCCCATGTTCCTGCCGGAGGTGGAACGCTGCACCGCTCCATCGCCCTACACCGCCATGATCCGGACCATGCAGGAGAGCGGCGCCGAGTACCCGCAAATCTGGCACATGTTCGCCTTCCTGCCGAAGGCCACCGACCACCTGGCCCGCTTCACCCAGGAGATTCTGCGCGGACCGGCGCCGCTCAGCCCCGGAATGCGCGAACTGATCGCCGCCCGCACGTCGTACCGCAACGATTGCCCGTTTTGACTGCAGTCTCACGCCGCAGTTGCGGCGGAATTATTAGGCAGCAAGGAACTGGTCTGGGGAGTCATGCGCGATCTTGAAACTTCGGCACTCGACGAAAAGCACAAGGCCCTGTTCCGCTTCGTCGACAAGGTGAACCACGATTCGCCGCGCATCGCCGCCGCCGACATGGTTCCGCTCCGCGAGCTGGGATGGGATGACGAAGCGATTTATTTCGCCATCACGGTCTGCGCGCTGTTCAATTTCTACAACCGCTGGATCGACGCCAGCGGCGTTCACGCGCTCTCCGATGAAGCGCATGCCGAAGGAGGGCGGCGCTCTGCCAAACACGGTTACGCCCGAAGCTGACTTCCGCGAGTCCGCCGCCGCTGGATGGCGTGTCGTCACTGCCGCCTATTTCGGCGTGATGATGAGCTTCGGCTCGCTCCTGGTCTTCAGCTTCAGCACCTTTCTGAAGCCCCTCAGCGCTGCATTCGGGTGGTCGCGCGAGTCCGTCTCCGCCTCTTTCGGATTCGCCGCCCTCACCATCGCCGTCTGCTCGCCCATCATCGGACGCCTGCTGGACCGCTATCCTCCACGCCGCATCGTCGTGCCCTCATTGGCCATCTTTGGCCTGAGCTTCGCCTCGCTCGGCTTCCTCACTCCCAGCCTGCTGCATCTCTACGCCGTGTTCATCCTCATGGGCATCGTCGGCAACGGCAGCACGCAGATGGGCTATTCGCGCGCCGTCTCCACCTGGTTCATACGCCGGCGGGGCCTCGCCATGTCCCTGGTGATGGCCGGCTCCGCCACCGGCGCCATTATCTTTCCGCCGCTGGTGCAAGCCCTCATCGACCGGTACGGTTGGCGATCCGCCTACTTCTCTCTCGGCGCCATGACGCTGATACTCGGCCTCCCACTTACCGTGGCATTCGTGCGCGAGAACCCGGCAGCCAGTTCCCCCGCCGAATCCACCACCGAGGGATTCACCGTTGCCCAAGGCATCCGCTCGCCGGCCTTCTGGATCATCGTGTGCTCGCTCTTTCTCGGCGCCATCAGCGTCAACGGAGCGCTCACGCACCTGTCGCCGCTCCTCACCGATCGCGGTGTCCCCGCGCATCGAGCCGCCCTGGTGGCCTCCAGCCTGGGCTTCTCCGGATTCGCCGGCCGCCTGTTCACCGGCTTCCTGCTCGACCGCGTCTTCGGCCCCCGGGTAGGTCTGTATATGTTGGGAGCCTGCGCCTTAGGCGTCTTACTCCTCAGCACCGTCGCTTCCACCGGCTGGGCGCTGACTGCCGCGGTGTTGATAGGTCTTGGACTGGGCGCCGAAGCCGATCTTACTCCCTACTTACTAACTCGCTACTTCGGGCTTCGCTCTTTCTCGACACTGTACGGTTTCACCTGGACCGCCTACGCCATGGCCGGCGCCTTGGGTCCCGTACTGATGGGCAAGGCCTTCGACGCCACCGGCTCCTACCAGGCCCTGTTACTCCTCCTCGCCGGCGCGACATTTGTCTCCGCGGCGCTCTACTTACTACTCCCCCGTTATCCGGACTGAGGCCGCGCAGCGCCGGAGAGGTCTGCTACTATTCCACCTATGCGCCTTCTTCGGCCGTTTCTCCCCGCGCTCCTAGCACTCCCGCTGTTCGCCCAGCCCAGCGTCACCATTTCCATCAAGCCCGGCCGCGATGCCAACCAGCCGGTCGACGAGGAGTACACCAGGAAAATCCGCGAATATACCACCGAGACTTTCTTCAATTCGCCGCTCACCGACTACCTGCCCGCCTCCAAGACCGTGCCCACCCCCAAGGCCGTGCTCGGCGACGTCGCCGGCGCGCCCGGCATCCTGCCTTATTCGGCGGAAGTCTATCGCTACATGCGCATGCTCGAAGCCGCCTCGCCGCGCGTCAAAGTCTTCAGCATCGGCAAGACCGAGGAAGGCCGCGAGATGATCGCCGTCGCCGTGGCTTCCGAGCGCCTCATCGCCCAACTCGACCAGAACCGCGCCCGCCTCGCCCAGTTGGCCGATCCCCGCACCATCGCTTTCGACGACGCCAAGGCCGACAGCCGGTGGCCGCCTCCACTCCCGTCTACTACGTCACTGGCGCCATTCACTCCACCGAAACCGGCGCGCCCACGGCCCTCATGGAACTGGCTTACCGGCTGGCCGTCGATGAGAGCGCCTACATCAAGGCCATCCGCGAGAACGTCATCACGCTGATCACCCCGGTGGTGGAAGTCGACGGCCGGGACCGCATGGTCGATATCTACCGCTGGCACCTCGCCAACCCCGGCAAGCAGTGGCCCAACCTGATCTACTGGGGCCATTACGTGGCGCACGATAACAATCGCGACTCCATGGGCCTCACTTTGCAGCTCACCCGCAACGTCCTCAACACCTTCGTGGGCTGGAAAGCGCAGGTGCTCCACGATCTGCACGAATCCGTACCGTATCTCTACGACAACACCGTCGGCGACGGCCCCTACAACGCCTGGATCGACCCCATGCTGGCCGACGAGTGGCAAATGATGGGCTGGAACAACGTCTCCGAGATGACCAAATTCGGCATGCCCGGCGTCTTCACCCACGGCACTTTCGACACGTGGTCGCCCAGCTATCTGTGCTTCATCGCCGCCATGCACAACGGCATCAGCCGCCTCTATGAGACCTTCGGCAATGGCGGCGCCGATACCGAGGAGCGCACCCTGCGGCCCAATGAGTACGCCCGCACCTGGTTCAAGCAGAACCCGCCGCTGCCGAAAGCCACGTGGTCGCAGCGCGACAACAACAATTACGAGGAGACCGGCGTGCTCACCGCCCTGGCCTTTTTCTCCGCCAACGGCAAGCTCTTCCTGCACAACTTCTATACCAAAGCGAAACGCTCCATCGAAAAGCCCAGGACCGAGGGGCCGGCCGCCTACGTCTTCACCGCCGACGATCCCCGTCCCGGCGGCCAGGCCGACCTGCTGCGCATGCTGCAAGACCAGGGCTGCGAAATCTCGCGCGCCACCGCCCCCTTCACCGTCATGATGCCCGGCAAGAAGCCGCGCGCAGGCAGGGGCGCCGGCGCCGACACTCCCACCGGCGGCGAGGCCGCCAAACCCGCCGAGAAACCCAAGCCCGAGCCCCGCACGTTCCCCGCCGGCAGCTACGTGCTGCGCATGGATCAGCCCTACAGCCGCATCGCCGACACTCTGCTCGACTATCAATACTGGGCCGCCAACGATCCGCAAAAGAGCATCTACGACGACACCGGCTGGACCTTCGGCGAACTCGGCAACGTGCAGGTGGCGCGCGTCAGCGACGTCAAGGTGCTGGACGCCGCCATGACCCGTGTGGATGGCGCCGTGCTTGCCCCCGGCGGCATCGAAGGCGCCGGCAGCATTTTCCTGATCGACCACAATACCGATAGCGCCCTGATTACTCTGCGCTATCGCTTCCCCGAGGCGTGGTTTGAAGCGGCCGAAGAACCTTTCGAGGCCGCCGGCCACAAGTTCCACCGCGGCTCCTTCGTGGTCACCAACCTGGCCGCCGCCGAACTCTCGAAAGCCGCCGCCGAGCTCGGCCTGCGCGCCTGGGCGGTGGATGCCGCTCCCCGCGTGAAAACCCATCCCCTCCGCGCCGCGCGCATCGCCATTATGCACACCTGGCTCAACACCCAGGCCGAAGGCTGGTGGCGCCTGGAGTTCGACCGCCTCAAAATTCCCTTCACCTACATCAGCACGCAAGTGGTTTCCAGAGACGCCGGCCTGCGCTCGAAATACGACGTCATCATTTTCGGACCCGCTGCCGGCGGCAATCCGCAGACCATTGTCAGCGGGCGTCCGATGTACGGCAATCCCCTGCCCTGGAAAGTCACGCCCGAAACTCCGAACCTGGCCAAGACCGACGAGACCGACGACATGCGTCCCGGGCTCGGCTGGACCGGCCTCGATCATCTACAGGACTTCGTCAATAAGGGCGGCCTCTTCATCGCGGCCAGCGACACTGCTTCCTTCGCCGTGACCTTCGGGTTCGCACCGGGCGTTTCCACGTCCCCGGCCCAGCGCCTCAAAGTGACCGGCTCCGCGGTCCGCTCGAAGATTGTCGATGGGGCCAGCCCGATCCTCTACGGCTACTCCGACAACCTGGCGATATTCGCCTCCAACCCGCCGCTGTTCGGCCTCTCCAACATGCTTGGAGGAGGCGGCGGCGGACGCGGCGGAGTGGCCGACCGCGAGCGTGTCACCGGCCGCGGTACCGCCGACGACCCGGATACGCCGCAGGGTCGCGCCCCCGCCGAAATCCCCGATGAGCCTCATGGCGAGGTTTGGGAAGCCACGCCCCTGACGTCTGAACAGCTTCGCAATCCGGTCACCGTGATTCCGCCCGCGGCGCGCCCGCGCGTGGTCTTGCGCTACGCCAATAACAGCGATCTGCTGGTCTCCGGCCTTCTGGATAACGGCTCCGAATTGGCCCAGCGCGCCGCCGTGATCGACGCGCCTGTGGGCCAGGGCCACGTGGTGCTGTTCTCCAACAACCCGTTCTGGCGCGCCGAAACCAAGGGCAGCTATTTCCTGGTATTTAACGCCATCCTGAATTTCGACAGCTTGTCCGCGGGAAGAAAGCTGGCCGATCGGTAGGTGGGGCATGCTTTAGAGGAAGGTCACGTCGAACGGCAAGCACTTAGGGGCCGCGAAACAATAAGCTGACCAAATGCCTCGAACGTGCGCAATCGCTCCCTCACGGTCGCGGCTCCGTCAAATGCGCATGCCGAGCCGCGCGCGTGAGCAAGCGGTTGGGTCTGATTGCACAGGACATTTCTTCGCGGCTCCTAACCGGGGAGACCTCATTTGAGATTTTCACTGTCCGATTCTTCTGGCATCGCTATTCAGGTTCCGGTGCATATCCGGGCGCCACGGCAGTTCAAACGTCGGGCTGATTCTTACTATGCCCATCGCCGGGCCACTCTCGATGGAGTCGATCCCAAGCTCGTGAAACATCCGCATGGTGTCGGGCGGATAGGCATCGTCCCGAACCAGATCAAAGTTCTTTTGAACTGTGGACTTCCTCAGCGAACCTCTCTCATGCCGACTGCTTCCGGTGGCCCTCAACCTCAATTCGGAGCGAGCGCGCAAGGCCCCTTCGACCTGTCGATTTTGCAGACTTTTCCCGACGGGTCCGTGCATGGCCAGGGATTACCTTTATCCGGCGCTGCATCGTCTCATTCGGCGCGGATGGAATACAGGCGAGGAAGGAACCGGCGAGGTCTGACCGTTCAGACCTCCTGATCTCGCCCCGCAATTTCTGCCTGGCGGGGAAAATGGGCTGAGCCATTCCTTTCGATGGCGAGGGCTTCGCAGGTGGGGCAGGCGGTGCCGCCTGCCCGGCTGAATTAGCGTAGGCCCGCTGTTCGAATAGGATCGAGGGCAGGCGAGCACCGCCTGCCCCACCTGCGGGCTCACTGCAGATTCCACGACTCCGGATGGGGAACTGCGCATCCCTCGCCGGCCCTGTGTGACGAGCCGGCGAGGGACGGGACGTTAAATGTTCACGTCCGCCTGCAACCGGAGATCGCGGGAACTGGCTCCGATATGCACCGTCCGGGTGCCTGTCGCGGTCACCCACTTATTCGCGGAGACGGACCAGTACTGCAAACGCCGCGGAGCGACGTGAAGGGTGACCGGCCGCGACTCGCCGGGCTTCAGCGCAATCCGCTCGAACGCCGCCAGCGTCTTGGGAGCGAACTGGACGTTCTGCGGCGGCTGCTTCGGCGCCCCGAGATAGACCTGGGGCACCTCGTCGCTGGCCGCTTTCCCCGTGTTGCGAATGGTGAAACTTACATCCAGCCCGCCGTCCTTCGCCTTCACGGCCTTGAGCCCCGCGTACTCGAACTTGGTGTAGGAGAGCCCATAGCCGAACGGGAACAAGGGCTCCTTCTTCTCATTGTCGAAGTACCGGTAGCCGATATTCACGCCCTCGGAGTAAGTGGTCGGCCCCGCGGGATTCGACGCCCGCTCGGGATGGGCGGGATCGTGGTTGAGCATCTGGTCCGCCGTCTTGGGCCAAGTGTATGGCAGCCTTCCGGCCGGGCTCACCTTGCCCAGCAGCAGGTTGGCCGCGGCCCATCCGCCTTCATCGCCGGTCCACCACATTTGCAGAACCGACTTCACCTTTCCGAACCATGGCATGTCCGTCGGCTCCACCACGTTCATTACCACGATGGTGTTGGGGTTGACGGCGAGCACATCGTCGATCAGCTTGTTCTGGTCGCCGGGCAGCGCATTCAGGCGGGCCTCGCCGCTGTCCCCGCCCATCATGGCGGCCATGCCGCTTCCGCGTCCCCACACGAACACCACCGCCTTCCGGGCCTGTTTGGCGGCGGCAATAGCGGCATCGTAGTCCGCCTTCTGCTGTTCCGGAGTAATCCAGTTCAGCCGCACTTCGACCGGCGCCCCGGACGTATCCGCCATGCTCTCGATATCGATTGCGTGCACGCCGGCTTTGAGATCCACGCGCCGCCGCAGGCTGTCCAATCCGTCGGTGGTGGGCAGCAGGTCGTGCTCCGCTTTAATGGTGTTGCCGTGCATATTCCCCATGGGGTTGCCGGTGGACGCCAACTGGTTGCCGTCCACGGTAAGGGTCCCGCCGGTCCCCATGACCTGCAAAGCCAGAATATACTCGCCATCCTTTGCAATCGTGAGCGACCCGGTCCAGTGGTACGATTTGGCAACCGGCAGCGCCTTCTTGTTGGCGGTTGTGAAATTCAAATCCGGGTCTACGTGGGTGGATTTCGCCTCCGTGCCGGTGCGCAGCAATCCGGGCTGGCCGTCGTGAGACAGGGCCGATGCCGGCACGGGGACGCCGGTCATATCGTCGGCCACGGCGAGCGTCACCTTGGCATTGGGAGCGGTCTTGTGGATGGCCTCGGCCGCGCCAACCTGGCGGGATGGGATTCCGGTGGCTCTCTCGCCATATTGTCCGATGGCCACGGTCTGCCGCGCTCCGGGGCCGATCAGCGCCACCGATTGCAGGTCTGCCGCCGTCAGGGGCAGGGCATCGCCCTCGTTTTTCAGCAGCACCGCGGCGTCCTCGGCCGTCTTCCGGACGATGGGCGCGTTGGCTTCGGTCCGGATCGGTGTCACTTCATGCTTGGGGGGCTTATCCAGAAATTCGAACTTGTCCATCTGGAACAGAATGCGGCCCACCGCGCGGGTGATGGCCTCTTCCTTGACGATGCCTTGTTGCACGGCGTTCAGCATCCCGATGGACGGCGGATCCTGGCCGCGGCCCGGGCCTCCGCGCCCCCGGCCCGGCGCACTGGCGTTCGCAACACGAGGCGTCTCCTCGGGAATGCCGCCGCGGCCCATGAAGAAGCCTCCCGCCGTGCCCCCGCCGCGTGCGGCCGCTGGTTGGGCGGGGTCGGGGGTGAAGAAGGACGGCATGGACATGGCGCCCGTGCTCCCGCCGGGCATTTCCAGGTCAAGCCCGCGGTTGATGAAATCGGTGGCATGTGTGGCGCCCCAGTCCGAGGTGATGAATCCCTTCCATCCCGTCTCTCCGCGCAAGAACGTATTCTGGGTCTCGTCGTTTCCGCACGCGTAAGAGCCGTTGACTTTGTTGTAAGCGCACATCGCCGACGAGACACCGGCATCGATAGCGTCGAAAAACGGCGCCAGATACACTTCGTGCAGGGTTTGGGGGTCCACAATTACGTCGTTGGCGCCTTCGTAGGCGATAAAGTGCTTGGCTTGCGCCATGACGCCCTGGCTCTGAACGCCCTTGATCAGGCCCGCCCCGATGAGGCCCGTCAGCAGCGGGTCTTCTCCGTAGGTGTTGGCGTTGCGGCCTCCCATCACCCGGTACATATTGATGAAAGGTTCGAGCACGATGTCGATGCCCAACGACCGCGCATCCCGGGCGATCGCCACGCCATTCTGTTCGGCGTCCTGGACGCTGAACGTGGCGGCCAGGCCCAGCGTGGTGGTCAGGCCGGTGGCGGGAATGCGGGTGAGGACTCCCGGGGGGCCGTCGGCCAGCCGCAGAGAGGGAATCCCCAGCCGCGGGATTCCGGGCAGGTAGCCTGCCTGTCCCTGGTCCGTTTTGGCATCCTCAATGGCCCCGTGGATCATCGAAATCTTCTCGGCCAGTGTCATCCGGTTTAGCAATCTGTCAACCTTGGCGTCTCCGGTCACGACGGGAACCGAACTCTCCGTCTGCGCCAGAAGCATACCGGCCACCAAAAGCAAGGCCGCGGCACACGCCAGGCAATAAATTCCGTTAGTGCGATATGTTGACCTGAATGTCTTCATAATTCACGCGTGGGGGAACGGCGGGATGCCGCTCCCAAGGTCGATTGTATGCCACATCCGATAGCGGCGCGACGCGACTCCGAACGGCCACCGGCTCATCCCAAATACACGAGTGACCGCGTCAATACTTACTTCGCCCGTTTGGCGACCAGGTTCTCGGAGCCGAAGTCACCCACCTGGCGCGTGAACTTGATCTCGTCACCGGCAATCTTGCCGGTATACTGAATGCGGATTTCATTGTCGTCGAACTTCAGAATCTCCACGAAAGATACAGTGTCTCCGCTGAACTTGCCTTCCTGGATGGCCGACTCGCCCATGTCGGACTTGGCCGTGCCAGTGAGCTTGTCGCCGTCCACTTTGAAATCATAGGTATAATGCTGCTCGCCCATCGGTGTATCGAACGTGGCCGTCCACTTGCCACCGGGATCCGCGGCGAATGCCGGAATACCGGCGGCCATTGCCAGAATGCCCAACCAAAGTACTCTTCGCGTCATAGTAAGTTCTCCTCCCCACTTAGAATCCAAAGCGTAACTGAAAATCGATCTTGCGATTGTAGGTGCTGGCGCCGCCCATGGGGCCGAAACCGCCTCCGAGGCTCTGCGAGACACCGAAGAAGGGCGATGTGAGGTCGCCATTCGGAGGCGCGTAGTTGGCATGATTCAACGCATTCATGGCATTCGCTCCCAACGTCAAAGTGTAGCGCCTTCCGCTATTGAAGCCCATCCCAGGGGGCGCACCACCGCCCGGAGGCGGACCGCCGCCACCCGGACCTCCGGGTCCGCCGCCGCGTCCCCCCCCGCCGCCGCCCGGAGGGCCGCCGCCGCCGGGACCTCCGGGAGGGCCCCCGTTGGCGTTCGGGTCGGCTTCGCGTTTGGCTCCGAAGGCCCACGTGCGGGAAAGACGAAGCATGACGGTCGCGCTCCCGGGTCCGCGGCCGTAATTGCGCTCGATGGTCGCGGCGCCGGCGGCCGGATTCACGTTGAAGCAGCCGAACGACGCCGTGTAAACCAGGTTCGCACCGCTGCAACCGGAGGCCGTGGCGCCGGCGATCGATTCCGGCCGGGCGGTGAAAATACCGTCGTGGTTGGGGTCCAATCCCGTGGTGATGTTGTAGGGTGTACCGCTCTGCAGCACGATGAACGGGCTGATGGATACCTGGAACGGCAGCGGGATACTGGTGCCCATCACGAAGCGGTGGCGCACATCGGCGTAACTGGAAGGCCCCCACTCGGCGCGCAGATTGTATGGGTTGGCGGGCAGGCCCTCGTTATCGTCCTTGCCGTACGACAGGGAATAAAAGCCGAACAGAAAGAGCTTCTTGTAATTGATGCTGGGGCTCACCATGAGCTGGTTCGTGCGGCTGAAGCCGGTGGTCTCATTGAGCAGGCGGATTTGCGAATCGCCGAAGGGATAGACGCCGTCGACGGGATCGTTGATATTGCGCGAGCGCAGCAGGTGGACACCGCGGCTGGCGATATAGTTCACGCTCAAGCGGGCAAAGGCATTGATCTGCCGGTCGACGCCCAGATTGGCCTGATAATTTCGCGGCGCCTTGATGGAGCTGTCCAGGATCTGCAACTGTTGCGGCTGCAGGCCGGCGGCAAGCGAGCCGATGGTGGGAACATTGGGGAAAAACCCGGGGTTGAAAATCACGTACGACTGCTGGGTGATGCCGTTGTAGCGGAGCGCCTGCAGGGTGGTGGCTTGGGAGATGCGGTCATAGAAGACGCCGGCCCCGGTCCGCAGCACGGTTTTGGCCGCCTTACTGCCCTTGCCGTCGATTCCCCAGGCGATTCCCAGGCGCGGTGAAATGTCGCCACGGTCGCCGATGTTGGTCTGCGCTTCATAGCGCGCGCCGTAGCTCAGTGTCAGATTGGGCCGCGCTCTCCAATCGTCGTTTACGAACAGCCCGACGTCGAACATGCTGGCGGAAGTGGTGGGCGTGCCGGCTCCGATGCTGAACTGGTACGCCCCGCCGCCCAGGGCGCGGATTTGCGCATCGCTGAGCCCGGCTTGCTCAAACAGCAGCGTGCGCCGGTAGACCTCCAGGGCGTCGAGTTCGATCGATGTTCCCGCGATGGGCTGATTGTTGGCGTCGAGTTGTGGGCCATCGCCGCCGGTAAAGGTAAAGGTCCCGTAGAAGTTGCTCACCGATGTGCTGGACTCCGCGTCGTCGCGGGCGCGGCCTCCCCATTTGAAGGTATGCGTGCCGTGGTTCAGAGTCGAGGTGTTGGTCGCCTCCCAGGCGGTGGTCGTCATTCCGGAGTTCCCCACCTGCGCACCGCCGCTCGTGAAAGCGCCCTGCACGGAAATATCGACGTCATTAGTGCCGCCAGCCATTCCGGAAGTGCTGCGCATGAATTGGAAGCGGGTCTCATTGATCAAGTGGGTGTTCAGGATCGCGGTCTCGGTTGCCTGGATCGTGTTTTCCGAACCGGTCGAGTTGTAGCCGAGAGACGGCAGATTGAAGTTGCCCACGCCTTGGTTGTCGGACGTGGAACGCGTGTTCTGATAGCGCACCGTGAGGGTATTGTTGGTGCTGAGGGCGTAGTCGAGCCGCGGGCTCAGTGAGGTGAACGTCTGGGGAGTGAGAACGGCTTGGTTGACCGTTTGCGGGGCGAGGTTGCCGGTCAGGTCCGTGGCGTAGATGAAGGCGTTCTCGGTGGTGCTGCGGCGCTGGGCATCGAAGCTGAAGGATGCCTTGTCTTTCCTGATCGGGCCGGTCACATTCAAGCCGAAGAACTCCTGCTTGTACGGCGGACGCGTGGACTGCTGCAGCAAAGGGCTGCGTGAATTGAAGTCTTCGTTGTTGTACTGCACGAACGCCTGTCCGTGAAGGGAATCGGTGCCCGGCTTGGTAAAGATCTCGATGCGGCCGAAGCCCGGACGGTCGTATAAGGGCGAAAAGGGATTGGAGTTGATGCGGATCTCGCGGATTGAGGACTTGGAAGGAAGATTGCCGCCGGTAAACCCGTCGATATAGATCTGTGCGCCCGACGGCCCGGCGCCCGGTCCAGCCATGGCTTGCAATTGTTGCGACAGCTCGTCTGGATCGTCCGAGAGGGCGGCCAGCTCTTTCTGGCCGAGGACCAACGCGCCGCCGTTCGATTCGGGATCGGCGTTCACCTTATTGGCTTCCGCTTCGACATTCATCACCTGGGCCTCGGCTTGAATGGTCAACTGCGCGTCGAAGACCGCCGGCGCGGTGATGTCGAGGTCCTGTTTTTCGGTGACGGCAAAGCCCTTGACGATGACGCGGACCAGGTACTTGCCGGGCCGGAGCGAAGGAAACGAGTATTGGCCGGAGCCGTCGGTGGTGTTGCGCTGTTCGCCCCCGGGCCCGCGCACCTGGACGAGCGCGCCGGGAACCAAAGCGCCGGAAGGATCCGTCACCACGCCGCTCAGGCTGGGTACGGGTGCGGTCTGCGCCGGGAGTTGCCCGAGCGAAACCAGTAGAGACAAAAAGAGCGCCAGTATATAGGAAGTACGTTTCATTTTCGATGTACCTTTGAAAAAATCGGGTTCGTTACTGATTAATGCCGCCGAGGCCGAGACCCATGAGGCCGCTAAAGTCGCCGCCCATCATGCCGCCCATGCCCCCGCCATTCATGCCGGCCGCGCCCATCGCGCCGCCGTCAGCGCCCTTCATCATCGACGCCATTTGGATGAGCATGTCGGCGTTGGAGAGCACCAGGATCGCCGTGAGCCGATCTTTGCTGGCGCCCTTGGTGCTGGTGACCACCACGGTGGCGCCGGGTTTGAGATCTTCCAGCTTGACCGCGGGCATGCGCTCGAGCATCTGATTGATGTCGAAGCCGCCGCCCGGCATTCCGGCCCGTCCGCCGCCCGGCGGAGCGCCCGCGGGCATTCCCGCGCGGCCGGGTCCGCCAGCCATCGCAGGCATGCTGAACATCTGTTTGAGCTGCGAATCGGCGGTGACCTTGACGGTAAGCACCTTGTTGGCGCCGAACTCTTTGACCGTGAATTCTTTCGCTTCCGGGTCGATCGCGCCAATCGTGCCGGCTTCCAAAACGAAAGTGCCGAAGACCACGTCCTCAGCCGCGATCTTGAACCCGTCCTCGGATTTCTGCCCGCGCGCCCGAACCTGATCGCCAACGCTGATTTCGGCTAGCTTGCTGGGCGTGGCAGCCGCGAATTTTACGGAATCGGGCGCGTAGCGTTTGATGGCGGTCCGGCCGCTTACGGTGATTACGGTTTGCACTTCACCGCCGGTCAAGGTTTTGTTTTTCAGAGTGATCTGATCGGCGCTCTTAGCGGCTACAATCCCGGATACGCCGCGCTTTTGCCAATCGATCCGGTCGGCTTCGTTGCGTTGAGCGATATCGGTGGCGGTCATGACCACGATGCGGCGAATCCTCACCGAGTCCGGTTCGAGAGTCACCAGAACCCGATCGCCCCTGGCTAAGTCGGTTACTTGAATGGCCTCGGCTTTCTTTAAGTCTTTTTCGCCGGGCGCGATTTTTTGAGCGAGGGTATCGGCGGTGAGTCTTGCGGCGACCGTATCTCCCGTGTCGGGCCGAATCTCCACCTCGGCGCTCTCGGGACGAAACCCGGTCACCGTGCCTACAAACGACCTGGACACCTGCGTCTGGGCCGCGAGAGGCAGCGTCAGTGCAAGCAGAATGGCAAACTTCTTCATCACTCTTAGTAAACGCCACCATGCCACCGCTTGCGCCTTAAGTTTTGTAAAGAACGCACTGGCGGGTGTAAGTTTGCGATACAAAGGAGTTGGAAGATCATGTCCGACGCCAATGCCAGCCCGGCTCCGCGTTCCATTCTGCTGATCGAAGACGACACCGATCTATGCTCGCTCATGCGGGATTACTTCGCCCAGCACGGATACCGGGTCGAGGCCATATACGATGGGAGAAACGGACTGGCGCGGGCCATCGAGGGCGGCTTCGACCTGATCCTGCTGGATGTCATGCTGCCGGCGCTGGATGGATTTGAGGTGCTGCGGCAGCTTCGGAAGCGGAGCGCGACCCCGGTGATCATGCTGACGGCGCGCACGGCGCAAACCGATCGCGTGACGGGGCTCAATTCCGGAGCGGACGATTATCTTCCCAAACCTTTTGAGCCGGAAGAGCTGCTGGCGCGCATTGGCGCGGTTCTTCGGCGAACCGGAATGCCGAGCCCTTCGCCGCAGATTGTAGAGGCGGGCGAGGTGCGGCTGAACCCGCAAACCAGGGAGGTCCGGTACGCGGGCGAACCGCTGGAGGTGACGGCGCTGGAGTTCGACATTCTCGAAGTGCTGGTGCGCGCCACGGGCCGCACCGTGTCGCGGGATGAACTGACGGCTGCGTTGCACCAACGAAAGTCCACGCCATGGGAGCGCTCGCTCGACGTGCACATCAGCCATCTGCGCAAGAAGCTGGAGCGGCAGAATCGGAATGCGATCCGGACCATTCGGGGCGTGGGATACCAATTCGCATCGGGACCGGAGGCGCCGCGGTGAGGTCCATCTACGCCCGGATTTCGTTATGGTCGTTCGGCACGCTGGTGCTGTCGCTCGTGGCGTTTCTCGGCGTCACGGTGGTGGTGTCCTTTCAAAACGCACACCGCACGGGTGCGTTCGGGCGCGTTCAAAGCCTGGAGCTGGAAGGGGCCATGGAAGCCTACGAATCGGGTGGCCCGCAGAAGCTGAACGTGTTCATCGAGCGGCTGCACAAGTACATCCCGGGTAAACATTTCTTCACCGACGCCAATGGCAGGGACCTGCTTACGGGCGAGGACCGGTCGGCAATCCTGGCAACGGCCGTACCGGAGGGTAGCCCACCGAAGCGCTTCCGGGGACCCATTGTGGTGATGGCGAAATCCGGAGACGGCCGGTACCGCTGGATCGCGGAGATGGACCCGCCGCCGTTCGATCTGCTTAGCTATCTGCCGTATTACGTCCTGATTCTTGGCGCCGTGGCGCTGGTGTGCTGGCTGCTGGCGCTGACTGTAGCGTCACCGTTGCGGGCGCTGGCGCACACCGTCGATCGTTTCGGCGCGGGAGACATGGCGGTGCGTGTGAACACCACGCGCAAGGACGAAATCGGCGAATTGGGCCGCGCCTTCGACCGCATGGCGGAACGCATCAGAACGCTGCTTTCGGCGGAGCGAAGGCTGTTGCAGGACGTCTCTCACGAGCTCCGGTCGCCGCTGGCGCGCTTGAGTTTCGCCGCCGAGCTGGTCCGTACGGCGGAGGACCGCGAAGCCGGTGTCGCAAGGCTTAAGAAGGAGATTCAGCGGCTGACCGACCTGGTAGGCGCACTATTGCAAGTGACGCGGGCGGAGGGCGACCCCTTTTCGATTGCTTTGGCGGACGTGCGGCTCGACGAGCTGCTACATGAAGTTGTGGAGGACTGCCGTGTGGAAGCCGACGCCCGGGGATGCAGCCTGGCGCTACGGTCTGCCGCGCAGTTAGAGATGAGCGGCGACCGGGAGCTCTTGCGGCGGGCAATTGAAAACGTGATTCGAAACTCGATTCACTATGCGCCGTCGAAGTCCGCTGTGGAGGTGGAACTCGACCGGGCAAAGGGCATGGCGCGGCTTACCGTGCGGGATCACGGCCCAGGCGTGCCGGAAGAAGCGCTGGGCGAGATTTTTCAGCCGTTCGTGCGGGTGGACGATTCCCGCGACAGTTCGACCGGCGGGGTGGGCCTGGGACTGGCGATTGCCATGCGGGCAGTGGGGCTGCATCACGGGAGGGTTTGGGCGGAGAATGCCCGGCCGGGCCTGCGGGTACTGATCGAACTGCCACTGGATCGGGTCGCGCGGGATCAGGGGTGACTGAGCCACTCTCGCACGGTCGCGTCTCGGCGTGAGGCATACACAGCGTCATAAGTAATTGCGGATAATCCGCGTCGGGCTTGGTCCCGGCGCAATTATTTATGACGCTCTGTATAGTGTGCTTCGTTCCGAGCCGCGACCGTGAGGGAGCGGTGTACTCAGTTAGGCGCTGGCTATTCCTCAGGAAGCGGGAAGTCGGAAATAACTGTCAGGTTCAATAACTCGCAGTAATAGGTATCGCCTGGACTAATGCGCAGAATATCGTCCTTGCGGGACACGACGATGGTTTGTGTCTTCGGGTAAAGGACCCAGACCTCCGCCGCGCCTTGCTCCAGATAGATGGCGGTCTTCGATTCGAGCTCCTCGGCGGTATTGCCTCTGGACGCGATCTCGATCGCCAGCATGGGCGAGCCTTTGTGCCAGCCACGCTCTGTGGGCTGATCCGGCCAACTTACGCTGACATCCGGAATCAGCCAGCGGCCTTCGCGGAGCCAATACGCCTCCTCGTGCCAGACGCGGGACTCGTCGAGAACGGTGGCAAGAAGGTGCATTAACTTCTTGGCGGTCACGCTGTGGTAACGCTTTGCGGGGGGCAAATCGATCAATTCTCCGTCTAAGAGCTCGCGCTTGCCAGGAATGTCGGGCAAGCTGAGGAACTCTTCCTCCGACAGCATGATGCGACTACGCATGCTCATAAGATACCATTACCGTACCTCGAACTCGCCGAACGCCAGACCCAGGTCCCGGATGTCCGCCCCGGCGCGAAACGTCCGGCTGACTTCCACCTCCACCTGCATGGCCGGCTGGCCCACCACCGCGGCCGGCAAAGGAAACGCCAATTCAAAGTTGCCCGCGGACCTTAGCGCCGCCGGCGCCAATGCCAGGCCGTTCACAGTCACGGTGACGGTCAGCGGACCATCGCGCAACTGCAAGGCCGGGTAATATCCGCGCAGGTACAGCTTCCGGCCGGCCGCCGGAGGAGCGGCCATCCGCAGGCCGGCCCGCTTGGGCATCCAGCGATGGTTGCCCTCCGGCGCATACCACTCCGGCCCCAGCAGGGGACCGGCCAGCGGACTGCCCACGTCCACGCGCAGCGGCAATCCGAGATCGCGGGGTTGGCCGGCGTAGGCGGAAGTGATATTGCGCAGACGCGGACCGCGTACGTCGTACACGGCCACTTCGTCATTGTCCAGCCCCTTCGCCACCTGGTCGGGCGGCAGTAGAAACTCGTTCAGATCGCCCATTTCCGGAAGCTTCTCGATGTTCTTTTCGCTGCCGGGCGTCATATATACATGGTCGATGCCCAACAGTTGAAAGGGACGGTCCCCCACCGCGTAATAGAACAGCTCGCTATCCACTCCGTCCAGCAGGATGGTCTGGCTGGGGTGCAGTTCGTGGGCGCGCGCCACGCCTTCCACCAGGTTGCGGATGCGGCCGCCGAGGCGGTAATTGAAATCCGAGGCGGCCACCGTTCGCGGCAGCATGATCAGCACGTAGATAGCGGCCATGCCCGCGGCTGCGATGCGCGGCAGCATGCCGGGGCGCCATGTCTCGGCCAGCGCCCAACCGCCCAGCCAGCACAGCCCGATGGCCGGCACGAAGGCATAATATTCGTCCATGTGGTCGCGCAGAGGCAGTACCGGCGCGATGGCGATGGCGAACCACGCCAGGTAGAAAAGGGCCAGTCGCCCTCTGGTGATGGCGAAGACCAGCAGGCCTAGCGAGACCACCACCACGGCCGCCGGGATCAGCCAGACCGGCACAGGCATGGGCGCCCAGAACCGGACCGGGCCCACCGTCCAGGTCCAGTATTTCACCAGGGTCTTCAACATGCCGCCGGTGTAGTGCAACTGGTAGGCGGGATCGTGGCCCACGGGGGCGGCTTTCGCGTGGACCACAAGATAGACGGCCGAGGCCAGGAACAGGGGCAACACCCGCCGCAAATATTGGCGCGCGAAAAGGAACACGTAGACGGCCGCCAGGGCGGGGTAGACGATGTTCACTTCCAGGGCTCCGAAGCCCAGCAGAAACGCGATCCACTGATACACGTAGTAGCGCCGGTTGCCGGTCTCCACGTAGCGGAGCAGGAAATAAAATGCCAGCAGGATGAAACATGCGCACTGCACCTGGTTATTGGCGGCGGCCCACGTCAGCGGCCCGACAGAAGTCCCGCTGATGGCCCAGAGCAGCGCGGCCAGGAAGCCGGCGGCGCGCCGTCCCGTCAGGCGCGTGCCGATCCACGCCACCAGCACCAGGCTGGCGATCTGGATGGCGAAGACCACCACTCGGAAGGGTAGCGGGTTCAAGCCGAAGAGGCCGAAATTGGCCATGAAGATGAGCCGCTCGCTCCACGGCCGTATGTGGCCCGCCGACCCGGGCGCGAAGAGGGCCAGCAGATAGTCATGCAGCCCGTGCCGGTGCAGGCCGATGCCCAGCCACACGAAATCGTCCGACTGGAACCACGACGCGAGGCCGCGCCAATGCGCCAACAGGCAAACCAGCGCGGGCGTCGACCAGTACGCCGCGCGGCGGGGTCCGCTCATTTCGACGCTCATTTGGACGCTCATTTGGACACTAGGCGCACGCTGGCCGCTACCACGCCCAGTTCGCGCTGGTCCACATCGCCCGGCGGTATGGCCTTATCCAACTGGAAGTCGACGCGCACCGCATCGCCGGCCAGAAGATTCGCCGGGACGTCGCGCCGATAAGTGTAATCGCCCGCCTTGGAGTAAGTCTCCGGCGCCAGCGCGGTGGCGTCGACGGTCGCCGTAAGGGTCAGGCTGCCGAGCTTCGCGATGCTGGTTTGCGGGACCGTCAGGCGGAGTTCCAGCACCGCTCCCTGCTGCGCGGAGTGCGCCGGCGGCCGCAGGTTTACGGCGAACTTCCGCTCGGTCCAGCGCCACGCGTTGGACTCGATATCGTAGAAGCCGCCGACCAGTTGACTGGCCATGGTGCGATCGCCCATGCGCACCATGGAGGCCAGCCGCGGCGGCTCCTCGATGGTGCCGGTGACTTGGACGTCCTGATGCTTGCACGCCGGCGCGGCCAGCAGAAACGCCGCCAACAGGGCGGCCATTCCAGGGAATGGTTGGCTCATCAATCTCCGATTCTCTCCACTTCCACCAGGCAACTATAGAAGGTAGCGCCGCCGCCGGCATCCGTCAGCCGCTCGGAGGTGAGCGCGTTGGCATTGCGGCCATCGGGGGCGCGCTTGCCCCAGCGCACGGCGGGCGCCGAGACCACGCCCGGCCGCACGCTATCGTCCACGCGGGCGGTCAGCACGCAGGAGCCGCGGCCGTTCCACATGCGTACCTGGTCGGCATCGGCGATACTGCGGCGCGCGGCGTCGCTCGCGGCGATGTGCAGTGCGGCGGTCTGCCGGTCCACGGCATCGCGATGGCCGAAGGTGGAGTTCATGCTGTCGTCATTCTTGGGCGAAATCATCTCCAGCGGATACTTCGCGCGCAGTTCGCTATCGCCATGGCGCGATTCCACCGGAGGCGTATAGTGGAGCGTTTCGGCGTGAAAATGGCACTTTCCATCGGCGGTGCCGAAGCCACCGGCGGCGAATGGCTGGAACGGCTCGGGGAGCCGCAGGCGCACACTATGTTCGCGGTCCAGTTCCTCCAGCGTGATGCCATTCACGAAGGGGTGCGGGGAATCGAGCAGCGTGCGGATCATGTCGTCGTCGGAATCTCCGAAGCAGGGGTCGTCGAAGCCCAGCCGCGTGGCCAGCGCGCGGAAGACTTCCACGTTCGACCGCGCCTCTCCGGGCGCCGGTAACGCGGGACGCGCCAGTTGCAGGTAGTGATGGCCGTAGGAGTAGTAAAGGTCGGTGTGCTCCAGGAAAGTGGTGGCCGGCAGCAGGATATCGGCGTAGTCGGCGGTATCGTTGCGGAACTGTTCCAGCACCACCGTGAAAAGGTCGTCGCGCCGCAGACCGGCGAGCACCGCGTTCTGATTGGGCGCGATGGCGGCGGGGTTCGAATTGTAGACCACCATGGCCTTCACGGGAGGATTCGAGAGCCTGGTGAGCGCCTCGCCCAGTTGCACCATGTTGACGATGCGCGCCGGGCGGCCGAGCGCCTTCTCCTGCAGATCGGCGCGCTCCAGACCGTCGCGATTCAACTGAAAGGTCTGCGACGTGGAGAGCTGCAATCCTCCGCCGACATCCTTCCACGCCCCCACCAGCGCCGGCAGCAGCGCGATGGTGCGCACGGCCATGGCGCCGCGTTCACTGCGCTGCAATCCCAGGTTGAGCCGGATGACCGCGGGCCTGGTGGTGGCATATTCGCGCGCCAGCCCGGCGATTTCCTCCGCCGCGATGCCGGTAAGTTCCGCGGCGCGTTGCGGCGTCCATTCACGCACGCGCTGGCGCAGACCGTCGAACCCGCTGGTGTATTGCGAAACGTAATCGGCATCGTGCAGGTTCTCTTCGACGATGACGTGCATGATGGCGAGCGCCAGCGCGGTGTCGCTGCCCGGATGAATGAAGTAGTGCTTGTCGGAGGCCGCGCCGGTGCGATTGCGCCGCGGGTCGATGGTATAAAACTTCGCGCCGTTGCGCCGCGCTTCCATGATGAACGGCCACAGGTGCACGTTGGTGCCGAGAATGTTGGCGCCCCAGGCCAGAATCAGCCGCGAGTGGCGGAACTGTTCCGGTTCGGTGCCGTAGCGCAAGCCCAGCGCCTGGGTCATTCCCGCCTCCCCGGCGGAAGAGCAGATGGTGCGGCCGAGTTGCGACGCTCCCAGGCGGTGAAAGAAGCGCCGGTCCATGCCCTCGCCGTTGAGAAGCCCCATAGTTCCGGCATAGCTGTAGGGCAGGATGGCTTCCGGTCCGAATTCCTCCGCGACAGCGCGCAGACGGCCGGCGATGGTGTCGAGCGCGTCGTCCCAGGAGATCCGCTCGAAGCGCCCTTCGCCTTTGGGGCCGGTGCGCCGTTGCGGATAGAGGAGGCGTTGCGGCGAGTATTCGCGTTCCAGGTACTGGGCCACTTTGCCGCAGAGAAATCCGCGCGTGACCGGGTGGGCGGGGTCGCCGCGCAGTTTGGTGGCGTGTCCGTTGTCGACGGTGACCAGCAGGGAACAGCAATCCGGGCAGTCGAGTGCGCAGACGGAGTGGCGGATTTCAGGCATTGAAGACGATTATAATTCAAGCTGCCGAGACGCCGAGGAACACATAAGAAAGGGAAAGTCTGCGGCGGTAGCGCCATGCGGGAGTAATCGAATGACCATGGCGATCCGCCGGCGCCGCGGCAATTGATTTAGTTCACTTCATGGTTCACCATATAGTTGCGAAGCGAGTCAACATCCACGACGCGAAAACCAATCTGTCGCGTTATCTAGCGGAACTGACGCCCGGCGAGCCGTTGGTGCTCTGCAACCGCAATCAGCCGGTGGCGGAACTCCGGTCGCTTCGCGAAAAGAGCGTCCGTAAGCCGCGTATCGGCGCAGCCAGGGGCGAATTCGTGGTTCCCGATTCATTCTTCGAGCCCTTGCCAGACGAGATCATAAAGGCGTTCAGTGGAAAGTGACGGTTCCTCTCGCCATGAGGGTTCTTGTGGACACCCGCGCATTTCTGTGGATCGCTTCAGACTCCCCGCATCTGAGCAAGACCGCTGCCGCAGTCCTCCTCGATCGGAACAACGAACGCTACCTAAGCGCTGCCTCTGCCTGGGAGATCGCCATCAAATACGCGGTCGGGCGCCTTCCCCTTCCTGAAAGGCCGGATATTTTTGTGCGGGCGATGCGCGAAGCGAGCGGGATTGCGTCGCTGGACATCGATGAGGAATCCGCTCTCCACGCAGGCAGGCTGCCCGGGCTCCATTCGGATCCGTTCGATCGGATGTTGGTTGCGCAGGCCATCGTGCATGGGATGACGATTCTTACGCCTGACCCGGAGATTGAACAGTATGCCGTGCGCGTCTTGTGGTGACGCCGGTTGGCAGGGCTGGGCGTTCAGAATTGAGCTGGCGCAGTCGAATAGAAGGTGGAAATCTTCGCAAACGGCGCCCAGGGTAGGGCTTACCAGGAAGAGCGGCGCGTCAAGCCGTCGGCGTTAGTCTGCGCTTCGGCGTCAGCGAGGACCTGTCAGCCTCCCACCACATTTTGGCAACCGGCGTGACATGGCCAAGTGGCTGCGGCCAACGCTTCAAAAAGGGGTCCTTTTCGCCACACAAAATTTCGGAACAGACTTGCCTGTAGTTCAAATTTAGTGGCCCGTCTTTATGTTTGATGATGGGGGAACAGCGCTCGCATTCACCCTGTCGGGCTTTCCTCGCCGGTCACATTCCACCTAGCAGGCTGGGGTGAAACGATCCCGGTTTTCTGTCACAATGATTCGGGGCCGGGATGCGGGCCGGAGGAGAGTGCCATGAAGAAAAGCAGCCGGTTTACCGGTTTAGTGCTGTCGCTGCTGGGAGCGATGGTGCTCCTGAATAATCTGGGCAAGCCGCGGGTAGAGGCGCTGCACGGCTCCGATGTCGGGGGACTCGTCGCTTCCGGCATATGTTTGGGGATCGGCTTCGTTGGCCTGATGGGCAGGCTGAAGCTGTGGAACTTTGGGAACGAGTAGGGTGCGGGGAGGGGGTCGGTCATAACATTCCGTCCCATCGTGAGTTCCGAATATCGACGGTCTAGATTCGATCATCCGGCGCGAACCGCCTTCACCCGTCTCAGAATGGGTAGGTTTCGGGACAAATCCGGCGCGCCCTGAAATCAGGGCGCTCAGCGTCTCAAAAGTCAGTCCCATGATGGGAGCCGAATCGTGGTCATCGCCGCTGAAAGCCGACACCTGACAGCTTCCCTCCATGCCACAATATTCTCAATGCCTGCTTTCGACGTCGTTGGTGTCGGGCTGAATGCTACCGACACCCTGCTCCTCGTGCCGCACTTTCCTCCGTATGCCGGTAAGGCGCCCTTCGAACAGGAGGTGGTCAGCCCGGGGGGGCAGGTGGCCAGCGCCATGGTGGCCTGCACCCGCCTGGGACTGCGCGTCAAGTATATCGGCGCCATCGGCGACGACGAGCGCGGCCGCATCCAATGGGAAAGCCTGCAATCCACCGGCGTCAACCTCGACCACGTGCAGCGCCGCAAGGGCTGTCCCAATCAATCGGCCTACATCATCGTCGACCGGTCGAGCGGCGAGCGCACGGTGTTTTGGAACCGCCCCGATTGCCTCAGTCTGCAGCCGGAAGAAATTACTCCGGAGCAGATCGCGTGCGCACGTCTGCTGCACATCGACGGGCACGATACCGCGGCGGTGGCGCGCGCGGCGGGCATCGCGCACCAGCACGGCATCCCCGTCACCGTGGATGTGGATACCATCTACCATGGCTTCGACCGCGTGTTGCCCTTCGTCGACTACCTGGTGGCCAGCTCGGAATTTCCCAGCGCCTGGACCGGCCGCAGCGATCCGTTTCGCGCGCTCGAGACCCTGCAGGAGGAATACGGCATGAAAGTGGCCGCCATGACTCTGGGGTCGCACGGCGCTTTGGCGCGCTGCCAAGGCAAGTTCTTTTACTCTCCGGGGTTCGTTGTGGATTGCGTGGACACCACCGGCGCCGGAGACGTGTTCCACGGGGCGTTCTGCTATGCTGTTTTGCAGGGAATGCCGATGCTCGAAGCGCTCGAGTTTTCCAACGCCATGGCTGCCCTGAACTGCACCGCGCTGGGCGCCCGCAGCGGTATTCGCGGGGTGGATGAAGTCCGCGGTCTCATGGCGCGCGCGGAAAGGCGCTCACAAGCGGATTTTGCCGTCCGCGCGGCGGTATCCATCGTCAAGTAATCGTTACGTAAATGTTCCCCATCAAAGTTACACAGCCGAGTTACTCCCGGCCGGTCGTCACGGTGCTGTTGATCGCGGTCAACATCATGGTATTTCTGCATGAGGTCTGGCTCGATCCTTATTCGTACAACCACTTCCTGCGGCTCTATAGTCTGCGCCCGGCCTACTTCCACGCGGAAAATCTTGTGACCCACATGTTTCTGCATGCCGGCTGGCTGCACGTACTGGGCAACATGCTGTTCCTGTGGGTGTTCGGCGACAACGTGGAAGATATCCTGGGCCATGGCAAGTTTCTGGCTTTTTACCTGCTGTGCGGAGTGACGGCGGGGCTGGCGCAGATACTCATCGACCCGTATTCGCGCGTTCCCATGGTGGGGGCCAGCGGCGCCATCGCCGGCGTGATGGGTGCGTACCTGGTGAAGTTCCCGCGGTCGGAAGTCAAGATACTCGCGTGGTTCCTGTTCATCTTCACTTTCGACGTGCCCGCCTGGGCGATGCTGGTCTACTGGTTCGGCATTCAGCTTTTCGAAGGTTTCGGCAGCCTCGGCGAAGCGTCGACGGGCGGGACGGCGTTCTTCGCCCACATTGGCGGCTTCATCGTGGGCATCGTCCTGATTCATGTAATGGGAACGCGCCAGCGCTACTGGCGCCGCAGGGATCTCTCCTGGTGATAAAGCCGTGGGCCTGGTAATGAAGCCGCTAGTCACTCTCTACACGCGCGCCGGCTGCTGCTTGTGCGACGAGGCCAGGCAGGTGCTGGCCGAAGCGCGCCGGCGCGCCGATTTCGACTACCAGGAACTGGATATCGATCTCGACCCGGAACTCCGCCGCCGCTACAATGACGAAGTGCCGGTAATCGCCATCAATCGGGTGAAGGCATTCAAATATAAAGTGAATCGGGACGAATTCCTGAAGAAGCTGGCGGCGCGCGCATGAGCCTGGATGTATTGGCCATCGCCGCAAATGGGCCGAGCCGTTCCTTGCAAGGATGCCGAACCGTCTACAACTTCTCCCACTCAACTCGATCGATGCCGGCGTCACGAAGAATCCTGGCCAACAGGCCGGCGCCGATGTCTGCTCCGTGCGGGTTCGGAACACGAACCGTTTGTGCGCCCTTCTGCATGATCTGGTGTCTGCCCCCGGCGTAGGGGCCTTCAAATCCCATTCGCCGAAGATAGAAAAGGAAATCCTTGCGCCGGATCGGTCCGATTCGCGGCATCAGGCAACTTCGCGCACTACCAGGTCAATCCCGTCGACGATCGGCACCGGCAACTGACGCGACAAGCGGAACAGCAGCCATTCCTCGAGGACTTCCTCGAGTTCGTCCCGGCATTCTTCCAGGGAAGCCGCATCTGCCCAGACTCCCTCAAAACCGGGTATTGAAGCGTAATGCCTATCCTCTTCCGTCAGCTCGTATTTGGCGCCGTGCATGGCGGCCCGGAGGTACTTGGTAAGCATGATCTTGTTCTACCAGATCTGAGGGGCGCGTGGGTATCGCGGAGAAATGGTCACTGGAACGAACAGCCCAGGACGCAGGGTAGGTTTGAATCCGTGTCTACTTAGCTTCTGGCGCGAAACTCAAGAAACCGCTCTCTTGCGGTCGCGGCTCGGTAACAAGTCCCGTGGAATCATCGCAGTGTTTTCCGAGCCGCGCGCGCCAGCAAGCGGTTCTTGCCATTTGCAGTGAGTTTCGCTACAGAAACCACTTAGCTTCTCCGCAGTATGAGCGGCTCCCCCGCGCTGCGGCCGACGATCGCTTCGCTGATCATATCCAGGAACAGGCCGTGCTCCATCACTCCCACCGTGGAGTCCAGCCGCTGCTGTAACAAGCGGGCGGAATCCAGGGACTGGAACCGGCAGTCCAGAATGATATGTCCGCCGTCGGTGATGAAGGGCTGTCCGTCAGGTGCGAGTCTCCGGGTCCACTCCGCTCCGAGCGCGCTCAGGCGCCTCGCCGTGGTTTGCCAGCCGAAGGGGGCCACCTCCACCGGAATCGGCCCGGCGCCTGCGCCCAGCCGGTCCACCAACTTGTCTTCGCCGGCCACAATCACCAGGCGCCTGGTGACGCTGGCCACAATCTTCTCGCGGAGCAGCGAGCCGCCCAGTCCCTTGACCAGATTGAGCGACCCGCGTTCGATCTCATCGGCCCCGTCGATAGTCAGGTCGATGTGGTCGCGTTCCTCCAGCGTGACCAGCGGGATCCCCAGGCCGCGCGCCTGCCCGGCGGTCTTTTCGGACGTGGGAATACCCACGATGCGAAGGCCTTGGGCCGTCCGTCTCCCAATGGCCGCCACCGCCAATGAGGCCGTCGAGCCGCTGCCCAGCCCCACGATCATGCCGTCTTCCACCAACGCTGCCGCAGCCTCGGCGGCCGCCAGTTTTCTTGTGTCCACGATTGCCATAGATTTCCGCGCCGATTCTTTAAGGTACACCGCGCGGCGGACCGATGCCTATTACGCCGCCAGATCCTGGCGCGCGCCGCCGCTTTCGGCTTCCTCCTGGCAGGCCAGACAGAGCCGGGCCCACGGTACGGCCGCCAGACGCTTGGGGGCGATGGGCTCGTCACAATAGGCGCAGGCGCCGTACGTGCCGGCGTCGATGGAATCGAGCGCCGCGCGAAGGAGGCGCCCCATTTTCGCTTGGCGGTTCAGGTCGCGACAGGCCATTTCGCGGTCGATGGACTGCTGGGTGGTGTCGACCACGTCGCCAATCGGGCCGATGGCGATCGAATCCGGCCAATCGGGCGAGGGATTCAGTTCCTGCAATCTGGTTTCGATGAGTTGTTTGATGGAAGCGATGTGCATTACGAAACCGAGGGTCGCATGGAGGCTCTGGAAACTGTTTTCCGCAGCGCCACGAAATCGCCGAAACGCCGACGTTTCAACGACATAAAATATTTCGAAATGGTGTGAACGACATCGCGCCCCCTACAGGAATGGCCGGTTCCCGCCGATGGTATCGACGTGGCATCAGGGAACTGGCGTTATGCTCTGTGGGGCGGCCTCCTGCTGATTTCCGCGTCCGGGACCGCCCATCCCGGCGGTACGACGGAACCGGGGTTGCGCGCACAGTTGGAGGTCCTGAACCGGGAACTGGCGCGGGCGGCTTCTTTTTCTCCCGGACCGGCCCAATTTGCGGACCTGCTCCGTACCCGTGCCCAATTGTTGGTGGAATTGATGGATGTGGATCCATTCCAGGCCGGTGAGTTGAGTTTGCCCCCGGAGGTGGTGGCGCGGGCCCGCCGGATCGGCGCCGGCCTGGCGGTGGAGCAGAGCGGGGAATGGACGGGCACGCTCGAAACGGCCGTGGCGGACGACACGGCGCACGGGCGCAGCCGGAGCGAGTGGTTCCTGTGGGCCGGCGGCCAGCGGCTTCAGTTGCATTTCGGCTATACGCCGCATGAACGTGCCGGCGCAACGGTGAAAGTGAACGGATTGACGGTTGCCGGGCATGTCGCCGTTTCCGGACTGGCTTCCTCGGCGGAGAGGCCGGCGGTGCAATGCGTCCAGCAGTGTACTACTACCGGGCCGCAGAACATTGCGGTTCTGATGCTGACCTCGCCATCCTACCCGTCTCTGCCCGCGGGCTATTCGGCGGCGAGTTTGCAGGAGGCCTTTTTCGGAAGCCCGTCGGATGCCAGGAACACCGACTCGCTGAACGGCTACTGGAAGGAAATGTCGTATGGCCAGACTAGCGCCACCGGGCAGGTGTTCGGTCCGTTCGCTCTCGGCCAGGATTACACCTGCGACCAAACCTCTCAGATCGAAACGGCGGCGATCGCTGCCGCCGACGCCACCGTCGATTTCAGTCAATTCACCCGCATCGCGCTGTTTTTTCCGGTTGGGGCCTGCTCCAGCTACAGCGGTTTGGGTAGCGTCGGCTGCTGGACCGTCACGTCTCCCAGTAAGGGGCTCTTGCCGGCCTCGGTGGGCTGGTTTCCCGCGGTCCCCGGGGGTTCCTCCAATACAGCGCTGATCTCGCATGAACTGGGACACGCCCTTGGCCTGAACCATTCCAGTAGCGATGTTTACGACGGCGCCGCGCTGGGCCCGATCGGCTCGCCCGGCGCCCTCGCCGAATATGGCGACCCTTTCTCGGTGATGGGATTTTGCAGCACCTCGGTACCCGGTCAATACACCGCGGAACATAAGAGTCTTCTGCTGAAATGGCTGCTTCCCGGCGATTATGTGGAGGTCACCGGCGCGGGAACCTATCAGCTCAAACCGTATGAAGCCACGGCGAATCCGCGGGCCCTTCGCGTGCTGCGCGATGCTGCCAGCGGTGCGTGGCTGTGGCTCGAATACCGCCAGCCGCTGGGGGACATCGATAGCTTGCTGGTGGGGTGGGGAGGCAACCTTTTTTCGGGCGCCCTCATCCACTACGAAGATCCCACGCTCGATCCGGAGCATAGCTACCTGCTGGACTTCACGCCGGGTTCGGGGAACGTTCTCGATGCCGCGCTGGCTGCCGGCTCGTCCTGGTCGGACCCGTATTCGTTGGTGACGCTGTCAGTGGGCAGCGCCAACGGGGATGGCCTGGTGGTGAATGTCAACTACGACCGGCCGTGCGCCTCGCTGCAATTTGCGTCGACCGTTTTCTCCGCATTGGCCAACAACGGCTCGGTCGCCATCACGGCCCCGCCGTCGTGCGCCTGGACGGCTTCCACCGGCGCCGGTTGGATTCATCTGTCGGGCGCCACCTCGGGCCAGGGAAACGGTACGGTCGCGTTTGCGGTGGATCCCAATTCCACCGCCGTTCAGCGCAATAGCTATCTCACGGTCGCCCGCCAGAGTACCCCGGTTGTGCAAACCGGCGGTATCCTTTCGATTTTGAGTGTGAGCCCGGGTTTTGGCGCCGGCGCCGCCGGCCAGTTCACGTTCCAGCTTAGCGATCAAAACGGTTACGGCGACATCGCCGGTCTGTTGGTGGACTTCACCAACTCGCCGGATTGCATGGTGGAAGCGACCAAAGCGGCCGGCATCGCGCTCATGGGCGATACCGGTGTGTGGTTGGGGCCGATTCCCATGGGTGTGCCGGGGCAGACGCTGTCGAATAGCATCTGCTCGGTCTCCTCGGGAAGTTCGTTCACCGGGTCGGGCGGCCAGTTGCAGGCGACTCTCCAAATGAAGTTCTCCGCCGCGTTTGCCGGTTCTCATCGCATCACCGCGGAGGCGTGGGCCTCCGCCGGTGTCGACACCGGAACCGTGCCGTTGGGGACCTGGAGCGTTCCGGCGCTGTCGGTGGCGGCATCGGGATTCAGCCCTTGCGACGTCAACCAGGATGGGAGTATGAACGTAGGCGACGTCCAGTTTGTCATCAATCCGGCATTGGGAGTATCCGCATCCCTATCGGCCCTCGATCTGAACCAGGACGGGGTGGTGAACGTTGTGGACGTCCAGACCGTAATAAACGCAGTCCTGGGGCCGGGCTGTTTGGCCAAGTGAGGGCCGCCCGGAGAGTTTCTGTCGCGAAACTCACGTCAACTGGCAAGGAACGCTTGCTGAATGGGTGCTTTTCCGTTTTGGGGCAATAGGGGGGCGGATTGCGTGTGGGGCAGCCAATCTTGGCTGCAGCCGGCTTTCAGCCGGCTCTTTCGGGACACGAACGCTTGCCGACCGCCCGGAAGGCCGCCTGGAAAGGCGGCTGCAAGGCAAGATTGCCTGCCCCACCAGCCTATTTCGCTACTTCCCCCAATCCGGTTAAGCACTGCCTTGGCTTGGTCCGCGTCGCGCAGTTAAGGGTATAGTGAGTAGGACATGTTTCTGAAATGTGCGATTGCGCTGGCGATGTTCGCCTGGGCGGGGAATGCCGCGGAATTGATCCTTGATGGGGGCTCTTTAGCCCCAGGCAGGCCATGTACGCTCAACGTGAGGGTGGCCGTCGGCCAGGACGTTCCAACGGGGATTCAATTCGATCTGGAATATGACGCCGCCTCCCTGGATATCAGGGTCGAAGCGGGGCCGGCAGCGAAACAGGCGTCGAAGAACCTGCAATCGGCGAAGATTCGCGACGGCAAGCTGAGGGTACTGATCATCGGGTTTAACCGGAACGCGATCTCCGACGGCGTGCTGGCCCTCGTCCACGTGTCTTATAAAGGACAGGATGCCGGCAAGACTTTACCGATTCATGTAACGGCCTCATCCGGGACCAACGAGAAGGCCCAATCGGTGGCCGTGACGGCGAAGGATGGCAGCGTGACGGTGGAAAAGTGAACCGCCTCTCAATCGGCCAAGCCTATCGTCCTGATAAGCAGTTCCGTAGAACGGGGATCGCTGCGAAGAGGGTCCATCATGGGAGGCGCCTTTGGGAATAAGGTCCGCCGCTCGAAACGCATGGCCAGGTGTGGATTCGGAAGCTCTCCACTGACTGCTTTCCGGTGGTTGCCGCCACAGGGTTCGTCTGGTACTGGGTAGTCCAGGCTCTCCGATCTGGAGGAACGGGCCGTGATCGAATACCTGCTCCGCTTCCGCGAAAAGTCCGGTCGCAGAGTTACGGACGGCCAGCCACCTGCGACTCCGAATGAGAAACTTGCCACCCCAATGGCACTAGATATCTGCCGGATTGCTCTTGATGTGGACAAGGAGAGGTTCACGATCCCGGATATCCGGGTTGTCATGCAAAATAGCCCAAAAATTGGCTGGTAGGCGCAATAGTTCAGAGCTATAGTAAGGAGGATATGCTCAGGCCAACAGTGATCGCGCCAGCGGTGTACGCTGCCGTGGCGGACGCTTTGGGACTGAACACGGAGCGAAGAATTCCGCTGCCGGGACCTGCCTCGACCGGGACTCCGCTCAATCGAATCGTGACGCTGGATCCGGGGATGGCCGGGGCTTCGAAGCGGCTGGGATTCATGCCTCCGATAAAAAGATCAAGCAAAATAGTGGACCATCAGGTATTATATCCCCTTAGACATGTCGGCGATTGTCCGCGTCGAACAACGGACGAGACGCTGGTGACACCGTCCCTATCCGGATCGCGCCCAAGTCCGGGGCGATGGCCGTGGCGGGGAAGGATGGTAGTATAAGGATCGAAATCGGAGGAAGCGCAGTGAAGCAATTAAGTTGGATGGTTTTATTGCTGGGCACGGCGATGGGCCTGACAGCGCAAACGTTGTCGTTCGGCGAGATCACGCTGGTTACGCCGGCGACAACTCCGCCGACCTATACTGTGAACGTCATATTGACGACTTCGGGAACGGCTGCCGGGGCGCAGTTTGACCTCAATTACGATCCGACGCAACTCACCGTCACCGTCGGACTCGGCAGTTCTGCCACCGCGGTCTCGAAGGAACTCAGCACCATTTGTCTGGGGCAGGCTCTGCCGGGATGCTCGCAGCCGGCGCAAAACAACCCGTCCACCAAGGCGACGATAAACAACGGACCCGGATGGCGCGCCATCATCGCCGGTGTGAGTCTGGCCGACAGTTCTACCGGGACGGTTGGGGCCGGCGGCCCAACCCTCATCGCCGACGGCCCGGTGGCGACTTTGACCATCCAGCCTACTTCCACTGGGGCGCCGACGGGCACGACGGGCCAAAAGATAACGTTCTTGAATCAGGTGGGGACCACCGCCGGCAATGGCCAAACGGCGCCCTCGCAGATTACCTTGGCTATCGGCGCCGGCTCCAGCGATCCGGGCGCGACCGGAGTATTGGACATGTACAAGATCTATCAGGCGGGCGATACCTTCCCTTACACTGGCGACAACCTGCCAAATTTCGGAAATGGTTTGGACGTCAACGACGCGATTCAGGTTCTGTTTGCCGTCGACAGTGTTAAGGGCTATACAAAGCCGGCGGCCTGCACCGATCGCTTCGACGCTATGGATAGCTTCCCGCAGGACACCCCGACAGTCCGCGGCGGGAACCAGGCGATAGACGTTAACGACGCGATCGTCACGCTATTCCGAGTGGACAGCGTCAGCGGATATAACACTCACCCTGTACGGACCAGCCTGGGGTATAACGGCGTCTGCCCGACCAAGACTACCGCCAACGTCAGGACTCCGAACCGCCAGCCGATCTCCAGTCCCCCGGTCCAGGGCACGCTGGTATTGGGGAATGCCGAGCCGTCTGCGAATGGACAGGTTCGGGTTCCGGTATACCTGGAGGCTGGGCGCGATCTGGCACGCCTGGCGTTCACATTCGGGCTCGGTGATGAGCAGTCGCAGTTGCACTTTCAGGCCGCGCCAGGTATCGCCTCCCCCTTTGTAGTGGACAGCGTGAGGGGGGTAGTGGTGGCGGCTTGGTTCGGCGGCTTGGACGTTATCGCCGGACAGCGACCCCTGCTTGGGTATGTCGTGGGGCCGTCCGGATTCGCGTCGAACCTGAAGGTTTTCGGTATGTCGGCCGCCGGCTTGAATGATCATGAATTAGTGGGCCTGGACGTTTCGGGCGCGCCGTTAGCGCAGCAGTAGGCGCCAGCCCTTGGGGTTAGCAAGCGGAATCTCGGAGGAAATTATAATGTCTTTGAACGGCTTTTTCTGCAAGTTAGGGCTTCTGACCGCCGTATTAGCAGCCGCCCCGCTTTGGGCGCAGGACACGATCAGTGTGAATTGCCCCTCCTCTGCTGCGGTTAACGGCACCACCGTCACGCAGTATAAGAATAAACAAGGAACTGTAGTCGGAACCCAGGTGACCTGTGCGGTCACCGCGAATTTCGGGTCGGATCTGTCCGACACGTTCAGCATCTCCTTCGGGGTTACGCCAAACGCTGCGGCACCGACTCCAACGGCAAGCATAGTTTTCACGGACAACTCGTTGTCATGTAACGCCGGAAATGGTTGCGGCGCGTCCGGACCTGGTCTCTCGGGCGTCCAGGACGCTGCGGCCTGGGGGCCTGGCCTCATCCCAGCGCAGACCGGGAATTCGATCGTCGGTACTTTTGCATTCATTATTCCTCTCGCTGCAGTCGGCGGACAGTCCTACACGGTCGCCCTGAGCGGTGGCAACTATTCCTACCAAGGTAGCCTGGGCATAAACTTTGCCGTTACCGGCACATCGCAAACCGTCACCCTCCCCACTGTCCTCGCGATCAATTCCCCAGGAGCGGGCACGCTTCCCGTACAGGCGACGGTCGGCAGGCCGTACTCCCAGCCCTTCACCGCAAATGGAGGCAACTCTATCTACTCCTGGTCGGAGACCGGTACCTTGCCATCCGGGTTGAGCATCTCGACCAACGCCGGCAACGCCTATAGCGGCGCCATCAGCGGTACGGTGGGCAGTTCGGTGACTGCCGGCACCTTTAGCAATATTAGTGTAAAGGTCACAGACACCGAAACCACCCCCGAGACGGCTACCCAGATTTACAGCCTTGTGGTCAACCCCGTGGTATCGAATATCACTCCCACAACTCTGACGCCGGCCACCCAAAGCGTATCTTACACGTCGCAGAACATCACCGTAACGGGAGGCACGGGACCGTACACGTGGTCCACGACAACGAATCTGGGGAATTACGGGCTGGCTCTTAACACCGGCCCGACCGCCGCTGCCGTAACAACGATTACCGGTACACCGAATCAGGCCGTCAGCAGCGGCCTCACTATCCCCCTGACGGTTACGGACTTCAACGGATCCAGCACAAGCGCGAACCTTACCCTCGTAATCGGCGGGCCTCTGGCACTTGCCCCCGCGAACAGCAGCTCCCTGGCGATAGGAACGCGGGGCTATCCTTACACCACCGGTTCGGCTATAGCGGCCTCGGGAGGCACACAGGGCTCGGGCTACATCTATTCCGTGAACGGCGGCCTGCCTGCCGGGCTGGGTATCAGTTCGACCACCGGCGCGATCACCGGTACGCCGACCGTCAACGGCACCTTCAGCAACGTTCAGGTGACGGTAACCGACCACGCCACCCCCACCGCGGCCTCCGTAACCAACACCTAC
>Ga0182030_10002548_pt1 | contig 38736 bp, 27 predicted proteins | sample 812S3MmetaG_FD_121299 | JGI IMG/M metagenome (GOLD analysis project Ga0182030, IMG submission 121299) | Permafrost microbial communities from Stordalen Mire, Sweden - 812S3M metaG (Illumina Assembly) | ecosystem: Environmental > Terrestrial > Soil > Wetlands > Permafrost | place: Sweden...
CTCGCGCCTCGATGTCGCTGACCTTCCCCGCACGCTTCATGCTGGCGGCGGCGATGAACCCCTGTCCCTGCGGCTATTTCAACGACCGAGCCCGCGAATGCAAATGCACTCCGCCGATAATTCTCGTTTCCACAAGAGGATGCAAATCACACAAGTTGGCGCAACTGTAAGGAAAGACGATACTTGACACCGGAGATCATTTCGATGCCTTCACAAAGTGAGCGCAACGGACATCTACAGAACTCTACAGGTCAATAGAGCGCCAGTGATTACGCGCGGCTCCCGTGATTTGTTATCACAAGGGCGGCAGCTCAAATGTCCGGTTTGGGTATACTCAGATCCAAAACCTGAGAGGCCGCAGTTGTTGTTGCGGAATGCAGAAGTTGCTATCCACTGCACGCACAGAAGTCCTTGCGACGGATCGGATATGAAACTCCTTGACGTTCGTACCTCACGGCAATAGTCTGCCCAATATGAGTGACGGTGGGTTCACCATTAACGTCGATGCCAGTGTGCTCCAGTATTTGGAGCAGAAGGCGCTGAGCTGGTTCGGAAAAGACGCTGAGAGCCAGGAACTCACCGCATGGTTCAGGGGGTTACAGGAAGCAGCTCTCTTGCAATCCGCATCGGTTCACTGTATCGGCATGAAAGCTCCTATAGCGTTTGAGAGCATCTACCAGCCAACCAAATTGGTGGTCGGCCCGGACCCGAATGAGGTGGCTCCCAGAGAGTCGTACTCCTGGAAGGACCGCGTCACACAGTCTATGGTGCTCGGCAGGAGGTACAGCCAGAGTTCAATTTCGGTTGATGAGTTTCTGCTGCGCGACCAAGACGCACTCATCTTCAGCGGCCCTGGCTGGGGGAAAACAACTTTTTTACACCACGTTTATCGCCTGACGGCAAGACACGATTTTCTCTTGCCCGTGCTCATTAGTCTTCGCCGCCCCAAGGCAGTTGAAGATCTCGAAAAATACGTGGACGTCTGTTTACGAATTCAGAAGAGGATCAGCAGGGCCTGCTCGCTGCTTCTGGTTGACGGATTCGACGAGATTGACACAGTGGCACGCAGGCGAGTCTCAGAGGCTCTCTTTAAGTTTCAATCCCTCCGGGCAGGGAAGTACTATTTGACCTGCCGAGATTACTACCAGGTGCCGTCCCAGGTAATGGCGCCGGAAGTACGTCTCGAGGCCTTCACCCGAGAAGACCAGGTGCGCTTTGTCCGCGTGTTCCTTGATACGTTCAGTGTCTACCAGCGTGAGAATCCGGAACAGGTGGTATCTCAACTTGAAGAACGCGGTTTTAAAGAGTTTCTCTCACATCCTTTACTGTTGACGCTCGCTTGTATTGTGAGAAGCACGTCCACGAGTTTGCAACCGAGAAGCGCATTGCGCCTTTTGGAGTACGCACTTGACGTATTGCGCTTCCGCTGGGACGAGCACAAGAGCATCGACAGGCAGCGCACGACTCAGTTGGACGGCAGCGATCGCATCAGGATACTTAAACACATCGCGTATGCCGCCAAGTCTCCGTTCGTAAAGGCAATACGTGCGGAAGTAACCGCTCAGAAACAGCTCGCATTACTGGGCTGGGATAAGGTTCAACCTCGCGACGCGCTGGTTGAGATTGCACAGTTCTATGGCATCTTGGTGCCAGCGGAGGACGGCTACGAATTCGTGCACCGCACGATACACGATTTTCTTGCGGCAAAGCAGTGGGTGGAATCTGGTGAGTTTGTTAGGCCGCAGCAGTATGAGTGGAATGCTCGTACTGGATACGCAGCCTGCTTCATAGAAGATTCCACAGATATTCTGGGACAGGCGCTCGCTGCACCCGATGGATTACCGACTGTGACCGAGATCATCGGGAACTTTGCCAGCTTTCCCCGAAGGCCCGTTGCTGACCTCCTGCTCAAGTACTTCGGCGCCGATGGTCGTATTCTCCACCACGAACGCCATTCGCCAACGCTATCGGAATCGGGCTCCAAGTACTCGCCCCACATTCAAGGTCAATTGGATAATGACTTTATTCGGTTGGCGGACTCGCGCTTCCTTGATTTCATCATCGAGTATTGTTGTGACCGAACGTCCCGAGCCGCCGATCTTATGGTGGCGTACGCGGCTTGTGAATTGCACGCACGCAGAGTGAAGCTAACACACGAGTCCTACAACAAGGCGTTGGCCGCATATAAGTCTGAGTTCTTTACATTCGTTGTCCCGGGCGCAAAGCAAGTTCAACTACAGTTCCTCTGCCCTGTGCCTCGCAAGAGACTGAAACTCTCTAATGCTAATGAAATCACGGGTTGACCTCACGCCGCGATGCCCTGAATCGTGGTGAGAAGCAGTCGGCAGATTAGTCGTTAGCCCTCTGTTGCTAAACCGCGGCAATCAATTACTGGAGATCGGAATCGATCCATGCCTTGAGGTCTGGCCACCATAACCCATTGACATCAACATCTTCCGGCATCCGGGAGCCAATTGTTTCGCGCAGTCTCCGATTGGATGGCATCTCCCTTATCGGCCCCCAGTACGGATCGACAATGACATTTTTAGGGACAAGCGGGTTTTCCGGAATACTGTCTACATTGCCGTCGACGACTTCATCTCCGATGCGCACCCAGGCGTGACCCCATTCATGCAGAACATTTCCGTCCGGTGAATAGTAGGTAGCTGTGCCTAGCACAGCCCTTGATGGAAACTGAAGATACGCTAGGGCGCGGTTTAGCAAGTCAGCGTATTGAATGCACATTTCAGATCGACCGCAATAGTTCTCATCGACCAGCGCGGCAACCGCGTCAAGTAGCTTGAGCCGGTGTTCCTTTGTCATGAGAGTCGATTGATCAATTACGGAGGTTGAGGGGCGCAGGCGTGTGCCCGCTTGCTTTTGACGCCTGACCTCGTCCACGATGCGCCTAATTTCCTCGGAGGACCCTATGGTGAGGAAATCATCAACCGAAATCCCGACGGCTGGAGATATCTCTCTCATAGGCTGGATTATACCGCCTGATGATGGTCGGCAATGTGGCGGACGCGCGCGCCGGCGGAAACAGAATCGCCCCAATTCTCGCCAAGCAGTTCATCAAGTTTCTTGTGGCGGAAGTATTTCAAGCGCCGGCGCATCTTTTATGCCAATTCGAATTATCAAGAATTGAATAATCAAAAACTGAATAAGTGGAGTACACAAGTGGTAACTGACGCTTAGCCCGTGACGCGCCCGGAGTCCGACGCAGCGCCAGGTGGTCTTCTAACTTCCTAGAACCGACTTATGGCCCGCTTCCAAATCGGACCCAAAGTTGTAGCCGTTTGTGCGGCTTTCCCGGAGCACTCGTGACGGGGAGAGAGCATGATGATCGACGTTAGCTAACCTATAGTCGCCGGACAACGCCGGTAAGTCCGGCAACGAACAGGGTAGCGAGAAGCCAACCACACATAATTTGAGCCCAGCGAAATACAACCAAGAAGCGCGGTCGCGTAACAGCCTGCTGAATACGCATGTACCAGCGTTGGCCCGAAGTGCTTGGTATGTTTGCAGAAGGATTAGGCTGCCATCGTTCAGTCTGGCCAAGCCTGATAAGAGGAATGCAGCTCTCGATCGAATAGACCAATGGCGAGAACCTTGGGTAGCCTTCGGGCGCACCCTTTGTCGTCTTGAAACTTTGAAACGCCTCCCTGTCGGTCGGCACCATCTGTCCGCTGTTCTCACCGATCGTGTAGAAGCCCCATCCGAGCGTCGTCATCAGGAGGAGCCACCAGAATGCCCGAAGCGGCCGATATCCATACCCGATGGTTCCCCAAAGAACATGCCGCCAGAGCGCCGAAAGCCGACGCCTATCCGCTCGCCAAAGTCGATCCTCCATTTCGATCAGCACGGCCACCGCGTCTTGGTCCAGCCCTGTGTCACGAAACACTCGCGCCAATTGTCGGTAGGGCTGGGGAGTAAATCGGTCATCCCTGGCGAGCCACTCAAGCCTCTCTTTCGAAGTTCTCGGCCCCTCGGTGAGTTTGCCGTAGACAAACCCATCAATTGCAAGCTTTCCCTTGACGGGCCAGCTTTCGGAATCGTCCACAAGAGCATCAGTGACCGCGTTAGTCAGACTCAGAACCGTTGCAGTGGGGCGCCGAACTCTCTTCCACCAGAGGATTTTCCCCACTGACATACCTTCCGCAATTAGACCGCCGAAATCAACATCGATACATTCGAGATCCATAGCGATCTTTGCCTGCGATATGCAAACTTTCCCGCTGGCCCTGAGTCCATCTAGCATCACGCGACCCTTTACAGTTATGCCGTCCGCGGCCAAGGCGGGCACGCACTCGAGTTGGCTAGTCGTAGAGCCAAGCTCAATTGTCGCCCCTGTGCAGTCAAGGCTTCCACCAATCCGAGCCCATCTGAGTTGAAGTGCTCCCTGAGCTCGAAATCCATCACTCAGGGAGACATTGCCAGCAACTTGTAAGCCATCGGCAGCCAGGGCGATGCCTGTGGTCTTAGGCACGCTTTCATGAAGGGGATTGAGCAACAGGGCGCCTTTGCAGGAGAGGTCTCCGCCAATTTGCGCACCAACCAGCCGCACTTCACCAGCGGCGTTGAAGTCCTTGTCGAGAAACACGTCGTTGTCGCAATGCAGGCCGTCTCCGCTAAAGGCCTTACCGGACCATTGAATGTCCTTCAGCACCGGATTCTCAAACAAGCCGGCCCTGCATGACAGTTGTCCCCCAACGTTGGCGCCGATCATTCGTACTTCCCCACGCGCCGCGAATCCCTGTCCCAATAACACCCGACCAGCCACTCGAATGCCATCTGCACTGAGTGCTTTACCGCTTTCTTCTAATCCCACCAAAGCGGGATTGTTGAAAGTGCCAGCGGCACATTGAAAGTCGCCGCCAATGCGAGCGCGCGATATACGAACCTCGCCATCGGCGCAAAAGCCGTCGTTGAGAAACGTATCACCTTTGACATCGATACCGATTGCGTTGAGGGCGACGCCGGATGATTCGAGGCCTGCTTGGAGGGGATTGTGAAACGTCCCTCCACCGCAATCAAGAATTGCGCCTACCCTCGCTCCACGGAGGCGCACCTGGCCCAACGCACGAAATCCCTTGGACAGGAAGATTCCTCCGTCCACAACGATGCCGTCGGCACCGAGAGCCACGCCTGATGCATTTAGCTCGTTGACCGGATTGAGAAATGTTCCGCCCACCGCTACGAGCTGGCCGCGAATCTCGGCACCACCGATCAGACTGACCTCGCCTTCGGCTCGAAAGCCTCCCGAGAAGACAACGCTTCCTTTAACTGCGACCCCGTTTGCGTTCAATGCTAAACCGTCGGCCCGAAGCACTGCCCCAGCGCAAATGAGATCCTGTCCGATCTGTGCTCCTTGAACACATACCTGCCCTTCTGAGATGAAACCATCACCGATGTTCAGTGAGCCTCCAATGCTCGCTCCCGCAGCGTTGAGTGCAATGCCCGTACGGTCAAGGCCCTTCTGTTTGGGGTTGTAAAACACTCCGCCACCGCAGTCCAATGAACCGCCGATTCTAGCGCCGGTTAGTCGAATCTCACCTGCCGCGGTGAACCCGCCAAAAAGAAAAACGTCGCCCTCCACATGTATTCCATCTGCGCTGAGAGCTCTCCCTGCTCCTTCAGTACCCGCGTCGGCAGGATTGTAAAAAACGGCATCTACGCAGTCGAGCTTGCCTCCAATTCTGGCCCCCAGCAAACGTACCCATCCGTGAGCACTAAATCCATGACGGAGCAGGACATCTCCTTTGGTCACCAATCGATCCGCCAATAGCAGCCCGGTTCGGGTACCTGCAAGCCCAAGAACAGGAATCTCAGCCGACGTGAGGTTCACACTATGAGTCAGCCAACAACCCCATAGACCCAACGGGAATGGTAAGGAAATGAATGACAGATCAAGGGGCTCAACGATGGTTGCGCCCTGAACTTGGATGCCTCGAGGATCTACCTTCGCCTTTGCAACCGGATCGACACATAGCCATCGAATGAGGTCCGCACGGATCTTCCGTGAAGCTGCCCAATCTTCTGCGTAAGCCGGGTCGCTCTCAACGTTTTGGATATCGTAGACGGGACCGCAGGCGGCACGTTCACCTATTGGAGCCGCCAGCAGCAACATCTTCTCCGAGTCAGAGAGTGGGCCGAATGTCGCATCTGCCAGCTTGAGCAACTCCGTGCCGGATTCCGTTGGCTGGTCCATAACACATCCTGCCTCCTGGACGGGACCATTATCCTCCGTATTCGGGAATCATGTGGACATACCCGTGCAAGGATCGTTACGGATGTTTCTTCCTGGAAGATCGTGAGTGTCGTATCTTCTAACGTCAGAATCGACTGACTCCCGGATCGTCGGCAATCCGGAAATTGTCCAGAAACCGGCATGTGGGAAGTTACGATCCTGGGCGGGTTACGCACAGTGTCTAACATTGAAGAGGGAACAGTGAGCTCGTTCAAAGCTCGTTCACCTTGCGCCGCCGGTCCGCCAAGTTGTCCCGACCGGGGGGATTGGACTGTACGAGTAGCTGAGGCGGCTCACAGTGAGAGGTAGCTACTAATGGAGGAACAATTCCGAGGGCGCTTGCTGCAGGGATGTGAAATCTCCGCGAGAATTCAGTAGGACGGTCTTTGATAATTCAAACTTGATAATGAATCTTCACCTTGATTAAAGCTCACGGTAGAATCACATAAAGCAAGTGCGTTCCCCAGACACCTGGGGATGAACCGTTTCGAGATGATATCGTGTGGCAGCCGTAGCTCGTTCCCCACGCGGTGGGGATGAACCGAGTATCTAGATATCCACACACACGTTGCTCCTCGTGTATAACGCGGACGCGCAGATAGAATGCGTCCTCCACGCCTTCATAGTGATGGAGTAGTGACGTTTTCCGGCCTCCTTACCATCGCTTCAACATCGATCAATTTCTTGTTACCCCATCGATAGACCTGGCCCACCTTCGTGACCACCATTGCTAGGCCGCTGTCGTCAAATTCAGTCCCAATCCAAAAGCCATGAGCGCTGGTCGAATGCAAGAAGCTCTTCTCGGAGACGTTGTATATACGTATGTCTTTGAGCGCCAATAGTGAGCTAATCTCGAGAGCATCTGAATCCGGGTAGCGACTCTTTACCACCCGATCTAAATCGGAACCGGTACATGTATTCGTGTCTGCAGTGGAATCGGTTGCGGTCTGGGCAGACTTTCGCTTACGTCCGGTAGAAGGTTCGGCCACCACGACTGCTTCAAAGGTCTGACGCAGATTCAGAATCGCTTCGTAGCGACAGCACTGGAAGTGTCGTCGTCCCACTCAACTGCTTGGTCGGCTGGTCGGAAGCTGGCCGCCTAAGCACTCCAGAATGACCCGCAGCGCCGAACTGTCGACGGCACCTTCGACGCGAATCTGTGCCATGCCCAGTTGTATATGGATCGTGCCCGGGAGCGATGGCGTAGGTTCTGTGCACTTACGCTCTGCCCCTGTGGCAGACGTGGCGGGTGCAGCAATTCCGGATCCGTCATCAGTGTCGCTTCTCGGCAATGACGCCAGGCGAGTCGGAGCAAACCTCCTCTGATCCTTGATCGCAACCGTGTTCTCTGGGACGGCAACAGTGCTTCCACCTACTATCTTTGATTCGCTCGCGCACGGTTCATCAACTCCGATTGGCGAGAGTGTTCGCCCCTCGCAGGCCAGTGCAGGCGCCTCGGTGCCAACGTATGTGTTCTGCACCGAAATGCTGCAATCGGCCTCTTCCTGGATGAGACGCCGATTCTCGGGAACACTGACAACGAGGTCGTCATTGGTGGCAACGTGGGCACGCATCTCTGGCCAGACCTTCCGTATCTGCGCAAGAATGAAGTCGATGGAAGAGACGAGTCTTCGGCCATTACTGTCCTCGGACGCAATAAGGTCTTTCAGATCGCGACGGGTGAACACTTTTTCGCCGCTTCCGCCACGATCCACTGACAGAATTGCAAGATAGCTTGCCCAATGAACCAAATGGCATACGTCCCATCCCATTGGCTCATCTGCGAAGTGCGTTGCTAAATTAAGCGGAACGGGAAGGTAATGCTGTAAGTAATCTTTCCAAAACATCTGTCCAAACTGAATCCCGCACTCAGGATCGTTCGGTGAAGGATGCTTCTGTCCGCGTTTGCGCTTCGGGAGGATGCAACGATCAAAGATCGGGCTGCTGCTACCCGCATCCACAATCCCGTCGTCAGCTTGCGGCCTCTTAAACACGACAGAGCAGTTGCTGAGTCTCTGAAAACGTGCTTCTAAGCGATCACCGCCGCGGCCGCAAAACCTGCTTGAGGCCACACCAAAGCGGTCTAGCAGCGGAAGAACTTCGCTGAAGGCAAGCCACGGTCTCCCTTTTTGACGAGAAATCGTTGCACAACAAGCTAACGCTACCCGATCCTTGCCGAATGGCAGCGGAATACCATCATCAATCTTGTTTGCCGTGAACTCAATCGTGATATCGCCGCCGTCCAAGCCGGAAATCACCCGTCTGATCACCCCCGCCTTTGTTTGACGGTAGGGAAGACATACGAACATTGTCGCGCGCGCAAGAAGAAGCGACTCCGCGCGCAGGTTCTCACTCTTACGGGATTCGCGAGACTCAGATGATGCCTGCTGCGTTGACCCTGTAAGGGTCAGTTCATCTTTGTGAAGCGACCTTGACATCAGAATTATCCCCCTTGATCAAGTCCGAACTGGATACGCGCTTTCATGTGCTGGAGTGTTTCAACCGGTCACTCAAAGCGAACTTTCTACTTACCACTTGCCTTCGATAGCGCCAGATGATCTGACAATGCGAGTGTTTCATCGTGTGGCGTCTGCAGAGCTTCGGGCTCACTGATAGCTGGATGCGGAAAACCGTCTTCAGAAGTGCACTCATTGTTCCCGCGAAACGCCCGCTGTCCCGGCAATAACGACACCCGATACCTCTCTGGTCGCCTTATTGCTGAAAGGAACCATTCAGGTGCGTCGTCAAGCTCAAGAATGAGATCCGAATACCTGAGTTTCCCGAGTATCATGAGGGACCGCAATCGCGCCGGCCAGTCAGCGAAAAGCCAAGCAGCTGCCTGTAATAGTCGAGTGCGTTCAGGAATTCCCAACGCGTCAAAGTAGACAGGCATATCAGGTTCGAATTTGATGTCGGTAATTGCGATGCCCGATGCCTCGGATGTGAGCTCGCAGAACCTTCTCATACGTTCTCGCTGGCTTGCTAGGAGCGTCAATACATGCGCAAGAAAGGTGAAGTATTTCAGCGAGGAAGAGCCTTGAGGTCCTAATGCGCTGCCCCGGAGCAGCTCCGAGTGGTAGGACTGAAAGGCCAACAAATCGGGCGGAACATGTCCGTCGTTCTTGGCTTCCCGCAGATCGAATCCGCAGAATGGACAATAAAACACGGAAGTTGGCTCAGTTTTATGTCTATCACCCATTTCCCCGCGATGAGGATGAATCGGACTTTTGCATTGCGGACACTCATCACAAAGGTAACGCTTGTGCTCCTCACATACCGTATACAGAGAGAGACGCCAGGATCGGCGGAAGTAGGGAACCGAAGCGGCGAGGCAATCTGGACAAAACTGGAGTCCCCGCCGCCTCCGCATTCTGTGCCAGACCCCCAGCGGAAGAATCCATTTAGTGTGGCCGCATCGGACAATGTCAGAAAATAACTTTCCTTGAAAAGAAGTAAGGAGAGTGGCGTTGGCATTCGCAAGGGGGGTGCCTGTCATTGATGCAAGGGATGAGACCAATTCCGCATCTCCACAGCGGTCACAATCTCGGTTCCAAATCGACTTATTTGGCCAAATAAGTTGGCAGAATGTTTGTAGCTTGAGTCCTTGACTGTGCGCAACGCGGATTAGCCATGAAGAGAAAAGCTCATCGTCGGATGGCTTAGGGCGGTTTCCGAGCAGAAAGCTTGACGGGGCCAGGGGCATTATTTCCTCCAATGGAGTTAATTACACGAGGCTAAGTGTTCTTTCACGGCGCTCCGCAAATGGGATCCAGTCCAGTGTTCGCAAAAGTTCCTCGGTGATCTTTTCGTCCTTGGAGTTTATCGCCAATTTGGAAGCTTCGTTCAGCAGCAAAGATAGCTCTCCAATACTGCCGTTGGACATCTCGATAAGCAGCTTTGCGAGTTTCGGTTCAGCCAATATTGACGGGTGTCGCAAAGGCAGGAAGCTCTCAAATGAAACTAACAAGTTTTGATATTCTCTGCCGTATACCCATGTGGGCAGCGGACGAGGCATGAAGCGATTCAACATCTGATCGTCAATTTGGATCGCATCAAATGCCTGCTTTATTCCAAGCAGTACGATCGAAATCTTAAGCTCGTGTCCCATGAACTTGATTGTGTTCAGGTATCGATGCTGCTGAGTATTGCTCCCAGCAAGACTATGGTGTATGTCATCAATCAAGATGATCTTCACGCCAAACCGAGGAATGTTAAAACATACAAGATCCCACAGGACGCAAGCAGATGCAGCAGCACGGTGTGGAACGCCCATACTTCTTAGGATTTGGCTGTACAATCTGCTCTCATCAGGCAACGGCGGCGCTTCGCAATACAGCACGGGACTAATGGTGCGTTCAGCGTCCGGATCGACCTTAGGATTGATCGCGTCTCTGAAATGTTCTGCGAGTGTAGTCTTGCCGTCGTTGCTTTTCCCGACAATCAACCTGTTTTCCATCCTGCGCTTAGCCGGTAAAGTCAGAAATGTGGTTAGCTCGTCAATGATATTCGACGCAGCAGAGTATGGGATCCAACGACGGGATTCCAAGTGAGCGAGACGAGCCTCGTCACTGCCAGACTCGATAACTTTCATCGTGAGATTAGTAAGTTTTCTCATTCATCCTCGAGACCATCAAACGGCTCAACGCTGTTACCGTCAAGTTCTTCGTCTGAAACCGTAATATGGGTCGCTCGCGGCGGGATTTGTTCGGCCCCTCCTTCAGCCTGACGGACCTCGGGACGTTGAGCGATACTGCGTCGAGCTGCGGCACTTTTGCGAGTCGATTGCGTCTTCCGCGCCGCAATCTCTTCGAGCTCTCGCCTGCGATCCGCAGCTGCAAAGAGGTTATCCTCATTCACCTTTCGTCCTTCTTCGCGCAGGCGTTGTAGATCTTTGCGTTGCTCCCAGATGGTGATGTTTGGTCGCGTTATGTTTTTAAAGGGTATGTCGCGGTACTCTTTATGATCGCGATCCCAAAAATGGATCACCTTAAGTGCATTTGGATCCCGACGGAACATAAATTTAACTTTTTTCTTTTTTCCGGGGATATTCTCGTTGATGTGGGGCTGTAGTATTGGGTGGTAATAGTGGAAGTAGTCTATTACAACTCCCTCGGGTCCGATCGCGCGATAGTAGAACGGCAGGAAGTCAATCCGTAGCTTGCGCTCATCGGTTACAGGCTCTGGCCATCCGCGGGCGGGAACTTTGTCGGTGCCGATGGTCATCCCCTTCTCATACATGTCGCGCGGAGTTGTGCCAAGCTCGGAGTGAACTTTGTTATGGTAGGTTTCAACGAAGTACATCGCCAACCACTTCTTCAGTTCTGCCTCGGTTAGAATTGCGTTACCTTCCGAATCATATTCTCCACGTTCACTTGCTGACGCGAATGTACTGCCTGGAACGTCTCTCAGTTCGTTGCATACCGTACCGAGTAGGCGCTCAATATGTCCTCCCCACTCCGGTTGTTTTACCGGACGCCATTGAAGGTCCATGCCCCAGTCCATCGCAGACTGGCGCACCATGTTTCCACGAAACTCTCGGGCATTATCCGCGTGAATTAGTCCGAACAGTCCGAAGCACGGCCAATCACCATTTAGGCCGAATTTTGAAATCCACCCGTCCTTCGGCAGAATGGCATTGGCAATGCACATGCCGACTGAAGCTGCGCTGGGAGCACGGGAAGATATGTAGAATCCGAGTACCATGCGGCTGAAAACGTCTATGGCGAGAGTGATCCACGCGCGACCCATGGGTCTGCGATATTCCGGATCTAGGATGATCACAGGAAGTGGCGTATGGTCGATTTGTACCACGGAAAGCGGAAACTCAGCTTCGCCGTAGTGATCTGGGTGTGGCAGAAATTCTCTGGCCGCATTCCGTCCGAACCGGTGCTCCGCCAAGACCTTTGGAAGTATGGCTGCCACCCTTTTACGAAGCGTGTTTGGATGAGGCATTGGTATATGTCGTTTGCGCGCCTCTTTCTTGATCTCTCTTATGAGCTTCGCGGGACTCGGGCGGATTTTTTTTAGGAAGTAGCCATTGATCTTGTCTCTAATGAGTTCGTTCTGCTGTGAGGTAAGTCGGCTCTTCCCTCGACCTCCCGTAGGCCTGTGTTTCACAAAACACATAAACGAACCTGTTTGTTCGAGTTTTTCGAGACGTCGCCGGACTGTGACGGGATGCACTCCAAGAAGCTTTGCGCAATCCTTGATGGCGGCCGCAGTTCGATTCGATCGGTCCAACAAAGGCGTGAGAGCCGTCGCCACTCGCTGGGCTTCGTCCAGCTCCTTATCTGTGAATTCTTGCTCTGGATCTACGTTCACATGAGTGGCGGCGGCGGTCGGCGCAGAGACCTCCCCAATCGCCGCCATGACGCGTATGCCGCTCCGCGAGTCCTCCAAGAGAATGTTCCCGAAAGCAGGCTTCTTAACGACGCGCCAATTCGCGCCGCAATACCCGACGAGAGAGCCTACGTTCATGGTCGTCGTGGGAATCACCCTTGAGCCTCCTCTTGGCTAACGAAGAGCCTGCTGTTGTTCGAGAGTGGAACGTACAAGTTGGTCAGGATTCTACCTGCCCCGACGAGCTTCCAAACGTGCGGGAGAAACTTCGAACTGCATGCGTTCTGGGGCGTGATCGCTCTTGCAAGGTCAAGAGGGGACGCGTGGCCCTTTCGCTTCAGTATGCGTATAAGCTCTGCGGAAATTACCTCGTCAAATGCGATACGTAGCTGAGGTCGGAGGAAACCTACATTCCTCAATAGCGCCGTCCGAATCTCACGCTCCGTAAGCAAGTGGAAGAAGCACTCCTTCTTTCGGGCTTCTCGCGTGGCCGCCTTGAACTTTGGGAGGAGATCGCCGAGATCTGTAGTTAATTCTGCGGTGTATTTGGTTTCAATAAACCAAGGCTGCTTCGTCGAACACCGCCTCAGGAATGATTCACCATTGAAGCGTGCGAATGCATCCACCCGATAGCTCTCTGCTCTGTTGTCACTTCCAATCCACGAAATCCTAGGGTGGTCCTCGAAAGCGACCACCGAACAACATCGGCAGCTCTCAGGTGCCCAGGCAGGGACCGCTCCGACTTTGTTTCGGAACCTAAAGAAGTCCAGAAGCTTGAGGAGGTCGCGTTCCAAGCTCGACTGAAACCCTGAGCAATCGCCAGCAGGCAATTCAGTGACCGCGCCAGTGAGACTGCGGTAACTCCTCGGGAACTTCCCCTTTTCGATGTTCTCGTCCTGGCTTGCGGAGCTCATGTCTTGATCTCCTGCGTTACGACGACCTGTTTGAGCGCGCACTCAGAAAGGCGATGGTGTTCGAGTCCGTCAATCATTCCGCAGAAAGCGCACGCGCCACAGAGCGGTGTCCCGTTAACGAACCTGGTAAGCGACTCATCGAAGCCGTGTGGCAGGCCGGTTGGAAGCTTTGAGATTCGGCCCATTTGCCCTCCACCATGTCCATCCCGTCACGGGAGACTGCCCGTCCTTTAGCTCGCTTTCCGGGTGCGCTCGATGTTGTAATTCAGTTGCTGCACCGGCTTCCGACGCTGCAAAGCTGGAACTGTCCGACTGTTGTTGTAATGGCGCACATAGGCATCGATATAGGCTTCACGAAGTGAGCCGGGGCTGATATTAAAGTCGCTGCACGCCTTCATCACATCGACGAAAAAGTGCTCGAGTATGGCGTCAGGCCAGCATTGCTGTATTGCCTTGATGGGGAACGAAAACTGATTTACGAGATTGCTCAGAAAGGATTCGTCATCTGCGCGGTTTGAAATCGCGACCACAGCCTCCCGGCTGCACTCGTCAACCGCAACGTGCATGTACTCGTCCGGGCGGTCAGGCAGCCGCGGCAAAAAGAAAACTCCGACGTGTACCAGTTCACCTGGTTTCTCAGCCATGGTCTTCACACTTTCTGATTGTCGCGCGGACAAGATGGGCGTTGTGCATTGCGGCGGCTCTCGCGAGAAACGACATTATGTTTTCGTCGATCAGTGGCAAGCATTGGAATAAGGCAGGGATTCGACAGCGGGGTTGAGTGGAACGCGTTTTCTTGCGTTTCATATTAGCTGCTCCTTGAGGCTAATTCCGCTCCGCTTCACCGTTGCCGGCAAAGGCGGAGCGTTCGCCGAATTACAATGGGTTGCCGTTCGAATCGGTAATCCCAAACCCAACGATCAAGCGAGAGTACCGGTCGAGAATAGTTGTCAACTGATAGGGGCCTTCTGGTTTGTGTTCTGAGCCAACCAGCCGGACATTTATGTGTGTAGCGTCGAGTTCTCGGTTCGTCTCATTGTTCTGCTCTGTCACTGGCATCTCCTTCAGTGGCGAAATATTATATCAAATCGTCCCACTGGGGCGACAACAAACAAATAAACGAAATGCAACGTAAACAAGATAAAGGCGTAACAGTCAGCGATGTTGCTTTTGGGGGATGCTTCCGGGCTGGGCTAAAACTCAGACTTTGCTTCTTTTCTTGGTAACGTTCAGGGGAGAATCTGCTATCGCTAAAGCACCGTCCAGAAGTTTAGCGGCGGCTGAAAGTGGGGCAGGTCTGAGATGTTGATACCTGGCAGTCGTTCTCAGGTCTCTGTGCCCCAAGAAACCCGCAACCGTGTCGATATCCGCACCCTGCGAGATCATCAAGCTTGCAGCAGTGTGCCTCAGATCCTGAAAGCGGAAGTCCCAGATATTCACTTCCCGGCAAGTTCTCAGGAAAGCTAATGACACATTATCCGGTGTTACAGAGTCGCCGGTGAATACAAAGTCAGTGGGTCTGGAGTCTTTGCGGGCAACAGCTGTTAGGGCTTGTATCGCTATTGAGTTGAGGTACGAAATGCGTCCCTCGCATCTCTTAGTTGTTGGCAACTTAATACGCCCGTCTTTTAAATTCACATCGCGCCAACGCAAACCTAAAATCTCACCACGCGTCATTCCCGTGCCCACAGCAAATTCCACAATCGGGCGCAGCCATTCCGGGCAAGCCGCAAGTACGGTTCGTAGTTCAGTTGGCTCCAGATAGCGGGTCCTGCCCGCCGGAATACGCGGTGCCTTTACACCATGTGCAGGACTGGCGGCAATCAATCTCCACTCCACCGCCAGCGATAGCAGATGTTTGAGTACCTTCACTTCCTTTGCAATTGATGCGGCCGAAACTTCGCCACTGCGATGGTTAATGTAATTCTGCAGATCGGTGCTTTTTATGGCTGAGAGCTTTGTGCTATTCCCTAGGAACGGTTTCAAATGAGCCTCAACGATTCCGTTTTCGCGCGTGTAGGCGGCTGGACTCAGTCGTGCACTCTGATACCTCAGATACCTTCTTGAGGCCGCTTCAAACGAATCTGCCGAGAGCGCATGGACTGACGTGTCGGTCTTTACACCGCGCGTTGAAGATGCATTCGCCGAGATGGCCTTTTCCCGTTTCATGAACAATTACGCCTCGCCTTCAAAAGGCATATTCACGATATGCCTTCAGTCATAGGCAGAATCTGATAGGCGAATGCCGTTATACAAGAAATAGAAACATGCAGAAGCCGACGCGTATGCCTCCGCAAAAAGTCATATTGAGAATATACCTTTTGATTTTGCGGTCAAGCCCGCTAGGCATTGATGATGATGACAAAGCCCCCCAGTCACTGTTCGGCTTCGCACAGGAATGGCGATCGCTTTCGCTCAGGAGTACTGGCCGGGATCAGGCAGGAATCGTGATCGGAATCACTCAGAAATGCTGATCGGCATCAGCAGGAATCCGCGAGTAGCATCATGCCTTCGGAAACATCGACGCTGTAACCGGCTTCGGATCAGTGGCTGTGGCGCTTGGACGGTCAGGTCAGCGAAAAGTCCATCTTAACCCAGTGACGCTACCTTGGATTAGACACTGAGAGCAGCGGTTTCATGCTGTACTGTTGTTACGCGATCGCCACAAGCAGCACATTAGAGGAGGTTCGAATGTATCGTGGATTTTTCCGGGTCCGCGCCGACGAGGTCCCAGACAGCATGCGGATTGCGGTGAGTGGCGAGGAGCTCGCGAAGTGGCCGCTCATGCACGGCTCTTGGCGGCAGAGCGAAGAAATCGAGCCAATCAGAACGGCGGGACTGCGGTCCGCAAACGACTGCGGTGTATTCACCAACACCGACGTGTGTAATCAAATTCTGGGCAGATCGGATTTTGTATACCTTGCTCCGGCATCGCTTAGCTGCCAATACGGCGCAGGCTATCATGCTCTCCTTATAGATCCTGGTGTATTGTCCAGCGAAACGATGCGCTGCTCTGAGTGCGACATCAATTATGTCGTCGAGTGTATAAGGATCACCATGAGTTCTAAGCTCGGATATTGTGGAGGAAATGTAAAAGAACAAGCCAAACTTGAGCAGCTTGTAAGATCGGTGACCCCTCCACCTGAACACCGCAGACCTTCGGACGAAAAGGTGTTGGACATTATGCGACTGCCGGCCTTTAGAGAATATTACGATCGACATTTTGCGCTTCCCCATAAACAGCTTTTCCGCAGAATTGAGGCGACCGGTGCGGAACTGGGCGGGTTCAGCCTTTTCGATTACTTCAACCGCAATGGCACGTGGCCGCTGCACGAGGAGATCGCGGTCCCTAGCCATGTTGAACCATGCATGGTTTTGGGACACTGGGATTGCGGAAGGTGGATTGAATGGAGAATGTCTCCGCATCACGAAACGCAGCGCAGGGTTGATGAATTTGTTGCTGTGATGGAGGTGGTGCGTGTTCCCAGGTGAAACGCTCTGCGCGCCAGTGTAGGGCGAAGTAGGATCTAAACGCTGTGGAGAGAGTAGCGGCTTTGTTTGGCCATTCCGGCGGCCGCCGTTGGGTATTTGCGATAAGCCGGGCTGAATTTAAGGGCTGTTCCTCCCGGAGCAAACGAGGATCCATGACCCGAGAATTTCGCGCCCCCATGCATAGGATCGCCAAACGAGAGAAGACGAAGGGTTGGTTTCAGACAGTCGTGCAAGAAGAAGATCATTTGCAGTTCTCTCGTCATGGTTGTGAAGACAACCGCCTCCGATTCATTTGCAACAAAACGACCCGTTGTAGGGATTATGCACTGGTCAATATCACCCACTGTGGATTCGGCCGTCACCGGTAACTGGTCGCCATCGGGGCTTCTGTCATACCGACCGAAACCTCTCGAGGACGAGTCGCTGTCGTCGTGGGTTGTTCGCATGGCCGCCGGTTACGGGCGTGAGTTGCGCGAATTCGCCGGATTGGTGTGGCCCCGCTTGGGGCTATATCAACATGATCTCGATTGGGGGAAGCCGCAACTCGAGCAATCTCTTTCTCAATTGACTAGTACTGACAGCAAAGCGATCGCAAATACCACGCTTAGGAAATTTATGAGCACGTTGTCGGGTAGTGAGCTCTCAAAGCTTAGAAGCGAACGCGGGCTGGGGAGATGGGTCCTCTCATTTGACGAACTCCGTCGTCGGCATCGCGATGACCCGCCCTTCCCGAACTATGGTGTGCAGTACTGCTCAGAGTGCCTGAAATCAGATGAAGCACCTTATTTTCGAATCTGCTGGAGATTGCGGCTGTTTGCGATTTGTCCAATCCACGAACTTGTCCTTAAAGACTGCTGCACAGGCTGTTCACGTCCCATTCATCATTTCCCAGGTGGATTAGCAGGTCTTAGAACACCGACCTCTGCAGAACCAGCTTCGCCACTGCGTTGCTGCGTATGTGGGGCCAGTCTGAAGGACGCCAAAGGATCAAATCGGCCCAGCGAACGCCTGCTTTCCAGTCAAGAGTTTCATAGGCGCCTTTTGTACGACGAACAACGCCGCATTCCGCGACAGACTGAATACTTCGATACCTTACGAAAGTTGCTCGGTATGATCGCTGCACCTTCCAGGCTGCCGATGCAGAGAATGATCTCAAAAGAAGCCTCGTGTTTGGTGCCCGATGTTCTGGTTGCTCCATGGGAAGCCGCCAGCGCGATCAATCGCGCTCGGACTCTAGAAATGGCAGCGTGGTTATTCGAAGATTGGCCGGCGCGGCTTATCTGGGCCATGCAGGCTTGCGAACCGGGTGACCAAAGAGCCATGAAGGACATCGTTATGCAATTTACCTCTGCCGACCTCCGACCTTCGATTTCGATTCCACACAGCTCTGCAGCATGAAGTCGCTGAGTTTCCCCAGTACAGATCATCCCGCATGCTTTATTTGGCCGAATTAGCAGGTTCGGCGGATCAGATACGGAGCGTTCAACTGATCATTATCGATTTCCCGGGCCGAACCGTATTCCTAAGCACCATGTGGCCAGCACTCGCGGCCACAATCTCGCAGTCAGGGTTCACGCTGGCAATGCGTTCTACGGCGCAACGGAGTGTGCTCCCCTCAGTAGCAACATCATCCAACAGAAGAATGCGACGATAACGTTTGGCCACAGGACGGACATTGAGTGCTTGCAGGTATTTAAGTTCAAACTGCACCGCAGAAAGATGCTGATGCGTACGCAACGTGTGTTTCGAAATGGACCATTTTAGAGAGAGCAGTTTTGACACGGGCACATCCAGTAAGGAGGACAATTCCTTGCTCAGCCTAGCGGTCCTGTTTATCTCGCCCGCCTTCTGTTTGTTCGGCGACAGAGGAATTGGAACGATGCATTCAAAATCGTGGAGACCCCGAAGGTCTAAAGAGTTTGCTATGCCAAGGGCGAGCGGATAGGCAAGCTGAGATTCTCCGAATTTGAAGCGATAGAACAACTCGCTTGTACGGCGAATTGATTCTTTGATCTTGCCGCCACTCTGCATTACATAGCAGCGACTAGGAATTACCCAATATGCAGCTGCAAAACCCTCGATTTCGGGCAGCCTGTGCGGCCAAGAGTTGGATCGCGGCCCAATTCGTGGAAGGTGACGCCAGCTGGGACAGGACTCACATGAATTGGAATAACATTCGCCATTTATCGACGAGATGAGACATTGTTTGGCATCGACGATATCGGGAAAGATAAAGACTTGGGCAGATCTTGCTGCCACCGCATTGGCGAGCAGTGCCGACGTTGGAGCGTCAGTGAGAGGGGAATGCTGGGAATACTTGCCGACGCGCAGCCTTGCACGCCGGCGTTTTACGTCTACTTGCCGAATTCGTCCTTTTAAGTAAACCCCCTGCAGGGCTGACGCGAGGTCCGCGGAAATAAATCCAGACCTCATTTCCTTTCTCCGCGGAATCTAGGTAGCGCGTCCATGTTAGCCAGAGACAGCCCCGCCGCATTCTATTTGGAATCTCTTCCGGTGTGAATCCGTCAGCTCGGCTGTTGATCTTATAAACGAACTTCACGTTTGGACTCCCAGCTTGGAATCGTCAATGACAACCGATTTCAGTATCATCTGGCCCGCAGTTCCAGCGACCAATTCGCACGTAGTGTTTACGCTCTTAATTGCGTTGACAGCAGACCGAAGAGTGCTTCCTTCAGTGCACACGTCGTCAATCAACAAGATACGGCTGCGGGACTTAATTGCATCCGAAACGCAGAGCAGAGAGCCGTATCGGAGTTCAAACGTGGCCGCACTAAGCCCCAACCCTGTTCGAAGCCCGTGCTTTGAAATTGGACCCGAGAGCGAGAGACCCTCGATTACATCTGTACCCAGCAGCTTAGACAGTTCTTGCGCGAGGAGCAGTGTACGGTTGATTTCCCCGGCGCGCGCCTTATCCGGGGACAACGGGATCGGAACGATACAGTCGAAGTCGAGCATTTTCCTCTTTTGAAGGGCCCTGTAGATACCGAGCGCCAAAGGAAAAGCCAGATTCGAAATACCCATCTTAAAACGATAGAATACGTTGGACATTTGCTGCACAGATGTCGCAATTGCTTGGTGCTTCTGGTAGAGATAGCACCGGCTAGGCACAACCCAATAGACGGGAACAAATTCTTTCAGGGAAGCGGACAGTCGATGAGGCCGTGCGAAATCCTGCGGCCCAATCAGTGGAAGTCGCTTCCATGTCTGACAGCGTGTGCATTGTCGGTTTTTGCAGCTCGTTGCTGACGAAGCAATGCTGCACTCAGGTGCGACGTCCCACTCTTCTGGGTATACAAAGACCTGCAGGCCACGCGCTGCTACAACATTCGCAATTCGCGCAGCTGTAGCGGCATCGGTGTACGATACCGTCGAATGCTCGCGGACGCGCAACAAAACCGATTGGTCTTCCGTGGATTTGGATTGGACGAACCCCTTGACGTAAACACCCGGAGCAAAGGCACGCGACCCGTGAAAGTAGACCCAGACCTCGTCTCCTAGCTCGACTGGATCCATGTATCGGGTCCACGACAGCCGAAGTACTTTCCGTGGTAAAAGCCTTTCGGAAACTCGACCTGGTGTAAATCCGTCAAACGGACTCCAGATTTTGTATAAGTACTTCATAGCTCCAGCACGTCCTTAAACGTCCGCAGCGGCACCGCGTCCGGCGGACAGGTTGTCCCGTATCCATACGAAGCCCAAGCAAACCCTGTATGCGCGGCTGCCGCCGCACGCGCATCCGAATCGGTGTCTCCAACGTAGAACGCGCTACACGGAGCAATGTTCATCACGCTGAGAGCAGCAGTAATTGGTCCAGGACTGGGCTTCCTGTATCGACAATTTCCAGCGTGGATAACGACATCGAAAGTTGTGTCAAGACTCAAAGCATTCAGAATGGGATTAGCAAGCCGACCAGGCAGGCTAGTCACAACTCCAATTGCGTTTTTCCTGCGCTTAATGACGGCCAACGTGTCGTAAACGCCGGGGAAAAGCATGGCTGAAGACGCATTCTTTGCGCACAGAGAACAGAATCTCGCGTCGGGTATTCGGAGCGATCTGCAGAGATTTACGACAGACTCCCCGCATCTCAGCTTCTTCTCTGCAGCCGCCGCACTCCCTCCGCCGGACGCCGCTAAGCATGCTGAATAAAACGGATAACTATTCCAGATAGTCCCGTCTAGATCGAAGAGTAAAGCTTTCGGAGCCACAGAGAATATTCCCCCTTATCTGGCGTGAGGACGGCTCCGTCGGGATTATTCTGAATAACTCGGTTTCCTGTTGTGTCAGGCTTATCTTCTGGAGCGAAAGTCGCTATTGGCTTCCTTTGCTCAAGGGCGAACCTGTAAGCGTTCATTGCACCGCCCTTATCAGAAGATTGCGCGACGAGCACTCCACTCGCCAGAGCAACGATGAGCTTGTTGCGTTTTCGAAGCGTCAACGATGAGGCTGATGTACCGAAGGGCGATTCCGATACCATTGCCGCGCCTTCATATTCGAGCAGGTTCTTCCACAGTCCACGATTTTCCGGCGGAAACGGGCGATCCAGCCCGCTAGGCATCACGCAGATGGTTTTGCCATGCAGTTTCCACGCTTGTTCATGTCCGACACTGTCAGCTCCCATCGCAAAACCGGAAACCACAACAAAATCGTCGGCACACGCACAGCGAACAAACTCTTGTTCCCACTCGATGTATGGGAGCCTGATCTTCCTCGTACCGACGCAGGCAACAGCCCTCGTAAGGAGCAACACACTTACCGAACCGCAGACATACAGAAGTGGAGCAGGATAGTTGCTTCGGAACAGGTTTGGCGGATATGCAGGGTGGGAATAGGTGACGATTTCCGCCCGATGCTTGTGGGCCGCGAGAATCTGCCGGGCCGCTCGCTCTCGGAGCAATGTGTCTCCCCCGGCCAGCGTTGCTCGCAGTGCAGCCCGAATTTTGTCTCCGCGCAGACCTTTAGTTGGCAATACGCTCGGATCAGCGCAAGCATCGATTGGTCTTAGACCGGCCTCGTGTAGTTCCTTAAAAGATTGGGGACCAAGGTACTTGACACTATTTAAAATGTAGATTGCTGTGAGTTCATCAATGCCAATCCCAACTTTTCCCGCGGCTTCCTTCGCTTGGTCTAGCTGCTGTTGGGTCAGGGGTGCTCTCGGAGCGCTGTTCTCGCCCAATGGTCGTTCCGTGTTGCGTTTCTTTTCCATGAATATTCCCGTCTCGAAGAGTCCAATTGTACTAGGAACCTACATATCTCCTATGCACCTGTGAATCCGCTCGACTTCCCGAGTGCAACAGCGTTCACCGAGCTGGCACCAGCTTCGATTAGCTTCTTTGCACAGATCGGAATCGTTCGCCCCCAGGTCCAGATGTCCTCGATGAGCAGGACACTTCTTCCATCTAGGCGACACCGGGGAACGACCGAGAATTGCGCTGCGAGTTCCTCATAGGAGCTCTCCCGGGTCGAAGGTCCAGGCTTGCGAACCAGATACTCTTCGCATGGAAGCGCCAGGCGTCTCTGTAGCCTCTTCGCAACGATGTCGTTAGGAGCAAAGCCACGATGGCCGAATTTGTCTGTGGATGGAGGAATCGGAACAAGAATATCTGCGGTTTTCAGAATGGCCGTAGACTCGAAGATAAAATCTGCTAATACATCCGCCATGGGATCAAGGAGATGGGCTTCGCCCCGATGTTTCACTGCGCTCAGCAGTTTGGTCCAGTTATCCCCTGCGTAGTACGGATAGTAATGCGACACGGTATGGATATTCACCCCACCAACAACGTCATGAAGAGGAGTTACTAGGCCCATGCAGGAGGCTATCTGAAAGTGAGAAACACAGTTGCAATGGTTCTCGTGACAGACGATCCTCAGTGCTCTCTGCATTTCGATCAAGCTGATCCGCCATGGGATCAGTTTGTGATCATTCAAAATGTCCTTCACCAGCGCTAGCCTGATATTCCCCGTTGCAAACGCTGGATCAATTTCGTGCGCGATCTGAAACGCGCGAAGAGCACGCTCGAAGTTTCGATTGCTCAAATCGACTTTTGCGTAGGAGCAAAGACCGCGAACAAAATCTGGTTTAAGTTGAAGTGGGATTTTATGCGTCGGACCGACATTGATGAGGGCATCATCCGCCAGTTCCTCAATCGCTTTAAGTGCCGGCTCAAATTTTCTCTGTTGGTAGACGGTTCCTAGATCAGTGAGCTTCACGTGTGATCTCCAGACAGCCCACTCCCTGTGACGACCGCTCCAGAAACAAAGCGGTCCGTAGCAGAATATGAAAGAACCTTCGCCATTCGTCAAGTGTGTAGATTGGGACATCCGGAAGGGCCACTTTGCTGCAGGCGAATAGGTTCGACGGCGCGAACCTTCACTATTACGATTCTGTGTGCAATCCGGCAAACGGCAGGTATCATTTCGGCATACGATCAAAGCTTGGAGATTAAGACGCAAATGTCTACAACGCCCGAAGTCGGCCAATTGGTCGTCGTCCGCAAGCGACCGTTCGTCGTCACTGAGGTCATCCCATCGGCGGCGGCCATCCCCCCCATGGCAGGCGTCCCTCACCTCATCAAGCTGTCCTCTGTTGAGGACGATGGCCTTGGCGAAGAGCTCCAGGTCATATGGGAATTGGAGCCCGGCACGACGGTGCACGAAAAATCCACGCTTCCAGCCCCCACCAGCTTTGACCATCCGGCGCGACTGCAAGCATTTCTAGACGCCGTTCGCTGGGGTGCCATCTCCCAAGCCGACGACCGCGCGCTCCAATCTCCGTTTCGCAGCGGTATCGAAATAGACGACTACCAACTGGACCCAGTAGTCCGAGCGCTTTCAATGCCACGGGTGAACCTGCTCATAGCCGACGATGTGGGCCTCGGAAAGACCATCGAAGCCGGCCTTGTCGTGCAAGAGATGATTCTGCGCCACCGAGTCCGCTCAGTGTTGATCATTTGCCCGTCCTCTCTTCAAGTTCAGTGGCAAGAGGAAATGCGAGACAAGTTCGGCCTTGAATTTCGCATTATTGACAGTGAGGCGATTAGTCAGTTGCGGCGAAAGCGGGGCGTTCACGTCAATCCCTGGTCGCACTTTCCGCGGTTGATCACCTCTATTGACTATCTGAAACGTGAACGTCCACTGCGTACATTCCGCGAGACGCTGCCGTCCGGCGACCAGCCGACCTATCCGCGCGCCTACGATCTGATGATTGTTGACGAAGCTCATAACATTGCGCCGTCTGGCCGAGGCAAATACGCCACCGACTCGATGCGCACGCTGGCCATCCGCTCGCTTGCCCATCATTTCGAGCACAAGCTGTTCCTTTCCGCTACGCCTCACAATGGCTACCAGGAGAGCTTTACCGCGCTATTGGAGTTGCTCGACAGCCAGCGTTTTGCCCGCGCGGTCCCGCTCGATCGCACCCAGCTGGATGCCGTTATGGTTAGGCGCATGAAATCTGAAATCAAGCTACGCTGGGACGGTAGCCGACGCTTCGCCGAGCGCCTTGTGGAGCACATTGAAGTCCCATACACCGACGAAGAGCGACGGGCTCACCACACCTTACAGGAGTATTCTGGGCTGCGCCTTAAACACGCAGCTTTAAATGGCGAGCAGATGGCCGCCGAATTCGTCCTCAAGTTGCTAAAAAAGCGTCTGTTTTCATCGCCGGCGGCGTTCGGTATTACCCTCGAAAAGCACACTGCGACTGTGGGACGGCGAATTTCCTCCGGTGTCGTCGCCCGCGACATTGACGAATACTCTGATGATTACGCAGACGATGCGGAGTATGAAGCTGAGACCGCCGAAGTCGTTGGTTCGGTCAGCCAAACGCTCTCACCTCTCGCCGACAACGAAAGAGTCCTACTCAAACAGCTGTCCGAATACGCGGCCAAGATGAGCCTGAGACCCGACTCTAAAGCCCAGACGCTTATAGATTGGCTGAAGACAACTCTGCGCCCCGATGGCAAGTGGAACGAAGAGCGCGTCATCATTTTCACCGAGTACCGCGCCACTCAGAAATGGTTGTTCGATTTATTGGCCCGCGAAGGCTTTGGAGTGGAAGGCCGTCTGGAGATGATTTATGGCGGGATGCCAAATGACCAGCGCGAGCCGATCAAGGCCGCTTTTCAGGCGAACCCCAAGGAATCGGCCGTGCGAATCCTGCTTGCCACTGACGCCGCCTCCGAAGGCGTTAACCTGCAGAACCATTGCTCGCGTCTGATCCACTTTGAGATACCGTGGAATCCTAACCGCATGGAGCAGCGCAACGGCCGCGTGGATCGGCACGGCCAGAAAGCCGCCGAAGTGCGCATCCACCACTTCGTCGGCCGAGGATTCGACGCCGCTACCATGTCCGGAAAGGTCGGCGATTTAGAAGCTGATCTCGAATTTCTCATGCGTGCCGCCCTCAAGGTGGAAACAATCCGTGAAGACCTGGGTAAGGTTGGCCCGGTCATCGCCAGTCAAGTTGAAGAAGCCATGCTGGGCCGACGCAACCGTCTGGACACCATCCGTGCCGAGCAGGAAGCCGAACCGGTGCGGCGCATGCTCAAGTTCGATCGCAAGCTGCGTGAACAACTGGAGAAGCTCGCTGCCCAGCTTCACGAGACCCAGCACGAACTGAACCTCACGCCCGAACACATTGAGAATGTTATCCGAGTCGGGTTAGAACTGGCCGATCAGCCAGCACTGATCCCTGTGGAACTCGAAGGCATATGGCCCGACCCCACTGGCATGCGCAAGTCGTGCCCAGTCTTTCGCCTGCCGGCGTTGTCCGTCAGCTGGGCGCGATGTGCCGATGGTCTCGCACACCCCCACACTAAGCATGTTCGTCCCATCGTCTTCGATTCCGCCCTCGCAGCAGGGCGAGATGACGTGGTGCTGGCCCACCTCAATCATCGACTAGTGCAGATGTGCTTGCGCTTGCTGCGGGCCGAAATCTGGTCGCTTGGTACACATGCCAAGCACCTGTCAAGGGTATCGGCGTGCGTAGTCGACGACGCGTCACTAACTCACCCTGTGGTGATCGCCCATGGTCGTATTGTCGTGCTGGGTGGCGATAACCGCCGCCTCCACGAAGAGATCGTCACCGCCGGGGGAGCATTGATCGAAGGCCGATTCACTCGGCTGAATGTCGGCCAAACGATGGAGGCACTGGCCGCGGCTACCAGCACACCGGTCCCAGCCCTCATCCAAGCCCGCTTCCAGGCGCTGTGGGAGAAGCATTGCGATGCGCTGCTGGCTGCTCTTGAAGCGCGTCGGGTGGAGCGCACCAAGAACCTTGAAAAGAACTTCGAAGAGCTTGCCAAAAAAGAAGTGAACAAGCTCAGGATTATCATGACCGAGCTTCAGCGCTCGATTCAGGCCGAACTTGACAGTAAGGATGGGCCACAAATGTTGCTCGATCTAGGTGGCGATGAACTCGGCAAACAGCAACGCGAGCGCGACCTTTCCGCCCTGCGCCATCGGGTGAATGAAATTCCAGGAGAGATCGAGCGCGAGTCCGAACACATCCGTTCGCGTTTTGCTGATCCTAGCGCCCGCCTTTTCCCCGTTGCTGTCACCTGGCTCGTCCCGCGCAAAGCGGTTCTTGAAATCACTGGAGGCAGAGCATGAGCGGAATCAGCACGTCGCGTCACCATGCGGACTGGCTCTCCCTCGTAGAGGTCTCTGGTCCCTTCGTCTCATTGCCGGTGTTACTGCGGGTCTTCCCACAGGGATTAGAACCTCGCGACCCGGCCCAGGCTAAACTTCTTCGCGCCGCTTTCGAGGAATGGCAGGACAATCCCACGGCACCAGGACTTCAACGTGCATGGATTCTGCATGTCCTTACAGCGGTACTCGGCTATCCGGAGTCCCAGATCACAGAGGGCCAGGCCCTTGCTGCCGGCTTGGAAGCCGATATGGCCGAAATGGGGGAAACGCTGCGCCCCGACTTTGCCATCGTCGGCACCGCCGGCAGCGATACCTCCGGTAAGGCGCAGCTCCTAATCGCGACGTACCCTGCGGAGCAGAAGCTAGATCGGCCCGTCGTCGGCAAACACTGGAAGGCAACGCCCGCCACCCGAATGACGGAACTGCTTCACGGTGCAGGTGTGCCGCTCGGGCTGGTCACCAACGGCGAGCACTGGATGCTGGTCTATGCTCCGAGAGGCGAAACCACCGGCTACGCCTCCTGGTATGCCAGCCTTTGGTTGGATGAACCCATTACATTGCGCGCCTTTCATTCTCTGATGGGGGTGCGTCGGTTCTTCGGCGTAGCGGACAGCAACACTTTGTTGGGCATGATGAAGGAGAGTGCCCAAGATCAGCAGGAAGTCACCGACCAGCTCGGCTATCAAGTACGCAAAGCAGTCGAGGTGCTGGTGCAATCCTTCGACACCATAGATAAGGATAGCGGTCGCAGTCTGCTAGACGGAGTGGCCGAACCTACGCTTTACGAAGCCGCCCTCACTATCATGATGCGGTTGATCTTCCTTTTCTCTGCTGAAGAGCGAGGCCTGCTACATCTCGGCAAACCGCTGTACGACGACAACTACGCCGTTTCTACCTTGCAGGAGCAATTGCAAGACATTGCCGACCTCCACGGTGAAGAGGTGCTAGAACGTCGCATCGACGCCTGGGCACGGCTACTGGCTACCTTCCGTGCCGTGCATGGCGGAATCCAGCATCAAGATCTCCTACTGCAAGCCTACGGTGGGTCGCTTTTCAACCCTGAGCGTTATCCCTTCCTTGAGGGCCGCACCGCGGGCACAGCATGGCGCACCACCCCATCGGAACCCTTGGCGGTGAATAACCGCGTCGTGTTACACCTGCTGAACTCGCTGCAACGGCTTCGCATGAAGGACGGTACAGGCGGAGCGGTGGAAACTCGCCGCGTCTCCTTCCGCGCGCTTGGTGTCGAACAGATCGGTCACGTATATGAGGGTTTGCTCGACCACACCGGCGTTCGCGCGAACGAGCCGGTGTTGGGAATCAAAGGGACACGCAGCAAGGAGCCGGAAGTTCCCCTGACCACGCTGGAATCTTTATCCGCGCAGGGTCAGGACAAGCTCATCGAGTTTCTGAAAGAAGAAACCGGGCGCTCCATCTCCGCACTTCGCAAGGCATTGGAAGAAGACAGCCTGCTTGATGAACACAAGCTGCTCATTGCTTGCGATCGAGATGAGACTCTGCGCACCCGGCTACGTCCCTTCGCCGGACTGATTCGTGAGGACTCCTTCGAGCGACCGCTGGTGGTACTGACCGGCAGCGTGTATGTCACCGCGGGCACCACGCGTCGCAGCACCGGCACTCACTACACACCGCCCTCCTTAACCGAACCTATTGTGCAGTACACACTGGAACCGCTGGTCTATGAAGGCCCTGCCGAAGGCTGCCCTCGCGATCAATGGATACTGAAATCCCCAAAGGCCATACTCGATCTCAAGGTCTGCGACATGGCCATGGGGTCTGGTGCCTTCCTCGTTCAGGTCTGCCGCTATCTGGCCGAGAGGCTGGTTGAAGCCTGGGAGAATGAGGAAAAGCTGCATCCCGGCGAAGTGCTGATCACTCCCGACGGTAAGTTTTCTCAGGGGGCGCCCAGCGAGCGTCTGATCCCAACTGAGACCAATGAGCGTGTCGCCATCGCTCGGCGGGTGGTGGCCGACCGCTGCCTCTATGGCGTGGACATCAACCCGATGGCGGTGGAAATGGCCAAGCTCTCGCTTTGGCTCATCACAGTGGATCGCGACCGGCCCTTTACCTTCCTTGACCATGCATTCAAGTGCGGTGACTCGTTACTGGGAATCGCTGCCACAGAGGAGCTGGACTGGTTCTACATCGACCGGCGAACCGGCCAGCAGCGATTCGGAGGATGTGCAGGGCTGGTCGCCGAGTTGGGCGATTTGCGAGCCCGGCTGGAAGCCCTCCCCAGCGATACTCCACAGGACATCGAAAATAAGGCCGCTCTGTTGGAAGATGCGCAAGCTCGCGCATGGCAATTGCGTATCCTCGCTGACACCTTGAGTGCCGCCCGCCTACGCTACTCCAAGGTCAAAGCTCGCGCCGCCTTTCTCGATGCAGCGGCTTTCGCTGACGTTGGCACGATCGAGGCCCAAGCTAAGAGCGTTCTGGCAGATCGCCGCCCGTTGCATTGGCCCCTGGAATTTCCGGAGGTGATTGGCCAGGGCGGATTTGATGCCTTCGTCGGCAACCCGCCCTTCGTCGGCGGCAAGAAGATTCGCGGCGCTTTGGGCGAGCAATACCGCGAATACATTGCCCTGATCATCGGCAACGCTGTGAAAGGGCACGCCGACCTCTGCGCTTATTTCTTTCTGCGCGTCGGGCAGATGTTGCGCGATGGTGGCATGGCTGGATTGCTCGCAACTAACACTATTGCCCAGGGCGACACCCGTGAAGTGGGGTTGGATCAATTGGTGGCAGAAGGTTTTAGCTTTCCCCGCGCCAACCGGAGCCGCCCTTGGCCGGGTATGGCGGCGCTGGAAGTGGCCCATGTCTGGTTGCGGCGGAGCGATTGGCATGGAACTTATTGGCTCGACGATCTTCCAGTGATTGGCATCACATCTTCCCTCACTTCGCCAGGCCGCGTGCAGGGCAAACCGTTTAGGCTGGCGGCAAATGGTAACAGGTCATTCATCGGCTCTTACGTGCTGGGCATGGGCTTTATCCTAACGACGGAGGAAACGCAGGCACTGATAGGCAAGGACGCAAGAAATGCAGACTGTCTGTATCCGTTTTTGAACGGTGAAGATCTAAACAGCCGTCCTGACCAATCTCCCAGTCGCTGGGTCATCAATTTCAACGATTGGCCGCTGAACCGATCGGGCGTGGGCTGTTGGCTAACTGCAGACCATAAACAGCAGAAGGCATGGCTGCGAGAAGGCATTGTGCCGGCGGACTACCCCAAATCCGTTGCTGCAGACTACCCTGATTTACTGGCGATTGTGGATGAGAGAGTGAAGCCGGAGCGTACGCGCAAGAACGAAGAGGGGGAGTACCAGCTTCGTTATCCCCTTTACGTTAAATGGTGGATCTACGCCGATAAGCGTCCCGAGTTATACACCACGATTGATGGGATGGAGCAAGTTCTCGCGGTCACACAGACGAGCAAATACCACTCATTTGTCTTTAAAGATGGGCTAATGGTGTATGGGCACAAATTGGTCATATTCTCGATCGCGACCAGTTCTCATTTTTCGATTCTTCAGTCGAGCGTACATACAGAGTGGGTTCATTCCCATGGATCTTCGCTTGAAACTCGGCCCGTCTATACACCTTCGGATTGCTTCGAGACTTTCCCTTTTCCCAAAATTCTGGCTGGCCTGGACTCCATCGGTGGGTGTTACTACACCCACCGTCGCTCTATCATGCAAACTCGTCAGGAGGGGTTGACTAAAACCTATAATCACTTCCACGACCCGCAGGAAGAGAGCCGCGACATTTTGGAATTGCGGCGCCTCCACCGCGAAATGGATATGGCTGTCGCGACCGCCTACGGGTGGGCTGACCTCGACCTCGGTCACGGCTTCCACGAAACCAAGTGGGGAACCCGATACACCATCTCCGAAGCCGCTCGTTGCGAAGTCCTCGACCGGCTTATGGCTTTAAATCACCAGCACCATGCCGAAGAAGATGCGGAAAAGAAAGTGCAGTTCGTCCAGGTGAGCCGGCAAAAGCGCAGTCGCAAGAAATCAGATAGCAGTCCCAATCCCATGCCCGTATTATTCGATTAGGAATTCATTATGCCAGCTTCCAGTCCGTCGCAAGCTACCGTCCAGAAACTGATCACGCCACACGATCAGTTCATTCGTGCAGTCTTCAATGCCCAGCGCTCCTACTACATCGACATATATCAGCGCGAATACAAATGGACTGACGAGCAGGTAAAAACGTTGCTCAACGATTTCGAAGTGCGTTTTGAACTTGGCAAGCGCCAACGAACCGCGCCCAAAGAAATCCAGCAGGACGTGCTGGAGCACTTCGATCCGTACTTTCTGAATACCTACCTGACGCATACATCGCCCACGGCCACGAGCATTGTAGACGGCCAGCAGCGGCTTACCACACTCTTGCTGATCCTGATCAAGCTTTACCAGATTCTTCAAGGGGTCGACGCCATCAGTGAAACGCAGGGCAAAACCTTTAAGCCGGGCGCTCTGCGTCCGTTGATCTTCGAGGAAGATGATTTCGGTGGTGCTACGCGCTTCAAGATATTTAACCCAAACCGTGAAGCGCAACTCCGTGCCCTGGTAGAGGGAACAGTTTTCGTGCCAGTCGACGAAACCCAAAAACGCCTGAAGGAAAACTACGCCACTATCAGCAACTACTTCGATGCGTTCTTCCAGTCGGAATCCGACCCAAGCGGCTTCGATTTGGCCAAGCTCACCTATTACATCACCTACCTGTTGGATCGCGTGTCTATAGTCGAGATTCGCATCGAAAGGCAAGATAACGTAGCGATGATCTTTGAGGTGGTCAACGACCGAGGCTTAGGTTTGAAGCCGTACGAAATCTTGAAAGGAAAGTTCATCGGGAATTTGCCCGCGAAGGAAAAAGAGGAAGCCAACCAGATTTGGGTAGACCTTCAGGATCTCTACTATCGTACCGAGCTTAGGAACGCCACGGAAGCTAGCATCGATCTAGACGATTTTTTCCGAATCTATTTCCGTGCCAAATTTGCCAAGGGTGCAGATGACTACAAGGCGTTCGAAAGCGATTACCACTATGAGATTTATCGTCGCGGGGAGCTTCGTGCGCATTTTGGTAATTTCCAGGACCCTCAAATGCTGTTCTCGCGCATCAAAAACGAGATTCAGTACTTTGCCAAGCTGTACCAAGTGTTGAGAACAGACTACAGTCCTGAGCGCGAGTACCTCCTTTACAACAAACTGCTGGAGCAAAATCAGCAGTATTTGCTCATCATGTCGGCGGTTCTCCTTGACGATCCCCAATGCGAGGCGAAAATCCGCACTATTTCGGCCAAGTTTGACCAGCTACACGTCATCCTACGTGTTTTGGGCGTCTATGAGAGCACAACGTTCCAGCGCTTGGTTTACGGATTGAATGAGAGCCTTCGGAATCAGGATGAGACAGGTTGCCGCCAGGTGTTTGATGACCTGATTATAAAGATATTGAAAGACGAGCAACGGCTGGAGCAGAGCTTCTCCGGTAGTGTGTCCGATATCTTCACCTATGAGCGTTTCAAGAGCGCGCGAAACAATGGAGCGAATTTCAGCAAGTACCTCTTGATGCGGATCGATCGATGGTTGAGTCAGCTTCTGGATAAACCAAGTTATTGTAACGGCCCGTTTGTCGCGATAGAAGAACGATTCAATAAAACAAACCGCCGTCGCTATGGCATGCACCTGGAACATATCTACGCCTACAACGACACGAACAAAAGTCTCTTTACCGATCCGGCAACAGGCTTGTTCGATGAGGCCGTATTCGAGCAGACGCGGAACCAACTGGGCATGGTGCTACTTCTCAAAGACCTCCAGAACCTGAGCAGCGGTAACGACGTCTATCTGGACAAGCTAGGCGATTACGCCATGAGTGACATTATCTGGAATCAGCTGTTGGCTGGGCATTTGCCAACCGTGGATCTCAAGGTTCTCCCAACTGCAATTCAAAATGCTGCGATTGCTGCTGATGGAGCGGGCGCCTTTCCAAAAGACAAGGTTGAGCAGCGACAGCGATTGTTTTTTGAGGCACTAAAAACGATATGGGCACAGGTATGACTAGCGCTTTGACCACAATACTGCCCTCGAAAACTCCCAGCGACCTCCGCGATGAGCTGACGGCGATGGTTGTCCACGACTTGCTTGGTCCCGCGGGTGGCCCTGATGAGGAGTTGAATCAATACGAGGATCACGCCTATCAACGCTACCTGGTCGGCATGCTGGCCCCTAAGGAAAAGGTAGTTGACAGCGGCGAACTCGATGAGCTGGCCACTGGCGATGGCGACGAGGGTGAGGAAGGCGCGCCGGAGTCCGGCGTGCCGGCGGGCAGCACCTATTTTCCGTCGTCGATGGGCTTGAGCTTTGTGGTCGCGGCAGAGACTAAGGAGATCGTGGTTGATGCGGCATGGGGGCAATACCTTCGCATCAAGAGCGAAACGCAGCAGAGGAAGGATGGCAGCCCCGCCAATGTTTGGAAGCGAAATCCCATCATCGCACCTGCGCAGACGCTAACGCTCCAAGATGGCAACCTCAAAGCACAAATCCTGCACCCAGAGCACCCGTCGGTGGTGTTGCTGGGGCGGATGCGTTCGACCGCGGATGGTTGGGTGGTGACGCTCTTCATGGTCAATCGGCAGGAGGAACGCGAGCGCCGCGGCGAACCGAAGGACGAGGTGTGGGTGTTCCAGCCTAAGCTGCGAGTGCAGGCAGTCGATCACAAGCCAATCTTCGTTCAGCGCAAGGATGCTAAGGCTGACCTGTCGAAGATGGACCGGCTTACGCGGGAAGAGACCGAAACGCTGAACATGCTCTACCGCCACCAGCGTGAATTCGCTGTTGGCCATGGGATTTCAGTGCATGCGACCTTGCCTGAACCAATGGCAGAGCGCGCAATCGAAATAGAGACAGAGTGGGTGCCGAGGTTTGACGTAGCTCAGCAAACCCCTCGCTCCGCTGCTGACGATAAAAACCTCACCGGGCTGACGATGGACATGAAGGAACTGGCGGAGCTCCCCAAAGAGGGACTGATTGCCAGCCTTCGCTGTATCGAGAGCGCCTACCAGATTTGGATTGGGATTGAGCAGAACAAACTGACACTCCCGTCCGAGAAGCTAGTCGGGCACGAAGCCGCAGCCGAGCGGGCGGTCGAACGCTGTACACGGGCACTGCAGCGCATCAAGGCGGGCATCGACCTGATCGAATCCAACCCACTGGCAGAGGAAGCCTTCCGCTTCGCTAATCGCGCCATGTGGCAGCAGCGCATACACACTACCTTCTCGCGCAAGGTGCGCAAGAAAGAGATGAAAGTCGAGGATGGGGTAGCGGAGCTGGACGTGGCGAAGAACCGCAGCTGGCGCTTGTTTCAGATGGCCTTCGTGCTACTCAACTTGCCAAGTCTCACCGATCTTCACCACCCAGACCGCAGTCATGAAACCGACGCGGTAGCCGACCTGCTGTGGTTTGCCACCGGCGGCGGCAAGACGGAAGCTTACCTGGGACTAACGGCTTATACACTTGCGTTACGCCGGCTCCAAGGAGTTGTCGAAGGGCGCAGTGGTGAATATGGCATAGCGGTGTTAATGCGTTACACACTTCGACTGCTGACTTTGCAGCAGTTTCAGCGGGCGGCGGCCTTAATGTGCGCATGCGAGGCCATCCGGAGAGAGAGCACGGAGAGTGTAGCCAAGTGGGGCGCGACGCCTTTCCGTTTGGGGCTTTGGGTGGGCAACAAGACTACTCCAAACACTCTGGCAGCAGCGGCCAATTCGCTGCGAGAAAAGAACGTTGGGGGAAGGCCGTCGGTCACTGGCAACCCTCACCAGATCACGTCCTGCCCATGGTGCGGCAGCGAGATCAGGGAACAACACCTGCGCGTATATGAAGCACCCAGCGACATTGGGCGCTGCGTCACTTATTGCGGTGACGATCTCGGACGTTGCGAGTTCTCAGAGAGGAATGCGCCGAAGGAGGGACTGCCAGTCATGGTAGTTGACGAGGAAATCTATCGTCGCCCTCCTTCATTGTTGATTGCTACCGTGGACAAGTTCGCCCAGATGCCCTGGAAGGGCGAGACCCAGATGTTGTTCGGGAAAGTGGATGCAGTTTGCGATCGGCATGGCTTCCTGTCGCCAGAAATAGATGACGGGCAATTTCATCCCAAGCGTAATGGTTTGCCATCGGTGAAGAACCGGCCCCGCGCTTTCCTGCGTCCGCCCGATCTAATCATTCAGGATGAGCTGCACCTAATCAGCGGGCCGCTCGGTTCAATGGTGGGCCTATATGAGTCTGCGGTCGACGAACTCTGCACCTGGCAAGTAGCTGGGAAGAAGGTACGGCCTAAAGTGGTAGCGTCTACGGCCACTATACGTCGCGCCCCTGACCAAGTTCAGAAACTATTCGTGCGTAAGCTTGAGGTCTTCCCGCCGCAGGGCACAAACATTCGTGACAGCTTCTTCGCGCTGCAGCGCCCCACTGGACCGGACTATCCCGGAAGACGATATCTCGGCATTAGCGCCTTCGGTCGACGCTATCCGGTCGCAATGATTCGCAGCTACGTTGCACACATGGCCGCGGCACAGGTGTTGTACGACAAATTCGATCGTCTAGCTGATCCCTGGATGACACTGACCGGCTATTTCAACTCCATCCGCGAGCTGGCAGGAACACGGCGTCTCGTAGAGGACGACATTCGAGCTCGTTTACGCGATGCAGATCAACGAGGTCTAGCCAAACGTCGTGTCCGCTCTTTAGAGGAGCTGACTTCCCGTAAGTCTGGCAGCGATATCCCCAAGATATTGGAGCGGATGGAATCCGTCTTCGACAAGACTCTGGACGACAAGCGTGCGGCAGACCGTAAGGCAGGCCAGAAGCCGAGTTCCTACGTCCCCTACGACGTGATTCTTGCCACCAATATGATCTCGGTCGGCGTAGACATTGAACGCCTGGGCCTAATGCTCGTGGCAGGCCAGCCCAAGAACACCTCCGAATACATTCAAGCTACTAGCCGCGTCGGTCGTTCAAACGACGGCCCAGGCCTAGTGTGCACTGTATTTAATTGGGCGCGTCCCAGGGACTTGTCGCACTATGAGCGCTTCGAGCATTACCATGAAACATTCTTTAAGCACGTGGAAGCGCTGTCGGTCACACCCTTCTCTGCCCGTGCACTTGACCGCGGGTTGTCAGGAGTGATGGTGGCCTTGATGCGGTTGTGGGATATGCATCTCAATGGCAATTTGAAAGCAGGCGAGCTCCAGGACACTGATGCTTTGATAGTGACGGTTTTCGACCTGCTTGCACGGCGCGGAGAAAGGGCCACTGATGATGCCAGCGTCGGTTTGCGGATACGCGAAATGTTGGCTCGTCGTCGTGACGACTGGCTGAGCCGCGTCCGCAACCAGAAAGACTACAAGCTCGGCTACAAATCCGAAGGTGGGGCCACCGTTGGATTACTTGAACAAGCATCGAGCAGCGATTGGAAGATGTTTACCTGTCTCAACTCGCTTAGAGATGTTGAAGGTACCGTAGATTTGGTGCTCGATCAAAATTCCCGCGGACTCACCGCTGACTAAGGATGCACTGATGAATGAACTCGGCGAGCTGCGCCCATCCCAACTAATTTTCACTTTCGGGGTCGGCTCATTGATAGATCTGCCTAATATGTCCGCGCTGGTGATGGGTCTCGATGATTGGGACATCCGATATTGCGCTGAGATTGAGGAAGACCGGCTCGTTGCTGCGGTGCAGAAGCGGCTTGGTCCCCAGATGCGCAAGCTGTATATGCCTCCAATAAAACTGGATGGCACCGAGCGCGATCCAGCTGCTCCGGCTATCGGTGTGCCTGTCGTGCCGTTTCCGCGGTGGTTGCGCTGCTCTCTTTGCGATACGCTCGCAACAGTGGAGTCGGGCGTCTTCAAGCTTGTTCAGGACCTCTACCGGGCGGACAAGACTCAATATGTGCATCAGGGCTGTCTAAAGAGCAAGGGAGGAAAGCCCCCGGCGGCGAACTCTGTCCGGTTTCTTCTTGCCTGCCGCGAAGGACACCTGACGGATTTCCCCTGGCTGAATTTTGTGCACAAAGGCAAGGTGCCGTGTCGCCCCGCAACGCTTACGATGCGTGAGTTCGGAGCATCGGGCGATGCCTCGGATATCGTTGTGAAATGTCAAAGCTGCGGGGACGAATGTCGAATGGCGGATGCCTTCGATCCAGATGCGCCGTTTTCCTGCCCTGGCCATCATCCGCATCTGCGGCTGGTAGAAACACAAGTATGCAAAGAACCTGCCAAAGCTATCCTGCTTGGCTCATCGAACAGCTGGTTCCCAACTGCACTTTCTGCGCTGTCAATTCCACAGGCAGGCAATAAGCTGGGCAAACTGGTCGAGGAGCAATGGGCTGAGCTGAAGGATACCGAAGACTCCGATGAAGTGCGTCTACTCCGCAAGAAACTCCAGAAGTTTCAATCTCTGGTGCCGCTCTTCACGGAGTTCAAGGATGAGGAAATCTGGAACGCGATAGAAGAAAAACGCAGTGGGGCCAACCAAGGGGAGGCACAACCCGACGACCTAAAGCTGCCGGAATGGCAGGTTTTCTCTGATCCCGATTCTGCTGCTGAAAATCGCGACTTCAAATTAAGACGCATAGCTCCACCCAAGGGCTTTGAAGCTTACTTCGAGGATACGGTCCTAGTGGAGCGCATTCGTGAGGTTCGTGCATTGGTCGGTTTTAACCGCATAGAGTCAAACGCCGACTTTGCCGAGGCAACGATGGTAAAGGATGGTCGTCTGACGAAACTGTGTCGCGAAAGCTCTAAATGGTTACCCGCATCGGAAGTGAGGGGCGAGGGCATCTTCCTGCGCATTCGGGAAAAGGTACTCCTTGAGTGGGAGGCTAGGCCTGATGTGCAGCAACTCCAACTCGAATTCCTCGACTCGCATAGAGCATGGCGCCAGCTCCGCAGGCTCGAACCGCTACAGGAAAATTTTCCTGGTATTCGGCTTGTGCTGCTGCACTCGCTGGCTCATTCTCTGATGCGCCAGATTGTGCTCGACTGTGGCTACGCCGCGGCGAGCGTGCGCGAACGACTCTATTCTCGGCGACCGACGGACGACGGCGGCCCGATGGCTGGCATTCTCCTCTACACTGCAGCGCCAGACAGCGAGGGCACTTTAGGCGGATTGGTTGAACTCGGCGATCCGATCACACTGGGCCGTCACTTGCAACAAGCGCTAGAAAGTATGCGCCTGTGTGCATCGGACCCCCTTTGCTCCGAGCATAGGCCCGATACGCTGGGCCGCGGCATTCAAGGTGCCTGCTGCCATGCGTGCCAATTTGCTCCGGAGACATCCTGCGAAAGAGGCAATCGGTATCTGGATCGTTCGGTGTTGGTAAACACCTTTTCGGCGCGCGGCACGGCGTTCTTCGAGTGACCGCCGATGCCTGACGACTTCATAACCGCTATCGAAATCCTGTCCAGAAAAGCACCCGCAGGATGGCTTATTTCGGCGTGCGAAAAGCTGCGAGAGTTGCCCCCAACGGCGACGGCTGAATTCGCATTTCAGAGCATGCCAGCAACCAACAACGCTGACATTGTCTTCCAGATGGGCGTGATCGTTTGCATGGCCTCCGGTCGAATGTCGTGGGAGGCGCTGAGTTGGACACTGAACACAACCTATGCTGCCTATTATCGGTGGCAGACCGAACAGCACATTGAACTTCTCTGGGCAGGGCCGTCCCCTGGGAACCAGATAGCCACACGTCGAATCGATCAGTGTCTATACGACCTGATCGCCAAAGCAGGATGCGAAATTCTTCTCGTTACCTTCGCCGCTGCAAAAATTGAACGGCTCACTGATGCATTGCTGAATGCAGCGCAGCGCGGCGTCCACATCCGACTAATCCTCGAGTTTTCCCAGTCCTCTGAAGGGCTGCTTTTGGCAACTTGGTTTGGCCCACTTCGGCAGTTTAATCTGGCCCACCCCCCGGAACGTTGAAGGTTAAGAGGAAAGTGTTGCGTTCTGCTGGAGCGAAGCCCGTAGGGCGAAGCGGAAG
>Ga0182030_10002549_pt1 | contig 38736 bp, 31 predicted proteins | sample 812S3MmetaG_FD_121299 | JGI IMG/M metagenome (GOLD analysis project Ga0182030, IMG submission 121299) | Permafrost microbial communities from Stordalen Mire, Sweden - 812S3M metaG (Illumina Assembly) | ecosystem: Environmental > Terrestrial > Soil > Wetlands > Permafrost | place: Sweden...
GCGAGCGCGCGCACCGCCGCGAGCGCGTCGCGAATGGCCGGGTCGCTGTCGCCGAGCGCGGGAAGCGGCCCGGAAGAGGCCGACGTCGCGTTCGGGACGGGGTGCTCTATGGCGGGTTCCGCCGGCGCTGCGGGCGGGGGCGGCTCGGCGGCGGGCAACCGTGCCGGCGGCGCGTTATGAGCGTGAAAGTAATAGGCAATGCCCGCCCCGGCCAGCACTACCGCCGCCGCAATCACAATCATCGGTTTGTTGATCATCGGCTCTCCGCGCCCGTGCCTGCCTCATTCTCGCGCAACCGTGCGAAAAAAGCAGCGGCGGCGGCTCAGCTCGGTTTCGGCGTGCGGATCTGCAATTCTTTGCGCCGGTAATCGATGATCAGAGTGTCGAGCATGCCGAGCGCGTCCATGCCGATCATGATCGCGGGCTCGCGAGTGAACTTCCAGTGCTTGAAAATGAACACGTCGGCGAATGTGACGCCGTAATCGCGTATCTGAATCGGTCCCATGGCGATCGCGGGGGTGTCGATCATCTCGCCTTTCTCGATCGCCAGGGTCGCGCCCTGGATGCTATCCGGTTTGCCGCGGAATCCGAGATTGTGGTCCGCGAGCGCATCGCGCAGCGCGAGGTTGCCGATGGTCGCCTGTCCGCCGGTGTCGATGATGGCCTTGGCGTGTGTGTGTCCCACGGTGACGTCGATCACGATCAGCTGGCCGTGAACCAATTTGAACGGCACCGTTGAGAATCCGTGCCCCGCGCGCTCGTCGCGCGAATAAGTGATCACGATCTGATCGTGGTGAAAATCGATGAAGATGCGCTTGTTCTTCAGGCCCTCGGAACCGAGTATTCCTTCGGCGCCGCCGAGCGCATCAGGCACGATCGGCAGCAGCGGCGAATCCACCGCGAGATCTCCGACGCTCAGGGTGTCGACCTTGATCGTGGGCACGGTCGCCTCACCGGTAACTCCGCGCAGCATGACCGGCGGCGATTGGTCTATGGGCATGCCGAGCGCGAGCGCCACCATCGCGGTGACGGCGGAGCTGCTCGCGCCGGTGTCGAGCACCAGCCTGAAAGGGCCGCGGCCGTTGATGAGCACCGGCGCCCAGATCCGTCCGATCTGGTCGCGTCGGGTCGGCGCGACGTAGCGCGGCTCGCGCGCTTCGACCATGACTTCGGCGAGCTGATCGACGGCGTCGGCGGCAGCGGCCTGCGGCGGGGCGGTCGGCGATCCGATCGTAGGAATCGCCTGCACGATGCCGGGAGCCGGCTCGGGAGCGACTCCCAACGCGAGGACCGCGAGCGCCGCGGTTGCCGTGCCCGCGATGCGCGCCGAGAGGAGGGATCGACTCCGTGGTTTCTTCATGATGAGCCACCTCCGCGCTTATAGGCAGCGATGTCGCGGTCGACGACTTGGCGGAGCACGGCCAAGGGTACGGTGCCGGTGCGTAACAGCAGATCATGGAACCTCTTCATTGAAAACCGGCCGCCGAGGGTCTTTTGGGCTTTCGCTCGCTCCGTGAGGATTTCCATCTCCCCGATCTTATACGCGCACGCCTGTCCCGGCATCACTACATAGCGCTCAACTTCGGTACTCGGGATGCCGTAGTCGATGGCCCGCTGGCGCGTCCAATGCTGGGCGTGCAGTCCGGTATCGACCACCAGGCGCCGCGCCCGGAACAGCTCGTCCGAGAGCTGCCCCAGGCGCCCTTTGGGGTCCCCGTCATACCAGCCGGCCTCCACGGCGAGTTGCTCCGCGTATAGACCCCAGCCCTCGGCAAATGCCGAGAGCCCACCGAAGACGCGCTTGCGGCGATAGACCGGAAGTTCGGTCGATTCTTGCTGCAGAGCGATTTGAAAATGATGGCCGGGGACGCCCTCGTGGTAGGTGAGAGTGCGCATCTCCAGGACGCGATAGTCCGGCCCCGGCAATGGTATGAACACCGTGCCGGGGCGCGAGCCATCGGGCGCCGGGGCGGAGTAATGCGCCGCAGCGTTCATTTCGGTGAACGGCGGTTCGCGCAAGATTCGCACCGCCGCCTTCGGACGCAAATCGAACAGGCTCTTGGCGCGATCCTCGGCGTCGCGCAAGATCCGCTCGTGCTCCTCGATCAGCGCTGGACGGGGATCGGGCTCAGCGGGCGGCTGTACGCTTTTCTGAAGCTTCGCGTAGCGATCCGCAACGGAACCGTCGCGCAATCCGAGCTCGCGGAGTAGCCGGTCCATTTGCCGCTCGATGCGCGCGACCTCGGCGAGCCCCTGCCGGTGGATCGCGTCGGCCCTGAGGTTGGTGGTGGTATTGATATGAAGGGCCGCCGCATACGCTTCGGCGCCGTGCGGTAAGTGCCACAATCCGGCGTCATCGGTCGCGGCGGCCATCTCCTCGGACAGGAGGGCGCGTACGCGCCCGAACGCCGGCAACACGGCTGTTGCCACCATCCGCTCGGCCTCCTCGACGGCCGTTGCCCGATCCTCGGGTGAGAATCCCGCGATCGGTTGCGCGCGCGTATCGAAAGAGGTGACCAGCACGTTCTCTTTGGGAGCGGGTGCAAGGAAGCGGTCGATGCCGTCGAGGGTCGCTCGCAAGATGAATTTCGGCGGCAAGGTCCCCTTCGCGGCCCGCGCGCGCGCGACCTCGAGTCCCTGATCGAGGACCGGCCCCAACTGGGCGAGACGCACCAGATAGTTCTGGGCATCCCGGGGCGTACGCATGGGATGAACCTGCGTCATGAAATTGACCAAGGCCACCTGTAGGCCGCGAAACTGATCGAACACGAAACGTTGATCGGCCACGCGGGCCATCCGCAACGCGTCGTCGAGCTGCCAGGCGAGCGAGGCGGCGGAGGTCTGCTGCACCGGCGAGAGTGCACCGCGCGGAAAGCGCTTGAGGCGATCGAGCCCCTTCTGCGCGCGCGCGATGTACGCCGCGAGATCGGCGGCACGCAGCGGCATGCCGTATTGACTGTCCACGGCCGCGAGCTCGCGATCCAATCCATCCTGCTCCTCGCCCGAGAAATACTGGGCCGACGTCGCGGCCATCGGATTGGCCCGCATCCATTCGGCTGCGAGCCCCTCGGCGAATTGATCGAACGATTCGCGCGCGGCCGGAGCGGCGATAGCCCGTGGCGCGGCGAGCACCAGGAGCACGAGCAGAGCGGCTGCCGCCGCGGGCGCGCCGAGAGTGCGTTGGGAGAGCGATGCGCACATATGTTCACCTGTTCATAGGTAAAATGGTCGTTTGAGTGTCGTATTCGGTTATTCGAATCGAGTATTTGGGGTTAATATATCAGCCTAGGGTTGAGGCGCATCAGGAGTGGGCTCGTATGACTAACCCCTCGCCGCGGCGAGTAATCCCGCTGAAAGTAGAGAGGTCTTCGACGCTCACCGCAAGCGAACGCAGAGCCGTGCTCGATGCCTGCGAACGCAGCAAGTCGCTGCCCGGCGGCCTGTTGCCAATCTTGCACGCCGTGCAAGAGTCGCTCGGGTTCGTACCGCCCGACGCCATCGCGCTGATCGCCCACGAGCTGAACCTTTCGCGTGCCGAAGTGCACGGCGTGGTGAGTTTTTACCACTATTTTCGTACCCAGCGCGGCGGGCGGCACGTGGTGCACGTATGCCGCGCAGAGGCCTGCCAGGCGCAGGGAGCCGTCGGCCTCGAGGCGCACGCCAAAAAGAGCTTGGGTGTGGAGTTTCACGGCACGAGCGCCGACGGGGCGGTGACGCTCGAGCCCGTGTATTGCCTCGGCAATTGCTCGCTCGGTCCCTCGCTGATGATCGACGATCAGCTGCAGGGGCGAGTCTCGGCGGAGCGCTTCGATGAGCTGATGGCGCCGCTGCGCGCCCCGAGCCCGCACGCATGAGCGGCCCCAAGATATTCGTTCCGCTGGATGCGGCCGCCCGTTCGGTGGGCGCCGACGCGACCGCGCGAGCCATCGCCGAGGAGGCTCGGCACCGAGGCCTCGACATCGAGCTCGTGCGCAACGGCTCGCGCGGCCTTTTGTGGCTCGAGCCGTTGGTCGAAGTCGAGCAGGGTGGCGTGCGTTACGCCTACGGCCCGGTAGCTCCCGCCTCGGTCGCGGGCCTGTTCGACGGTGGTTTTCACTCCGCTTCCGGGGATGCGGCCAAGCGGCATCCCCTGGCGCAGGGGCCCACCGAGGAGATCGAGTATCTCAAGCGCCAGCAGCGGCTGACCTTCTCCCGGGTCGGCATCACCGATCCGCGGTCCCTAGCCGATTACCTGGCTCACGGCGGCTACCGGGGTCTCGAGGCAGCGCTCGACATGGAACCGGCGCGGATCGTCGAGAGCGTGACCGCCTCGGGGCTGCGCGGGCGCGGTGGCGCGGCGTTCCCTGCGGGCATGAAGTGGAAAACCGTGCTCGGCGCCCCCGGCAAGCAGAAGTACGTGGTGTGCAACGCCGACGAGGGCGACTCGGGGACATTCTCCGACCGGATGATCATGGAAGGCGATCCGTTCGTGCTCATCGAGGGCATGACGATCGCGGGCCTCGCGACCGGCGCGGAACGGGGCTACATCTATCTGCGTTGGGAATATCCCGATGCGAAGCGCTCTCTCGATTCGGCGATCCGCTCGGCCACCGATGCGCACTATCTCGGCGACGACATCCAAGGCAGCGGCCGGCGCTTCGAGCTCGAGGTGCGCATGGGCGCGGGCGCGTACATTTGCGGCGAGGAAACCTCGCTCCTCGAATCGCTCGAGGGCAAGCGCGGCCAGGTACGCTTCAAGCCGCCTCTGCCGGCCATCGCGGGTTTGTTCGGCCGGCCCACGGTCATCAACAACGTCATCACCTTCGCCTCCGTGCCGATCATCCTGGACCGCGGCGCGGACTTCTATAGGCACTTCGGCATGGGCCGCTCGCGCGGCACGCTGCCGATGCAGCTGGCGGGCAACGTCAAGCGCGGCGGGTTGGTGGAGGTGGCCTTCGGCATGAGCCTCAAGGAGCTGCTCTACGACTTCGGCGGCGGCAGCCTCAGCGGCCGGCCGATCCGCGCAGTGCAGGTGGGAGGCCCTTTGGGAGCTTATCTGCCGGAGTCGCAGTTCGACACGCCGCTCGACTACGAGGCGTTCGCGGAGATCAAGGGCATGCTCGGTCATGGCGGGGTCGTGGTGTTCGACGACACTGTCGACATGGCCGCGCAGGCACGCTACGCCATGGAATTTTGCGCGATCGAATCGTGCGGCAAATGCACACCCTGCCGCATCGGCTCGACGCGGGGCGTCGAGGTCATCGATCGGCTGGTCGCGGGCGAGAATGCGGCCGCGCAGGAGGTGCTGCTCCGCGATCTGTGTGAGACCCTGACGTATGGGTCGCTATGCGCCCTCGGAGGCCTCACACCGTACCCCGTGTTGTCGGCTCTGAACCACTTTGCCGGCGATTTTGTCAAAACCAAGAGCTCTCAAGCGTCGGCTTGACGGCATTTTCTTTTTCATCGAAGAGGTTGCGCCATGTTGTCCATCGTCGAGCATGACTACGGCACCCCCGAGCGCGAAAGCGCGAAGCTCGTGACCCTTACCATCGACGGGCGCGAGGTGACGGTTCCGGAGGGAACATCGGTGATGCGCGCGGCGGCGCTATCCGACATCCGGATTCCGAAACTCTGCGCCACCGAGCAGCTGGAAGCGTTCGGTTCCTGCCGTATGTGTCTGGTGCAGATCGACGGCATGAAGGGCCTGCCCGCCTCGTGCACCACGCCGGTGACGCAAGGCATGACAGTACACACCCAGAACAAGCAGCTCGCCGACGTCCGGCGCGGCGTGATGGAGCTCTACATCTCCGACCATCCCCTCGACTGCCTCACCTGCCCCGCCAACGGACACTGCGAGCTGCAGGACATGGCGGGCGTCGTCGGCCTGCGCGAGGTGCGCTACGGCTACGAGGGCGCGAACCATCTCGACGCGCCGAAGGACACCTCCAATCCCTATTTCACCTTCGATGCGAGCAAGTGCATCGTGTGCTCGCGCTGCGTGCGCGCCTGCGACGAGCAGCAAGGCACGCTCGCGCTCACCATCGAGGGTCGCGGCTTCGACTCGAAAGTGGCGGCGAGCGAGAACGTCTCGTTCATGGACTCTGAATGCGTCTCCTGCGGCGCCTGCGTACAGGCCTGCCCGACGGCGACGCTGTCGGAGAACTCGCTCATCGAGAAGGGTCAGGCGGAGCACAGCATCACCACGACCTGCGCCTATTGCGGCGTGGGTTGCTCCTTCCGCGCGGAAATGCAGGGCGAGGAAGTGGTGCGCATGGTGCCCAACCTCGACGGTCACGCAAACCACGGCCACTCCTGCGTCAAAGGGCGCTTCGCCATCGGTTATGCGACCCATCCGGACCGCATTTTGAGGCCGATGATCCGCGCGCGCATCTCCGATCCGTGGCGCGAAGTGTCTTGGGACGAGGCAATCTCTCATGCAGCGTCGGAGCTGAAGCGCATACAGGCCAAGTACGGACGCAACTCGATCGGCGGCATCACGTCATCGCGCTGCACCAACGAGGAAACCTACCTGGTCCAGAAGCTGGTGCGCGCCGGCTTCGGCAACAACAATGTCGACACCTGTGCGCGCGTCTGTCATTCGCCCACGGGCTACGGACTCAAGAACACGCTCGGCGAGTCGGCCGGAACGCAGAACTTCGACTCGGTCATGAAGGCCGACGTGATCTTCGTGATCGGCGCGAACCCGACGGACGGCCACCCGGTATTCGCCTCGCAAATGAAGCGGCGGCTGCGCCAAGGCGCAGAGCTCATCATCGCCGATCCGCGCACTATCGATCTGGTGCGCACGCCGCGTATTCAGGCGAAGCACCACCTGAAGCTCCGCCCGGGCACCAACGTCGCGCTGATCAACTCGCTCGCGCACGTCGTGGTCACCGAAGGCCTGGTCAAAGAGGACTTCGTGCGCGCCCGCTGCGAGGTGGCTTCCTTCGAGCACTGGCGCAACTTCGTGTCGCTGCCGAAGAACTCGCCGGAAGCCACGGAGGAGATCACCGGAGTGCCGGCGAGCGAAATGCGTGCCGCGGCGCGCTTGTATGCCACCGCGGGGAACGGCGCCATCTACTACGGTCTCGGCGTCACCGAGCATAGCCAAGGCTCGACCATGGTCATGGGCATCGCGAATCTCGCCATGGCGACAGGCAACATAGGGCGGGAGGGGGTCGGCGTCAACCCGCTGCGCGGCCAGAACAACGTGCAGGGTTCCTGCGACATGGGCTCCTTTCCGCACGAGTTTCCAGGCTACCGCCACGTCTCGGATGACAAGGTGCGCACCCAGTTCGAGCAGGCCTGGGGCGTGAGCTTGCAGGACGAGCCGGGATTGCGTATTCCGAACATGTTCGAGGCGGCTCTGGACGGAGAATTCAAGGGCTTGTACATCGAGGGCGAGGACATCGCGCAGTCCGACCCGAATACCCAGCACGTGACCGCGGCGCTCTCCTCCATGGAGTGCATCATCGTGCAGGACTTGTTCTTGAACGAGTCGGCGAAGTTCGCTCACGTATTTTTGCCGGGCTCCTCCTTTTTGGAGAAGGACGGCACCTTCACCAATGCGGAGCGCCGCATCTCGCGCGTGCGGCAGGTGATGCGGCCCAAGGGCGGCTATGCCGATTGGGAAATCACCCAGCTCCTATCCAACGCGCTCGGCTTCCCGATGAGCTATGAGCACCCGTCCGAGATCATGGACGAAATTGCGCGGCTCACTCCCACTTTTACGCGCGTGAGCTACGAGCGCATCGATGAGTTGGAGAGCATTCAGTGGCCGTGCAACGAGCAGCACCCCGAGGGCACGCCCACCATGCACATCGGCGAGTTCGTGCGCGGCAAGGGCAAGTTCTTGGTGACGGAGTACGTGCCGACCAGGGAGAAGGTCAATGCCAAGTATCCTCTGATCCTCACCACGGGGCGCATCCTGAGCCAGTACAACGTCGGCGCGCAGACTCGGCGCACCGAGAACAATCGCTGGCACGACGAGGATCGTGTGGAGATACATCCGCACGATGCTGAAGAGCGCGGTATCGCCGAGGGCGATTGGGTGGGCATCGCTAGCCGGGCCGGAGACACGGTGTTGCGCGCGCGCGTCACCGAGCGCGTGCAGCCGGGAGTCATCTACACCACATTCCACTTCCCGGAATCCGGCGCGAATGTCATCACCACGGAGAATTCCGACTGGGCTACCAATTGTCCCGAGTACAAGGTCACCGCCGTGCAGGCGACCCGGGTGAGCCAACCGTCCGAGTGGCAGAAACGATTCCGCGAATTCACCGAGACTCAGGAAGCGCTGTTGAGGAGCGCCGGCCCCGATGTCGTCGCGGCCAAGTAGGCGCTCGTCATGAGCGGCGAGGGGCATGGCGACAGCGAGCATCTGGTGCAGATGGCGAATGACATCGGCAATTTCTTTCGTTCCGAGCCCGAACGCAAGGATGCGATTGCGGGCATCGCCAATCACATCGCCAAGTTTTGGACGCCGCGCATGCGCCAGAAACTCGTGTCTCACGTGCAAAAGTGCGGCACCCTGGATCTGGATGAACTGCCGCGCGAAGCCCTGCGAACGCTCACCGGACAGCAGCCGGCTGAAAAGCCGGCCGAGCCGCCCGGCGGCGACGCCGGCTAAGAGAACTCAAACGGCTAGGAGCGGCGCGCGCAGCCGCTCGGCGCGGGCGTCAGTGCCCGGTCAAAGTGCGTACGTGCGCCACCGCGCTGCGCCCGAGCGCCGATAGGTTGTAGCCACCCTCGAGCATCGACACGATGCGGTTTTCCGAGTAGCGCGCGCCCACTTTCATCAGTTCCCGCGTGAGGAACGCATAATCGTCCTCGATGAGCGCCATCCCGCCGAGCAGATCTTCGCGGTGCGCGTCGAATCCCGCAGAAATCAGGATCATCTGCGGCTCGAAATGCTCGAGCGCCGGCAGCCAGGTCTTTTCGAGCGCGCGCCGCGCCGCAGCGCCGTCGCTGCCGGCGGGGAGCGGTACGTTGAACATGTTGGGCGCCGGATGGTCGGTGCCGCTGCCCGGATAGAATGGGTGCTGAAAAAAGCTCGCCATCAGCACGCGCTCACGCCAGGCGGGCGCGCTGAAGGCGTCCTCGGTGCCGTTGCCGTGATGCACGTCGAAATCGACGATGGCGACCCGCTCGAGGCCCTTGACCTCGAGCGCATAGGCGGCCGCCACGGCGATGTTGTTGAAGATGCAAAAGCCCATCGGACGCGCCGGGGTGGCGTGGTGTCCGCAAGGGCGTACGGCGCAGAAGGCGTTTTGCGCGCGCCCCCCCATCACTTCGTCGACCGCCAGCACGCCGGCGCCCGCCGCTCGCCGCGCGGCGGACAGGCTATAGGGGTTCATGGCGGTGTCGGGGTCGAGCTGCACGTACCCCTCCTTGGGCGCGTGCTCGAAGATCATGTCGACGTAGTCGGCCCGGTGCACCCGCTTGATGTCTTTCGGGTCGGCGAGCGGCGCCTCGAGCGCGCGCAGCTCCGCCAGCAATCCGGAGCTCTTCATGTGCTCGTTCACGGCGTTCAGGCGATCGGGATTTTCCGGATGGCCGGCGCCCATCTCGTGGCGCAGGCAATCGGCGTGAGTGATGTAGGCGGTGGTCATGGTAAATGCCTCACGGGCGGAAGGTTCGGGCTTAAGCCGCTGCGGCGCGGGTTCCGAGCGGCGCATATAACCCCGCATTTCGGCCGCGCTCCTGCACCAGCGCGAGTACGATATCGAGCATCGGAGTCGGTACCCGCGTCAACCGGCCGAGCTCCTGCACGGCGGTCACCAGCGCATCGATCTCCAATGAACGCCCGCGCTCCACATCCTGCAGCATGGACATCTTGTGAGCGCCGATGGAGCCCGCCGCCTCAAACCGGCGCTCGATCATGTCCTCGGGGATGTTCACGCCGAGCGCCTCGTTCACCTGTTTCGTCTCGAGCATCATAGCCCGGCACAGCGCACGCAGGGCGGGATCTCTCACCAGGGCGTCGATGGTCGCGCCGGTGAGCGCGCCGATGGGATTGAAGCAGACGTTGCCCCATAGCTTGAGCCAGATGTTCCAGCGGATATCGTCGCGTATCGGCGCCTCGATTCCGGCCTCCGTCAAGGCGGCGCTCAACCGCTCGAGCCGCGCCGAGCGGATACCGTCGGGCTCGCCCAGGATCAAGCGCTTGAATTTGTGGTGAACGATTACACCCGGCTCGACCACTTCGCAAGCAGGCTCGACCACGCAGCCGATTGCCCGCTGCGGACCGATCGCGCGCCACTGTCGATCGCCCGGATCGACCGATTGCAGGCGGCGGTCCTCGAACGCGCCGCCCGCCTTGTAGAAATACCACCAGGGAATTCCGTTCATCGCCGTGAGCACGGCGGTCTCTTGACCGAGGAGCGGCGCGAACGCCGCAGCGCTCTCGTAGGCTTGGTGCGCCTTGAGGGCGCAGACGACGAAATCCTGCGCACCGAACGCGCCGGGATCGTCGCTCGCCGCGACGCGCGCGACTCTCTCCCCGCCCTCGATTTTGAGCGTGAGTCCGCGCTCCCGAATGGCCCGCAAATGCGCACCGCGCGCGATGACGCATACCTCGTGGCCCGCGGACGCAAGCTCGACGGCAATGTAGCCGCCGATGGCGCCGGCACCGAAGATGCAGACCCTCACCGCGTTTTCCTGTGTTTATGCGTAACTGATGAGCTCCCAGCGGTAGCGGTTCTCCTCGTACCGAGTGTCGTCCGCGGAATTGGTGAGATAGTAAGTCCCGCCGCTCTCACGGATCACCCATCGGCCGACTTCGGGCGCGAACCAGAGCGTCTCTTTGCGCCGGCAACTCGTCCGGGCACCATCGGTATCGACGAAATCGATCATGTTGGTGAACCGCAATGCCGTGAAGCGACCCGCCGGTACGCTGACCGTTTCCCAGGCGTGAGCTGTCATCGTCTGATCCCACCACAGCCCGGTATCTTGGCTGGGCGTCGTGTATTTGGTGTAGAAGCGCGACGACCAACCCGGGCGCAATTCGGTGGGCCAGAGCGGAATCGGCGTCTCGTACAACTGAACCTCCGACCAGTGTGGATCGATCAGCACCCTGCCCCATGGCTGCTGAACCTCGCTCGGCAGAGGGCCGACGGGATTGTCGCGCACGGCGTAGTTGGACAATATGCGTCGACCCCAGGATTTCTTCGGGCCGCCCGCGGCCACCTCGCTGCGCGAATCGATATGCACGCTGTCGTCGACCGCGACGACCTGATCGACTTGATCGTCGAGAAGCCTGCCGGAGAATCCGGCCACCTTCGCATAACGCCACGATTGTCCGATGCTTGGCGCGCGCACGCTCACCGCCTGCGGCGCGGCGCCCGATCGACGCAGCGCACACCCGACGCAGCAGCAGGCGGAGGACAGCAAGAAGAACCGGCGTGTGAATCGATGCATCGCGACACACTTTACGTTCGTACAACGAGTCTACGTTCCGGAACCAGCCAATTCAAACGGCCGAAGGCGCGCTCGATTGAGGTACGATGCATGCGGCTGCACGCGGCAGCGCGGAGGAAAAAACCATGTCGAATGTACCCGCAGAGATGCCCGCGGTGGAGATCGCAGCGCCCGGCGGCCCGGAGGAGCTCAAGCTCACCGCACGCCCGACGCCGCGCCCCGGAGAGGGCGAGGTGCTGGTGCGGGTCGAAGCGGCGGGCGTCAATCGCCCCGACGTCATGCAGCGGCAGGGCCGTTATCCGCCGCCCCCGGGGGCCTCGGATATTCCCGGACTCGAGATCGCGGGAGAGGTCGTCGCACTGGGGAATGGCGCCGCAGGCGTCGCGATCGGCGATCGGGTGGCGGCGCTCCTGCCCGGAGGAGGCTACGCCGCTTACGCCACCGCGGCGGCGCCCCTGTGCTTGCCGGTGCCGGAAGGGCTCTCCATGGTCGAGGCGGCCGCGATCCCCGAGACATTTTTCACCGTCTGGACGAACCTGTTCGATCGCGGCGGCCTCAAGGCCGGCGAAACCGTGCTGATCCACGGAGGCACCAGCGGTATCGGCACAACAGCCATTCAGTTGGCCCATGCGTGGGGCGCGCGGGTATTTGCGACCGCCGGCAGCCCCGATAAGGCGCGCGCCTGCGAGCGTCTCGGAGCGGCGCGCGGCATCGATTACCACGCGGAGGATTTCGTCGATATCGTGCGCAAGGAAACGGACGGCAAGGGCGTCGATGTGATTCTCGACATGGTCGGCGCCGCGTACCTCGCGCGAAATCTCGACGCCGCGGCGGTCGAGGGGCGGTTGGTCGTCATTTCGCTGATCGGCGGTGCGCGCGGGGAGATCAACTTGAACACCATCATGAGCAAGCGCCTCACGCTCACCGGCTCGACGCTGCGCATCCGCAGCGTCGCCCAGAAGGCGGTCGTCGCCGAGGGCGTGAGGCGCAACGTCTGGCCGCTGATCGCCGCGGGCAAGGTGAAGCCCGTCATCTACGCGACCTTCCCGCTCGCGCAGGCGAGCGAGGCCCACCGGTTGATGGAAACATCGAAGCACATCGGCAAGATCGTGCTGACGATCTAGCGCCGAGACCGCGCCGACCCTCGCGCCGGTACGATCCGTCGCTGCAGCGGGACGATCCGCCGCCGCGCGCTTCAGAATAGGCCCACCACCCGACCCTGCGCGTCGATGTCGATCTTGTCGGCCGAGGGCACCTTCGGCAATCCCGGCATGGTCATGACGTCGCCGCAGATCACCACGATGAACTCCGCGCCCGCGGCGAGACGCACCTCGCGCACGTTGACCGTGTGGCCGCTCGGCGCGCCGCGCGCTGCCGGATCGGTCGAGAACGAGTATTGCGTCTTCGCGATGCAAACCGGATAGTGACCGTAGCCGTCTGCCTGAAGCTTGTCGATTTGAGCGCGGATCTTGGCGTCGGCGGAGATCTCGGCCGCGCCATAGATCTTGGTGGCCACCGTCTTGATCTTGTCCCAGAGTGTCTGCTTCTCGTCGTACACGAACTTGAAGTTCGATTGTCCGCGCTCGACGAGCTCGACCACCTTGTGCGCGACGTCGGCGGCGCCCAGGCCGCCCTCGGCCCAGTGCCGGGCGAGTACCAGCGGCACGTCGAGCCCCTTCATCGTCTTGGCGAGCAGCGCCTGCTCCGCGGCCGTATCCGCCGTGAACTGATTGACGGAAACCACGCACGGCAAGCCGTAATGATTACGCACGTTGTTCACGTGACGCTCGAGGTTCGCGATGCCTTTCTCGAGCGCGGCAAGATTCTCGGTGTTTATCTGCTTGAGGTCCAAGCCGCCGTGGTACTTGAGTGCGCGGATTGTCGCGACGATCACCACGGCGGACGGGCGCAGGCCCGACTTGCGGCACTTGATGTCGATGAACTTCTCGGCCCCGAGATCCGCGCCGAAGCCGGCCTCGGTCACGACATAGTCGGCGAGCTTGAGCGCCGTCGAGGTGGCGAGCACCGAGTTGCAGCCGTGCGCGATATTTGCGAACGGGCCGCCGTGGATGAAGGCGGGGTTGTTCTCGAGCGTCTGCACGAGGTTCGGCTTGAGCGCCTCCTTCAAGAGCACCGTCATGGCGCCCTGCGCATTCAAGTCGCGCGCACGGATCGGCGAGAGATCGCGCCGGTATCCGATCACGATGTTGCCGAGCCGCTCTTTCAGATCGGCGAGGCCGCGCGCCAGGCAGAAGATCGCCATCACCTCCGAGGCGACCACGATGTCGAATCCGTCCTGGCGCGGGAAACCGTTGCCGGGACCGCCCAGCCCGACCGTGATGTCGCGCAGGGCGCGATCGTTCATGTCCATCACGCGCTTCCACGCCACGCGGCGCAGGTCGAAACCGAGCTCGTTGCCGTGGTGGATGTGGTTGTCGATGAGTGCGGACAAGAGATTGTGCGCGAGTCCGATCGCGCCGAAGTCTCCGGTGAAGTGGAGGTTGATGTCCTCCATCGGCACCACTTGCGCGAAGCCGCCGCCGGCGGCGCCGCCCTTCATGCCGAAGACCGGGCCTAAGCTCGGCTCGCGCAGGCAGATCACGGCTTTCTTGCCGATCTTGTTCAAGGCATCGCCCAAGCCCACGGTGGTCGTGGTCTTGCCCTCGCCCGCCGGCGTGGGACTCAGCGCGGTCACCAGGATGAGCTTGCCGTCCGGTTTGGTTCTAAGGCTGTCGATGTAATCGAGCGAGATCTTGGCCTTGTAGTGCCCGTAGTTTTCGACGCTGCCCGAAGGAATGCCGAGTCGCGCCGCGATTTCGGCGATCGGCTTCATGGTTGCGGCTTGCGCAATCTCAATATCGGAACGCACGATTACTCCCCAGTGATTGGTGTCTTATGACGGTCGATCGACGGCGCCGCGCCCGGCCGCGGAGGCTTCTTTGACGGGTTGGCCTCGACGCGGCGCGCAATATAGCACGCAGGCTCGGGTCGCCAGCGCTGCACCGGCTTTGCGAACGTGGAGCCGCCCCGGGATGCACAGATGCCTCGAAATTGCATGGGTTCAGGCGCCGAGAATCGTTCCGGCGGCGAGCCCCGACTGCTTGCAAAACTCCGCTGCGGCGAGCTTCTTGCCGTCCTCGGAGCGCAGCATGAAGACTTCGATTTGCCCGCCTTGCGCACTCACCAACAGACTCCTCTCGCCCAAGTCTGTGACCGCACCGATCTTGCCCTTGACGTCGCTGAAGGTTCGCGCGGGATGCTTGCGGGCCTCGAACAAGCGCAGCTTCTTGCCGTTCCATAAGGTCCACGCCGCAGGTGCAGGATTGCAGCCGCGAATGAGGTTGTAGACGTGGTCGACATGATTGTGCCAATTGATCTGTGCTTCCGCGTCGCGGCACCAACCTTCATAGCTCGCCCGCGACTCATCCTGCACGGTCGCCTTGGCGCGGCCGCTGACCACAAGGTCCGCGGTTTCCTTGAGCGCGTCGACACCCATGGGATAAAGGCGGTCGAAATACACGGAGCCCAGCGTATCGTCGGGCCCGATCGGCGTTTCCTTCTGCAGCAGCACTGGGCCCTCATCCAGTCCGTCGCTCGGTCTGAATATCGTGAGTCCGGTGCGTGTGTCCCCACGGATGATCGGCCAGTTGATGGAGCTCGGTCCCCGGTACTTGGGAAGGAGCGAGGGGTGATACTGGATCATCCCGTGGCGCGGGATCTCGGTGAAATCCTGCGGCGCGAACTGCAGCACGTAGGCCATCACGCCCAGATCGACATTGAGGCCGCGTAGGGCCTCCTTTGCCTCGGGTCCCTTGAGCGAGGGGAATTGGAACAACGGGATGCCCCGGTCCTCCGCCCCGACCCTCAAGGGGTCCGGCGCGCCGCCGGGCTTCTCAGGGGCGCAAAACACGCCCGCCACGATATCGCCCCGCTCGATGAAGGCGTCGAGCACGGATTTTCCAAACTTCTGCTGACCGATGATCGCAATTCGCATCGTAACCCCCGCCCCGTCTCTCGAGGTCCGGCCCAGCCTCACTTTGCTCGATCTTTAGGGTTGGTTCTTGTAGCCGCCCCGGCGATGATCGCCAGCTCGGGTGCCCGCCCTAGGCATGATATCTCATATATCATACGCTATAATCTGGGGGTAGAATTAATAAAATCGCCGGACGCCATGGTCGAACGGTGGCCGTCGTCGACCGGTAGCCGTCGATGGCGTATGACCGTGGCGGTCATCGCCGGTAATATAGAGAAGTCATCGCCCCCTCACCGTAGGAGTCTTCCATGGCAGGTCGTAATTTTCTGTTCGTGCCCGGTCCCACCAACGTGCCGGACCGTGTCACTCGCGCCATGATGGTGGCCATGGAAGATCATCGCTCGCCGATTTTTCCGGAGCTTTCACTGGCCTGTCTGAACGGCCTGAAGCCCGTGTTCAAGACCACCACGGGCGCGACGATCCTGTTTCCATCATCCGGGACCGGGTGCTGGGAAGCGGCCCTGACGAACTGCCTGAACCCCGGCGACAAAGTACTCGCGTCGCGCTTCGGGCAATTTAGTCACCTATGGGTGGACATGTGCCAGCGGCTCGGCTACGAAGTGGAGATCCTGGAGACACCGTGGGGAGAAGGCGCTCCGGTCGATCGCTACCTGGCCTCGCTCACGGCCGACAAGCAGCACAAGATCAAGGCGGTTCTGGTGTGCCAGAACGAGACCGCCACTGGCGTCACCAGCGATGTGGCCGCCGTGCGGCAGGCGATGGACAGCGCCAAGCATCCTGCACTGCTGTTCGTCGATGCGGTGAGCGCGCTCGCGAGCATCGACTTTCGCATGGATGAGTGGGGCGTGGATGTGTGTGTGAGCGGCTCGCAGAAAGGTCTCATGCTGCCAGCGGGTCTCGGTGTCACGTGCGTGAGCCAGAAGGCGCTCGCGGCCGCCAAGACGGCGACTTCCAAGCGTTGCTATTTCGATTACGGCGACATGGTGCAGGCCAACGCCTCGGGATACTTTCCGTACACGCCGTCCCTGCCGATGCTCTATGGCTTGCGGGAGTCGCTCGCCATGCTGGCCGAGGAGCGGCTCGAGAACGTGTTTCAGCGCCACGCCTACCTCGGCGCGGGCACACGGGCGGCGGCGCTCGAGGGCTGGAAGCTCAAGCTTTGCGCCGTTGCGCCCAAGTGGCATTCCGAGACGGTCACGGCGGTCATGGTGCCCGAAGGGATCAACGGCGCGGAAGTGATTGCGCGCGCGTTCAATCGCTACAATCTCGCACTCGGCGCCGGTCTTTCCAAGGTCGCGGGCAAGCTCTTCCGCATCGGCCATCTGGGCGATCTGAATGAGCTCATGCTGCTCGGCGCTATCGCCGGCGCGGAAATGGCCATGCTTGATGTCGGAGTCAAGATCGAGCCGGGCAGCGGCGTGGCGGCGGCGCAAAGCTACTGGCGCAAGCACGCGGCGCAATCGAAGCCGGCGGTGGCGCAAACCGGCAAAGCCGCGTGAGCCGCCGGATCGAAGCTGCGTGAGCGACAAAGTCGTATTCTTGGACCGCGCCTCGCTCAAGGCGAAGGTACGCAAGCCCGCGGGCGCAGCCGAGTACGTCGAGTACGAGAAGACCTCCGTCGACGAAATCGTGCCGCGTCTCGAGGGAGCGCGCGTCGCGATCGTCAACAAGGTGCCGATGCGCGAGGCCACGCTCGCGCAGCTGCCCGACCTCAAGATGATCGCGGTCGCGGCGACCGGCTACGACGTGATCGACGTGGCCTACTGCAAATCTCACGGCATCGCGGTCGCCAATATCCGCAACTATGCCGTCCACACCGTGCCCGAGCACGCGTTCATGCTGATTCTGGCGCTGCGCCGAAATCTCCGGGCGTACATCCAGGATGTCGAGCGCGGCGTCTGGAACAAGTCCGACCAGTTTTGCTTTTTCACCCACGACATCGGCGACTTGCACGGCTCGACCCTCGGAATCATCGGCGAGGGCGCGATCGGCCAGGCTACCGCGGCCATCGGCCGCGCTTTCGGCATGCGCGTGCTGTTTGCCGACCACGCGCCGCCCAAGATGGAGGGCGTGACCTTTACGCCGCACGATCAGGTGCTCGCCGAGTCCGACGTGATCTCCCTGCACTGCCCGCTCATGCCGGCTACGCGCAATCTGATCGACATCGCCGCGTTCAAAAAGATGAAGCGCAGTGCGATCCTCATCAATACCGCACGCGGCGGACTGGTGGATGAGGCGGCGCTGATTCAGGCGCTCGATCAAGGACTCATCGCCGGCGCAGGCTTCGATGTGCTCACGGTGGAACCGCCCAAGAACGGACACCCGTTGCTCGATGTGCGCCGCCCGAACTTCATCTTGACCCCGCACATCGCCTGGGCCTCGGACGGCGCCATGCAGTTCCTCGCCGATCAACTGATCGATAATATCGATCGGTGGGCAGCGGGACAGCCCCAGCATCTCGTTACTTGAACGAATCCGCGCGCGGCGCGCGCGGTGATTGCGCATGAAAAAACTACTCTATCAATTCGACACGGACCCGTTACCCGCGGTATTCGACAACGTCGTCGGCTACGACGGCGGCGCGGACCACGTCACGGCCTATGGCGGCCTCACCGCCGCGAACGTCGGGGGTTTGGTCGAGGGCGCCATCTTCACTCGCGGCCCGAAGGACAAGAAGAACACCGCGATCTTCATCGGCGGCGGCAACATGGCCGAGGGGCAGGCGCTGCTCGAGGCCGTGCGCAAGAAATTCTTCGCCAAATTCCGCGTCTCGGTGATGTTCGATTGCAACGGGTCCAACACCACGGCGGCCGCGGCGGTAGCCTGGCTTGCGCACGGTAGAAACCTCAAGGGCAAGCGCGCCGTGGTGCTCGCGGGCACCGGGCCGGTCGGTCAGCGCGCGGCCGCTCTCCTCGCGAGCGAGGGCGCGGCGGTTTCGATCACCGGACGAAAGCTCGAGGTCGTGAAGGCGGCCTGCCAGGCGGTCAAGGAGCGCTTCGGTGCGGAGGTGCGGCCGGTCGCCGCCGCTACCGCGGCCGAGCGCGGCAGCGCGGTCGACGGCGCACAGATCGTGCTCGCCACCGGCGCTGCGGGGATCACCTTGCTCGAGGCAAGGCAGTGGCAGGAAAGCCGCTCGCTCGAGTTGGTGGCGGACGCCAATGCCTCGCCGCCCGCCGGCATCGACGGTGTGGGCATCGGCGATCGCGGCACCGAAAGCCACGGCAAGATCCTGTTCGGACCGTTGGGATTCGGCGCGCTCAAGCTCTCCTTGCATCGCGCCTGCATCGCGCGACTGTTCGAGCAGAACGACCTCGTGCTGGACGCCGAGGAAATCTACTCGCTCGCCAAGAGTATGGTCGGCTAGCGCCGCCGCTCGAGTACGCATGACTTCGATGACTCAAAAGTCGATCGACGAATTCTTGGATCGCTTGGCGAGCGCCGATCCCACGCCGGGCGGCGGCAGCGCCGCGGCCGTCATGGGCGCCGCCGGAGCGGCCCTCGTGTCCATGGTCTGCAACGTGTCGATCGGCAAGAAGGGTTACGAGGCGGCCGAACCCGAGATGCACGCCGTGCTCGAGAAGTCGGAGTCGCTGCGGCGGCGGCTCACCGCCATGGTCGAGGAGGATGTGACTGCATTCGACGGCTTGATGGCCGCGTACAAGCTCCCAAAGGCCACGGAGCACGACAAGGCAATACGGGCCGATGCCATCCAGGCGAGTCTCAAGCGCGCGACGCAGGCCCCGCTCGAATGCGCCCGGGCATGCGGCGAGGTGATCGCGCTCTCGCGGCGCGCCGGCGAACACGGCTACCAGCACGTGATCAGCGATGCGGGCGTCGGCGTGTCGGCAGCTTACGCGGCGCTTCGAAGTGCAGCGCTCAACGTATTCATCAATGCTCCGGCGCTCAAGGACCGGGCATTCGCCGAGCACTCCGTCGACGAGATCGAACAGCTCCTCGAGCGCTCCGCGGCCGAGAGCGAGGCGGTCTACGCACTGGTGCGCGGCAAGCTCGGCAGATAGACCTCGAGGGGATACAGAGGAGATTTCGACATGCCCGGCGGTAAGATCGACCTCGAGCGCTGCTTCACGCCGTTGGGACTCGCGGTGATGACGGTCTCTGATTCACGGAACTTGAGCAGCGATACCTCGGGCGATCTGCTCGCGGAGCGCATCGGCTCGGCCGGGCACCACTTGCGCGCGCGCGCCGTGGTGCGCCACGACAAGACGGCGATTCAAGCAGAAGCGCGGCGGTGGATGGACGATCCGGCCGTCGATGTGATCGTCAGCAACGGCGGCACGGGGCTCACGGCCCGCGACGTCGCCCCCGAGGCTTTCCGGGAGCTCTTCGACAAGGAGCTCGAGGGATTCACCGTTCTCTGGCACCTCGTCTCCTACGAAACCGTCGGCGTCTCGACCCTGCAATCGCGAGCCTGCGCCGGTATCGCGAGCAATACGGTCATCTACGTGCTGCCGGGTTCCAATGGCGCCTGCCGCGACGGCTGGGATAACCTGATCCGCCCGCAGCTCGACAGCCGCCACCGGCCCTGCTCCATCCTCGAGGCCATCCCCCGCTTTCAGAAGCGCTGAGCGGCCGGCGCTTCAGATTGCCGCGATCGCGGCGGGTTCGTGGCGGCGGAGCGCAGATCGGCGAGGCCGGTGAGGCCCGGAGCTACGAATTTTCGCATCTCCCCGGTGGGACACGAGCTCAATTCGCTGGACCGGGACCGGGCGATTTGGCTGGATCGTTTTGCGTCCGCGGCGCGGATTGCGACGCCGCCTTCTCCCTTGCTTTCGCTTGGTGATGGCCGATCACGCATCCCACCGCCGCTCCCGCCAGCGCGTGATGACCCGCCACATGACCCACGACGCCGCCCACCGCAGCGCCTTTGACACACCCGTGAGCGCCCGCGAGGATGGGATACGCCAAGCCCGATACCGACATTGCAATGATCAAAAGCACATTGCGCATACTGATCTCTCCGCTATCAGAGCCGCGACACCGAGGACGATCCAATACGCCATGATGAGCGCCATCGTGCGTTCCAGGTTGCGCGAACTCATCTCGATAAACTTGGTACTCATGCTCGATTCCCCGTGTTTTCGTACGACTAGAACACGGCAGGCTGACGAAAGTTGCAGGCGCCGTTGACCGGCTCGCGCGCACTACCATCGGCCGGTCCGTTTACCCGCCAACGGCCGAGCTTACCGCGCAGGGTTTTGCGCCTTGCAGGAAGTGGAGCGGGCGATGTTCAGGCCCGTCACGAGGTGGGGTTGGCGCCTCAAGATGAGTTGCAAATTGACGATCAGCACTCCCGACAGGACCAATGCGGCGCCGAGTGCGAAGCGCAGACTGATGGCATCTCCAAGGAACACCGCCCCAAACGCCACGCCAAAAAATGGCGTGAGCAGCGACAGCAACATGAGCCGCGAAGTCAGATAGCGGCGCAGCAGCCAAAACCACACCACATAGCTCGAAATGGCGATGATTATCGTCTGGAATAACAAACCCACGATCGTCATCGTCGACGGCACGATTCCAGTCTGTCCAGTCGTTGCGGCATAAGCGCCCAGCAAGATCGCCGCCGTCGCCACTTGATAAAAGACGGTCTTCGCCGTGCCGGCGCGGCCCACCTGGCCACGTCTCAGCGCGACATTGCTGAAGCCCCAGCTCACGCCCGCGCAAAGAGCGAGCGCATCTCCCGTGAGCAGTTCGCCGGCGGGCCGATCGCCAAATCCCAGGAAGGCGACGACGATTCCGAAAAAAGCTACTCCGATGCCCGCCCACTGCAGTCGGCTCAAGTGTTCATCGGGGAGAAAGCGTAATCCGAGCGCGGTAAAGATCGGCGCCGTATACAAAAATACGATCGTATGCGCGGCGGTCGTATGGACCAGCGACTGTCCCATGAAAATGAACTCGAGCGAAAACAGCAGGCCAAGAAGCAGACCACTCGGTAGCGTCCCATCGATGAAAGCGCGGCGGCCCTCGCGTAAGAGCACCCAGATCCCGAAGAAAATCGAAGCCACGCCGAAGCGGATTGCGAGCTGCATGATGGGTGCCACGTTGGCCGCGATCATCTTCATTGCGACCTGCTGGCATCCCCATACCAGACACAGCAGGAGCACCAAGGTTACGGCGCGTAGGTCGAGTGGGCCACGAACGAGCAGCGTATGTTCAGATTCGGTCATTGATCACCCCGCTCCCGGCTAGCGCGAGAGTTTAGCCTTGCGCCGGAATCGAGTGCTGAACGTTTTGACCGCCGGTTCGGAGTCGTGGCGCCCTTCAATCATGTGTGATGAGAATCGCCCGGAAGTCGTTCACGTTGGTCAGGGTCGGACCCGTGATCACCGAGTCGCCGAGCGCCGAGAAGAAAGTGTGGGCGTCGTTCGCGGCGAGCATGTCTTTGGCCTTGAGGCCTTGCTGCCAGGCGCGCGCCAGAGTGTCGGGTGCGGTAACAGCCCCGGCGATCTCCTCCTGGCCGTCGACGCCGTCGGTATCGCCGGCGAGCGCATGGATGCGGGAGTGCCCGTCGAGGGCGACAGTCAACGCCAGTAGAAATTCCACATTGCGCCCGCCGCGTCCCTTGCCGCGCACGGTCACGGTGGTCTCGCCCCCCGATAGAAGAACGCACGGCGCGCGGAACGGTTGCGCGCGATCGGCGGTGTGCGCCGCAATGCCGGCGAATGCGGTCCCGACATCGCGCGCCTCGCCCTCGATGGCATCCCCGAGGATATGCGTCGCATAGCCCGCGGCCGTGCCGAGCACCGCGGCCGCCTCGAGCGCCATTTGCGGCGTCGCGATGATGCGCGTCTCAGCACCGGCCAAGCGCGGGTCGCCCGGCTTCACGGACTCGCCGCGCCCGCTTTCCAAGAGCTCCCTGACGGCGCCGGGCGCGTCGATCCCATACCGCTCGAGGATATGCAACGCGTCCGCGCACGTGGTCGGATCAGCCACGGTCGGACCCGAGGCGATGTCGATGGGCCGATCGCCCGGCACGTCGGAGATCAGCAGCGTCAGTACCCGGGCCGGGTGGCAGGCCACGCCCAGGCGGCCGCCTTTGATCGCCGACAAGTGTCGGCGCACACAATTCATTTCGCTGATCGTCGCACCGGAAGCAAGCAGTGCTCGCGCCAGCGCCTGCTTGACCTCGAGCGTCAACCCCGGCGCGGGCAAGGGCAAGAGTGCCGACCCGCCGCCGGAAATGAGGCACAGCACCAGATCGTCCGCGCCGACACTCTTAGCGAGCGCGAGCATCCGCTCAGCGCCGTGCAGGCCGGCCGCATCAGGGACAGGGTGTCCCGCTTCGACGATCTCGATGCGCTCGCAGGGAACGTTGTAGCCGTAGCGCGTCACCACGAGTCCCGCAAGCGGACCCGGCCAATGATCCTCCACGGCGCGCGCCATGGCCGCCGAGGCCTTGCCGGCGCCGAGCACGACGAGCCGGCCGCGGGGTGGAGGCGGCAGATGCGCTGGGATACACACTGCGGGCTGTGCCGACGCGATGGCGGCACGGAACATGCCCTCGAGTAGCGCGCGCGGCGCGGCGGCTGCGGTCATGTGTCGCCGTCCGCGCTACAAAACCGACTTCAACAGCCTGCCCATGTCGGCGGGATTGCGTGTGACCTTGATGCCGCATGCGTCCATGATTTCCAACTTGGCTTGCGCGGTGTCGGCGCCGCCCGAAATCAACGCGCCGGCGTGACCCATGCGTTTTCCTGCCGGAGCAGTCACACCCGCGATAAAGCCGACCACTGGCTTCTTCATGTTGTCCTTGATCCAGCGCGCGCACGTCTCTTCGTCATCGCCGCCGATCTCGCCTACCATGATGACCGCGTCGGTTTCGGGATCCTCGTTGAACATCCGCATCACGTCGATGTGTTTCAAGCCGTTGACCGGGTCGCCGCCGATGCCGACGCACGTCGACTGGCCGAGCCCCTGTTCCATCAATTGCCCCACCGCCTCGTAGGTGAGCGTGCCCGACCGCGACACGACCCCGACGCGGCCTTTCTTGTGGATGTGACCCGGCATGATGCCGATCTTGATCTCGTCCGGCGTGATCACTCCCGGGCAGTTCGGCCCCACCAGCAGCGTCTTCTTGCCGTGCATCCGGTGGCGAGTATTGATCATGTCGCGGACCGGCACGCCTTCGGTGATGCAAATGACGAGATCGAGCTCGGCGTCCACGGCTTCGTCGATCGCGCCGGCAGCCTGGGGGGGCGGCACGTAAATCACCGAGACGGTTGCTCCGGTGCTTTCCTTCGCCTGTTTGACGGTCGCAAAAATAGGGATGCCTTCGAAGCTCTCTCCGGCCTTTGCCGGATTGACGCCGGCCACGAAGCAATTCTTGCCGTTCGCGTAATCGCGGCACAGGCGGGTATGGAAGGCGCCCGTCTTGCCGGTAATGCCCTGGGTCATCACGCGTGTGTTTCTGTCGATCAGGATGCTCATCGTGCCCCCTTTAAGTCCCGCCGACCGCGGCGACGATACTTCTCGCCGCATCGGCCATATTGTCGGCGGAGATGATCGGCAAGCCCGATTCCGCGAGGAGCTTGCGGCCGAGGTCTTCGTTCGTGCCCTTCATGCGCACCACCAGCGGCACCGCGAGCTTCACCTCCCGCGCAGCGGCGATCACGCCCTCCGCAATGGTGTCGCAGCGCATGATGCCGCCGAAGATGTTCACGAGGATGCCTTTCACCTCCGGGTTCTTCAGCATCAGCTTGAACGCCTCGGTCACTTTATGGGTGGTCGCGCCGCCGCCGACATCGAGAAAGTTCGCGGGCTCGGCGCCGAACAGCTTGATGACGTCCATGGTCGCCATCGCAAGCCCCGCGCCGTTGACGAGGCAGCCGATGTTGCCGTTCAAGGATATATAGGACAGATCGAATTTCGAGGCCTCGACCTCGGCCGGATCTTCCTCGTCGAGATCGCGCAACGCGACGATCTCGGGATGACGGAACAGGGCGTTATCGTCGAAATTGAGCTTGGCATCGAGGGCGAGTACCCGTCCATCGCCGGTGAGGATCAGAGGATTGATCTCGGCGAGCGAGGCGTCGCACTCGCAGAACGCCCGATACAGTCCGTGCATGAAGCGCCGCGACTCCCCGATCGAGGCTTCGGGTATACCGATCTTGCGCGCGACGCCGTCTGCCTGGGAATCGGTGAGGCCCACGGCGGGGTCGATCGCCACCTTGTAAATCTTCTCAGGCGCGTGTGCCGCAACTTCCTCGATCTCCATGCCGCCCTCGGAGCTCGCGATGAGCGTGACCCGCTGCGAGGCGCGATCGACGACCATGCCGATGTAGAGCTCCTTGCGAATGTCGGCGCCTTCCTCGATCAGCAGTCGTCGCACGAGCCGGCCCTGGGGTCCCGTCTGGTGGGTCACCAGCGTCATCCCGAGGATCGTGGAGGCGTACTGATGGACCTCGTCGAGCGATTTTGCCACCTTGACGCCGCCGCCCTTGCCGCGCCCTCCCGCGTGGATCTGCGCCTTGACCACCCAGACCTTGCCCCCAAGCTCGCGTGCCGCCGCATCCGCCTCGGAAATCGAGAGGCACGCTACGCCCTTGGGCGTGGCGACGCCGAACCTGCGCAGAATCTCTTTGCCCTGATATTCGTGAATGTTCATGACGACGACCCTCGCGCGCGCACCGGTGCCCGCGTCCAATCCGGGATTATGTAGAGAACAGCGCTAGCGCGCACTGTTCAACAACGGCCTTGATTCCACCAAGCTCTTTTCCAGGAGCTTCGTGAGCGCATACACGGCGTCCAGATGCGGCGTCGGCGTATCGGTCAATCGCGCCATCTCGATCACCGAGCCGAGCAGCGCGTCGGTCTCGAGCGGGCGGTGCGCCTCGACGTCCTGCAGCATCGAGGTCTTGTGATGCCCGACGCGCTCGGCACCGGCGATGCGCTTCTCGATCGGCACGCGGAATGAGATGTTCAGTTTGCCGGCGACGCTTTGCGCCTCGGTCATCATGGCATGCGCCAGCTCGCGGGTCGGCGGGTACTGGCAAATCGCGGCAAGAGTGGCGCGCGACAGCGCGCTGATGGGATTGAAGGTGAGGTTGCCCCAGAGCTTGAGCCAGATTTCCGCGCGGATGTTGTCGAGCACGGGCGCCTTGAGGCCGCAGCGAGTGAGACACTCCGAGACGCGCTTGACGCGCTCGCTCGAGCTGCCGTCGGGCTCGCCCACCGGAAAGCGGTCCCCCTCGATGTGCTTGATGACGCCGGGGCCCAAGAGCTCCGTCGCCGGATAAACCACACAGCCGATGATTCGCCCGCCCGGGATGTTCTCGCTGATCGCGCCGCTTGGATCGACGCTCTGCACCTTCGATCCCTCGAGCGGACCGCCATGGCGGTGGAAGTACCAGAAGGGAATGCCGTTCTGCATCGGCACGACCACGGTATCGGGACCATAGAGCTTGGGGACGTCCCCGGCCACCGCCTCGAGTTGATGTGCCTTCATGGCGAGGATCACGACGTCTTGTGGGCCCGCTGCGGCGTAATCCGACGTCGCGTTGACCCGCGGCACCGCCTGCTCGCTCCCGTCACCCATGACCAGGCGGATGCCGCGCGTGCGCAGCGCCTCGAGGTTCGCGCCGCGCGCGATGAAGGTGACGTCCTCGCCGGCGTGCGCAAGACGCGCCCCGACATAGCCGCCGATAGCACCGACCCCGATGATCGCTATCTTCAAGTGACGCCCGCTCCTCGAAAAACCTCGGAAATTGCTCCGATCTTACGGCAAGCGGCCGGGGAGGCAAACCGCCTCCGCGGCCGCCGAGCGGAGCCTCGCGGCTCCGCTCATCATCTGCCAAGCGGCTAAAACTTGTAGTTCAAGCCGGTCGAGACGCCAATGAGATGGCAGCCGCCCCACGTGGTCGGTCCGGCGCTCGAGTAATCCGTAAACACGGTATTGGTGCCGTCGTGGCAGTCGGTGGTCACGCCGCGGCCGCCCGCGCCGATGTCGTAGTGCGCGTTGCCGTGATTGATCGTGTCCGCTGCGTCGAGATACCAGTACAGGCTCTTGTCGAAACGGTGCTTCCAGGCCGCCGTGAACATGTTCGCGTAGTCCTGTGTGTTGGTCGGATCGTAATTGTGCTGGCCGCCCGGATCGCCCGGCGTGCGTCCGGCGTGCGCCCAGCCGATGCTCACGTTATCCCATTGCGTGAAATCCCAGGAGGCTGCGAACCACAGGCCGTTGCGCTGGCGCTCGTTCTGGAACTCGAGATCCGCCGGCACGCTGCGGTGCAGATACTCGTAAATGCCGCTGAGCGAGAGCCCAAAGTCGAACGTGTATTGCAGGCCGGCCTTGACCGCCCACTCGTCGGCGACATCCGTGAGGAACGGCGGACTGAAGCCGTTCGCATTGATGAACGCCTGGCCGTACTCGGCGAGATACGCGTTGTAGGTGCCCCAGTCGATGAGCGGTGAAACACCGACGCCCGTCGTCGAGTTCCCGAGGCTGGTGAGGTAGCCGTAATACGGGCTATTGGAACCGATGCCGTCGCTGTTGCGGTTCACGTCGTGGTGCAGCTCCCACGCCGCCGTCGCGTACAGGCCGCCATACTCGAACTTCAGGTCCGCGCTATAGGCGGTGCCGAAGCCGCCGTCGTCGCAGTTCTCCGGCAGGTTGCCGCTTCCGGGCGTGTTGCCGCCGTTGCAGTCCGGAGATCCGGCCGACTGCACGACGTTGTCGTAGGTGCGGTTCGCGCCCGGCGAGACCAAGAGGTCGAAGCTGAACGTGCCGTCCAGAAGCTTCGGCGACTCGAACCAGATCGAGTGATCCAGGCGAGTGCCGAATTCCACGCGGTTGTCGCCGCCGGAGTTGCCCATGATGACGGCATAATCGCCGAGCATGCCCGAGAATGGATTCATGCGATCGGTGGCTTTCTTGTAAGGCGCGTAAGTGGTGCCGATCTTGAGCTTGCCCCAGGTATCGTTCGCGATGCCCACGAACGTGTCGCCGTAGCCGATCGCGCCCTTCACCACGTTCGACTGCTGCGTGTACGAGGTGTTGAGGCCGGGGGAAGACGTGATCGAGGGTTGCGTCTCGATCTGATAGATAAAATCGAAATCGCTGCCGTCGATCTTGTGCGAGCCGCGATAGCCAAGCACCGACTTGTTGGTCGACAGCGACCCGATCCAGCCGACGCTGCCCACGGGTCCGCCCTTCTGGCTGCCCTGGACGTAGCCGGAGTTGGGGTTCGCGGGATTGACGTACGACCAGTGGTAGGCGTTCAGGCCCCTGATCCCTTTGGTGGTGTCGTCGAGCGACACGTCGAGGGTTCCATAGAAGCCCTTCAAGAATTTTTCGAATTTCGGCTCGCTCGGCACCGCTGCGGGAGTTGCGGGTCCCTCACCGGGTGCGGCCCTTGAGCCGACCGAGGGTGGCGCGCCCGGGGGCGGTGCGGGCGGCGGGGTCTGCACGGGCTGCTGCTGCCGCTTCAGCTCCTGCACCTGCTTTTGCAGCTCCTGCATCTGCTGCATCATGATTCGCATCTGCTCTTTGAGCTGCGCGTTGTCCTGCGCGTCGTCCGCAAAGACCGCGGTCCCGATCGTCGAGCCGGCGGCGCACGCCGCCAGCGCAACCATGATCGGCGTGGCCAACTTGAATCTAAGCATTGTGTCTCCCCCATTGACGCGCTTGCGCGCTGAAAAAAAACCGCATCTTACGACGTTCGATCCAGCCGGGCGCCGTCGTCGATGACCCCAAATCGCCGCTTTTTTGCTTATCCTTCGAGAAATCTTACCCCGGCCGGCATCCTCGATCTGTGCCTCAAATCACTTTCTTATCGCGCAGCCCTGCGATCTCCGCGCTCGCGAAGCCGAGCTCGGCGAGCACCTCTTCGGTGTGCTCGCCGAGCAGCGGAGAGCGCGTCACCTCGGTCGGGCTGTCGCTCAACTTGATCGGATTGCCCACGGTCAGGTACTTGCCGCGTGTCGGGTGATCGACCTCGACCACCGTTCCCGTCGCCCGCAGCGAGGGCTCGTTCGCCAGCTCCTCCATCGAGAGGATCGGACCGCAGGGAATGTCGTGCTCGTTGAGCAGCTTCATCGCTTCGAATTTGGTCTTGGTCATGGTCCACTTCTCGATCGTCTCGAACACCTCTTTGAGCCGCGGCAGGCGTGCATCGGGCGTCGCGTAATTCGGATCGGTGATCCACTCCTCCTGGCCGATGACCGTGCAGATCTCCTTCCACACCGGAGCCTGCGTGATGAAGTAGAGATAGGCGTTCGGATCGGTCTCCCAGCCCTTGCACTTGACGATCGTGCCCGGCTGGCCGCCGCCCGAGGCGTTCGCGGCGCGCGGCACGGCGCTGCCGAACTTGCCGGCCGGATACTGCGGATATTCCTTCATGACGCCGTTGCGCGCGAGGCGCTGCTGATCGCGCAGCTTGACGCGGCACAGGTTGAGCACGCCGTCCTGCATCGCCGCGAGCACCTTCTGTCCGCGCCCAGTCGTATTGCGCTGATACAGCGCGGCGACGATGCCGAGCGCCAGATGCAGGCCGGTGCCGCTGTCTCCGATCTGCGCGCCGGTCACCAGCGGGGGACCATCGTCGAACCCGGTCGTCGAGGCCGACCCGCCCGCGCACTGCGCCACGTTCTCATACACCTTGCAGTCCTCGTAAGGACCGGGGCCGAAACCCTTGACCGAGGCCATGATCATGCGCGGATTGAGCGCCTGGATCCGATCCCAGCCGAATCCCATGCGATCGAGCGCACCGGGTGCGAAATTCTCGACCAGCACGTCGCAGTGCTTGACCAGCCTTTCGAGCACTTTCTTGCCGTGCTCGCTCTTGGTGTCGAGAGTGATCGAACGCTTGTTGTGGTTCAGCATGGTGAAATACAAGCTGTCCACGTCCGGGATGTCGCGAAGCTGTTCCCGGGTCACATCGCCGCTCCCGGCCTTCTCGACCTTGATCACGTCTGCTCCGAACCACGCGAGCAGTTGCGTGCAGGTCGGCCCGGACTGCACGTGCGTGAAGTCGAGAATGCGAACACCGTCTAATGCTTTACTCATGGCGCTTAAGTCAAACCCTCTGGCCAAACTTCACTTGCACACCCCAAACTTCACTTGTACATCGTCTGATTCTTGGTGCCCGGCGCGTATTCGCGCGGGTCGACCCAGATGTTCACGACTGCGCAACGGCGCAGCTTCTGCACCGACTCGCGCGCGCGTCTCAAGGCAGGGGCGATTTGCGCAGGATCCCTGACCTCCTCACCGTAGCCGCCCAGCATCTCGGCGAACTTGCCGAACGGCACGTCGCCGAGGAGATTGCCGACGTTGCCGCGCTGCTCGCCGTACTTCGCGAGCTGGCCGTAACGGATCTGGTTCATCGCGGAGTTGTTGCCGACGACCGCGACGTACGGCACGCCGAAGCGGTTCGCAGTCTCCATGTCGAACGCGGTCATGCCGAACGAGCCGTCGCCGTAGTAACAGAGGACCTCCTTGGACGGATGCGCAAGGCCGGCGGCGATGGCGAAGCCCGTGCCGACGCCCAGGGATCCGAGCGCGCCCGGATCCATCCATTGACCGGGGCGGCGAGGACGCACCGCCTGGGCGGATATCGTCACCACGTCGCCGCCGTCGCCGATGTACACGGTGTTGTCGGCGAGAAACTCGTTCAACTCCCAGGCCACCCGGTACGGATGGATCGGCACGCTATTCGACTTGAAGAGCGGCATGAGCTTCTCGGTCGCGGCAGTCTCCGCGGCGGAGAGTTCCTTGAGCCATTGCTGACGAGACTGGCGCTTGTCGCCCTTGATGCGGCCCGTGGCGGCCGCGAGCACGGCGCCCAAGATCGCGCCCGGATCGCCGACGAGTCCGAGATCGACGTCTCGATTCTTGCCGACCGTGCGGTAGTCCATGTCGATCTGCACGAGCTTCAGCTCTTTGCTGATGCGCTTGCCGTAGCCCATGCGGAAATCGAAGGGCGTGCCGACGATGACGAGCACGTCCGCCTTGGCGAAGGCCTGGCTGCGGGTGCGATCGAAGTGATGCGGGTCGCCGGGCGGCAGGAGCCCACGGCTCGCGCCGTTGAAGTAGCCGGGGATATCGAGGCCGCGCAGGAGCGCAATCGCCTCGTTATGACCCCGCGCCGTCCAAACCTGCTGACCGTACAGAATCGCCGGACGCTCTGCGTTCACCAGAATATCGGCCAGTTTCTCGATATCGCGCGGATCTCCCAGCGAGTGGGTCGAGGCGCGATACTTGCCCGGTTGCGGGATGACTGCCTTCGCGAGATCGACCTCCCGATCGAGCACATCGCGCGGAATCTCGAGATATACGGGTCCCGGAGCGCCGTTGAATGCCTCCCGGGCGGCCATGGAAATCATGTCGGCGACGCGCTCGGTGGAGGGAACGGTCGCCGCGAACTTGGTGATCGGAGTCATCAGGTCCACATGCGGCAAGTCCTGCAACGATCCCATCTTGTGCTGAGTGAGCGCGCCCTGACCGCCGATGTGCAGAATCGGGCTCTCCGATCGGAACGCGGTCGCAACGCCGGTCACCGCGTTGGTGCAGCCGGGGCCCGCGGTGGTGACCACGCAGCCGAGCTTGCCGGTCTGGCGGGCGTAGCCGTCGGCGGCATGCGCCGCGACTTGCTCGTGCCGCACGTCGATGATGCGGATGCCCTCATCGACGCAGCCGTCGTAGATGTCGATGATATGGCCGCCGCAGAGCGTGAAGATCGTATCCACGCCCTCGTTCTTGAGAGCTTTGGCCACGAGGTGGCCGCCCGAGACCACGCCGGCGTCGCGGCTTTTGCGCTGCAAGGTGTCCTCAGCGGTCGTCGTCTGCGGCTGGATCGTTGCGGGATTTGCGGTAGCCATTGCTTCTCCAACTCAAAAATCTAGGCGCCTACGCGGCGGCGGGTGCAGCCCGAAAGCTGAACGGTTCATCGATCGCTCGTCAAGTCGTCCGCGGACCGGCGGCCGCGCGCGCGACTGCCGTCGGATACGTTTCCCGGGATTTGGCGAAGTGCTTCTCGCGCATCGGCTTCAAGACGAACAACGCAAACAGTCCGGCGACGATGCTGAACGTCACGAAGAACGAGAACACCGAGTTCCAGCCGTGCGCCTTGGCGTACCCGGTGAACAAAGGAACGAGCAGCGCGCCCGTGCCCTTCGCGGTGTACAGCATGCCGGCATTTGCTGCAGCGAACTTCGAGCCGAAGGTGTCTCCCTGCGTTGCCGGGAAGAGGCTGAAGATCTCCCCGTAGACGCCGAAGTAAAACGCGGTCACGAGCACGAACACCACGGGATTATTGCCCGACTGACCGAGCACGAAGAGCGCCGCGGCGCCCCCGAAGAACGCGATCGCCATGGTGTATTCACGGCCGATCTGGTCGGATAGCCAGCCGAAGAATGGGCGGCCCACTCCGTCGAAGATGCGGTTCAAGAACAGCGCGAACGGCAACGCGGCCATGCTCATGCCGAAGAGAGCCACGTCCGTCTTGGCGATGCCGAAGTCCTTGGCGATGGGCGCCATCGAGGCCGCCATGGTGAGGCCGCCGGTGGCGATCAGCACGAACATGAAGTAGAGCACATAGAACACGGGGTTGCGCAGAACTTGCATCGGCGTGTAGCCGTGCGTGGTCGTGCTCGGCTTCGGCGCCTTGGCGAGGATCGTCGCGGGCGGGACCAGAAGCAGCCACGAGAGCACGAACACGATGACGCCCTGGATGAGGCCGAAGACCAGGAAAGCATGCTCGTACCCAGCCGAATTGATCATGTTCGCGATCGGCACGATGGTGAGTGCGGCACCCGCACCGAAGCCGGATGCCGTGAGACCGGCGGCGATGCCGCGCCGTCCCGGGAACCACTTGAGCGCGTTGCCCACGCAGGTTCCGTACACGCAACCCGTGCCGATGCCGCCGATCGCGGCGGCGATGTACAACGTGGTGAGCGAATCGGCGCTCGAGTTCATGAGCCAGGCGATCCCCACAAGGATGCCACCGCCCATCACCACCCAGCGCGGCCCGAGTTTGTCGACCAGATACCCCTCAACCGGCACCAGCCAGGTTTCGATGAGCACGAAAACCGTGAACGCCACCTGGATCGCTTCGCGTCCCCAGTGATACTTGGCATCGATCGGGTTGACGAAGAGCGTCCAGCCGTACTGCAGGTTGGCCACACAGGCCATGCAGATGATCCCGATGATCAACTGTACCCAGGGATTCCCCAGTCTCGACGGAACTGCTTCGGTCGAAGTCGCGTTCATGTATTTGTTCCCCCCATCTCGCGCTATGAAAGTGGGCGCACTGTCCTAGCGGTATGGGGGGACGCCGACGCTGACCTGCGATCGGAAACCTGCGGACGCGCTGAGCCTGGACTCACCCGTGACCCCCAAAACATGCTTAGGACCTGAGCTCCGAAAGCGTTTCCAGCCATCAAAATTCTATTTGTCTGGTATACCATATACGCAGACATTTCGGGGTGTCAAGGCGGTCCACGAGCGGACATAAGATCCTCGCCGCCGCTTGCTCATGGGCATCGAGGCGCAATCGATTGCGAGGGCATGTCTCGTCGAATCTAGTTCGTTTTCAATGGCGTGCGAGAGTTTATACGCCTTGGATAAAGCCCCGGAGACCTAAAGCTAGCCGCGTCGGCAAAAACCGTGGGAGGGTTTTCCGCGTGCGTCGACGATGGCAGTTTCGTGTGGATGTGATATATGTGAAAAGCACCCCGTTTAAGGGATACCCGTACTCGTGGAGAATACGTCCCGGCGAACCGCCTCGAGGAGATCAATGAGTACCATTGCCAAGCTCGTCCAGCGTTCCGCACCCGCGGCGCCCCTCTCGCTCGGGCCGCTGAACGCGACCAGTCTGCGCGATCAAGCATATGCGCTGCTCAAGAACGCGATCGCTGAGACGGACATCTACGACCCAGGGCAGGAACTGCGCCTCGATGAGCGCCAGCTTACGACCGCGCTCGGCGTGAGCAGGACCCCGATCCGCGAGGCCTTGTCGCTGCTCGAACAAGAGGGGTTCATTCGCACGGTGCCCCGGCGCGGCATCTACATCGTACGCAAATCGAAGCGCGAGATCATCGAGATGATACAGATGTGGGCGGCGCTCGAATCGATGGCGGCACGGCTCGCGACGCTGCATGCCTGCGATGCGGACATCGCCACTCTGCGGCATCTGTTCGACGGTTTCCAGAGCTCGCCCCCGTCGGAGCATCTGTGCGAGTACTCAGATGCGAACATCGCGTTCCATACGGCGGTCATCGCGCTCGGTGGCTCGCAGACCATCATCGATGCGACCCGCAACCTCCTCACTCACGTACGTGCAATCCGCCGGGCGACCATCACGCAGAACGACCGGGCGGCCCGCTCGATCATCGATCATCTGAAGATCATCGAGGCGCTCGAGAAGCGCGATACCGAATTGGCCGAGCGGCTCACTCGCCAACACACCCTCGATCTCGCCGCCCACGTCGACCGTTACGGCGACTTTCTGGGCTGAGGCTCGCGGGGCCGGTACTCGAGGGGGAGCGGCGATGAATCTCAGCTGGAAAGCCTTCGCTCTCGGATCCGCGCTGTTCGCAGCGCTCACCGCCCTTTTCGGCCGGATCGGCGTGGCCGAGATGAGCTCGGATCTCGCAACCTGCGTACGCACCATCGTCATCTTGTTGATGAGCGCCGTTCTGATCACGGTGCGCGGCGAGTGGGTGCGGCCGCAGAGCCTGTCGACCGCCGCGCTCAGCGCGATCCTTTTGTCGGGCGCCGCGACCGGGCTGTCATGGCTCTGCTACTACCGCGCACTTCAGTTGGCGCCGGCCTCGCGCGTCGCTCCCGTCGACAAGCTGAGCGTAGTCCTCGTGGTCCTTTTCGGTGCGCTGTTTCTGCACGAGGAGATCACCTGGAAAGTGGGCCTCGGCGCGGCTTTGGTAAGTCTGGGCGCCGCCATCATGGTGATGCGATAGATCGCGCGTAGCGAGCGCGATGAACTCAGCCCGACGAGGGAGCTTGCTGCTCCTCGCCCCAAACGCCGAGTGTCGCGATCCGGTTGCCGGCGTGCAGCAGGTATTGGGGCCGATCGGCTCGAATAATCGCGCTTTCCAGCGCGTCACCCGCCAGCGCTTGCACGCCGATGCGCGTATCGGAATCGGCAAAGGCGGCATGCAGCGCAGTTGGGTCGATCCAGACGGGAACGCCGCCTTCGATCCGGAGGTAGATCCGGCCGCTCGACTGGGCCGCGAAATTCACGCAGCGAAATACCTCGACGCAGCGCCTCAGGAACCCGAGGTTTCTCTCCGCAGCGAGCAAGCCGCGATCCGGATAGAGCATCTCGGGTGAAGCCGCGTCGACGAACACGCGCCCGAAGCGGTCGATATCGAGCATCCGCCCGACGTCGAGCACGTTCACCGTATCGTTGTTTCCGAAGGCCACGGTACGGGGCCGCTCGCCGAGCGGCACGGTGTTGTCCAGGAATTCGAATTGAAATTGCTTGTCGCTGCGCCGGGCCCAGGTGAAAAATACGTTGGGAATTCCGGTGTATGCGTCGACCGAATGCGCCAGCGTATCGTCGACCGCCTTGTAACGCCCGAACTCGAGGCCGCGCTTCCACGCGCGCTCGACCAGCTGCTCGGGCGGGGTGATCACGAAAAACAGGTAAACCGTCTGACCGAATCGGGTGAGGAGGTTGCTTCCCTCCTCGTCCGAATCCGGCGCGAAGCTGTCGAAGCGGAACCGGTCGATGAGCAGGTGCGACATCCGGCCTTCCGCGAACTTCTGCGCCATGTAGCGATCGAGCTTGCGGTCGACGATCTGCAGCTCCTCCGCCGTGAACGCCCCGGCGTATTTGTAAGCGTCCTGGAGCGAGGCGTAGTCGAGGAGCTGCTTGCGCCAGATGTCCGGACTGATCAGCGCGAAATCCCTGAAACTCGCGCCGATTTCGCCCGCAAGCCGCTTCTGCAGCGGACGCAGCGTACTCTTGCCCGATGCGGAAGCGCCTTTGGTGTTGATGACGATCGGCCGCTCCTGCGGCGGCAGCAAGCCGTAGCCTTCGCGTTCCGCGGCCTGGCGGAGGATGGGATCGATGAGGCGGCCGATCGCGTCGCTCGCAACTGTATTGCAGACGATGTCCCGCGTCAGCGGCACGATGAGATCCCGTGTGCCCCAGGCATCGCCGTGCGCGTTGAACAGTCCCGCAAGCACACGCGCAAGGGTCCGGTAGCTGAGCTCGAGCGTGGGATCCTTTGACGCGGCCGCCCGCCGCTCGCATTCGGCGATGTGGCCGATCTTCCAACCGCACTCCTGCGGGGGCGCCGGGGCCGCACTGCCGCGCGCGCCGAGCCACTCGAGCCAGCTCGCTCGGGGCTTGGAGATCGCAGCCGGCGCCGCGTTGCGCAGAACACTGGACAGCGCTTCATCGACCACGCCCGTCACCCGCCGCCGGATCTCGTCGAACTCGCGTGCGATGGCATCCATTTTGGGGTCGACATATCCCGTGAGCACGCGGCCCGCGATCTTTCGGAAGTTGATGCCGAGATCCTCGATACGCGAGCCGTCCGGGACGACGAAGTCGGCGGTGACGCGGATCAGGAGCTCGTGCAGCGCGAGTCGTTCCGGGCGAAACACCACGAGCTCTCTCAAGGGCAGACCCGTGAAGCCACGCAGTTCCAAGGCGGCGGCAAAACCCGTGGAGACGTTCTCGGGCCTGAATATCGTCGCAAGCGATCGTAAGTCCGTGGGTATCTGCGCCTTAAGTCCGGGATTCCAAGCGTCAGCGGCGTTCTCGGGAGGTCCCATGACGGAACGATACCCGATGCGCGCGGGGTTCGCGAAACGGGGCGAATCGCCGAACGGCAGCTGACGGCCGCGGGATTGCGACGGCTTTCGCGCATCCCCGCGGGAATCCTGTGACGCAATCGCCACCCGAAGGGTTGTACACATAATCCACAATACGCTCGGTTTGCGGCCAGCGCCCGGCACCAAAGATGAACGAGAACGACATCGCACAGAGATCTTGCTTATGAAACGCGGTTCACTCGCCTCGCCGGGCGAGGCAGCCGCGCGCTGCGCGCTCGAGCCGGCTCCCGTTCTGCCGCCTGAGTTCGGCGAGCTGGCGCAGCTCGCGGCGGGAGTCTGCGGCACGCCGTCGGCTGCCGTGGTGCTCAGCGGCTGGGGCGAGGCGTGGGTCGGCGCCGCGCCGACCGCCGAGCGGCCGAAGCGCGATCCCTTCCATGAGCACGTCATAGCCGCTGAAGGGGTGTTCGAGGTGCGCGATGCCGCCCGCGACAAGCGCTTCGCGACTGCCGGCGCAGTGCGCGCGGCGTCCTCGGTGCGCGGCTATGCTGCCTGCGCGCTGCGCGGCGATGGCGGTGAAGTACTGGGCACGCTCGCCGTCCATGACGTCAAGGCGCGGCGCTTCTCCAAAGCGCAGCTCGCGATGCTCGCATCGATCGCGCGGCAATGCGCCGTCCAAGCGGCGCTCCGCGCGCGGATCGCCGAGCTCGAGATATTGAACCCGCCGCCCAAGGCGCCGAGCGACCCCGATTTCGAGCGCGAATCGCAGCTCGCCGAATCGCAGCTCGCCGATTCACTGCTCGACGGCGCGCCCGTCGCCATCTATTACGTCGATTCGTCGAGCAATCTGACTTACGTCAATGCCGAATACCGCCGGATGTTCGGACTATCGCCAGGGCAAAGCCCCGACGACTGGGCGCAAGGCGTGCATCCGGAAGATCGCGAGCGCATAAAGGCGACGTGGGCGGATTTTTGCAGGAATCCGCGGCCGACGACGTTCGAATATCGCGCACAGCTGGGCAGCGGACCGGTGCGCTTCTTCGCCGAGCGCGTGGTTCCCACCGAGTGGCGCTCGGGTTTCGTCGGTACGATCAGCGACTTCACCGATCTCGTCAACGCGCGCGATGAGCTGCGCAGGGCCGAGACGTTGCTGCGCAACACGTTCGATCAGGCGCCGATCGGCATCGCATACGCCGATCGCGCCGGCAACTTCCTGCAATTCAATGGCGCCTTCTGCGCGCTCCTGGGTTTCGACGCGGCCGAGCTCGCAAACTCTTCCATGAACGAGCTCACCCACCCCGAAGACGCCGCCGCCGCGGATGCGCAACTCGAGAGCCTGTGGAAAGGCGAGGCGCAGTATCTGGATTTCGAGAAGCGCTATCGCCGCAAGGACGGGAGCTACCTCTGGGTGCGCACCACTACCGCCCTGGTGCGCGACGGCAACCGCGCCGACCGCTCGGTCGAGTATCTGCGCGACATCACGCAGCGCAAGGAACTCGCGGCGCAGCTCACGCAGCAGCGGACCTTGCTCGAGGCCGTGATCGGTGATCTGCCCGTGGCGCTCTTGGCGTGCGACGTCGATGGCCGGATCACGCATTACAATCGGGCCGCCGCCGAGCTCGAATGCATTCACCTGGGCGACGCATCCGGCGCGGCGTCGGACCGTCATGCGCGGAGCGCGGATGCCTTTCTCATGGACGGCATCACGCCCGTGCCCGCGAGCGAGGGCCCCTTGGCACGCGCCCTGCGGGGCGAGACCATCAGCAATCTCGAGCTCATGGTCACGCCCGGCGAAACGACACCGCGCACCACGCTCTCGAGCGCCCGCCGCTTGATCGGCCCGGACGGCCAGACGTTGGGCGCCGTGGCGGTGATTCAGGACACGACCGAGGGCAAGCGCCGGGAACTGGAGCTCGAGCGCGTTCACAAGGAGCTCATGACCGCCTCGCGCGAGGCCGGGATGGCGGAGGTCGCGACCAATGTACTGCACAACGTCGGCAACATTCTCAACAGCGTCAACATCTCGGCAAGTCTGGTCGCGGAGCGTGTGCGGCAATCCAAGGCGAGCGGCGTATCCCGTCTCGCGGCCCTGCTCGAGGAGCAGGGTGAGGGCGTCGGCCGGTTCATCGCCGAGGATGAGCGCGGCAAGCGCATACCGGGCTACCTGGCCGCGCTCGGCGAGCAGCTGCAGACCGATCAGCGCGCCGCGCTCGAGGAGCTCGCCCTGCTGCGCGAGAATCTAGAGCACATCAAGGACACCGTCACCATGCAGCAGAGCTACGCCAAGCTTTGCGGTGTCACCGAGACCGTCGAAGTCGTGGAGCTGGTCGAGGACAGCTTGCGTTTGAACGCGGGCGCCTTCGTGCGCCACGGCGTGACGCTGCAGCGCGAGTTCAGCGAGGTCCCCAAGCTCGACGTCGACAAGCACAAGGTACTTCAGATCCTCGTCAACTTGGTGCGCAATGCGAAGTATGCGTGCGACGATTCGGGGCGCACCGATAAGCGAATCATCCTGCGAGTCGAGCGCGCCCCGCACGGCGTGCGCATCTCGGTGATCGACAACGGCATCGGCATCGCGCCCGAGAACATGAGC
>Ga0182030_10002550_pt1 | contig 38733 bp, 34 predicted proteins | sample 812S3MmetaG_FD_121299 | JGI IMG/M metagenome (GOLD analysis project Ga0182030, IMG submission 121299) | Permafrost microbial communities from Stordalen Mire, Sweden - 812S3M metaG (Illumina Assembly) | ecosystem: Environmental > Terrestrial > Soil > Wetlands > Permafrost | place: Sweden...
GCAAAGCGCCCCAAAAGCAACGTGGGCTTCAGCCCCTGCCAAATGCTTGAGCGCCCACATCTGCCACTTGCTCAAGCACACGCCGTTCGCCTGACCAAGCTTGATATTCATCTTTCGGAAATGAGCCAAAGCTCACTTCGAGATAGACACCAGGGGAAATCCGGTTTTCTTCACCGTTGAAGCGGTATTTCAGCCGCCACCATTTGCCGCCGGAGGGCGAAACCTCCAGATGCAACCCACCCCTGCCATAGAGTTTGAAGGCTTTTGTTCTTGGCTTGGCGTTACGGATTGCACCATCAGTCAATGCCAACGGGGCAACTCCCACAGCAAGAACTCACTTGCCCCCAGGATGTCAACAGACAAACCTGTACTCCGATAGACGACGGTAGAGACTAAGGCCATTCCTCTTGTATGTTTTGTGGATTGCTTTGGATGTGCCAGGAAGGTGTTTTGGTAGCGCTACCGGGAATTGAACCCGGGTTTTAAGATTGAGAATCTCACGTCCTAACCCCTAGACGATAGCGCCACACATCTGCTGCGCGCGGCCATTTCCGGCCACTTCTCTACATTAACAAAAATCCCTGCCGAGGCAAAGGGCGCCCGGCGGAAGCTGCGGAACGGCCTGCTTAAATCCCCAGCTTGCGGACTTCATCGTTGTAGTACTTGCGGTACAGAATCTCCCACTCCTGGGAACCTTCGAGGATGATCTTGCGCTGGTTGGCAATCTTTGCCCGGGCGGCCGCGTCAATTCCCGCCTCCTGGGTCAGCAGGGCGGTGAGCGCCTGGCGCGCCTCCTGGCGGATGGTGTTGCGATCTTCAAGAAAACCGACCTCTTCGATCTCGGCCAGGGTGTCGGCCACGGTGTGGGCCAGCTTGTTGAGCTTGTCGGGGCTGATCCTCATAGCACCGCCTTGTACTTCTTGGCCAGCTCGGTCTTCACCTTCTTGAACATCTCGGCATACTGCGCGCCGGTCTTGCGCATCTCCTCGGAATACGCGTCCAGAATCACGCGCACCTCCTCGTTGATGCGGTCTTCAAGAGACAGTTCCTCGATCAACCCCCCGGCGACGCGCGATTCGACCACCTTCAAGTCGCTGGTGGTGATCATCTTGGCTTCGATGAGGTGTTTGACAGTCCGACGGGCCAGATACCCGATATAATCGCGGGAAAAGATCATGAATGAAGGCATAGGATACCGCATCCGGCCGCCCTCTGTACAACGGGTGAGCGCCCCGCGTCTCAATTCCCGCCGCGAAACCCGCCTTCCTCGCTCAGCCCCGATGCGGGCAGTGGCTCGCGTTCAGGCATTCCTCGGCCACGCGCAGCCGCTCGACCGGCTGTCCGGCAACCAGGTGCTGGTTGACAATTGCCAGCGCGTCCTCGGGCCGGACATTGCCATACCAGACGGCGTCGGGGTAGACCACCACCATCGGCCCATGCTCGCACTGGTCCAGGCAACCTGACTTGTTGATGCGCACGCGCACGCCCAACCCGGCCGCCCTGGCCTGCCGCTGCAACTCGGCGTGCAGGTCGCTCGTGCCGTCGCGGCTGCAGGAAGGCCGCGCAGCGCCATCTGGCCGCGCGTTGTGGCATACAAATACATGACGCTCAAATGCGGGCAAGCGGTGTTCCTCCTGAGAAAAGCCGGACCAGAGGCCATGCAACGGGGCATTTGGCGGCATCCGGCCCTGGGGTTGACTGCTGCATTCAGATTAGTGCATTTTCAGAATCGACGCCGGCCTTTTGAGTGCATCGAAAGGTGGATTCTTCTTGAGGGAAAAGCCACTTGTGTGTGAGGTTTCGGTCTACAGAAATTCCGAATATGCTAGAACGCCTGAGCCCGCTGGCGGCGAAGTTTCCACAATTGCGCGCCCTGCCCCGCCCCCATCTGCGAAAATAGAAGCTTGACTATGAGCATTGACAATTTACTCTCGCTGAAAGACGACATGGTGGCCTTTATTGAAGGCCATGGACTTAAACGCCTCCCCGGTTACGTCACCGAGGATATTCCCTCCATCGTATGGGAGGGTGCTGGCAACCCCGACGCATGGAAAGATTTTGTGGAGATGGCCAAGAACGTTGGCGCTCCCTTCGTAACCTTCAGCGAGATGACGCTGGAGCCTGAGGAACTGGACGCACTGGTCGAAGAAGCCGGGGAGATGAACTTCCCCGACGAAGAAGCAACCGAACTGGTCGAAGCCCAGTGGCTGCGCAAGTACGCCGGGAATCTTGGCTATATTCAGCTCGGCTTCGTGTACCAGGGGCTGGTCTTCCTGCATGAGACCACGACAGAGTGGTATGAGCGCTTCCAGACGCTTCTTGAAGACATCGAGAGCTTCCAGGACGTCGTCATCGACGAACACGAGCACGACGACGAGGACGAGTAACCGCGGTGAGCCAGGCGGGCGCCGAAGCCAACGAGGCTGTTTCGCCGCAAGTGCTGCCGCAGAATTTTTCGCGCAGCCTGCCCGGCCAGCGCTGGGCGTTCGCCGAGCCGCATCCGGACGAGGCTGCCGCGCTGGCCAAGGCCGCTCGCCTGCCCCAGGTGCTGGCCGAATTGCTGGTGGCCCGCGGCATTACCCAGCCGGCTGAGGCATTCTCCTTTCTCAATCCCGAGGCTGCTCACCTTCACGATCCCATGCTGATGCTGGGCATGAACGCTGCCGTTGCCCGGCTGGAGCGGGCCATCGCCAGCCGCGAGCCGGTGCTGCTCTACGGCGACTACGACGTGGACGGCACCACCGCGGTCGTGCTGCTCAAGACGGCCATCGAGATGCTCGGCGGCGTGGCGCACTTCCATGTGCCCCACCGGCTGCGCGAGGGCTACGGCCTGCAGTCGAGCGTGCTCGAAGCCGCTTACGTCGAGGGCGTCCGGCTGGTGATTACAGTGGATACCGGCATGAGGGCCTTTGCCGAGGCCGAAACCGCCCGCCGCCTGGGGCTGGACCTCATCATCACCGACCACCATCTGCTGGAAGCCGGCGACGCCGCGCCCTTCGCGCTGGCCATCCTCAACCCCAACCAGCCGTCCTGTTCTTACCCGGAAAAATTTCTCTGTGGAGCGGCCATTGCGATGAAGCTGGCGCAGGCGGTGCTGGAGCGCCGCTCGCCGGACCGCACCCGCGAGAAAACCCTTCCCAGTTTCCTCAAGATGGCCGCCCTCGCCACCATTGCCGACGCGGTGCCGCTCACGGGCGAGAACCGGGTGATCGCGGCCCTGGGATTGAGGGAACTCCGCCGCCCGGCCGGACTCGGCTTGCGCGCTCTGTTTTCCGCCGCCGCCCTGGACCCAGCTGCCAAATCCATCACCGCATTCGACGTGGCCTTCCGGCTGGCTCCGCGCATCAATGCCGCGGGGCGCATGGACGTGGCCAGCGAGGTGATCGAGCTGTTCACCACCCGCGACGCGGCCCGTGCCGCCGAACTGGCCGCCAAGCTGGAACGGCTCAACCGCGAGCGCCGAGACACGGAAGCCGCTGCGCTCATCGCCATCGAAGCCCGTCTGGCGACCGATCCGGAGCTGGACGCCGACCATCTGCTGGTGATCGACGGCGAAGGCTGGCACCGCGGCATCATCGGCATTCTGGCCTCGCGCGTGGTCGAACGCACCGCCAAGCCGACGATCGTCGTCAGCGTCGAGGAAGGCCTCGAAGGCAAAATCGCCCACGGTTCCGGCCGCTCCATTGACGGCTTTCAACTGCTCAACGCCATCGAAAGCTGCTCGGAGCTGTTCACGCGCTTCGGCGGCCACGCCTTCGCGGTGGGTTTCGCCCTGCCCGCCGACAAACTGCCGGAGCTGAAACGCCGCCTCCGCGCCTACGCCGGCGAACACCTGGCCGGCCGTGAGCCCGAACACCTGCTCCGCATCCACGCCGAGCTTCCTCTGGACCGCATCACGCCGGTGCTCGCCGGCTGGCTGCGGAAACTCGAGCCCTTCGGCCGCGGCAACCCCGAACCGGTCTTCGTCGCCCGCCGGGTGCGCCTGCTGAGCCCTCCGCGGCGGATGAAAGAGCACCACATCCGGCTGGAACTGGCGCAGGATTCCGTCCAACCGCGCCCCTTGCCCGGCACCAGCGGCAGCCTGCGCGCCGTCGGCTGGAACCTGGCCGCGCAAGCCGACGCTCTCTCGCTCACGGAGGGGAGCCTCATCGACCTCGCCTACCGCATTCGCGAAAACGAGCACTCCGAGTACGGCGGCCTGGAAGTCGAGATGGCCGGAATCAGGCTGGCCTGAAGAACGTGCATTTCCCGCTGTTTTTTGCACAAATCAGCCATCCCCGCAGCCGCCCGCGCACGATCTGACCGGCCTTTAGAGAAAATTCACTTTTGGTGTAGAGCTGTTTTGAAAGGGCACGGCTTCAGCCGTGCCGTAAAGTACGGCAACATCAGCGGGCTTTAGCCCCTGAGGGATGCTTCTTCCTCTATACCAATAGGAAATTTGATCGAGCTCATCGCTCCCGAAAATTGACTTTTGGAGCCGGCGGTTTTGTATGAATACGTTCAAAACGCAGCGGAGAATCCGCACGGTCAGCAGGAGTTCAGCTCCTCCTGCGATGGCCTCAGCCCGGACAAAATCAGGAGTTCTTCGCAGCTTCTTTGGGAGCGCGCGAGTACCGAATGACCTCCACGCTGGAGATGGCGATCAAACCTTCCTCGACCATCGCATCCAGATGGGGAATCAGCTTGTCGATCTGCTCCTCGCTGTCGATGATGCTGAGCATGATGGGCGCATCCTTGGAAAACTTCCAGTGGCTGACGTGACGAATCCGGCTGCTTGCCCCATAGCCTTCGATGCCCCGGTAGACGATCGCTCCGGCCAGCCCCAGCTCCATGCATTTGGCGAAGATCGCCTCATAAAGAGGCTTGCCCTGCCACCTGTCTCCCTCGCCGAAATGGATGCGCAGCATACGGGCTGAAAACTGTTCTTTCATGGGCTGCCTTCCAATTAAATCCGTGCGCTTTCCGGTCCCGGATCCGCTTCTAATTGTTGCACGCCCCGCGCGCGATAGCAGTACTTGATGATGTCCACATCCGACAGCACGACCAGGCCTTCTTCCACCATCTGCTCCACCAGCGGCAGAAAGGACTGAAGCTTCTCTTCCGCGTCGATTGCCGTGAGCATGATCGAACTGTCGTGGGACAGGTTGAGTCCCTTGCCCTTGTGAATCCGCCGGTGCGCTCCATAGCCGAGAATGCCCCGATAGACCGTCACGCCGGCAATGTCGTTGGCCCGCATGGCCTCGACCAGCGCCAGGTGGAGAGGCTTGTCCTTCCAGCGATCCGATTCCCCGATGTAGATGCGCATCATCGTGGCCTTGCCCTCGATCTTCATGTGCGCGGGAGAGGCGGCCGTTTCTTGCCGCGAGGTCTGCGCGGGCTTTGCCACGACGGTTTCCTGAAGCTCGATCATCCCGGTTCCAGCCAGTTCCTGCAGCTTTCCCAGCAGCTCGTCGACCTTTTCGCGGCATTCGATGAATTCGATTTTGATGGGCAAGTGATCGGAAATCTCCACAGAGCTGGACGAATGCATCCGATGATCCGCGCCGAACCCGGCCACACCCTTCAGAACGGTTGCGCCCGAGACGCCGCGGTAAAAAAGGAAATCGATGATGCTCGAATAGGTGGGAACTCCGTGGTGCTTCGATCCCTCGCTCAGATAGACGGATACCTTCACTGCTTTCCCGGCGCTCAACATACGTTCTCCCTTCGCTCAATCGATACGGGTTGTTCCTGTGCTCTCATGAGAAGATCTCGGCGATCATGAAGCCGCCCCACACGGCAAAAAGTCCCAGAACGAGGCTGCCGGCCGCATAAAGTGCGGCCAGCAAAAAAGCTCCGGCCCTGATCGTGGAAAACGTCTCCCACTCAAACGTGGAAAAGGTGCTGTAAGCGCCCACGAAGCCAATCGGAAACAAATACCTCCAGGCGGGATTCAGATCGGTCCGTTTGGCCAGCAGAGTCAGCGAGAAGCCCAGGATCACGCACGCTGTGATGTTAACAACAAGAGTGCCGAAGGGAAATCTGCTCCCCATCCGGCTGGCGATGGTGGCGCCGGTCCAGTATCGGGCCGCGGAGCCGAGCGCGCCGCCGAGCGCAATCAGCAGGTATTTCTGCATCCTCAAGCCTCCCTTTCGATGGCTTCGCCTTCGTCGCGATTCCGGGCGGGATTCCAGTTCTTCAACAGGCTCAGGTCGTCCGCCATCCGGGGTGCGTCGACGGCCTCGCCGTGAATGCCCGCGATCCGGTGAAGTTGAACGCGATAGGCGTCGGCGTAGGAACCGATCAACAGCACCGTCTTCGTGACAAATTGGTTGCTCCACTGAGTCAATGCGCGGCCGTAGGCGTGAAGCTCCTGTTTCAGCAGCGCGCCAATGCTTTCGCGCAGCTTGTTCTTGATTCCGGAGCGCGCAACGCCGCTGCCCAGAAACATCCAGGCGCGGTTATGGATCGCTTCAGGCAGCGAGGCCAGCTCAAAGCGGGGCATATCGCGCAAAAGACTCTCCACCTCTTCCTGCGCGGGCATGTCGGCGCGTCCCATCTCCCGCGCCACCGCTTGCAGCTTTTCAATTGCGTCCCGGCTTGCACCGCACGCGCTCTCGACGCAGCAATCGACGGATTTCCAGACCGCTTCATGCAGCCACTCGGCCAGTTGCAGCGGCGCGACCCGAGTCTGGGAGTTGGCGCGCATCCAGGCCAGAGCGCGCTCCGCCGTCTCATTCAGAATTGCCTCCGGCGTCTCGCCCAGTTGGAAGAAGGCGCGGCTGAGAATGCTGCGCTGCTCGCCGGCCGCGCCGGTCACCAGGCGCAGTTGCTCCTCCAGCTCGTGCACTTGCAACGGGAGGTCGTGCACCTGCGATGGGAGACCCTGCCCTCTGCGCTTCGTCTGATCGAGGGTTGCCTCCAGTGCCGCGGTGACGGAGCCGCGCAAGGCGCCAATCTTTCTGGCGATGGAGCGATTGCGGAGACTGCGCGCCTGGTCGAATCTGGGCAGCAGTTCACGCTCGAAGAAATGATCCAGCAGGATCGAGTAATTCGCCAGCGAACTGACCGGATGCACATCCATCTCGATGCCCAATTCAGTTTGCAGTTGTTCATGAATGTAGCCGGTTACTCGATGCAGATCCCCTTCCGCCAGCAGGTCGGCCTTGCTAACGAGCACGATGGCCGGAATTCCGCCTTCATAAAGCAGGCGCAGGGTTCCAATGTCTTCTTCATTCAAAGCCGTTCCCGCGTCGATCAGCACGAGCGCCAGGTCGCACGAGGGAAGATAGGCGAGCGTCTCGGCGGCGCCGCGCCGGGCCAGCGAGCCCAGCCCAGGCGTATCCACCAGCACGATGCCCTGCTTGAGGCGGGGCGAAGGAACCTCGACCACGGCCCGCGCCACATTGCGCAGATTGCCCGGATTTCCCTGTTCCGTGACCAGCCCGGCAAGCTGTTCGACGGTGACGGTTTCTTCTCTCCCGTCCCCGTAGGCCACGGCGGCGCACAGCCGAGGCCCGTAGCGCAATTTCGTCGGCACCGCGGTGATCGGATTGATGCCCACCGGTAAAGCGTCCGTGCTCAGCAGCGCATTCAGCAGCGAGGATTTGCCGCTGCTGACCCGGCCGAAAAAGGCCACTTCCAGGTTGTTGTCCTCCATGCGGGAGGCCAGCGAATCGATGCGCGCGCGGAACTCCACCATTCCATGATCGGCGACGATCCGCTCAATCAGCCGCAAAAGAGCCACATCGTAGCCTGTATCTTCGAGCTTCAGCAAACGCGCTTCCAGATTCGCACCCAGGTCCTGGCGAAGATAGCGGTCCATGCTTCCCGCCAGGGCGCGCAGCTCGTGGACCACCCCGTTCAGCTCATCGGCCACATCGCCGGGCACCTCTCCGCATCCGCGCATATAACTCGGCCTCAGCTCCTCGATCGCAATATCGATGAATGCCAGATCGGTCGAAATGGATCGCGTGACGGGGACTTCGGCCGGCTCGGGCTTCAACTGCTGCCAGTCCAGCACGCGCAGCAATTGAGAGCGGAAGCGGCGGATATGGTCTTCGATCACCCGCGCATGAGCCGGGCTGAGGTCGGGAACATAGCGTGGAAACGGGGAATGCGAGGCCGCGGAATCAAGCGCGCTCTCGATGTCGCCGAGCAGCTTGTCGATATATTTGCAGGTAATGAGCAGGCGGCGCTGCTGAGGCTCGTTCAGTTCTCCGGGCCTTCGGGGCGGCTGGTTTTCAAAATTCAATTCGGGCATGACTCCTCCAAGTTAGTTTCAGCTTCGAGGAGTCATCTGCCCGTTCGAGCGGTTTATGGTGGACTCCAACGCCCGCAGTGGCCGGTTATGCGGTCACTGCCTTCTTCTGCCAGCGGTCGTAAATGCCGGCTCCCGCATAACGGGCCTTCGCGCCGAGTTCCTGCTCGATCTCCAGGAAGCGGTTGTACTTGGCGATGCGCTCGCCGCGGCACGCGGAACCGGTCTTGATCTGGCCCATGCCGGCAGCCACCGCGAGATCCGCAATGGTGGTGTCGTCGGTTTCGCCGGAGCGGTGCGAGATGACCGCGCCGTAGCCGTTCTCGCGCGCGATCTGGATGCATTCGAGGGTTTCGGTCAGCGTGCCCACCTGGTTCAGCTTGATCAGAATGGCGTTGGCGATGCCGTCCTGGATGCCCTGGCGGAAGATGGTCGGGTTGGTGACGAAATTGTCGTCGCCTACCAACTGAATCCGGCCGCCGATAGTTTTCGTCAACAGCTGCCAGCCGGCGCGGTCGTCTTCGGCAACGCCATCTTCAAGAGCCCAGATTTCGGGATACCGGTCGAGCAGATTCTTCCAGAATTCGACCATCTGCACCGGCGACTTCCGGCTCTTGTCCGACTTCTCGAAAATATAAGCGCCATCTTCAAAAAGCTCGCTGGTGGCGGGGTCGAGCACCATCGCCACATCCTTGCCCGGCTTGTAGCCGGCCTTCTGGATCGCTTCCAGAATCAGTTCGATGGGCTCTTCGTTGGACTTCAACTGCGGCGCGAATCCGCCCTCGTCGCCGACCCCGGTGTTATAACCCTTCTTGTGCAGAACGGACTTCAGCGCATGGAAGGTCTCGGCCGCCGCGCGCAATCCCTCGCTGAAGTTCGGCGCGCCCACCGGCGAGATCATGAACTCCTGAAAATCCACGTTGCTGTCCGCGTGGCTTCCGCCATTGAGCACGTTGAACCACGGCGCGGGAATCAGATTGGCTCCCTCGTTGCCCAGACTGGCGTAAAACGGCAGCCCGCGGTCGGCGGCCGAGGCGCGCGCTACTGCCAGAGAAACGCCCAGAATCGCGTTGGCTCCGAGGCGCGCCTTGTTCGGCGTCCCGTCCAGATCGCACAGCTTCTTGTCCAACGCCTTCTGATCGTTCGCGTCGAGTCCGACAATGGCTTTTTGAATCTCGCCTTCCACGTGGTTCTTGGCGTTCAGAACGCCCTTTCCGCCGTAGCGCGCCTTGTCGCCATCGCGGAGCTCGACGGCTTCACGCTTTCCCGTCGATGCGCCCGAGGGAACTTTCGCCGTCGCCTTCACTCCATTTGCCAAGGTTACTGTAACGGACAAGGTAGGGTTGCCCCGTGAATCGAGAATTTCAAGGGATGAGAGTTTTAGAATTTCGGACATGAAGTGTACGCTTTCCCGGCCATCTGGCCGCTAGTTTGTGAAAAATCCGTAGTGGGTAAGTTTGTAGGGTACGGGCTTTAGCCCCTACGTAAACCGGCCAAAATCAAGGGGGGCTTCAGCCCCTGAGGGATTGTTGTTCAAACTGACTCACCACCGAAAAATTCGATAAGTTGTCGTTCCACACCGTCCGAGGCGGGCCGCGGACAGATTTCGAGTACCGTTCTTCATCCTTCAACGCATCGAGTACGTTGACTTGGTGAATTCGTAATCCAACCACAAACATTCGGGTGCCCCAGGTCTCGCTTTTGAGACCTGGGAAACGACGAAATTACGCGGTCAAGGTACCAGGGCGCTTCACGGTTGGCCCCCCATCCACGGAAAACCCACGAAAAAAAAGAGTGGGGCATTGCACCCACGCAGAGCCAGTGGCGAATTCCAAATCAGCCCAAATCAGCGTACTGCGATCAATCGATCTCAGGGACAAATTTCAAGCCTGCTGTCTTTATCGACAGCTTCGCAGGCAGGATCGTCACCTCGGACCTGCCTGCTCTCAGCGCGGGCAAAGCTCGGGTGTTGTTCATGAATGCAAACTCCTGAGTTTTAGGATCGGAGAACTGGCCGGGACATGACTCGGCGACAGGATTCCCCGTCAGGAGTCATCATCTGTCCGGCCTGCTTGGATGGACAGCAGTTATTGAGGTGAACTCCTTCACCGCGTCTGCTAGTGATTTTACAGGCCGCGGCATGGAGTTGTCAAAGGCTCCAGCCGCGATTCAGGCCGCGATTCAGGCCGCGATTCCAGCCGCACGGCGCGCCCGCTCCCAGCAGCTTTCGCGGGCGGGGTTTCGCGCGCCCTCCCGCCATCGCGCCGCGCAGCGATCGGTTATCCTGATGAATGGAGCCTTCCGCACAACCGATTCGCCCTTCGGCCAGTTCTCTGGCCGCGGCGGCCGTGACTCTCTGCGGAGTGTGCGCCTTCCTGGAGCTTTATTGCACCCAACCGCTGCTGCCAATGCTCGCGCATCTTTTTCATGCCTCCAAAACCGGCGTGGGCATGACGGTTTCAGCGGCCACTCTGGGCGTGGCCCTGTCGGCTCCCATCTTTGGCGGACTGGCTGAGCGGCTGCCCCGCAAGCGGGTGATCGTCGCCTCGCTGGCCTGCATCGCCATCCCCACGCTGCTGGCCGCCACCTCCACCTCGCTCGCCCAACTCGTCTTCTGGCGCTTTCTTCAGGGCATCGCCGTCCCCGGCACCGTGGCCGTGGTCATCACCTATATTGGCGAGGAGTGGCCGCCGGAGCGCGTGGCGCTCATCATGAGCTTCTACGTCAGCGGAACCGCCCTGGGCGGCTTTATCGGCCGCGTCTCGGCGGGCATCGTGGCTGACCGGTTCAGTTGGCGCGTGAGTTTTCTTGTCCTCGGAACGGCTGCTTTAGCGGGAGCGGCTGCCGTCGCCGCCTGGCTGCCCCACGGCCGCCGCCGGCCACCGCCGACCGGTGTGCGGCTCTCGTTTCCTGCTCAGGTCCGGGCCTTGTTTCGCCGCCGGCGCCTGGTGGCCACCTTTGCCGTGGGCTTCAACGTCCTCTTCTCGCTGGTAGGCGTCTTCACCTGGATCACCTTTCATCTGGCCGCCGCGCCCTACCATCTGTCCACCGCCGCGCTCAGTTCGCTGTTTTTCGTCTACCTGGTCGGCCTGGTGGTCACCCCGGCGGCCGGCTTTCTGATTACCCGCGTCGGCCTGCGCGCGGGCATCAGCGGCGCCATCGTCTGCTCCATCGCCGGCATCTTGCTCACCCTTGCGCCTTCGCTCCCGGTCATCATTCTGGGACTCGCCATGGTCTGCACCGGCGTCTTCATCTCCCAGACCGCCGCCCAAAGCCATCTGCGCGTGGCCGCACCGGCTGAAGCGCGCGTCACCGCGGCGGGGCTTTACCTTACCTGCTACTACCTCGGCGGCACCGCTGCCGGAGTGCTTCCCGGATTTTTCTGGTCTCTGGGCAAGTGGCCGGCCTGTGTCGCCTTCATCGTCACCATGCAGGCCGTGGCGCTGACCATCGCGCTGCTGGGCTGGCGCGTGCCCGTACCACTCAGCGGAACTGGAATGGCCGTGACCGCAGATCGCTGAACCCCGGCGGCGGCCAGGCGAATCTATTCTTTTAGCAGGCCTGTTTGAGAGCTTTCCGGTGAGCTCGTTCGCCGTGAGCGTCTGAACCGCGCCAACTTTTGGGAACACCGCATCTCCCCAGCCAGCAAGGAAAAAGAGAAAAGCAGCGCAGTCCAGAAGCAGATTTTTGCATTGCAGAAGTAGATTTTTCGTGATTCAGGAGTGATTTTTGTCCGATTCAGAGTCCTCATCACCAGGCAATGCTGGCCCGGCTGCGGCAAACAGGCTCACGCCGCCCCCGGATGCGGGAATTGTGCAGCCTGGAGCCGGCGAGCGCTGGAAGCCCAGGGTCAACCCCTGGATTATTGCCGCCACCGTGGCGCTGGCCGCATTCATGGAGGTGCTGGACACCTCCATCGCCAACGTGGCCCTGCCCCACATCGCTGGCTCGCTCGGCGCCAGCACCGACGAGGGAACCTGGGTACTGACCAGCTACCTGGTCTCGAACGCCATCGTGCTGCCCATGGGCGCCTGGGCTTCAAGCGTGATGGGTCGGCGCAACTTCTTCGTTCTCTGCATTGTCGTCTTCACCATCTCCAGTTTCCTGTGCGGCGTGGCGCCGTCGCTGCCCATGCTGCTCGTCTTCCGCGTTCTACAGGGCGCGGGCGGCGGCGGCATGCAGCCCATGGCGCAGGCCATCATGGCCGATTCCTTCGAACCGCACAAGCGCGGACAGGCCTTTGCCCTCTATGGCCTGGTCACCGTTCTCGCGCCCTCCATCGGCCCTACCGTGGGTGGCTGGATTACCGACAACTTCTCCTGGCGCTGGATCTTCTTCATCAATATTCCGGTGGGCATTCTGGCCTTCTTCCTGGTTACCCGGCTGGTCGAGGATCCGCCATGGATCAAAGCCGACCACTCCCTGCTGCGGAAGATGGACTACCTGGGCCTGGGCTTCCTTACCATCGCCATGGGCGGCATGCAGATCATGCTCGACAAGGGCGAGGAAAACGACTGGTTCGCCTCCGGCTTCATCCGCTTCTTCGCCTTTCTGTTTGTCGGCGGCATGATCGCCCTGATCTGGTGGGAGTGGCGGCACAAGAATCCGCTCATCAACATCAAACTCTTCCGCTTCAAGAACTTCGCCATCTGCTGCTTCCTGATGATGCTGGTGGGCGGAGTGCTGAACGCCAACACCGTCCTGCAGCCGCAGTTCATGCAGCAACTGCTGGGCTGGACCGCCACCACGGCCGGCCTTGCGCTGACCGCCGGCGGCGTCGCGCTGCTGTTCGTCATGCCCCTGGCCGGCTTTGCCACGGGCAGGGTCTCCGCCCGCACGCTGACTGCCGTCGGCTTTCTCCTGTTTGTCGTCTCCTTCCGCTATGCGGCTGACATCACCACGCTGAACATGACCTTCGCTGCCGCATCCTGGCTGCGCGTGGTGCAGATGATGCCCATTCCCTTCTGCTTCATCTCCATCACCACGGCCGCTTACGTGGGCATGCCCAAAGAGCAAAGCAACCAGGTGTCGGGACTCATCAACTTCGCCCGCAACATCGGCGGCAGCATCCTGATCGCCCTCACCAACGCCCAGGTCACCAGCCGCTCCCTGTGGCATCAGCAGCACTTGCAGAGCGCCATGACCTCCGGCTCCATCGCTTTCCAGCAACACGCGCAGGCGCTCACCGGCTTCTTTGCCGGCCACTTCGGCGCAGGGAACGGCCATGGGATGGCCCTGGCCTCCATCTACAACCAGCTCAACCAGCAGGCGCAGACGCAGGGTTACCAGGACGTCTATATGGAGCTGTCGTGGATGTCGGTGGGTCTGGTAGCGCTGGCCTTCCTGCTGAGCAAGAACAGGCCGGGCAAAGAGGCGGACGGGCCGGCGATCCACTGAGTTTGCCGTTCAAAGGCAAGAAAATCATCTCAGCAGGGTGCTCCAAGACACGATTTTCCGCGCAAGATCGTCAAACAGCAGAGACCGATCCGTCGCGGCCTTGTAGTGCGGCCTTTTGGGAAAGGCGAACCACCCGCCTGTTCTAAACTTGAGAGTGGGACCGATCGTTCCCGGAGCCTGTCCAGGCCGGACATGAGACCTGTCTGGTCCGGATACGAGACCTGTCCGGTTGTGACACGAGAATAGTTCTTCGCGAGAGACTCGCGGAGGGTCAAAAGGGAGAAAGATTCATGGCATTGATGAAGACATCCAATCCGGCGCTCGGCCAGGACACGTTTCGTAACCTTTCCAGCGCGCAGTATGGAGGCTTGATCGACGAGAGCACCCGGATGACGCTGAGCGGCACCGTCAACAAGACCGGCGTTCTGCTGGTCTGCGCGATTGCCACCGCGGCCTGGACGTGGCATCTCTTCCTCGAAGCGCACGATATGGCCTCCGTGGCGCCGCTGATGATGCTCGGCTTGATCGGCGGATTCATCTGCGCCATGGTCACCGTCTTCAAGAAGGAGTGGTCGGCCGTGACCGCGCCCATCTACGCGCTCCTCGAAGGACTGATGCTGGGCGGCTTTTCAGCATTCATCGACCTTCGCTATCCGGGCATCGCCATGCAGGCGGTGAGCCTCACCTTCGGAACACTCTTCGTGCTGCTGTTCGCCTATCGCTCCGGTTTGATCCAGGTCACGCAGAAGTTTCGCATGGGCGTGGTCGCAGCCACGGGCGGCATCATGGTCTTTTACCTGCTCGAGATGGTGCTGGGATTCTTCGGCTTCCAATTCACTTCCATCAACGGCAACGGGCTAGTCGGGATCGGCTTCAGTCTGATCGTCGTAGGCATCGCCGCGCTCAATCTGGTGCTCGATTTCGACTTTATCGAACAAGGCGTGAAGGCTGGCGCTCCCAAGTACATGGAGTGGTACGGAGCCTTCGGCATCATGGTCACGCTGGTCTGGCTCTATCTCGAAATACTGAGATTGCTCTCCAAAATTAACAGCAGAAACTAAAAGCACTTTCGATTCAAGTGTGAACAAAACTCTGGGTGCCCCAGGTCTCGCTTCTGAGACCTGGGAAAACACAATTCCACGCGGCCGTGGTACTGGAAGCGCTCGGCCAACGCCCCCGTCGAACTGCAGGCATACCCCCGCGCAACCCCCTGAAAACACAAAGGCGCCAGAGACCGGAGTCTCTGGCGCCTCAAGTATGGTGAACTCGCAGGTTCATCGGGCCATCCATCGTCCCGCTCAGCCTTCAAATGGGGCTCCGAGTCTCCTCGCATCCCGCATCTTCCGGCTGGGCCGACGCGGCGAATCTCCAGGTCGCCCTGAATCTTCGCTTCTTCGGCTACACCAGCGGATGGATCTCCGAGTCTCCTCGAATCTCGCACCCTCCAGCGCTCCCGGCAATGGAGTTTCGGGTTGCCCCGACGCTCGCATCCTCCGGTTGTGCCGCTTCGGCGTCTTCGGGTCTCCCCAAATCTGCCTCGGCTGCTGGGCCGACAATGACTCCCGGCCTGACTCGAAACTTGCATCCCCGGCGATGCCGCGGATGAATCTTCGTGCCCAGCCGGCTCCTGCTCATTCCCGCCTGACCCTGGATGCATTCTCAACCCTGAGCGGCCTTTCACTCGCCGGACAAGCCAGTTCTGTGCTGCCGAGCTCAGTCGGATTCTGCATCGTCCTGCCAGGCTGGAACTGCGTTTCCAATTCCCTGCAGGGTCACCAGTTGGAAAGCAGTGTGATCCCGTTCAATCTGTGGAAGCAAGTGCAAAAAACAGAATTTTCTGTGGATTTCACCAAAATCAGTGCATTGATCCGCGCAGGGAGCTGGTATTGAACCGTTTTCAGTGCAGACGAGACGCAATCCTAGCCTCCGGAAATCAGCCGGAAGCGGATTGCAGCCGGAAATCGATCAAAGCAACCGTAGCGCCGACCTCCTGGCCGGCTGTAGCGCGGGCGTCCGCGCCCGCGCTTCTCTGCCCAATGAAACAATAGGATGCTGTCAGCCGGGTGCCCCAGATCCCTCGCATTTGGGGACCTGGGATTGACAAACTCACTTCACCCCTTGGCGAACATCTGCTTGATCCCGCGCAGCGCCTGCCGCGTCCGCTCTTCATTCTCGATCAGCGAGAACCGCACGTGGCCGTCTCCGTGATCGCCGAAGCCTATCCCCGGCGAGACGGCGGTTTTGGCTTCGTTGAGCAGCAGTTTCGAGAACTCAAGAGACTTCAGAGCCTGGAAGGCTTCGGGAATCTGCGCCCAGACGAACATCGTCGCCTTGGGCGATGCGACCGGCCAGCCTAACTTGTTGAGGCCTTCGACCAGCACGTCGCGGCGCTTGCGATAGATTTCGCAGATCTGCGCGACGCACTCCTGCGGGCCTTCGAGGGCGGCAATCGACGCCACCTGGATGGGCGTGAATGTGCCGTAGTCGAAGTAGCTTTTCAGCCGCGCAAGGGCGGAGACCAGCACGGGATTGCCAACCATGAAGCCCACCCGCCAGCCCGGCATGTTGTAGCTCTTCGAGAGGGTGAAAAACTCGACGGCGACATCCTTTGCGCCGGGAACTTCCAGAACGCTGGGCGGCTTGTACCCATCGAAGGCGATGTCGGCGTAAGCCAGATCGTGAATCAGATGAAAGCCGTATTCGCGGGCCAGCTCGACCAGCCGCGCCAGAAACGGCAGCTCGACGCATTCCGTGGTCGGGTTCGAGGGAAAGTTGACGATCAGCGCCTTGGGCCGCGGCGTCATGCGCGGAATCAGATCTTCGAGCTGGGCCAGAAACTGCTCGCGGTCGTGGACCGGGACGCTGACCACGTGCGCGCCGGCGATCACCGGGCCGTAGATGTGGATCGGATAGCTCGGGTTGGGCACCAGAACCGTATCGCGCGAGTCCAGAATCGCCAGGCACAGGTGCGCAATCCCCTCTTTCGAGCCGATGGTGACGATGGCCTCCGACTCCGGGTCCAGATCGACGTTATAGCGCGTCTTGTACCAGTTGCAGATGGCCTTGCGCAGGCGCGGCAGCCCGCGGGAGACCGAGTAGCGATGGGTCGCCGGCTTCAGAACCGCCTCCACCAGCTTGTCCACGATGTGTTTGGGTGTGGCCCCGTCCGGGTTGCCCATGCCGAAGTCGATGATGTCCTCGCCGGCGTGGCGGGCGGCCTTCTTCATGGCGTCGGTGATGTTGAAGACATATGGCGGCAGGCGCTGAATACGGCTGAACTCTTCCATCGGTTCAGTTTAAAACAAAAGATGCGGGCAGCGGCGGCAGAGGACGCGCGGAGCAGCCTCCCAGTCCCCCAGCCTCTGTGCGAAGGGCCGCGAAGCTGTTCCCTGGCTCACATCATGCGGCCCGCATCATGCGCCGGTCGTCAGCACCACGCGGAAACGAGCCTTGCCGCTCATCATGCGGTCAAAGGCTTCAGCGGCGCGCTCCAGCGTGTAGGTTTCGATCATCGGCTTGATGCCCGTGAGGGCGCTGAAGTTCAGCGTGTCTTCCGAATCCATGCCGGTGCCCGAGGGCCAGCCGAGGATCGAGCGCCGGCCCATGAGCAATTGAACCGCATTGACCTCAAACTGCTTGTCCGGCACGCCGACGACGATCAGCTTGCCGCCTGGGCCGAGCCCGCCGACCGCCGCAGCCAGGGCCTCGGCGTTGGTCAGAGTGGAAAGAATGACCGCGGCTCCGCCCAGCTTTTGCAGCTCGGCGGCGGGGTCCTGCGTGGTGCTGTCGATGTAGATGTGGGCTCCGAGCTGGCGGGCGAGCGGGGCCTTGTCCTGGCCGCGCGCGATAGCCACGGTCCGAAAGCCGCTCCTGGCCGCGAACTGTACCCCCAGGTGACCGAGCCCGCCTATGCCGAGAATGGCCACGGTATCGCCGGGACGGGCGCCGCTGTTGCGCAGGCTGTTGAAGGTGGTGATGCCGGCGCACATCAGCGGGGCAGCGTCCACATCGGACAAGTCATCGGGGATCAGAGCCAGAGCATTGGCGGGGGCAACCACGTAATCCGCATAGCCGCCGTCGAAGCTGACGCCGGAGATTTGACCGTTTTCGCAGAGGATGAAGTCGCCGCGGCGGCAGGGGGCGCAGAAGTTGCAGTGACCGCCATGCCAGCCCAGGCCCACCCGCTGCCCCGGCTTGAAAACCGGCACGTCGGAGGCGACGGCATCCACTACGCCGGCAACCTCGTGACCGGGAACCCGCGGATAGGCGATGCCGGGAAAAGCGCCGAATTTTGTGATTGCATCGCTGTGGCAAACGCCGCAGGCCTGGACACGAATGCGTACCTGTCCGGGACCGGGATCGGGAAATTGTTTTTGAACCAGCTCAAAGGCTCCGCCTGCTGCGGAAACCTGCATTGCACGACCGGATACGGTGGACATAGGGAAAGTATTCTCCTTAGGCTTGGATGAGAGCCGTGGACGGCAGGATGCAGCAGAAGTTTTCCGCGGTTTCCCCCGGTCGCGGTCAGATAGCCGGCCCGCGAACTTTATACTTGAGCTGATATGCAAGAATTTTTACCCGTAGACGAACAAATGGACCTGCTCCAGAAGGGCGCGGCGGAGATCATCCGTGCGAGCGACCTGAGGGAGCGCCTCGAACAGAGCCGCAAAACCGGGCTGCCTTTGCGAATCAAGGCCGGCTTCGACCCCACCGCGCCCGACCTGCACCTCGGTCATACCGTCTTGATGCGCAAGCTGCGCCACTTTCAGCAGTTGGGCCATACCGTTATCTTTCTCGTCGGCGACTTTACCTCGCTGATCGGCGACCCCACCGGGCGCAATGTGACCCGCAAATCGCTCACCAGGGAACAAATTGATGTGAACGCCGAGACCTACAAGCAGCAGGTCTTCAAAATCCTCGACGAAAAAGTCACCGAAGTCCGCTACAACTCCGAATGGCTGGGCAAGATCGACTACGAGTCGCTGATCCGGCTCACGGCGCACTTTACCGTCTCGCAAATGCTGGAGCGCGACGACTTCCACAAGCGCTTTCAGGCCGAGCAGCCGATCAGCCTCCACGAGCTGCTCTACCCGGTCATGCAGGGCTACGACTCGGTGGCCCTGGAATGCGACGTCGAGCTGGGCGGAACCGACCAGAAGTTCAATCTGCTCTGCGGCCGCGAACTGCAACGCCACTACGGCCAGAAGCCGCAGATCGTGCTGATGACGCCGATTCTCGAGGGTTTAGACGGCGTGCAGAAGATGTCCAAGTCACTCGGCAACGCCATCGGCATTAACGAGCCGCCCGCCGAGATGTACGGCAAGCTGATGAGCATCTCCGACGATCTGATGTGGAAGTATTTTCTCTTCTTGACCGACCTTCGCGGCTCGGAGATTGAGGCGATGCGGGCCGAGGTGGCTGCGGGCGCGCTGCACCCGATGGAAGTGAAAAAGCGCCTCGCGCGGTTGATCACTTCCGGCTTTCACGGCGAAATCGAAACTGCGCAAGCGGATGCGAACTGGGCAAAAATGTTCCAGCAGAAGGAAGCGGTCGAAGACCTGGAAGAAGTTGCTGTCGCCTACGCCGATGTGGCTGGACCGGAGCCGAAGCAGATTCGCCTGCCCAAATTGCTGGTGCAAATGGGACTTGCTGCATCAGGCGCGGAAGCCAACCGCAAGATCGCCGAGAAGGCCGTCAAAGTGGATGGAAATGTGGCCGTGGGCGCGCTGATTCCCTTGCCAGCGCTGCCCGCGCAGCTCACGGTCCGCCTGGGCAAGCGGGCCAAGATTGCGTTGATTAAGTAAAAATGGCTATTGCAATTTAGCCAAATGGCGTATACTGTGCTCGGAGGCGCGTGATGGCCACATTCACAGTTCCCGGTGTGCTGGGCGGCGTGCCGGTTCTGGGCAGAACCGCGGAGCAGGGCGGCGCGCTGGCCGAGCTGGTGCGCGCTGGGCTGCCGGCCGAGGCGCTCTTTCTGCTGGCCAGGCGTCTCGATCTTCGCCAGGCGGAAATCTCTGAAAAAATTGGCATTCCGCAGCGCACGCTGACCCGCAGGCTGGCCCGCCACGCGCGGCTGACGGCGGCCGAATCCGACCGCACGGTGCGGCTGGCGCAGGTCTTCGCCACGGCGGCCGAAACGCTGGGCAGCGAAGAGAAGGCCGCGCAGTGGCTCAAGACGCCCAACCGCGTTTTGCGCGGCGGCCGGCCGCTGGATCAGTTGGACACCGATCCCGGCGTGCGCGAGGTGGAAGACGTGCTGGGCCGCATCAGCTACGGCGTCTATAGCTGATGCGCATCTGGAGGATTTGCCGTCAACCCTACGCGGCGGAAGCCTTCAGCGGCGAGGGAGCTCGGCGCTTCGGCGGCCGTTGGAACTCGCGCGGCATGCCGATGGTCTACGCTTCCACCTCGCTGGCGCTGGCCGCTCTGGAACTCTTTGTCCATCTGGAGCCCGGCCAGGCGCCCGGCGATCTGGTTTACCTGTCCGCAGTGCTGCCGGAGGGCGAACCAGCGCGCACCCTGCAATCGGCCGATTTGCCGCCCGCCTGGTGGACCGACGGCGCGGTTGCCGCGACCCGCGAACTGGGCGACGGCTGGATACGAACCCAGCTCGCCGGCCGCTCCTCGCTGGCCCTGCTGGTTCCCTCGGTTCCCATTCACGCCGAGTGGAATGTGCTCGTCAATCCACTCCATCCGCGCATGAGCGAGTTGAAAGCCGATCCGCCGCAGCCCTTTGTCTTCGACGCGCGGATGTTCCGGTGAGGGGAATCGGCGGCGGCGGGCGCTCCATCCGCACGACGAGATCCGGTTTCGCCCTGCAACAATCGGCCTTGCCTTTGGGACTCAGCGGTTCGCGGCGGCGAGGCGGGTCATCATGGCTTCAAACTGCAAGGCGGGTAACGGCCGGCTGATGAGGAATCCCTGATAAGAGTGACATCCAAGCTGGGCAAGGGAGTGGCGCTGCTCTTCCGACTCCACTCCCTCGGCGATCACGTCCAGATTCAGCGCGCGCGCCAGCGAGATGATCGCCTGGGCGATGGCGCTGCTGCTCGGATCGGTCAGAATCCTCCGTACGAAGGAAATGTCAATCTTGAGCTTGTCCAGCGGCAACCGCTGCAGATAGGAGAGCGACGAATAGCCGATCCCAAAATCGTCGACCGAAAACCGCAGCCCGTGCGTCTTCAGTTCGGACATACGCGCTACGACCTCCTCCACATCGTTCACTAGCGTGCTCTCCGTAAGCTCGATCTCGATGTTGCGAGGATTGGCTCCGGTGCGCCGCAGCGTCTCCAGAACACTCGTGACAAAATCCGGCTGGTGAAACTGGCGGGCGCTGATGTTGACTGCAATGCCTATATCTGCAAAATCCTTGGACTCGGCCCATGCGGCTGTCTGCCGGCAGGCCGCCTCCAGAACCCAGGCGCCTAGCGGCAGGATCAGCCCTGTTTCTTCTGCCAGGGGAATGAACTCGCCGGGGGGCAGGAGACCGCGCGCCGGGTGCTTCCAGCGCACCAGCGCCTCAGCGCCCACCAGCTGGCGGCCATGCACCTGAGGCTGATAGTAGAGCGTGAGCTGATCGCTCTCGATAGCCTCCCGCAGATCCGCTTCGATGGTGTTGCGCTCGTTGATCGCAGCCTGGAGGGCGGGAGCAAAGAATCGCATCGTATTGCGTCCTGCCTCTTTGGCATGATCGACAGCAATGTCGCTCTGTTGCAGGATCTCCTCGGCGCTCAGACCTAAAGTGTCGAAGATCGTGATCCCGATGCTGGCCGTACACCGGCAATCGCGACCTTCCAGCGAAAAGGGCTCTTCCAGGGTCGTCAGGATCCTTTGTGCGATGATCCGCGCCTTGGCGGCCGCCTCTTCCGTGGCAATGCTCAAGTTGACTAAAATCACGGAAAACTCGTCTCCGCTGGATCGCGCCACCGTGTCCCCGTCCCGGACACAACTGACAATGCGCCGGGCTGACACCTGCAGAAGGAGATCCCCGAGCGCGGAGCCGCAGGATTCGTTCACCGCCCGGAAATGATCCAGGTTGATGGACAGCAGAGCGCTTTGCCTGCGCTCCGCCCGGGCATTGCAACAGGCGCGCAGACGCTCCAGCAGCTGCCGCCGGTTAGATAGGCAGGTGAGCCCGTCGTACAGCGAGAGATTGCGAATCTCCTCCTCGGCGGCTTTGGCCGCGGAGATATCGCGGGTGACAAACAGAACGCAGGGAACGTCATCGAGCTCGATCACCGAAGCGGAAACCACCGCCCAGATCAGGTCCCCATTCTTTTTACGTAGCCTTACCTCCAGGCTGCGGCAAACCGATTCCTTGCGAAGCGCTGCCGTCAGTCGTTCCCAGTCGCGCGGATTCTCCCAGATCTTCAGTTCATGCGAGGATCGTCCTGAAACATCAAAGAACTCGCCGCGATGGTTCTTCCCTTCGGAGTCGGTCCAGGTATAGAGCTCTTCCGAAGTCTGTCCGACCAGTTCTTTGCGGTCATACCCCAGGATCGAAAAGAACTGGCTGTTCACATCGACAAACATGCCGTCATCCATCCGGCAGATTGCAATGGCATCCAGGCTGGTTTCGAAGGCGGCGCGGTAACGCTGTTCGCTGACTCGAAGGACTTCTTGCGTCGCAGCTAGCTCGACATGGGTTAGCTTGCTTTCGATAGGATTGCCGATCATATCTCACGCTCGATGATCGTTTGCGATGCGATGTCGTAATTTGACAGGGGGCGTCTGCGAGACGTACCCGCATGATCCCCACCTCGCCCGGTCGCGAACTCTCCTACTGCACTCTTATCGGCAGATGCCTTGCCAACATGAGCGCTCTCTAACCCAAACATCGATGGAACGGGGTCCTGAGGCCTGTCGATGACACAACCAGTTCGGAGGCCGCCAGTGCCCGGGAATTTGCCCGTCAAGCCGGAATCTCAGTTTCGATTCCGGCTTGCCGGGGCAGATTGCGACTGATCTCAGCTGCCGGACGCAGCTCGTTTACACACCTGGTTTGTGTTTACGCGCCTGGTTTGTCTTGTTCCGCCGCGAGCTGGCCTCGACGCAAAGCCCGGCGCTTGATGAGCAGGAAAAATACCGGAACGAGAATGAGAACGTGGATCGTGGATGTGATCATTCCTCCCACGATGGGCGCCGCGATGGGCTTCATCACATCGGAGCCGATGCCGGTCTCCCAGAGAATGGGCGCCAGGCTGAGGATGACCGCTGCCACGGTCATCAGCTTGGGCCGCAGGCGCTGCACCGCGCCTTCGATGACCGCCTCGACGAGAGCGCCCTCCGTCATGGGCGCGGCTTGCGCCAGGCGGCGCTGATACGCATCATCCAGATAGACGACCATCACCACGCCGGTCTCGACCGCGATGCCGAACAGCGCGATGTAGCCCACCCAGACGGCGACGCTGAAGTTATAGCCGAGGATCCACTGCAAGAGCAGCCCGCCCGACATGGCGTAGAGCGTGGGCAAGATGAGCACCGCGGCCTCGACGGCTGAGTTGAAGACCAGATAGAGCAGCAGAAAGATCACGAAGAAGACGATGGGCAGGATCACTTCCAGGCGCTGCTTGGCGCGGACCTCGAACTCGTACTCTCCGGCCCAGCGCCATGTGTAGCCGGCGGGAAGCGCCAGTTTCTGCTGCATAACCTTTTGCGCGCGATTCACAAAGTCACCGTAATCGTTGGTCTTCAGGTTGAGATAGACATAGCCGGTGAGCGCGCCGTCTTCATCGCGGATCATGGCTGGACCGCTCGAAAAGTAGACCCGCGCCACCTCGCTGACAGGAATCTGCTCTCCGGACGGGGTGGAAATGAGAGCCTGCGATAACGACTCCGGATGATCGCGGAAATCGCGCTGATAACGCACGGCGATAGGAAAGCGCTCGCGGCCTTCCACGTTCTCGGCGATGTCGGCTCCGCCAATCTCGGAAGTAATGACGCGCTGCACGTCGGCCACGGTCAGGCCATAGCGCGCGGCCTCGGACCGGTTCACATCCACGTTGAGATAGAAGCCCTGCGAGACGCGCTCCGCGTAGACGGAATCGGCCTCGGGCATGGCCGAGAGGATCTTCTGCATCTGGGCGCCGATCTCCTCGATGCGCGCCAGGTCGGGGCCTTGAATCTTGATGCCGACCGGAGTCTTGATGCCGGTCAGCTCCATGTCCAGGCGGTTGGCGACGGGCATGGTCCAGGTGTTTGTGAGTCCCGGAAACTGGAGCCTGGCATCCATTTCTCCGATGAGCTTTTCGTAGGTCATGCCCGGACTCCATTGATCGCGCGGCTTGAGCATGATGGTGGTGTCGTACATATCGAGAGGCGCGTTATCGGTGGCCGAGTCGGAGCGGCCCACGGTGCCGAAGACCGTCTCTACTTCAGGGAACGAGTGGATGATGCGGTCCTGCTCCTGCATGAGCGCGACCGCCTGGGGCATGGAGATGCCGGGCAGCGCGCTGGGCATGTAGAGCGCCGAGCCTTCATAAAGCGCGGGCATGAACTGGCTGCCCAGGCGGAAGTACAGCGGAATGGTCACGGCAAGGAAGACGAGATTCAGCGCAATCACCATCTTCCAGTGTTTGAGGCACCAGCGCAGCACGGGAAGATAGACCGCCTGGGTGATGCGGGCGGCGGGGTTCTGCGACTCCGGGCGCAGCTTGCCGCGCAGACAGAAGGGCATGAGAGCGGGCACCAGCGTGATCGAAAGCAGCGAAGAGAAGATCAGCACCAGCGACTTGGTCCATGCCAGCGGGCGGAACATGCGGCCTTCCTGCGCCTCCAGAAGAAAGACCGGAAGAAACGAGACCACGATGATGATGAGCGAGTAAAAGAGCGCCGGGCCCACCTGCTGCGCCGCGCCAACCAGGATGCGCCGCCGTTCCGCGTCGTCCGGTGGTTCGGCGCACTCGGAGAGGTGACGATAGCCGTTCTCGACCATCACGATGGCGGCATCGATCAGCACGCCCACGGCCAGCGCCAGTCCGCCGAGCGACATGATGTTCGAGCTGACGTGGAGGTAGTACATGGGAATGAACGCGGCCATCACGGCGATGGGCAGCGTGAGGATGGGCACCAGAGCCGAACGGAAATGAAACAGGAAGGCGATGCTGACAAAGCTGACGATGATGGCTTCGGCGATGAGGTCGCGCTTCAGCGTGTGAATCGACTGCTTGATCAGCCAGGAGCGGTCGTAGGCGGTCACGATCTCGACGCCGGCGGGGAGCGAGGGCGCGATCTCTTTGAATTTCGCTTTAACGCCGTCAATCACATTGAGCGCATTCATCCCGTAGCGCATCACCACGATGCCGCCCACGGTCTCGCCTTCGCCCTGCCAGTCGGCGGCTCCGCGGCGCACGTCGGGGCCAAAGGAAACTGTGCCCAGATCCTTCACCAGCACGGGCGTTCCGTTCTTCGTGGCGACAGGAACGTTTTCCAGATCGGAGAGCGACTTCAGATAGCCGAGGCCGCGGATCATGTACTCTGCGCCGTTCATGTCCAACACATCGCCGCCCACTTCATTGGTGCTCTGGCGGACGCGATCGATCACGGTGGAAGTGGAGATGCCATACGAGAAAAGCTTTTTAGGATCGAGATTGACCTGATATTGGCGCACAAAGCCGCCGATGCTGGCCACCTCCGCCACGCCGGGCACGGTTTCCAGTTGATAGCGCAGATACCAGTCCTGCAAGGCGCGCAGATCGGCCATGCTGTGCGTGTGCGTGCGGTCCACGATGGCGTACTCATAAACCCAGCCCGCGCCGGTGGCGTCCGGACCGATGGCCGGATGCACGTCCGCGGGCAGCCGGCCGGCGATCTGCTGCAAGTACTCGGTCACGCGCGACCGCGCCCAGTAGAGGTCCGTGCCATCCTGGAAGACGACGAAGACATAGGAGTCGCCGAACATGGTTTGCGCGCGCACGTTCTTGACGTTGGGAGCCGAGAGCAGAGCGGTGACGATCGGGTAGGTCACCTGGTCTTCAATCACGTTCGGTGGCTCGCCCGCCCAAGGCGTGTGAATGATGACCTGCACGTCGCTGATGTCGGGCAGCGCGTCCAGCGGCACGCGCCGCATGTTCCAATAGCCGGAGACCGCAAGGAGAATGGCTCCCGCAAAAACGAGAAACGGGTTGCGCGCGCACCACGCAATGATTTTCGAGATCATTACATCCCTCCCGCGGCGTCGAGGCTCAGTTGCTTGGTGGCGATGGTCTGGCCGCCTCGCTGGATAGTCACGGTCACCTTCCATGTGCCGCCCGCCGCCAGTTGCAGCGGGCCTTCATACTCTCCGTTGCCCTTTTCGCTCAGCGTGGCCGCGGCGTGTTGGGACGCCATCCCCATCGCGGGCATGGCCGGCATGAAGAACGTGACCGTCACCTGCGCTCCCGTCGCCGGCTTTCCATCGGAGCCGGTCAGCGTCACACGCACCGTATTCGCGCCTTGGCGCGGCGGAGAGGGCTGCGTAGTAAGGGCGATCCTCACCTGCGCCGCCGGCGCGCTGCCGGCGACCGCGGCCGTCTGCTGCGGCAAAGGCGCAAACGATCCCATCGCCGCCTGAAGCTGCGCCTCCGAGTCCACCAGAAAGTTGGCCGAGCTGACCACCTTCTCGCCGGCTTTGAGCCCGCTGAGTACGATGACCGAATCATCAATCTGCGAGCCGACCGCGATCGTGCGCGGCTCCAGAAGGCCGTCTCCATGATCCACAAACGCGATCGCCCGCGCGCCCGTCTGCATCACCGCGGAGGAGGGCACAACCAGTTGCCGCCCCAGCGGAACCGCGATGGCGACGTTCACAAACATTCCCGGCTTGAGCACAACGCCGGGATTGCGGAAGACCAGGCGTACCCGCACGGTGCGCGTGGTGGGATCGACCTGCGGAAGAATCTGATCGATGCGGCCGTTGAAGTTGCGCCCGGGATAGGCATCGACCGTAACCTGCGCGGAGTCGCCCGGCTTCAAACGGCCCACGTCGTTCTGAAAGACATTGGCGTAGACCCAGACGGTGGACAGATCGGCAATGGTGTAGAGTTTCGTGTCCGGCTGCACGTACGCGTTGGGCAGCGCATTGCGCTCTGTAATGTAACCGGACGCAGGCGAATCGATGGCGATGTTGCGCTCCACCTTGCCGCTCCGCTCCAGGTTGGCGATGGCCTGCTCCGGAACGCCGAATTGCTGTAGCCGCTCCTCGGCCGCCTTGAGCAGCCAGCCACCTTCTTCTTCGGCCATGCCCTCGGCATCCGGCGCAAAGGCTTTCTGGTTCTGCCGCGCCAGCAGAACTTCCTGCTCGCTGCTGACCAGGTCGGGACTGTAAACCGTGAAAAGCCGCTGTCCCTTGCGCACGTACTGATACGTCGCGTTGGCAGAGACATTCTGAATCCAGCCCGGAAAGCGGGTCTGCACGTACGACAACTTCTCTTCGTCAATGTCCACATTGCCGGGAACGCTGAGGTTGTCGTTCACGTTCTTGCGCTCGACGACCGCTGTGGTCACGCCGATCTCCTGCAGTCGCTGCGGAGACAACTGCACGGGCGCGAGTGCCGGCTCGTCTCCGGCCGCCGCGGCGTTGCCTGAAGACACGGGCTGCGAGCCTGCCTGCGGACCGCGCGCCACGACAGGATTGAAAGCCGCTTCCGGAGCCGCGTGCCCGCGGCGCAGAAGCACAACCGCAAGCGCGGCCGCAAGCAATACACACGCAGCGATAGCCGCCGCCAAAGAAATCTGATAGGTGCGCGTCTTCATGGTTTCACCTCTGTTACGGGCAAATCGTGCGTTGCGGGCAAATCGTGCGGGTCAACAGGTGCGCCGGTGGCCAGTTCCAGATCGGCCAGGCGCGTGTCGAAATCGGCAGCCGCATCGATCCACGCAAGATCGACATTGATGACCTCCATCTGGCTGTCGAGCAGGTCCAGAAGGGTCGTCTTGTCGTTCTCATAGGCGATCACGCTCGACTGCAGAGTGGCTTCAGCTTGCGGACGCAGTTGGCCGCGATACATCCGCGCCAGCCTTTGCGCTGCCTGCGCCTCCACCAGCGCGCCCTGAATCTGCCCGAAGGCCGCATTGCGCTGCGCGGCCAGTTCGGCGTCCTGCTCGGTCGATTGCGCCGTGGCCTCGGCAATCTCCGCGTCGTGCTTGCGGTGATTGAGCCAGGGCAGATTCATTGAGCCTTCCAGCATGTAATCGTTGCGCATATTGGTGCCGGCGGGCATCAGCATGTAGCCGGCAGAAACCGTGAAGTCCGGCGCGTAAGCCTTCTTTGCCAGCGCCTGTTCTTTGTGGCTTTTGTCCGCGGCTTGCCCGGCGGCGAGCAGATCGGGGCGGGATTGGAGCGCGATTTCTTCCAGTTTCTCGTCCGGAGGCAGCGGCGCCAGCGCGGCAAAATCTCCCGCAATCTGGAGCGGCGTCGTTGGATCGCGCCCCAGCAGCGTGTTCAGCCGCGCTCGCGCCAGATCGGCGTCGTGGTCGAAGCGAATCATGTGCTCAGCCAGCGCCGTCAGCGCCACCTGCGCCTTCAGCACGTCTTGCTGCGGCGTCTTGCCGACGGTGTACTTGATACGCGCCGCTTCAATCGCCTGCCGCGCAATTTCCACGTGCCGGTCGTGAATCCGTAGCTCATCCTCGGCAAGCAGAAGATCGTCGAAGGCCTTGTGCACGCGAACCTGGACTTCGAGCCGCGCCTCATCAAGCTGCGCCTTGGCCACGTCCACGTCCGACTCGGCAATGCTCGTCCGCAACGCCCTTTTGCCGCTGCCGGGAAAGGTCTGGCTGATGCTGAACATGTTCTGGGCGTCGTTGAAGTTCCAGGGCCGCTGCAGCGGAACGCCCCAGCCGCGGTACATCGCCATCGGATCGTCGAGCGCACCGGCAACAGGTACGTGCGCCTCGGAAATGGCCACGCGGCGGGCTGCAACCTCGATCTCAGGGTTGCGGGCCAGGGCCATCCGTTCCACATCGTCCAGCGTCAGGGCCGGTCCGGCCGCTTCGGTTCGCGGCGCAGCTTGAAAGAGTGCGGCAAAGCCCGCAAGACCGTCGCTCCCTGCCGGCGTCTGCGCAGGGGAAACACCGGCGAGCGCAGTGCCCGCCAGAACACAAAGTGCTGCAGCAATCGATTTCATTTCTCCCTCCAATGGAGATCGAGCGCATAGCCCGTGCGCGCATTCGCAACGCGCATAGGCGCACGAAGATGCACGAAGGCCCAGATTCAGCCTGCGAGGGAGGGAGTCTTAGATTCGGAGGATGGAGACGCAGCCGGGCGGGAACTTCGGCGGCGGCGCTTCCAGAGCATTGCGGCGTCCGGCGCGGGGAGCGGCGGACAGATCAAGGCAGGTTGGATGGGAGACGAATGCCAGCGGTTGCGCGTGCTCTGGAGAATAGAGAGGGACCGGAGCGAAGGCCGCCTCTGTCCCGTCGATCCGGCAGTTGCAGGCGTTCAGCCCCATCCCGCACATCGGGCAATCGTGCGCCATGCCGCGGCAGCAGGTCTGCCGCCCAGCCGGCCGCGGGTTGAACAGACAGGCGGAGGCCGGCATCGTGGTCCATGCGACCACAATCGCCAGCAGCAACAGCGCGCCCTTTCTGCTCCAATTCACCGTAAACAGATCTCCAGTTTCAATTAGTAGCATACGCAGCCGGCTTCCCGCGACAGTGATTTAGATCACCTTCATGCAACCCGTAGACCAGAACGCTCGCTCGGAATCAAAAATTCGAGCAAATTTCCCGGATGTATCGACGAAAAGGCCTTCCCTCGGGTGCTAAAACCATTGGATTTTGCAGCGTTTACGGCACCGCTGAAGCTCCGCCCCTTCAAAGCTGCTCTGCGCCAAAAGCAGATCTGCTCCGGGCGAGGATGAATCCTGAAAACGCCGATGCTGCCCGCGATCTTCCCGGCTTCCGAGCGCGGCCTCCTCGAAAACCGCGCCTGAGCCAATGAACCATACCAATGAATCCTCGGCCGACCGCCCTTTACTCGCCCAGCGCGAAGGCGCGCGCCGATGCGAGCAGCTTGGCGACTGACTCCTTCGAGCACGACTCGGCGTAGATGCGCAGCAGGGGCTCGGTGCCCGAGGCGCGCAACAGCAGCCAGGTTTCGGCGGCCCGGGGCTTGGTGGTCGCTTCCGGGTTGTCCAGGTAAAACTTGATGCCGTCCAGCGTCTCCTGGCAAAAAATCTGCATTCCGGCGAAGACCGGGTCACCGGGCTTGAGGGCCTTGGCGCGGGCGATGGCGCTCATCTTGATCTCGTCGGGAATGTGCAGGTCGATGCGCCCGTACTGATGTTCGCCGTACTCGGCTTGCAGGTCGCCGACCAGTTGGCCGAGCGTCTTGCCTTCCTCGGCCATCACGTTGGCCACGAGCAGCGCGTTCAGCAGGCCGTCGCGCTCCGGCAGGTGGCGCTGGAAGCCGATGCCGCCCGACTCCTCGCCGCCCATGACGATCTCGCGCTCCAGCATGTAGTCGCAGACGAACTTGAAGCCGATGCCGTGCTCGATCAGCTCGCGGCCGTGCTTCTGGCAGATGCGATCCAGCATTTTGGTGGTGTTGAAGGCGCGGGTGACGGCTCCCGGCCAGCCCTTGCGCCGCAGAACCCAGCTGAGCAGGACGCAGTAAATCTTGTGCGGATCGACGAAGTCTCCGTGCTCGTCGGTCGCCCCGATGCGGTCCGCGTCGCCGTCCGTGCACAGGCCGGCCTGGCAGCCGTTGGCCACCACCGCTTCGCCCAGGGCGCGGATGTGCGGCTCGATCGGCTCGGGATTGATGCCGGGAAAGAGCGGGTTGACCTCGCCGCGAATCTGCACGTGGGGCACACCCAGGCGGGTGAAGATGTCGGAGATGATCGTCCCGCCCGCGCCGTACATCGAGTCGAGGCCGAACTTCATGCCCGATTTGGCGAGCGCGTCGAGGCTGGTAAAGCTTTCGATTGCGGCCAGATACGGCGGCAGGAAATCGACCTCCTCGATGGCGGCTGGCTGAGGGGCGCGCGCGACGGGCTGGCCGATGCGGGACTCGATTTCGGCGATCATCGAGGGCTTGCCGGAGCCGCCATACCAGCCCTTGTACTTGACGCCGTTCCACTGCGGCGGATTGTGCGAGGAGGTGATCATGATGCCGCCGGCGGCCGCGCGCCCGCGCACCCCGAAGCTGAGCGCCGGCGTGGGCGTGATGCCGATGGCCAGTTGGACCGGGATGCCGGTTGCGGCCACGACCTCGGCGCAGGCGCGGGCGAAGTCCCTGGACCCGAAGCGGGTGTCATAGCCGATGCAAAGGCCCTTTGCGGGGTCTTCCTTGGCGTGAATGTAGGCGGCGATGGCTTCTGCGGCGATACGCACATTGGCGAAGGTAAAGTCGTCGGCGATGATGCCGCGCCAGCCGTCGGTGCCGAACTTGATTGAGGATTGGCCATGGTTGGGTCGCTTGCCCCCCTCAGACTAGGGTAAAGGACTCCGGCGGCGAACGGCGAGCGGTTGCTCCAATTCCTGCGCCGAGCCCGGAGACTGGGCGGATCGCTCGGCAGGTCTGCTCGGCAGGACCGCGGACTGCTCCATATGGGCGGAGAAATGCTGCATTTTCGCGCTTCAGGCCGCCGCGCGCGAGCCGGATTCTGGTGAGCTACACTTTCTGCATGAGGAAAGCTCCTCAAATCCAGGGGACGCGCGAAGGGGACACACGATGAAGAGATCTGGCTTTTTTCCGCACTCGATGATGATTGCCTTGCTGGCGTTCGCATTTCTCTTTGCATGCCCCGGATTGCGCGCGCAGTACGCTTACCCGGCAGCGCATACCGAAAGCGCTTACTCGATTCCGCAGGCCCATCTGCTTCAGGCCGAGGAACTGGTTCGCATTCTGCGCTCCTCGGGCGCGGTCAAGCCGCTGATGCTGCAGGTCGGCTCCCACATGCTGTTCGCCGAGGGCCACATCCCAGGAGCGGAATACATTGGGCCGGGTTCGCAGCCCGAAGGTCTGAAGCAGTTGCAGATGCGGGTGAACGCGCTCCCGCGAAAGAAGATGATCGTGATTTATTGCGGCTGCTGTCCGTGGAATCATTGCCCCAATGTCGGGCCGGCGTATGAGACCTTGCGCGAGATGGGATTTACCAACGTGAAAGCTCTTTATCTGCCCGATAACTTCGGCGCGGATTGGGCTTCCAAGGGGTATCCGGTTGCGCAGGGCTATTAGCTTGGACACGCCGCAAAAACCGCCCGATTCTCCGCGCGCCGGGAGGATTCGGCGCTGCGAGTTGCTCGGCTCAACGCCGCTGAAGCTGATCTTCTGCCTGTGGCTCGCGGCGAGTGCGGCACCAGGAGCTTTTGCTGCCAGTTCCCTGCTGCATCAGGCGGCGCCGGAGTTTGCGCGTACCGATCTGGCGAACCGGAAGCTCGACCTCGTCGACTACCGGGGCAAGGTGGTGCTGCTGGACTTCTGGGCCACATGGTGCGCGCCCTGCCTGGTGGAGATGCCCCGCTTCGTCGCCTGGCAGAGACAGTTTGGGCCGCGCGGTTTTGAGGTCATCGGCATCTCTATGGACGACGATCCGGCCGCCGCGCTCAAGGTGTACAAAAGGCAGAAGCTGGATTATCCCGTGGCCATGTGCGATGCGAAGCTGGGAGAATTGTATGGCGGCGTTCAGGGGTTGCCGCTCACCTTTCTGATCGACCGCAAAGGCACGATTCAGGCCCGGTTCCAGGGCGAAACCGACATGAACCTGATCGAAAAACGCATCCGGCAACTGCTGGCTCCCTGATTCATCGGGTACTGATCGGCGAGGAGCCATTTGCGGCGAACCGGCAGCGCTTGAATTGCTGCGCCGATCAAGTCTCCGGATCAGCGGTGATTCACCGCCAGGAATATTCCCCAGGCGTGAGCCTTCTCCTCGCCGTCCTCGGAGGTGAGCGTGGCCTCGGCCAGGATTCTTCGCTTGGCTGCGCTGACCACCCACCCGTTCACCGCGACAACTTCCGCAACGCTGACCTTCTTGCGGAAGCGAATCCGCAGATCGGCGGTAAAGGCCTCGTCGCCCCCCGAAAGAATGGCCTTCGACATGGCTTCGTCCAGCACGGAAGAAATGATCCCGCCGTGAATCACGCCCTTGTAACTTTCCCAACCCGGGCTCGGGGTCCAGGTGGCCCAGGACCGGCGGTTTTCCGCATGGAACTGCACCCGCAGTCCGTTTGCGTTCTCTTCTCCGCAGACAAAGCAGGCCGGATTCAGCGGTTCACTGCCGGGCGCGGTTTGCTCCGACGTTGTCTCGCTCGATGCGGTTGCCTCGCAAGACGCGGTTACCTTGCTCGCTGCGTTCGATTCCACAGCCCGATCCCGTGCGTTTCCGCTGGAGGATGGGTGGTTTTCATGGGAATTTTCGCACTTCGACTCGATTTGCTCCAGCGCTTGATTCTCCGTTCCGTTCACTTTCAACCTTTCGTTTCTTGCCGATCCAGCCTGTTGATCCGGTTGGATAAGCCTTTTATGGCAATCGGTTGCCTTCTTCCTCGCGCCCACAATCCCCGGTTTCGCGGGCAAATTCGATCATCTCCTTGCCCAGCGCTTCGAGCAGGTTCGACCAATCGAGCAGATGCGCAATTCCCGAGCCGGTCAGCGAGTAGTTGCGTCGCGCCGGGCCGTCGCCATGCTCCCAGGTCGAGGAGACATGGCCGTTCGCCTCCAGGGTCCGAAGCGTGCGATAAAGAGCCGCGCCTTCGATGGTGGCGTCGGTCAAAGCATACTGCCCCAGGCACTCGGCAATCTCATAGCCGTAGGATTTTTTCTTCTCATGGAGAATCCGCAGCACCACCGGCTCGATGAAGCGGGAGACGTTTCCCATCGCGCAGGTGCAGGGGCGTCCCAGGCCTGGCTGCTTGCAGCAGCGATACCCCGCAGGCCGCGAGACGGGCTGCTGAATCGATTTGGAGCCGAAATCTGCTGGCATATGCGCTGTGCACCGCCTTTGTGAATCGGAATAAACGCCCTTATGAGTGCATATTACACCTATACGTCCGGCCTCGCGAGGGCTGCGCCGGGCGGGCCGGACCAGCGCTGAATCTGCCCCCTGCTGTTCGCATTGAGCCCGGATGCGAACCAGGATGCGAACCAGGATGCGAACCAGGACGCGACAGCGGCTCACCGCCCACGCGCTCCAATAGGAACTTTTGCCCCCGGCAAGCCCAGCATGCGCAGGTATTCGCGGGTGAGGATGGTGCGAAGCCGGGCCGCAACGGCCGGGGCGCAGGGAACCTCCATGGCGCGGCAGCGATCGATGGCCGAGCGCAGTTCGCGCAGGAACGCCACGCAGGACGGGCAGGCCTCGATATGGGCGCGCATCCGCTCGCTACTGAGCGGTTCCATGCGGCCATCGATATATTCGGAGAGATTGGCGAACAATTCGCGGCAGGCGGCGGGGCGTTTTTCGCTGTTGGATCGTGCCCGCCGGGGCTTTTTCTCCGTAGGCCCGGCGCTCTCAGCCGGCTGGGGAAGGCTACTGAGAACTTCGTTCATCCGCTGGCGCACGGCCAGACGCGCCCGATGGAGCCGGACCCGCACGGCGCCGGTCTGCAACTGGAGCACCTGCGCAACCTGCTCGGTGGTCAGCTCTTCCATATCGTGCAGCACCAGAACCAGCCGCAGCGGGGCCGGAATGCGCAGAATCGCCTGATGCAGCAGGGCATGCTGCTCGGCGTGAAGGAGGCTGCCTTCGGGGCTCCTTGCTGCGTCCTGCAACAGGCGTCCCAGCTCGGCGGCATCCGGCATCAACTCGTCCAGCGAGAGGGTTTGCCGGGGCGCGTGAACGCCCTTGCGGCGCATCCGCCAGCAGCGATTGCGGGTGACGGTGTAAAGCCAGACCGCAAGAGCCTGCGGGTCCTGAATGCGGGCCAGGTGCCGGAGCGAACGATAGAGCACCTCCTGCGTGGTGTCTTCCGCATCTTCAGGGTGTCCGCAGATCTTCATGCTGAAGGAATAGACGGTGTTCTGAAGCAAGCCAATCGCCTCTTCCACCGCTTCCGGGGTGTTGCTGCGCAACAGCTCTGTGGCTTGGATCAGTTCAGGTCGCATGGCAAGGAAGGACAGGGACAATGCAAGTATATTCCGCCGGGAATGCGGAAATGCGGCCAAGCTGGCTGCGGGCGCGGTTCGCCGGGCAAAGCCCTCCCCAAAAGGGCTTCGAGGAAATTTGCTCTATTGCACGCAGCGATGCGCGGCGTTTCCCTTTTGCAGGGCTTTTTCAATCATCTCAAGGCAGATGGGAGAGATTTTCTTCAGCCATTCCCGCTCCTCGCCGCTTTCCAGCGCGCGGCCGGCGGCCAGCCAAGCGCGCAGCAAGCCCAGCGCAAGGCTCATCTCGGCGCCCGGGCGGCTTTCCTCCAGCCGGAACATCTGGCGGTAGACCTCATCCTTGAGCCCGGCGCCGCGACCGCGCCGGGAATTGCCCGGAAGAATCGCGCTGGTTCGCGCCGTCATCGGGGCTTTTTACCCTGAGGCTTCTCACCCTGAGGCTTCTCACCCTGGACAAGCCAGGAAAACCGGCCGATATTCGTACTCGTCAACGGTTGGAAGCCGGCGGAACTGATCCGCTGCGCGGCACTCGATGAATCCAGACGGTGTTCGAGCGGCGGCCCGCCAACGCGTTCGACGTCCGGCCGCCAGTCGAGGATTGCGATCCGCCCGCCGGGCTTGAGAATGCGCTCCGATTCCCGTAAAACGGCGGCGCAATCGGCAAACTCGTGCCAAACATTGGCCAGAAAAACGAGGTCGCAGCAGGCCACCGGCAGACCGGTGCGCTCCGCCTCGGCAGCCACGGTTTCAATGTTGAAGGGGCCGCTTTCGTTGAACTTCTGGCGCAGCAGCGCGAGCATCTCCGGCTGCGCATCGACGGCATAGATTTTGCCCTGCGCGCCCACTTCCCGGGCCAGCGGCAGGGAAAAGTATCCGGTGCCGGCGCCCACATCGGCGACTGTTTCGCCGGGCCGCACCCGCAACGCACCGATCACCTCCGCGGGAGGCAGCGAGAGCAGTCGCTCTGGATTGTCGAGCCGGTACGCTTCTGAAGCTGGAAATTGCCTGTCGTGCACTTTTTCCTCCCATGGCCGGACAACATCCGGCGTCTTTCAGTATTTGGCGTCTTTCAGGCCCAGGGCGCGCAGCAGGATCATCCCCGGGCACCCGTTGGTAAAGGCCGACTGCAACAGGTTGAGTCCGACGAAGGCCGTCAGCCACAGCCAGTACGGCGAAACAAAGTGGGCAAGAGCCACCGAGAGCAATACTACGACGCCGGCCATCAGGCGCAAGCCGCGCTCAACTGTCATAGGGAGTCTCCTCGATCAATCTGTGGATCGGGTTGGGGTCCGGAGCCGGATTCGCGCCCCGCGTGGACCATGTAGTAGAGAATCGGAATCGTCGGCCAAGACAGGAACGTGGAAGCGACGGCTCCGGCGATCAGCGAGACTGCAAGCCCCTGGAAGATGGGGTCGGAGAGGATCACGCTGGCGCCGACGACCACGGCCGCGGCGGTCAGCAGCATGGGCCGGAAGCGAACCGCGCCGGCGTCGATCACCGCCTCGGCCAGCGGCATTCCCTCACGGCGGCGGAGTTCGATGAAGTCGACCAGAATGATCGAGTTGCGCACGATGATGCCCGCTCCGGCAATGAAGCCGATCATCGAAGTCGCGGTGAAGAACGCGCCCAGCAGCGCATGCGCCGGCAGAATGCCCACCAGCGTGAGCGGGATGGGCGCCATGATGACCAGCGGCACGACAAAGGAGCGGAACCAGCCCTCCACGAGCACGTAGATCAGCACCAGCACCGCGGCGAAGGCGATTCCCAGGTCGCGGAAGACTTCGATGGTGATCTGCCACTCGCCGTCCCACTTCATCGAGTAATGGTCGCTCGATTTCGGCATCTCCGCGTTGGAACGGGTGAGGGTGTAACCGGCCGGCAGGGTGAGGTGATCGAGCTGCTTGTTCATCTTCAGAATGGCGTACACCGGACTCTCCTCGGCTCCGGCCACGTCGCCCGTCACATAGACCACGCGGCGCAGGTTCTTGTGGTAAATATTTTGCTGAATGATTTCATGGTCGATGGTCACCAGCTCGCGCAGGGAGACCCCATCGGGCGAGAGCATGGAGCCGTCCGCTCCGGGCAGCCGGAGATTCTCCAGCCCCTGCTCGGAGGAGCGATCGGCGCGGTCCAGCTCGACGACGGCGGGGATCGGCTCGCGGGCGGATGGATCATGAAGCAGTCCGACCTGCTGGCCGGAGAGAGCCAGCGCCAGAGCGTGCGCGACGTCGGAGACCGCAATGCCGTGCTCGGCCGCTTTCACCTCATCCACACGCATCACCAGCCGGGGCTGCGGATCCTGCGCATACCAGTCGGTGTCCACCACGCCCGGTGTGCTCTCAAAGATTGCCTTGATCTGCCGGGCCACATCGAGCTGCCCGTCGAGATTGGGGCCGTAAACCTCGGCCACCAGGGTTTGCAGCACCGGCGGGCCGGGCGGCACCTCGGTGACCTGAATCCGCGCGCCATACTGGTTGCCGATGGCGTCGAGCTGCGGCCGCAGCCGCTTGGCGATCTCGTGGCTCTGATGGCTGCGCTCTGCGGCGGGCAGCAGGTTCACCTGAATGTCGGCTTGGTTCGGTTGATGGCGCATGTAATAGTGGCGGACCAGCCCGTTGAAGTTGTACGGCCCGGCGGTGCCGGCATACTCCTGGTAGTCCAGCACGTCGGGCTGCCGCGCCAGCTCCTCGCCCAGCGCCTGGGTCACGCGCAGCGTCTGTTCGAGGGGCGTGCCGTCGGGCATATTGACGATAATCTGCAGCTCGCTTTTGTTGTCGAAGGGCAGCATCTTCACGCGCACCAGCTTCAGGGGAACCAGCGCAATCGAGGCCACGAGCAGCACGGCCACCCCGATGAAGAACAGGGTGCGATTGCGCGCCGATTGGATCAGAGGCGTCATCACCCGGCGATAGAGCCTGGTCCGCCAGTTTTCGCTCTCGTCTTTCAGCGCGTCGGCTCCGCCCAGATGTCTGCCGATCAACCGTATCGCCGCCCAGGGCGAGACGACAAACGCCACCAGCAGCGAGAAGAGCATGGCGGCGGAAGCGCCCACCGGAATGGGCCGCATGTACGGTCCCATCAGGCCGCGCACCATGGCCATGGGCAGCACGGCGGCCAGAACCGTGAAGGTGGCCAGAATGGTGGGATTGCCCACCTCGGCGACCGCCTCGACCGCAACCTCGCTCATCGGCCGGCCGTGATTCTCCGGCAACCGGAAGTGGCGCACCATGTTCTCGACCACCACGATGGCGTCATCGACGAGAATGCCGATCGAGAAGATCAGCGCAAACAGCGTCACGCGGTTGATGGTATAGCCCAGGAAGTAGAAAACCGCCAGCGTGAGCGCCAGAGTGACCGGAATGGCCAGCAGCACCACGCCCGACTCGCGCCACCCCAGAAACAGCGCCACCAGCAGCGTGACGGAAAGCGTGGCCAGCAGCAGGTGCTCCAGTAGCTCGTTCGACTTGTCCTTGGCGGTTGCGCCGTAGTTGCGCGTGGTGGTCACCGTCACGTCGCGGGGCACCTGAACGCCCTGCATCCGATGCACGCTCGCGAGCACCGCGTTGGCGATGTCGGTAGCGTTGGTTCCCTTGAGCTTGGCCACCGTGAGGGTGACCGCCGGATACTGTTGCGGCGTTTGATGAGAAGCCGCGGCCGTGGTGCCGAAGAGCACGTAATTGGCGGGCTCCGCCGGGCCGTCGATCAGGTTGTCCGCCACGTCGCGCAGATAAACGGGTCGGCCGTGGTCCACAGCCACCACCACGGATTCAAGGTCTTCGCGGCTGGTGAATAGATTGCCGGCGTCCACCTTGATTTCGCGGTTGTTCTCGGCAAAGCTGCCCGCCTGCAGACTGGCATTTGCGGCCTGGAGATGCCCCACGATGGCCAGCGGCGACAGGCCGTAGGCGTTCAGCTTGGCGGTGCTGAGCACGATGCGCAGGTTGCGCGGAAGACCGCCGATCACCGAAGTCTCCGAGACGCCGGGAATCTGCTGAATATTGTGCTGCATTTCGTCCGCGATGGCGCGCAGTTGATAGCCGCTATAGTGCGCTCCCCACAAGGTCAA